>Ga0210399_10000005_pt1 | contig 165301 bp, 128 predicted proteins | sample IncBWC14MmetaG_FD_150865 | JGI IMG/M metagenome (GOLD analysis project Ga0210399, IMG submission 150865) | Forest soil microbial communities from Barre Woods Harvard Forest LTER site, Petersham, Massachusetts, United States - Inc-BW-C-14-M | ecosystem: Environmental > Terrestrial > Soil >...
GCGGCGGGCGCACAATGTTCTCTCTCTCTCTCTCTCTCTCTCTCTCTCTCTCTCTCTCTCTCTCTCTCTCTCTCTCTGACAGTGCATGTTGTGAAAATATAGGCACGGTTGGAGCTCAAGGTCCAATTGGAAGCCAGGGTCCTCAAGGCGTGGCTGGTGCTGTTGGAGCTACTGGTATGGCACACAAAAGGATACACCGTGCTGGAGTCGAACCAGCTCCCATGCTGCTCTCGGTCTCTTGGCCGCATGGGATCCACTAACGGTGTTTTTTTGGTGTGCGAATAGGTGTAACCGGAGCAGTAGGAGCTCAAGGTGGTGTTGGAGCTCAGGGTGCTGTCGGTCCTACTGGTGTGACCGGTGCATCTATTACTGGTGCTCAGGGTCCTATTGGTCCTCAAGGTATTTTCACGCCCACAGAAAAAGAGATGGATCGCCCCATGATTCGAACTGGGAACCTCTCGTGTCTGTAACCAGAGGATGTCATAAACACGAGTGCTCTATCGACTGAGCTAGCAATCCGTTGTATAGGTGCTCAGGGTGTTCAGGGTGTTGCTGGTCCTCAAGGTGTTATTGGACCCACTGGTGAGTACACAAAAAAACCACACACCGCATGTTTCGAACCCTGGAAGTCCGAAGCACAGTCTGACAGTAGTCCATGCCCCAGTTAACCAACGTATCGATGCATTTGGTGTATAGGTCTTACCGGTGCCCAAGGTGTCATTGGACTAACCGGTAAAAAAATGTCCCACACAACCATCACCACGCGGCTTGGAGTCCGCTGTTGGGTTCGAACCATGCAGCGTCTGTTATTGGTCAGACGGTTCTAATGTTTAGATCGTGATGGTTGGTGGTGGTAGGTGTAACGGGTGCAGTTGGAGCTCAAGGTATTTTACAAAAAGGGGGTTATTTGACATGCACCTCTGAGGGCTCTGACTGTTCACACACATCATATCAGAATGAAGATCTTCTTCTTATAAGAGGGTTTACTTACGCTAAGGCCCATTGGTGCATTTGAATGTGTGACTAGGTGCTCAGGGAGCTCAAGGAGCTGTTGGACCTACTGGTGTGACTGGTGCCACCGGTCCAGCACCCACACTCACATCCAACAAAGTGATGTGTACCGACGGTAGTGGTGTGATCACTACGTGTGCACAGGCTACTACAACAGGAGTCGTGACTAGTGTGAGTTCGTCTACGTTTCATATTGACACATGTCAAGGTGTATGTGTTGCGAATTCACCCACATTTGTGGATGTTACATTGAGCAGCATGTCTGCAAACACATTGGCAGGTACGAATGGGGCAGGTGCGATGGTGTCGTATGCACTGGCTACAACCACAGGGATGGTGAACAGCGTGAGTTCATCTACCTTAACTATCAACACATGCCAGAACCTGTGTTCGGATGGAAGTCCTAAATTCTCTACTGTCAGATTGACCGCCCCATCCACTGACACACTTGCATACATTAATGCCACTGGATCTATTGTATCCTCTGGCTTTGCTACCACCACCGGTATGGTGATGAGCACAAGTGCCAACAATCTTCATGTTGATACGTGTCAGGGTCTATGCACATCAAACTCTCCTACCTTTGTGGATGTGACATTGACTGGCCCTGCCGTCAACTCACTCCCGTGTATTAGTGCTACTGGTGCTATTGTAGCTTGTGCATACTCGACTACCACCGGCGTAGCACTGACTGTGGGCTCATCAGCTCTGACTATCGACACCTGTCAGAATCTGTGTTCATCTGGCTCTCCAGTATTTACGACCATATCTTTGATCCTACTACCTGCCAACTCTCTCCCATGTGCAAGTGCTACTGGCTCCCTTGCAGCGTGTGTATTCTCGAGTACCACCGGTATAACATTGAGTGTGAGTTCATCCGCTCTTACTATTAACATTTGTCAGAATCTATGCTCCGGTGATCGTCCGACGTTTGCAGCGGTGACATTCGGTGGCAGTACAGTGACAGGGTATGTCGCATCTCAATTCGACACTTACATGAAAGACTCGTCAGCAGTGGCGACAACATTCACACCCACTGCTAATTGTGGTTCCGTGAGTACATCCGTTACGATCCTAGGTCGTATCATAGGAGATACGGCTCGTCTTGAGATCCCTGCGAAGACATTCACTACTACCTCAGGACTGGGAGCAGCGTGTGCTATGACATCTAACACTGCTCTACCTGCCAGGTATCGGCCCACAAACAATGCCGCTACAGCTGCTGGTTGTACAGCGAGTAGTAACACTGGTACATCCACTTGTTCTGTTGTCATTAGCACAGCAGGTATCATCACGGTTGGCGTACCCGGCAGCATTACCAATGCTGCCACCGTTGGTTGGGCCAATGCCATGCATGTCTCCTACATACTAGCATAATTTCATCATTTTGCAGCTATCATTTTGTCATCCCTTTGTCGTTATAATTGTTTCTCGTCTGTCTTTGTCTGTTGGCCTTTTGACGTGTGTGTGTGTATGTGTTAGTGGTGCTGGCATGAAGTACCTGCTCATTGTTCTGCTGGCACTATGCATGCGCGAAGGCTTTGCTACCTGTCGAACGGGTCCTCAAGGCCCCACTGGCGCAACTGGCGCTACCGGCCCAGCTGGTGTCACTGGATCTACCGGTATAACTGTGGTCACCGGAACGACCAACCAAGTCATCTCTTCTACTGTCGGAAGTGTGGTTACTTTGTCGTTGCCACAGAATGTAGACAAGGCGGCCACTCCCATCTTCGGAGCGATCACTACCACTGATTTGATGGATGCTACCTACTCATCCACCGTCGCAAGCCGATACACTGCTGGTATACTGCGTACCAATGGAGCCGTTGCTGGTTCGGGTACCGGTCACCTCGTACCTGCACAGCCAGATGCATTGAACACCGGTGCCACACTCACCAAGGTTGGTCAAATCCTACGACACAGCGCATCTGGAAACGATTCAGATATCGTTGAGTCTCCATTCGTATTCTTTGATGATGTCACTCATCTTTGGTACATGACATATACCGGCTATAGAGGATCGGGTACCAATGGTGCCATTATGTTGGCATCGTCTCCAGATATGAGCTCATGGACCAAGCTTGGTGCTATCATGACTGGTTCAGGCATCGGAGGCACACCCGATGTTGGTGGATGTACAGCGGGTACTCTCACATTGATCGGGTCGACCTATTACCTCTATTATTCAGGATTGGGTGGCACAGGCTACGAACAGACTCCTGTTCAGTTGTGTTTGGCTACAGCTTCATCTGTTACCGGTCCATACACGCGTTACCTGGCCAGTTATCCAGTGATTGCACCAGCCGGTGGTAATAGTGTGTGGTATTCCGATGCGATCTTCACTCGTACATTCGTGACCGTCAATAGTACCTATTACATGTTCTTCAATGCAGCAGGATATGTACCTGCAGCGGGTGTCCTCCAAGAGCGTGTGGGATATGCAACATCCACTGATTTCATCACATGGACCATCAACAATACGCCTATCTTAACCGATGCTGGTGCTACTCAATCGTGGGAATCATCAGCTCGAGTAGGAGATCCGTCGATCTACCGAGTGGGTTCATTCTATGTGATGGCATACTACTCGGTAGACGGTGGTGGTACCGGACGGAATGGTCTGGCCTATACATCCGCTGCCAATTTCCCTACTGGGTGGACGCGTTGGACTGCTGTGAATCCAGTCCTTACAGTTGGTACCGATTACAACTCGTGGGATGGCACACATGCCCATAAGCCCATGATCGTGTACAGCCATGGTAATATCTACCATTACTACACATCTGTAGCCCCATGGGGTGAGCGGTCTATCTCATTGGCCATGCAAACACCCAATGGAGCCAAGACCAGTCAGCGAGCCGACTCGATTGCAGTGACACGGTCCACGACACAAACGTTCGTTGATACTGGCACACAAGTGACTACCCCACTGAGCTTCGATGCGATTCGATGGACTGACACAGGGACGTTCCTATGGGATGGAGCCACATCGATCACCGTCTTGAAGTCCGGTATCTACAATGTCAATCTGTATGCATCGATTGATAACACCGCGTCATCTACTGGTCTTCGAGCATTGGTGGTCCAAGTAAACGGAGGCAACGTATGGGGACAAGATGTCGATAACAACCCCAAATTGGTATCGCGTATGCATGTCTTGGTGACATTGGCACTCAACAATGGCGATATCCTCACATCGTTTGCATATCAGAATTCCGGTTCGACGTTGCATTTGGTGGAAGCATCCGAAGCAGGATTGATTGAGGGTGATCTCTATATGGCCGTGACCCGTATTGGACATTAGTTCCCCCCTTTCCCTTCCCCTGTCTGTCTTTCGTAAAGCACGTATCACGCAAAAATATACACACAGAGAGACGCGAAATCATTTTAGTTACAGATCCCAGAAGGGCCAGTTTGGGAACATACAACAACAGCGTCTTTGACACGCTGAGGAATGGGCACATGCCGCGTACCAGCTGGGTCAATAACAACCCATGTGATATTGAGATGCGGTGTATGATTAAAATCATAATCAAAGATGAATGAATTGTGTTTGTGTAAAGGGAACGCGGTTGTTAGCGCACGAATACTAAACTTCCTCCAGATGGGCTCAAGACACTGCGTCGAACCATTGACACATGCGTAGTTGGTCGTAGCGGTATGAACGGGTGGCATGATCGGTATCAGATCCTCCCGTATCGCGAATGTCAAGAAGACCTGTAGCTGTATCGCGGCTTCTTCGACGATATGTGACAACGGGTGATCCATGGCAGCATAGCTACCATGAGTATCGTTCATTGCCCAATTGTACATGCCAATACCACCGAAGAAGTAGAGACGCGCAAATGTAGACTGACCCACGAGATGTACAACCAAGCGTTGGTTGTGTACCTTATCCCTTACGATATGTTCATATGACTGAGCAGTGGCAATCTCATCACCGAGAGTCACTGCGAACTGTTCAAAGTCGAAGGGTTGATTCGGTCCCGTACTTTGGCATGGTACAGGGAACCGTTGCCATGTGACAGAGGGATGAGCATTCATCCAATTGTTCACCAATCCTTGATCCCATGCATCAGCCTGTGTGCTCAGTTCATGGCATACATCGGCTAGCATCTGACGAGTAGCTAGAGTGGGCAGGATACGGAAGAATCCCAAGTTACATCGATTGTTGATATCGCCACACTCCCAATTGGCACACGATACATCCGCCGTACATTGTGTCAACATCTTGAACGCGCTTTCATTGTGAGATGGGAATACGAATACATCTTGTTCGATGTGTAATATCGCATACCCGGCATCAACAATCGCATCCATCATCTGCATCTTGAGCCATCCTGCTTTCTTCCACGATGTCATACGCTTGGTGATGGGTGTCTCCTGTGCGATCATACATACATGACCGAGACCGAGGTCCTGTACCACTGCAGCCGATTCCTCATCGGTCACCAAGATGAATAGATCATTGTTATTCTTGAATCCAGCTTCATGTAGATGATGCAGCCAATGCACGAAGTGTGGTGCATACCCACGATCGAACAATGTGTTGATCACTGGCCGCTCGTATCCACGTGGTCGATAACCACCGAGAGAGATGAAGTCGCGGAAGTGTACACGTGGCCACTCTTCCCCGATGGTAGAAAGCGAGCAATTCACTTGTTGTTGCGGCGGTATATCAACAACATCACGAACTATCCAAGTGTCATTCATACTAACGGTGATGTTGATGATAGCAGCTTCTGCTATACCGGAGGAGGAGGAGGAGGAGGAGGAGGAGGAGGCGGCGGTGGTGGTGGTAGCAGTGGTCGTGGATGTAGTGATATTATCAACATCCAAACGAGTACCGTTTATAGTCATGGTGATATTGCCGACATCTGCTTGTAACGTACCCGCCTCGCCAGTGTCAGTGGTGAAGTTACACAACACGAGGGTCCCATTGGGCTTGGCACAGACAAGTGCACCACAAGGAATGGCACCCATTGAGTAGGTGCTCCGATGCATTTGTGACGGTGGTATCTCCAGTGGCTGAATCGTATAACCAACAACCAAGAACAAGAACACTACTGCTAGGAGACAACGGGTCTCTCGTTGCCGTTTGATCGATAATGGATCGGTAACCATCTGACACATCATTGTGAGCGGAGGATGAAGGAAGGACAGACAAACAGAAACCCGTTTTATATGCGCGTATAACGGCGGCGCTGTCTACGCCGCACCATGCATACGGAGCACCTCTGGGTATTGACCCACCAGCCCATACCAGTAAATGTTCCTCGACTGGTACCTTGGCCACAGCTTCGTGTGTTTGCTGTATGTGATTGACATGCTTGAGGTAGTCCGGGCGCGTACGCCGACCATTGTTACAGACGCACAAGTCCAGCAACTCGGCCGCGAGTGTTAGGTCATTGGGATCGACCGGTTCGTATTCATAAGCGTTCATCTTAGAATCCCGATCGTGGGCGATGCAGTATACCGTAACATGTCCACGCTTTAGCGGAGATCTCCATTGATACACGACATCTGCTTCTTTGGTATCCATCTATATACATACCGGGATCGGATCAGTGTTCATTTTACAACCAAAAGAAATGCAATAACCAACAACGAAACTATCGTTTTACACAGATGGAAGAGCGGGAGCTGTGGGGGTAATGGGAAGAGGAAGCGGACGAGCAACGGCATGTAGACAGGTATAGTTATGAAACTTGGGATCACTGGCGACGTCCTTCTCGTCCACGGAGACACCACTAACCATCAGCCGGATGGAACCCTCCGGTATACCGAGTGTCTTCTCCGCCTTCTCTCGAACCACGCCAAATGTCTCACCGGTCTTGTAGAATACAAGACAGCCACCACCCTTGTATTTGATACTCCATCCGGGATCAGAAACAGCGCTTGTTTCTACCTTCCCTTCGACCTTGGGATCCACACGAGGAGGAGCGCGAGCGATGGTGCCCATCTATACACATCATAGCATCAGAGAGAATCAAACACAAACGAACGAACAGGTAGTTTACACAGAGACAGGAGATGACACGGGAGTGGCGACAGCAACATCTTCGCGCGGACGAGGAAGACGAACGACGGCGTGTAGACAGGTGGCGGTACTGTACGCCGGTGTACAAGCGAGTGTCTCCTCGTCTATCGGCTGTCCTTCATGGATCAACTGTAGCGAGCCCTCCGGAACCTCTGCCAATCTCTCCACTGCCTTTCGTATTGCACCCATCTTACCAGTCACGGAATAGCCCACCATGAAGGTGGCGTCCTCGTACTTCACGACGAATGCTCCATATGTGGTACTGGCACACTTGGTACCGACTGAAGCAGGAGATCCAGTGCCTGCCATCTACATATTACAATCATCAACGGACAAGAGAACGCGACGCGCCCAGAAACTCAAATATTCACTATAGTCACACCGGGTATCAATGCTCGTATCTCCTTCTCCTTTTCCCAATCACCCGGAATAGATACACCCACTGCCAACACAAGCATGGATCGCTTCGGATCAAATGAGATCTGCGGACCATGCCTGGCGCCATCATCACTCGGTCGACGATAGACGTCAGTTCCTCCCCAATCTTTGTGTGTAGCTAATGAATCACGCGTACATGTAAGCCATGGGGTAACCATGAACTTCCCCTCTTCGTGCTCGTACCAATAACACCTCTCGATGAGCCACGAGCCATTGACATCCAAACGCGGCAGTGTCTTAGACGGTAACACTACTGTGTTGAGTGGGAATGCATTGTCATTCCCTAAAGTATGACCATATCCACCGACGGATTGTATTTGCAGCCTCGAACCGAGCAATGGGCGCAGATAGGGCACCACTACAGATTCCACCAACTCAACGAGGAGAATATTCAGTCCACGAAGAAGGTGTCGTATAACACCATTTACCTTCTTCTCTTCTGCTTGGAATGGCACCACTATCTGCGATAGATGACCTTCGACTACTATCCACTCCTTTACCGGTCTGATGGGTTCTTCGGGTGATCCAGGCCCTTGCATATAACGACACACCGCATAATGATCATCCTGATAGCCGATATAATGCGGAGATGAGATAGCATCCCAATTCCGTGTCATGTTCCACGATCGCACCAAACTACCACGGGACTCTCGTTGTGGTATTGGTCCACCAACCTCGTTGCATGCACCCTCGTAACCGGAACATTGATACACTGGTGGCACAATGGCACTGGGTGCCACGGTGGCACTGGGTGCCACAACAACAAGATGGTCACCACAGAAGATCTTGTTACATCCAATACATTTCATGACGCCCATAACGGTGCCGATGCATGTCGGATTGACGCTACACTCGATTGCCATCTGTCGGAGCCAAAATCAGAACATGAACCATAACAGAAAGACAGACGCAAAATATCATGATCAGCAAACATCAGGAACAATCCCATCGTCATCATCGTCAGCAGCGGCAACGGGTTCAGGTTGTAGAACCTCGTATTCCTCCTCTTCAGCTGGAGCCTTCTTCTTCTTCTTCTTCTCCTTGGCGGGTCCTTCTGGGTCGTCGTCCTCCTCTTCATCATCTGTAGGAACAGCTGCAGCTTCTTCTTCCTTCTCCTCTTCTGGTTCCGTCTTGTCGTCGTCGTCATCGCCATTGACAACGAACTGATCCATGGGTAGCGGCTTCCTCTCCCTTGGTGGACCACGCTTCGGTCTCCTCTCTTCGTCGCTCTCGCATGCTTCTCCTTCTTCCTCTTCTTCCTTCTTCTTCCCTCCTCCTTTCTTCTTGCCTTCTTTAGGGTTGAGACCCGACATATCTCGTAGATGCTTCTCTTGGCGTGCTGCTAATAACTTCTGTTCGCTGATGAGCATCGATGCCGCAACATAATCACCAGGTAGACGTTCACCGTGTAGCTTGCGATGATCACCCGTGTGAAACCACACATCGTGACCATTGAGACGAAGCAAAGGAGTGGGTCTCTTGGGTTTCGGCAGTAGAGCATCCGAACCAGGAAGAGTACCAATACTGGGGTCATCATGGTACGGTTCATGAATCCATGCATTTGCTGGTGGTTGCTTCTTGGGTAGCTCATATACTGGCTTGGCGGCTGCAGTGGCCTTCTTGGCTGCAGCGGGTGAGGATGGCACCTCTGATGCAGTAGGCGAACCCAATGGCGCCACTGGTCGTGGTGGCATCACTTTACTATCTGAACGCTTGGGTGTTGCCTTCTTCGGTTCAGCTGCTTTCTTCTTGGTAGCTGCTGCCTTCTTAGGCTCGGCCACCTTCTTCTTCGCAGCTGCTGCTGCAGCTGCCTTCTTAGCAGCGACTGTTACTGGCGGTGGCTTAGCTGCTACTGGTGTGGTTGGATCCTCCATCTCCTCCAATGCATTGTCGAGTTCATCCGACATCTGAAATCCATAACCACATACACACAGAAACAACAGATCAGAACCCAATGCGTATTTTAAGCAGGTAAACAAACAGAACAACGAATCTCATATCGATGGTCGATATGATCACGACAATAATAACGATCGCATCTTCCACAGATATGAGCCGAATGTTGATGCAATGAACATTGTACATTCGTGCATCCATCGATGCCACACTTTGGAGTGGATGTTTTTCCCACACAGTCATTGCATATCGGATGATGATGACCATACCGTTTACTACAGAATGCTTTACATCTGAAGAAGTCAACGATAGGCAATGTATCATGACACCGTATACATTCTCTCTCCAGTGGGTAGATCGAATCCTCCACTATTGGCTTGGGTGGTGGCCTCTTCTTCTTACTCGATCTCTTAGACTCGTCTGCCATCTGTAGACAATGCACACGATATGATGAGACGACAAAAGCGACACAGTGACATTAAACTACTATTGTGATTGCGAATATATTACAAACGATTACGGGACCCATGCACCGGCAGGGTTCATCCACATAGGCCGCCTCCATCTCCTCCGTTCCAATCGTAGCAGTTCGGGACACGATCTGGGACACCCCTGGATGTGATGCCACATCGGACATCCAAAGACTATCGTCTCGGCTGTCGTGATAGCAGTTCGTAACAGTTCCTCCATGGCCGCATCTAGCAGTGGTGCCATCACACTGGTCTTGAACTCCTCCGGGCTGGTATAGATTACCAATGCCATCTACAAACACGCATAGATAGAATCACACACACGGTAACACATGCGGAACAATGTTTTAGATCAACGGAGGAACAAACAGCGCCCTCCATTCAGGTGGACCAATACATGCATCAATCTGAATATAGAACCAATTCGGTCTCCAATAATGATAATTGAAGACCCAATCGGTGAGACCAATACATTCCACCACGAGGTGTTCGTCTTTACTATTGATGCGTGTCGCTAACTTGGCGGAGAGCGTCTTCTTCTTCCATTTCGAAGTCATGGTCAACTTCGCTGCCTTCATTTCACCAATGATACCGACAAGCTTCGTCTCCACGGGTACGGTATCATGTGGGCTCTTCTCGTCAGGGAAGAGATCAGGAGAGGCGAAGGCACCATCCCATCGATCGGGATTGTCTCGTAAGATGCCATGCATGTTCCAACCGACCGGTGATGTATACCGACAATACCCCAACAATGCCCATTCGATCAGGAAATCCGCACCAATGTTAGGTGTAAGGGTTGATTTCATAACGAAATCCGTACCCGACATGATGCTCGCCGCCGTTACTCCAAAGAGACGAGGACCAATCGCACGATGTAATCCACGAATATCAATCATCGCATCACCTTCCTCTACCTTTAGGCCAGGTCGATCCAATAGTACCATAAGACGCTTGTCGTCGTCACTTGTACATGTCATATCGATGTAATTAAGAAGGATCAAGATCACATCTGAATCGATCGATCGCACCACACAATGATGTGAATTGCGTAGCCAGCGCAGATAGAAGGGAACCATCATATCGGCTTCACCAAAGGGATGAGACAATGCCTCCATCTGGAAAGGTGGGAGTCCCTTGGTGAATACATGTGGACCACCCGGCACAAAGTCGAGCAGCACCACTACACCATCTGGCCACTTGTCTCGAACACGTGACACAGAGAGTGTCTTCAAGATGAACATCCATACCTCTTTACGTAGTGAGCGAGCAGAGATATAGAATCGATCCAGATCAATCTGCTTCGTTCGACCCGTAGGTAGAATCAGTTCACCTGTATCGGGATCGAATCGGCTACTGGGTGGATAAGGTAACACCAATGGACCCGTCCCTTTGCTGTTGCCACTGACTTTACGCTCAATGCCCTTGTCGATCTCCTGCTTCCTCTTCCATTGCTCACGTGCCTTCTGCTTGGTCACCAATGAACCAATGTCCACCATACGCACAATCAACGTAAAGCCTTCATCGATGGACTGGGTGATGAACATAGAGATCCATACTGCACACAACTGGGCCATGGTCATGATACGACTCCGATCCGCCAATCGCATGGATCGCCATCGATCAGCCAATGCATCCGATAGATCCGCCATAGGCATGCCTTTCCTCTCATCAGCAGTAGGTCGATGAGCCTGGAAGAAGGGAGCACAGGTAGCATCTCGTCGGAGGATGTCGCGTAGCTTACCCTGTATACCCATTTGACACTATGACCTTTCGTTCTCTATGTAGTTCAACTCGTACCAAAAGTAGACAACAAGACCTTAATGTCTACTTTTCGATGGCGTCCTATGGACCTATTCATGGGCAGGGTGTGATTTTTTGCTGACACGACATTTGGTGTGAAAACATGTTCTGATCTACTCGCGATTCTAAGACTAACATACTTTTTCATCAAACATCGTGTCTGCAAAAGTTTGACCCCTTACCTAAAATAGGTCCATAGGACGCCATCGAAAAGTAGACATCAAGGTCTTTACACACGAGTTGAACGAAATGTCTACTTTTGGCTTACTAGCTAGCAATCATAACACGACTGCCTATAGCAGGAGAAGGGGCAAGGGGAGCAGAAGGAGGAGGGAGAGAGCGAGCGGGTGGTGATGCATGCATTAATCGATCCCATTCCTGTGGGGTGTATTGGTCAGGTACAGTGGCTCCTTCTCCTGATAGCACGGTACTGTTCAGGAATTCATGGGTAAGCCAAGCCAAGCCTGGCATAGCTCCGTATCCGGCAATCGCTAGTATCCATTTGAAGTGTCCACGAGTGAATACGTCTTGGTTGACCCATAGGTATCCGTACCAACCAACAGCCCATGCCTGGCTGAGCATCACAGCCACACAGAAGAGAGCTACGGTAGGTGGTGCTGGCCATTCTTGTTTCATCTTCTCTTCAGCCACCAGGACCGTCACTTGTTGACAGGTCATGTAGATGCAGAATACAGCATAGAGAGTGGTGAGGGTCAACAAGCCAACGAATGGCCACAAGTAATACGCTGCATTACTGGTGAGCAGTCCATCCCACCCAGCAATGATATCAGCAATGGGTGCACCAATGGCTGCACACCACAATACCAGATTCGTATACTGGAGGAAGGCTATGAATCCAGCTTTCGCTGGATCATAATTCCATAGGTTGTAGAGGGTGTGGTCACCAAGATTACCCACTCGTCCAGCGATGGCACCTCTTGAAACGGTTGCGTTTCTGATATGGCTCTGTGCCAACTTCTCTCTCCAGTTGTTGAAACTGCTTCTGCCATTGGGAGAGACATAGGGTGGAGCGTCACCCATTGTCGCTTTGTCTCCCTGATACTTTGTTTGTTTGTGGTAGCATCGAGTGTATAGATGGCGCTGATTAATCGGTTATCATCTGTACTGCCAGCTCTGCCTGGTTTGACCTCAACCTATAGTCCGATGAGACGATTGGCAGATTGTATGACAGCAGCAGTGGAAGAGGTCAAAGTCAAGATGGAACCGGTGGTGGTGGTGATGCGACCAGTATATCATCCACCAAGGGATACGAGCAGTTGGGCCTCGTGGTGCGAGGGTAAAGGGAACGATCCACTCTTTCGTGTGAACAAGGATCATACACTGAAGATATTCGTGACACCTATAAGTGATCGTGTATTCGTAGTGAAGAAGTCGGACATTGACTATCGCTACAGTTGGTATTGTGTCCAATGGAGGCGAACCATCAGAGGTTCCAATCGGAAGGAAGTGATTGTAGTGGGTCACGTGAGTCTCATTGTGTTAAAGATGGAAGCAGCAGCATCAGACGATGGAGAGGATGACCTAGCCGAACCGCACATCTACGTAGACGTCAGGAGTTTGAAATTGGTCCCTTCTGTTCCTATGATGGAAGGTCCGCGTGGTATAGTATATCATTGGTGTTGGGATCATCGACTAACCACTTCGGCTAGATACGATCGTATCGAATCCCTCATTAAGGCATGTGAGGGTCCGTCTGTCGGACATTGGACCGACGCAACTCTCACGGACATCGAGAAGTGGCTAAAGCTGCGTTTGGATATCTATCACCAAGTAGGCAGGCTTGCAGGTGGATATGACCACGAGGCTCTCATCGCATTGCTCGATGGGGCATGGGAATGTCCCCATGGCTCCGATCCAACAGTGGTGCGGCGAGTAGTATGGCTGAGCGATCGTGATGCGATCGGTATGGATATACGTAGTATGTGGATGATGTATCTGGTTCTCTTTCGTCTTCCAGGACGCATCGGATCGGATACTTATCCGCTAGAATACGCACATAAACACTGGCTGAAGTGTGAATCGCATTTGGTTCATATGCGATCGTTGGGACCGTTGCGGTCGTTGTATTTATCACAGGAGGAACTGGTGAGAACCAGAGACGAAGACGACAAAGGACACGATACCGCACACGAATCGGTGTGTATGCGCGCTTTGTTGCCGTTTGGTGCATCGTCCAAGTGGCGAGATGGTGCATTCATACATTGCCCACTTACCATAGATAGGCGTTTTATGATGTTATCGAATTCGTGTATGATCTATGGAGATTGGTATGGATCCCTCGATCATCTGCCATTTGTTATGGCATGCCGACAGACAGATGATCTGCGTTCATTGGTCCGCACATGGCGACCATCGTTTGCTGTTGTGACCGATCAGAGGATGGTCGTCTTTCATTCACTGGTTGTGAATGCGATCGGTAAGCGTAAGTCGTCGATCGGAACGCCATCAGGACTGAAGTGGCCTGTTCTCAAACCTCGTTGTATCAACGAGCTGGAGGATAAGAAGTACGAAGGGAAGTTCGGCAATGAACATCGATGGATCTATAGTATCTTCTATCGTGGTATTGGACACTCACTTGATGCAACACTCGAGCAGATGCGTCCGATCCAAGTGGGAGCTTGGCAGAGGAAGTCACCGTATGGTTCTATCGATGGACAATGGAGGAGTACCGTCAGGGATATTACATCCGAATGGGCGAAAGGTTCGAAGCGATCTGAACAGATGACATGCTTCAAGGCCATGGAAAGCGGTCTATGTCCTTATTACAATGACCCACCTACCGAGAAGGAGATCAAGGAAGACCAAGAAGCACCCAAGCCACGAGACGAAAAGGAAGCAGAAGCTTATCATCTGAAGCATATGCAGCGGAGACAAGCAGGCTGTTGGAAAGGGATGCAAGAGTCCATTGCGATGATCACCAAGCATCAGTTGACATTCGATGCACAGAAGAAGATGCGCATGGGGCTGAAGAATGTATTCTATCACAGTCCGATCGAGTTCGTATACCTGGCGGATGAAACCACTGAATTATGGAGGATCACTGCAGATGCAGAGATTGCTGCAACAGCCAAAGAAAGGGCACTAGTGTTACATAAACGACGTAAATAACTCACTGTTTCTGTATCTCTTGTGAATTTGTCAGTTGTTGTTGTCTATGATGTATGTGTGTGTTTTTGATTTTGTGAGTATGTGTTTGTAGATGTCAGGTAAGAGTGGTCGATTGGTGGTGATTGTTCATATCGACCCCATCACTGGATTGGTTCTGACTGAACTCGTCACCAGACGAAGTGTCAATCTGACCGTCCTCCAGGGCCAAGCCACCATCGGAAGGACGGCAATCCATGATGCTCTGCGCATGCTGGCCAGTAACAAGTTCGACGCATGTGTGTTCATATCGGCATCAGAACCGGCTGCATTGGAGATGCTCATCAAACGAACTCCACTCGAGATGGCACCACCGCCATGTGCCATCTATATGACATCCATACCCGCCTTCTTGTCTATGTTCCTGAAAGAAGAAGCAGCATCAGCCGTGGTTCTATCAGAATCATGGATCGACAAGCGAATCCCAATCAGGGATGGACCCATCGGAGTACGTGCCTCACAGGCATTGCTGAAAGTAGCATCCGAGCGTTTGTCTGTGTTCTCTGGATTCGATGCATCTATATCAGCCGAGCTTAAAGACGAGCGTACCATCTCCTCTGCGTTCGTTGGCTTGGTGATCGAAGATGGGAAGCTCCCAGTACCTCTCACGCGTTCTGAGAATGGCCAACTACAACCAGATGGCGATGGTGGGTTGCTGTACACTGCGTTGGTGGATGCTATCTATGCATCGGCCGGTGATAGCATCACCACGCGGTGGTGGGGAGATCAAATGCCAAATGACGAGCGATTGGCTCTCTATACGCGAAACATCATCATACCCCTCACAGTCCATCTCGGACGTACCAGTGGTGTGACACTGACACCAAAGGAGGACATCAAGACCACCACATCGTCCCCTGTCGACATCAAGAGGCTACAGACCGTCACATCGGAGTTCGATTCGGCTACCCGAAAGATGGAACTGGCAATGTTTAATGCATCCGTCGATGAAGGATTGGATCTTGCCAAGTTCCCAGGCGATGCCAGAGAGAGCGCAAAGAGATTGCTTATGACCTCTCCTGAACTTCTCATCAATGACACAGTGGTGCGCTTGCCTGCTACGGATGACGACTACCGCAAGTTACATCAGCGTGGCTTATTCACGGTTCGTGATGTTATCATGGCCATACTATCGAGGGGTAAATCTCCTTCGAAACAAACCAAGACAATGCGACGATTGGCAGGTGGCCTATCGCCAACTATGTTCGATGTGATGCGCGTTCTGGTGTATGGTGGGCCACGATTGATTGGACTCTATGGTTACAATCGTCTCACTTCATCTTATTTGGTCTCTCATGGCATGATCAGTCGTTACACGCCAATGGCTGATGCAGCGCTCGTCGCGAAGTCTGTATTCGGACAAACATTGTCGTTTAGATAATCATACCAAGACCAAACACATCCTCCTCTCTCATCTCATCCTCATCATCCGCGTGTATGTGTGAAGCGAGAGAGGATCGAAGGGCGGGAGGGGGAGAAGGAGGTAAATTGTATCGTATGATATTATGAACGAGTGCACTCGGGACGCTTGCAGGACGCGACGAGAGACTAGTAGCAGACGAGGCACCTGCGTATCGCTTATCAGGAACGGAAGGAGGAGCTGCACTGGAGGGTCGCTTGAGAGACACGGGTCGATGTGGAGGAGGTGGGTGATGATCGACATGATGAATGAGAGGGGGGCGATTCTCCTTGTCTTCGGTGTCATCCTCTCTGGGTGGTGAATCTTCTCCTGGCATAAGAGGTATGCCGTGTGAATCTCGCTTGGTCTCTGCTGCTTGTATCGATTCCACCCTCTTGACATCTGAATTGGCGATATCGAACTTATAGCTGTGGATATCGACCTGCTTCAACACAGGTGGTGGTATACGTGCAGCGATCATCGCTGCAGGCCTGGGGAATGCAGGATAGAAAGCAAGCGGGTTCGATGCATTCATAATCGCACACAAATCACGCATCTTCGCCTTGGCATGATCTTGTTCCTTTGGTCCCATCTTAGCCTTGTAGTACACTTCAGCATCTTCATAGAGACAGAAGGATGGATCCTTCTCATCGACACGCTTCTTTAGCTCCTTGTAATAGAACAATTCGGGATTGGAACACAATAGACTAATATCACGTTCCTTGTGATCCACCAACTTATCATCGGTATGAAACAATGGCCATGCATTCCTGTGTGTGCCATAGGAATACGCACATACAGTCTCGGTGTTATCGAACACCAACGCAGGAAGAGTCGCCGTCTGACGATCGAGAGCAAGGCGCAGCTTCTCCCACGCAGAGAGTGAACCACCACTCTCGCTCTTCCCTTCAGCGGATGAGTAAGGTCCCAATGAGCGACGAATGGCTGCTTCGCACTCCGGGTTCGTATAGGATAGGTTGGGTAGCATCATCATTGCTGGCTTGCGTGGTCCTCCACCAGGATTGTCGACCATGGGTACTTCATCAAGCTGGAGACATTTGAGACGATAGGCAACCTGTGGTGAAGCACGTGCAGTAACGAAGAGGCGCCGCTCAATGCCTGGTGCTATTGGCATTCGACGCACTCCTTGAGGTGATAGTATGTCCCTGAGACACGATTCGACAATGGATACGCTGCCATTCTCCAAGAACGACCGAGCAATGCGAACCACCGCATTCTTTTGGTCGTTGGAGACCAACCAGCGAATAACAGGACATTTGGAATTATCAATGGTTAAATTAATGGGGTTGGGATCGGGGAAGTCGAGCTTGGAATCCTGTAGCTCGCCTAGAATATCCATCACGCGCTCATCCGTGGTGACGATACCAAGCTTGGCGCGAATAAAGCGTGCGAGTGGTCGCTTGTGGGTGGGATCATGTGCTCGGTCCATGCTACGGTGGCCGATCTCAGGCATACGAATGTATGCAAAGTCTGGATGGAGATTATCGAGGCCATACACATTGGAGGCTTCTGCTGGATCAGTGAGAACCGATATAGGAGAAGCCTCCATGTAGTTCCTGTTGGGATCAGGAGTGCCACCACCTTCCACTCCATGCTTTTGTTTGCCCATCTGCTTGGACTTGGGGACAGCTCCTTTCCTCTTGGCCTCAGTGGCCATTGAGGCTGCCTTTCGCTCTTCAGCCGTCAAAGGCATCATCGTACCAGCTTTTTCAATTAGATCTCCCAATCCAACCGAGATGGCTTGCCGTAGACTACTTTCGAACTCATCGGCGCACATGGTGTATGCCCACACCAAATGGTCCACACTTGCCACCATGAAGCGTTGGATGTGTTGGATGATGCTCCAATCCCATTCACGCTCGTCTCCGCGTAGTATACGCCATGGTCCATCCAATGCGGTATGGATAGCTTCAGTGATACATGCATTCTGTATCAAGAGACGAATGCGTTGCATGGGACGGTTCTCGCTGGCGGCAGCAACACCACGTGCTGACATGGCTTCGTGCATGGAAGTGATCAGCGGTGCAGTGACTGATTCGTTCACAGGTGGTACCACTCCGGCCTTGACGAGATTGGAGATGACGAAGATGAGGAACTGATCACGCTGTGATTGCTCAATCCATCGAGCAAGCAGCTTCTTCGAATGCTCATCGGGTACTTTGGAGTTCTTGTGTGCCATGAGAATATCCAAGCGGTTGATAAGTAACATCTCCACCAAGGAATTACGAGAACGGGTGGCAGCGGGGAAGTTGGTGAAGTCTGCATTACACGCAGCGGATACTTGCATCTGCGCATCGATCACAAATGTCTGTGTCTCGGATATACCGGTGATCTTGTCTGTCACCTGGCGATCGTACACAACGACCTGGGAAGTCATCAGATCACGGAACGCTGCAGCCTCTGGTGTATTGGCCGAGTCTCCTGCGACGGTGGCACCCTTCTGTGAATTGAGTGACTTGTTGCTGATGCCGAAGAGATTGGGAGGTGCCTCTTCGAACATCTTCGCCACGCCATTGAGCTTACGACAATTGGCTGTGTAGAATGCCTTCTCAGACTGGGTAGTTGCCTTGACGGCTGTACCTTTCACTGCCATCTGACAGTATACAAGCTCCAATGCGAACGACTTGCCAGTGCCTGGATCGCCAGTGAGAATCACATGGAAGCGCATGCCTTCTCCGATAGGTACACTGGTCACCGCATCCTTGAGCCTGAGAATAGCCGTATGACAGCAATAGGCACCCGCACCAAGCTCGAGATCCACCATCTCCCTTGCCTTCATGTTACCAAACGGTGAGAGGTTCGCGAACTCGTAGCTATCCATTGGGAAGGAAACACGCATCTTCTTCGCACGGTGGTCATCGTAGTATTGAGCATGTGCTGCATGGGGTTCTGATATACCCATGTTATCTTGGCGCAGCACATTGAAGAAGTCTTCGACAATCTCCTTGTACGACAATCCAATCTCACGATGCTTGGTGTTGGTAATATGAGCAATCTGAGCCGCAGTGAGAATACCATCATCGCCTATGCCATCGACATCCTTGCGCTCCCATATCTCCTTCATGCGAGCCTTGGATCGAGCATAGAAGGCTGGCAGAGTGAATGCATTCCGCCCTGAATCATCTCCGCTGCACTGTGTCGCTATACGAAGGGCGATATCACGATGAATAGGATTCAGCTCGGACCATGATGTATCGACCTCCCATGTGGGTTCGCCAGGTTCGATAGATGCATTATAATGATCACGGGCTACCTCGAGCTCGGGGCCCACTGGAAGATGACCTTTGTCGTCGACATGAAGATCAGGGAACTCGGTACATCGCATACGGTTCGGTTCGTTGCAGCTTGGTTCGTATCTCCATGTAAACTTGCCATCCATCGGGTAACTCCACGTACGGGTACCACTGTCTTCATCGATGACAGGTCCACGAGGAACAGCTGCAGCAGCAGCACGAGCAGGTGCGATGTTGTATCCCTCCAATTCATCATCACCCGGTTCGCGTTCTCCGTCTTCTTCTTGATCCATGGGTGGTAGCTTCACTTCTCCTTCGTCCAATGGTGGCTGGATGTCACCATAGTCTGCAAGTCCGTGGTCCTTGATGATCTCGTTGATCTTCTTGTTATAGCTGAGAGGATTGAGGAAATCAGCATGAGCTCCATCTGCTTTCATGAGATCAATCGCAGCCTCCAATGTATAGACATTGTCCCAATGATAGGGACTATCGGTACGATGAAGAGGTGCCACCACTCCGTCCTTGTCTTTGGTCACCTTGGTGATTCCTCGCGGATTGTACATATTCGCTCGGTTCTTCCATTGGTCGATCTTGAGATTCTTGAACAGTTTGCATAGTCCTTCTTCGTCGTCGCCTCCACGTCGGCGGAAGGCTGGCTGCGACGAGACGACGGAGCTATCACCCTTGAAACTGGTGGCTATCTTGATGCCAATAGCATCACGACTGGTACCCGCTTCGTTGGCCCTAACCACCGCTGCTAACATAGCACCAGGATCACGGAATGTCTCCACTGCGATCTTCTTCTGCCATTTCTTCTTAGCAGCAGCCAATGCTCTCTCCGCTGCTCGAACGGCCTTCTCGTCTTCGTAATCGATATCAGCATCGAGTGTGGGCTCCGCTTGGCCTTCGAGTGACTCTTCATCGGATACTGCATGAGACGCAGCAAAGAGATAGCCAACTGGCTTCATATCGAGCTTAGAAGGTACAGCCGACACGGTGGTGATCTGACGCTGTTTCCCTTCGCCTAAGTAGAAGGTCATGTTGTCGGCCCATCGTGAAGAGGTGTAGGTACCGGTACAGAAGATCTCAAACATCTCACGTGTAGCCTTAACCTTGTGGGCCATCTTACTGTCGCGACGAAACGACCAGAAGCATTTGGCACCAGGATCCATCAACTTGGCCGATACATACATGAAATACTGCTTCTTGCACCACGATGGATATGCAGTGGTCCATTCACCATATGCATCCTTGGGAGGGAAGATACCACTGAACGGATGATTCAGAATCGCCAACTTACACGACGCACCCACAGATGAGCCACCACCACTGGCTGCACCCTTGGGAGGCATCCGTGTCCACCGCGGGTGGCACCGAGCACCTATACAAAGGAGAGGGATTAATACACATCGTCGTTTAAAATACACAGATCGTGCATACCTTCGATAACCCGAGACCGTTGGTACTATGTGCCATTAGTAGACATATGTGCAACAGAAAGGAGTCGTACTATTCAACTCGCGACTGCATATGGGAGAATAGACAGACAATAAACATGTGTACTGAAAATCGACAAAGGGGGGCTATTTAGTGTATTTCTTCTCTACTGGCCTCTTGATGACTTGGAGGTAACGCATCGACTCCAGTATGGGATCGTCTACTGTTTTAAGCGGACGCGGCTGACGAACGTCTGTTCGTATAGGAGGCAGACGACTCTTGCCAACTCCTGGGATGGTGTAGAGAATAGACACCAATGGAGCATAGGAAGCATTGTACCACAGCAACTCAAATACGGGATTGGTTAGAGGTGCCTTCAGATCGATCGCTGTGAGCATCGGATAGAGACAGTCTGTCGCTACAGCATCGGACATCACAGTGTATCTGAACCCAATAGGAGCCCGCAACAGTACATCTGAACCCGTATAAGGGAGCCGAGGCCATGTTGGATCACGCTTAGGAAAATCCCACGAACGCATGGACGAGTGCCATGTGAGAGATCCCTTAGGCAAGCGACAGATGAGACCTTCAGCCCACCACGATTGACCTGCCTGTACATGCGTGCCATATCCTCTGATGCGTGCTGCTCCATCCAACACACGTGGCAACAGAACAGTACGCGCATTCACAAGCGAAACAGGAGATCCATGCACCATCCATTGGAATACCAATAGTGGCCAATCGCGCTGTTCCTTTTCAGTGGCAAACGCGAGATCATGCGACTCGATAAGCTTGTCCAATGCAGAGGGTGCTCCTAGCAATGAAGAGTTCATAGCATAGGCTTCACCCATTGACAAATAGAATGCCATGGCAGCATTCGTGTCGAGATAGAAGTCGGATGTTTCCAAAGCAGTCGCGACAAGTGCCATAGCGGCCAATGTCATGAAATCACCAGATCCACACACCCAGTAGGTACAATAGACCGCCACGGTACGCAATAGGGCCTCGGTTGCAGTGGAGATAGGCATGGTAGCCAATTTGACGGGAGATTTTTGACTGCGGCGAGAAGATACAAGCTCGTCGCGTATGATACGCAGCGCTGCTGCCAACTCGGTAGCGATATCACCACTCAGAGGAGTGAACATTGCGTTCACCAGTTTGTCTTTCGCTTTCATGGGATTAGCAAATGAAAGGGGATCCTTCTTCTTCTCTTCTTCTTCTACTTCTATGGGTTCAGCCTTCGTCCAATTCCGGTAAATGGCCTCGATATGACGAAACCGGATAGGTCTCTTCACTTTGAGGTGACGAAGCTTCTCACCCGCTTTGGCCTGGTGCCATTCTAAATCTGAGAGTCCTGGGTGGTCCAGGTTGTCCAATGCATTCATCGCTTCTTCGATGGCATCCACCGAAGGACATCGAGCCACGAGGGAAGTGATGATCTTCCCGTATGGAATCTCAGTGGTATCTTCTTCCTCCTCTGGTTGTCTTCCTTCGTATGGCGATGGTTCCACTGGCGCCCTCTTACTGTCGTCGCTCGTTGGTGGTTTCTTCTTCTCTTCGAGATCCGCTGGTTTGAAATCTGGTGCTTCGTATCTGTCACCAAACTCCACCTCTCGACCGCCTTTGAGCTCGAGTTCCTTTTTCTTCTCCTTGAGATTGGCCTCCGATGCAGCCGCTTTTATATCCGCATCCTTTGCTGCCTCCTTTGCAATTCTCTTGGCTTCTTCTGTGGCAATTGCGATAGCTACTGAAGAAAGAGCCACCACACCTTTATCGATGGCGGGCGATGTCATCGAAGAACCAGCGGATCTGACATCCTGGCGGAGTCGCACCTTCTTCAATTCGGTAATGTCCTCCACTTCTTGAGACGACTCGTCAGCGGTAAGATCGTAGACCGATGGTTGTACCGGTTTCCTTCGATGTCTCTCCGCGACGGACAGTAGAGCAGGTCGTGCAGCCTGTACTTCCACGCGAGCTTCCAGTTCGGAGCGTAGGGCTTGTAGAGGCGGATCAGGGTTTATGAGATCGATGGGTTGAGTATCCACCTCTGGTGATGTCAAATCCATTCGAGAGATTGGATGAACATCCACTTCCGGAACGTTGGGCATGTAACTGTTGATCTCGTCATCTTCCGGTTCTCTTCCTTCGTATGGTGGTTCCTCTACTTCTTCTTCCTCGGTGACTGGTTCATCAGCCAAAGGTGGCTCATCCTCCGGATCAGACATCAGCGGCGATAACGGCTCTTCTTCTTCCTTTGCCATGGATAACGAACGATAAGAACCCAGATGACGTATCTGTTTCTGTTATCGTGGCTGGTATTAAGATTCGTCATACACAAACGGATAGATATAGTCGCAATTGTCTCTAGGCTGTACCCATCGATGGTACAGCGGGATTACAATGGCGGGGTAGGAGGACCGCTACTTGTACCGAACAATGGGATCGCCCTTATACCCGTCATCGCCGCAGCACAGATGGCAACACCATCCGAACCCGAAGACAGTAATGTGGTGATTGAGGTCTCCCTCTTTATACCGGGTGTCATCTTCTTTAGTTACTTCGGCAACGACGAGGCTCTAGCATTGGTCGATGATCTCAGTACCAGGGAGCAGATTGCCATATTCGCATCGTTTGCGGCCTTCTTCGTGTTGATGACAATTGCCATCTATTCGGGATGCTGCTGTCAATGCGTTGGTAGACGTCGTCTTAGAAATCGGACATTGACAACAGTGGGTATCTTGGCGTACTTCTTCATTGGTTTGGTATTCTATCTGATTCGTCCTCCATCGGATGAACATGCCACCAAACAACAGATCGCCCTCAACTACTTGTTCCTCTCCTTCGTCTGCTTTAGTATCGCGTGTGTATTGACATTCACATGGAGAGTCAGCAGAGCCACCAATAGACGTTTACAACAGCGAACGTAAAAATCCATTCATCTCCGTTTGTCTGATCGATCGCGACTAGCCGATCTCACAGATGGATACGCAGAGGGAAGAGATCGAGATGGAGGAGGAGCAGAGGTAGAGGGTACTAGGTGATCCTTAGATGGCGGTTCGTGATTGTCGCCGTCATAGTCTGGTTCTTCCACTTCGGTGCCTCCCACTGCTTCTTCGTCTGCTGATGATGCTTGTGCTGGTACAGGAGCAGAGACGACAGAGCCAACCAACTTTCGCTCGTCTCTGCGAGACGATGATGATGATGATGCGGCGGCAGGTTGACCATCCCAATCCTCTCGTCGTGGCCGCTTATTGGATCTCGTAATGACCGTCTCCGCTGCTCTGTCCTTATCTTGGACACTGGTGTCGTAGACCGTCTTGGAGTCATGGATAGCCACACGTGCGACTCGTTCGACCTGCCTTGTGTCTATCTCAGCCTCTGCGTAGACTTCTTCCCTCCGCGTATCATCGTGATGTGCTGCATTACGCTCCTCTGCTGCAGCGAGTGGTGTCTTGATACGATGCTCTCGTCGAGAAGGAAATGGATCCACCTTAACAGGGGGCATCGTCTCCATCTCAAGCCGATGAATGACATTGACGGCATTCCTCGCAAACGCCTCGAGGAATTCTTGAGATGCTCTCACATGCACGGGATGAATGCGCGTCTCTGCTGCCAATTGTTTGATCGCCACATCGTAGAGGGTTGCATTCCTCCCGACTGCATATGCCGCGATGTCACGACGACGAATCGTACTGAAGGAGAAGAACCCCACTGATGCCATCTAAGCAGACACAGACAGTGTTAGTCAAACATAGGAATGAAACGGTCCAACTACATAGGATCCTATACAATGACCATTGTATCAGATGGCACGATTGGACAAATCTGGGAGGTATGCTTGGGCACCCATCCCTAAGCAGCACCATGACCCAGAGGTAGTGAATCTTGTATTCACTGGACATTTCCGATGCGAGTCTCTTAGACGAGACTGGGAAGAGAAGCTTCCACTACGAGAGATCACAGAGGCTATCTTTGGATGCTTCTCACACGAGGAGTTTAGGAGTGTAACACTGAAAGCAATCGATCCAGATGTGACGATACACATCTACTCCAATGGCGTGTTCATCGCGTGTGGTGCTCGTTCTGTATTGGAAGTGCATGTGCACATATGGAGATTGGTAGCTCGATTGGCAGATGTTCTCGGACTGTTCCTAAAGGTGCTCGATATCGAGAAGAGTAACACTGTAGTGGCATTCACTACCGGGTTTGTAGTGGATCTGAATGATTTCTATAGACGCAACATGAGGAAAAGCGAGTATGATCCTCGCAAGTATCCTGCAGTGTCCTATAAACCACTGCGTCCCATGCGTGACAATCCATGTCTTGTCATCCATGCATCGGGTGCAGTGAATGTTGTTGGTGCTGACTCTTTCTGGGGTGCTATTACCCTCTTTCGCTCGATTGATTTCAGTAAATACGCTTTGAAATAAACAAATGTACGCGAACAAAGGGAGAGGAAGCGATTACGCTTTAGATAGATTATCCCAACACACCGTCACGTGTTGGTGGAACTGTTCATCGAGCGCCTCACATGCAAGGTAGAACCACCCATTAGTCGTGGGACGCTGCAGGAAGACAGTCTCACAGCGAGACTGCATGCCTTCGATCTTCCATTCATTGGCATGACCAATGGCACACGACAAGAGAAATGCACTAAGTGTGCCTTTGGGGAACACCTGTGAATACTTCTTGTTTTCTCGTATCCATTCCACTGCGAAGCCTTCCAATAGTTCAATGGTCTCCTCATGACCAGTCAAACGACGCAATCGTTTCACGACCTCTGCACGCACCTCTCCATTGGAGAAGAGCATGCCATAATAGAAGCATGCCTGATGCTCCCTCCACCACGCACTTTGCTCTTCAACGGTGGGTGGAGGCGGTGCATCCTTCGGTCGCTTCGAGATAGCAGGATCCATCAGATCGCGTTGTTTGAGAACCTCACCGGCTGGCTTCTTGTCGGTTAACTTGAATAGCTTCTTCTTGAGCCAATCGGCAGCCTCCTTTGTCTTGGCCATCTTGTTCTTCATCATGAAGTCCATCATACTGGCACGATGCACACGCGTAATGCATGCATGATATGACAGGAGCGTAGCCTTATCGATTTCCTTGCGCATGCGAGGGGGTTCTTCGCCCTTGTTGCTGTTGAATGTACGGAGGTGAGCACATGCTTCATCATACAACTTCTGCTCTGCTGATGGGGCAGACTTCTTCTCCTCGGTTGCCATTGGAAGTACCTCTTCCTCCTCTTCTTCCAACAACACACCGGATGGCACTTCGGGTACAGCCACTGCTGGTTTCTTAAGAGGCGGTGGTGCAACCACCGGTGATTCCTCTTCTGGTAACACTGTACGAACAGCTGCTTCGGTCACATTAGACATGGGATGTGGTTCCTTGCGCTTCTTCGACGGAGACGAGGTCGCGTCGGTTGTCTTGAAGAGAGGAAACATACCCACTGGCAATGGAACACCATTCGATGCCACTGCTATCGAAGCGCTGACGGTTGCCACATCCTTAGCAAGGGTTGTCAACGCTTCGTCGGAGAGAGCAACGAGCTGCTCGACGATGGGAATCTCTGGTGACTTCTTCTTCTCTTGTTTAACGACGACGGGAGTCTCCTCCTTCGTCTTCTTCTCCTTTTGTGTAGCCCGTGGTACCAATCGCTCGGGTAGCACAGCTGGTGGTGGTGCTACAATGGGAACATACGCAGACGGTAGCGTGGCAGGAGCAGCCACTACTGGGGTAGCTTTGGCCTTCAATAGAGCATCCTTGATCTTGTAGAAGGCGGTTGCTTTACCCATGAACTCGTCTATGATGGCCTTGTCCTCATCGGAGAAGGTATGACCAGTCTTGCATCGATCGAATGTGACGGTAGCTGGATCGCCATACGAATTGCGAACAAGCATCAACTTCACTGGCAGCGAATAGCGTGACTTGGTACCAGGTGGTACAATGTTGGCACGACGCGCCTCGTGGGCCTTGGCATCTTCAACAGTGAACGGCGCTCTGGCCATCAACTTGGTGGCATAGTTTCGTGCCACCTCGGCCTCTTCATCCAGTGCGAACAGTGGTAGATAAGCTGGTAGCTCGGCCACATGAATCCCTTCACTGGCCAATGGTCCCACACGCGGAGCTCCGCCGAGCTCTACATCTCTCCGCAGAAGGATCTGCATAGGTAGAGACGACAGCTTGGCTTCAGGTGGTGTGGTTCCATCCTTGGTGGTCAGCTTTGGAGGTACAGTGATACCAGCAACAGCAGATCGTTTCTTGATCTCCGCCTTCTCCTCTCTCTTCGTCTTCTTCTTGGTTGGAGCCTCTGCCATCGAGAGCCAACGAGGAAATGAGCACACAAAGGCGAAAGCTGTATAGTGTGAGAGTGACCTTTTTCTTTCTTCTTCTTCTTCTTTTCCTTCTTGAGATCTGCCTTGACCTCCTTGCGTGTGGACTTAACAGCGAGATCCAACGCCTCATCGACGTCTTCAGATACCTCTGAGTCAACACTGTTGTCAGATTCTGATGATCCAGAGGCTTCATCGGGTTCGAATGGTGACTCACTTGACTCTCCATCCGATCCTCCTCCATTCTGCTGCTTGCGTAGCTTCTCGGCCTTCAGATCATCGTAGTATTCCTTTATCTGTGCCTTGGACATCTCATCGGTCTCCTCCTTGGTGAGTCGATCACCGATTCGCTCATCAGCGTCATCAAGATCTTTGCCCTTCTTGAGGTCCTTCAATTCCTCTTCATCGAGCATGCCATTCTCTGCACGCTTGAGCTCGATCTCGTGTGCCGTTGCTGCCTTGACGCGTGCATTGTCAGCCGCGAGTAAAGTCTTATACTTGCGCTTCTCGTTGTCCGTCTTGAGATTCTCCATAGAGGCAGCACCTTTACGCTCCAAGTATCCACTTGCTGTCTCCATCTTAGGTGGCATCTAAAGACACACACAGAATGAGAATGCTAAATAGAAGGACGATGACGAAATGAGACTGTGTATGAATGTCTACTTTTGGTTCGAGTTGAATCCTAAACCCAACCGTTCAACTCGAACCAAAAGTAGACATAGTGCAACTCGACATACCCCAATATATACTTTGCGTGTGTGTGACACGATGATGATGTTTGTAGATGGAGGCCGTAGGTCCGGCTGTATCGGTATTGGATATCGTCAGGAGTGGGCGGCTGCGTCCACTTGCTACGACTACTCGATTCACACCGGTACCATGTCGTTCGGCTACCATCTACAGCAACAAGCGAGGTACCGAATTGGCACCTATGCGCTGTATACAACCGAGTATGCATGCCAATGGCAGACGCGCCAAGCAAAAGGAGACCCCAGATACGATGCGGTACCCCATTGGCATCTCGCTACTTACGCGGTTCCCATTCCATTATCCACAATGGGTACAGTTCCGAGACGAAGAACACAAGAATGTACGAAGTCTATGGGGCCATCTACGCGGTCAAGCTAAGCCACCAGAAGATGAAGATTCCATTGAGTGGCTGTCACTTGCTGGGCGTGCATGGCATCGTTTTAGTATTCATCGTATGATGGCCAATATGATCCAAGATTATGCCCATTTCCCAACAGGATGGGATCATTATCGCCACTACCACCTCGCCGACAAGCCTCATCCCAGTCTGAACATATTTGGAGCAGATGGCTCTCCAAACAGTATCGATTATATCGTATGGGCCAAGCGACACCTGAAGATGCCATTACCGTTATTCCTATCTCTGATTGCCACCATCGCTGGTATTGCATGGGTGACCATCAATGACCGCTGGTCACACTACTGTGGCAATCCCGATACGTTCGTGGGACCTGGTTATTCACAATTGAACCCTGAGTTCATCATCATCTCCATGGTTCGGCGTGAGTCAAGGCTTACCTTCCCTGGACCCGTCGATCGATCATGTCCATTTGGTCATCTCATCTTCAGAGCAGGCATCGAATGTGATTGTCAATCATTACCACTCGATGCATTGGCATTTAGATTCGGCAAATCTGACTTCATGGCCATTGTCATCAAGCGAGTGATTAAAGTATTTGAAGGATTGGATCTATTGGGTGCACCAGTATCTGCACTCGCTGAACCTGCCGAGTCAGCAGCGCATGCGAAGGAGATCCGAGACGCCGAGACACGTGAAGCGGTTGACGATTGGATCCACGAGTCACTTACCAAGCAAGTAAGGATGTGGTATACCACATGCCATTGGGAGGAATGCCCAGTTCCAGACCTCATTGAAAACTACATCGCCGAAGTGAAAGCGAATGCACCCGCATCACAAGTAGCATCGATGATGATCGATAAGACCTTCTCAAAGCACTACCGTCAACGACAGCGTGGATTCTACACTGAGAAGTCTGTGATGCCAAGTCTCAGTGAGACTTTGTTCGCTGATTACGCCAATCCAGTTGTGATGATACATCTATCTGCTACCCCTATGGCACCCGTTCTACCCGCATTACCGGCGATTGATCACACAGTCGGTGATCCTTCTCTTTTGAAGTCAGTGGGTGTCTTCATCAAGCGAGTGGGTATGTGGCTTGGTTCCAACAACACCAAGCTACTTCACATGAGAAGCAACAAGTGGAAAGCGACAGATGACACCAAGGAAGAAAAGAAAAAGAGGACCGCCGTTGCCAAGAAGAAGAAGGCAACAACCAAGAGAAAGAAGAAGAAGGCAGACGACGAGGAGGAGCCAGATGAACAGCCTCCGATTACTCCGCTACATCCTCCAGTGGATCTCGAAGAGGCGGCCGCTGGTGATGCATTTGTCGGTGGTCTCTTCGTCAATGGCGAACAGATGTCGTTGATGTTTGATGGTTTAGATGACAACGGGGCGGATGTCATCCGTCCTCAGCCACCTGACGTCGAGGAGCCCTCACCAGCGGTGGCTACACCTCTTGTACCCGACGAGGGCTACGGCGAGGATTATCAGCTATGGGCAAACAATTGTACATTGGAGATCAATGCCGATGCGCATCTCGAATCAAAAAGCACCGACGTGGCCATCGTCTCCAAGAAGCGCAAGGATCCACCCGTCCAAGTGGATTCGAAAGACGAGGACGAAGATGCCGTCATCCAGTCGGAGATTGATCATTTCATGTACTCGGTGCGTCCAGATCAAAGAAGGTATTGCTACGAAGATCGCGACGGCGTTCTGAAGCTGTCAGTACCCGCCTCCAGGCTGGGTGACTCTTATGTATCTAGTCGCACATCGTACACAGTCGATGAAGTCGGATTAGCTACCGTTCGTGCCAGTCTTCTGAACTACAGCAAGAGTCGCGGTGTATGTCTATTCGAGTATTCCGGCCTGTCTCGCTTTAGCGAGGAGATAGACCAAAGCACCAATCCATTGGAATGGCCTATCCTACAAGTTGGTTCCAGTGAGATTGAGAGCTGCAAACTTGAGGATCCCTGGAAATGGGTCCAATTCGATGCCATGTACATGGCATGTGTACAGATGCCCATTGCTGGTGGTGGCGTTCGGCATATGCCATGGCAGTATGTGAAGTATCTAACTGACTGCTTCACCATATCGAAGCGGAACCGTATAGATATGAAGTACGCGGCTCTCTATTATGCACTTAGCTGTGTGGCGAAGAGTGAGTATGATATACTCTCTACGCTATGCGTCGTTAAAGGTATCCATTCTCACAGCGATACCGTCGCAGTGTATGAACTGGAAAGGGATCTTAAGACCGGTACCATTCGATGCGACCATTACCACGCAAAGATCATTGATGGTGTCACTGATGTGAAGTCGACCGTCACCAAGAGAGCGCATCTTTCTTATGACGTCGTGAGAAACGCCAAGTCATCAGTCCAGTCAATGCTTGATGCATATGACTACGAATCGGATGTTCCATTCTCGTTTAAAGAAGGCATACCTGGATTTAATGTTGTCCATGTCGATGCTCTTCGTAAGAGAAGGGAACAACAGGATGGATACCGTGACCACAAGTGGTGGTACGCTACCATGGATGCCGACACTGGAGCGGTGAACGCATCTATCCTGTCGCTCTCTGATCCACATCGGAAAGCCATTGAACAGATCTATCTCCGTATCTGTTCCGGTGTCTACAGCGCGGAAGACGAAGCGAAGTTGAACGGATACAACGACAATGTGTTCGTGTCATTGGAAGGTGGTGTATCGATTCGTATCAGGCCATACATTCTTGATATGGCACGTGATTGGTTTGGTGAGATGTGGTCCGTCGTCATCCGAATGATACTGAATGCGACAATACAACCTGCGATCGCATGTGCTACTACAAGTGGTACGGTCGTACCGTGGTCTACCATCAAGGAGGATGAAACACATCTTATGGGCTTATTCGAGAAGATGGCCAATGACATGCGCAAGATTCTTGATACCGGAGTCAGCAAACCTGGACATACCGAACGAATGATCAGCGAGATTGTATCCATGAAGAAGCACAGCCTCGGTCCATCGTTGTATTATCTACGACTGATGGACCATTTCATCGATGAAGGTCATGAGTCTCCGGATGAACATAAGCGTATCCGGAAGGCGATACACGAGACTCTTGCATCTGCACCCCTCCCAGGAGATCCCATCGGTGTCCACCGTACCCCATTGGAGGCTCATCTAGCAGCAGAGTTGGATGCATTGGTGTGTAGCAACGAGGCTCTTCCATGTGTGAGTATATTTGTTATGTTCATCGCCAACATCTATCGTCAGGTGTTGTCTGATATTGGCACACCTTCGCCGTCTATCTATGACCCTCTTCACCTACACAAGAGGAGGTCGACCACACAGAGAGTCTATGACATTGTCCATGGTAAATGCACCAACTTTCCGTTTGGTGAACTCAAACACGAGCGTGTTGCGGATCTAATCGAAAGAGCCCATACGACATTCATATGTCACCTCGCTCATACAGATGACAGGGTTGTCATCTTTAATCATTTATACCCTCGTTGTCCTCCGCCGCCTAGTGCCAATAGTCTCGCTATGCCATTGTTACCATCATTGCCTCGTTTGTGAACGTGTTTAAACCCCCATCTGTATATTTCATCGTGTATCGTGATCTCGTGTTTCATTGGGTACGATGAGCCAAGGAGTTAAACGGAAGGATGCTCCAGCCATCGAAGAGAAGAAGACGGCACCTGTCGTCATCACACCAAAGAAGAAAGCCAGGAAGGGCCTCAGTGACAACGAAGAGCCACCACCAAGTGACAACGAGCGCAAGTTCTATGAACGCATTATCCTCGAACTCGAATCGACAGGTGCATTTGGTGCATCCGCCGGTGCCAAAGAAGCCATGAAACCATTCGAAATTGGTGCAGCCGGATATTCAACCAAGGAGTATCGTCGTTATGTCTATTCGATCGCATTGATGCTTGGACTCTATGTCGATGTACCCGAAGAGATGAAAAGGGCACCCACGCCATGGTTCACATTGGAAGAATGGCAGAGGCTGCGAGGATTGTTGCTCCTTTCCTTCAATACCAAAGAGAAACCAGTGCTCAACTCCTTCTCTCCCAAAGGGAAGTTGCCACCTGGTGAAGTCGGAGAGCTTGGATTTGGGAATCCCGACGAGGCATCAGCATATGCATCCATTCTGTTATCAGAAGCAACCAATGCCAACTTCGCCAGCTTCTCATCGAAGTATGTGCCTATTTGGTTGGATCCGCGCACAGACCGAGCATTGATTGTGACTACCTATCGACGTATGATGCATGTTCGATTGGAGAGGTTCATGAACCAGCTTCCATGGAGCCCCAAATCAATCGAAGAGAGATTGGACGCAGATAAGAAGAAGGCAGACAAGCTGGCCGTGGGCAACAGGAAGAAGGAGGAACGGACAGAGAAGAAGAAAGACGCCAAACTCAAGAAGAAGGACGAGAAGGAGAAGGCAAAGGAAGCCAAAGAGGAAGAGGAGAGATTGAAGGCAATCGAGACTGCACCAGAACGTACAGCGGCACGGTACGCAGAAGAAGACAGGAAGGAGAAGGAGAAGGCTACTGCTGCTGCTAAGAAGGCTGGGAGGCCTGCGAAGAAGAGACCACCACCAGAAACAGTCGACGAACTGAAAACGCCATCTGTGCCTGTCAGTGCAGCATTCAAGAAGGCTCGAACGGTCATTGAGACCAAACGAGAGATCGTGGGAGATCTCCGAGAAGCGGCTCGTGGTGCATTGACACCAGCATCGGACGACGTGGATCAGACCGTGATGGTCGTATTAGATCCCATGGCCATTGTCTACTACAAGGAGATGAAGCTATTATTCGACAATGGCGGATCAGGCCATACCGATCTGTCACGAGAAGCATTCACAGAACTCGAGAACCGGTTTGAGTTTGGTGATCTCTCTCGCATCGAAGAGAAGAAGGGGGTATTCTATGGCCCAAAGGGCGTGGTGGAGTATCCTCCATTCGTCAACCGTATGGCGCGTCTCTTGAACACGGACAACTTGGTTGGTACGGCAACCGCTATGGTGCTGGCTTCCTTGAGTATGTCAGAGGTTCAGACATCGATCCTACCCTTTGGATTGCATTCGATCGGTGTCGATTCGACCGACGACAGCGAGGGGCGTGATGCATCACGCTTGTTGTTGTCTGGGTACACCACAGAGAATCTACCCTCTCGTGTCATGAGCCCAGAATTATCCACTCGTATCAAATCCATCCTGCTGTCCCATAGTGACAGGAAGACACGGTCTCCATCCGAGATCCACCGATCTCTCTTCCGCGAGATGACCACAGGTGATACCGCCGTACGCTGGATGGTGACACCACCTTCTGGTGGTTCATGGTATGCATTGTCGTCTGTTCAATACAGGGTACGTGGTACAAGTGATGATCCATTTGCATTGGATGGTCTACACTCTCCATTGTTATTGGTACCGACGGAGACCACAATGGAAGACGACACTGCATTTGCAGAAGATGGGAAGGTTGATAGGTATGTTCGGGCATACATGCTAAACATCTCCAATCCAACCGTTCTTCGTTCATATCTGGAGGCAGTGTTAATCGGAGGAAAAGAACGCCGAACTCTATCTGATGGTGATTTCTACAAATGGGCGAATGTACCATTGGCTGAGAAGCTCAAGGGACAGATCGACACACCAGAGCTGATATTCGATTCATCGAAACATGTGGATGGACGTATTCTGTCGCTGCCTCAGTTCTCAAAGCTATTGGATTCCTTCAAGAGACACAGAATCGAGAATACGAAGAAACAGACAGCGAGCACGGATGCAAGGGTTCGTTTGTTTGAAGTGTACCGAGCCCATTCAAGATCGGCTCAAGCATTCCTTAGTGATACTGACTATCGTTATGGCGCTAACCTGCTAGGGTTTGGAGCCCCGTTGTTGACACTAAGAGGACCACCCGGCGACAAGAATGTGAACCCGAATATCATCAGAGCAGCGGTTCGTAAGAGACCTGATCTATTCCCCGATCTCGCTGGGCGTAAAGCCGCGGTGAATCTAGTATCGAAGATACCCGAGGGTGTATCTTATCCCTCTCGGTCGGATTATCCAACAGACGAAGACTACAAGAATGCTGACCCTTTCTCGTTCTTGCTCATGGAAACATCCGACAGTCAAGAAGCTTATGCTTCTGCTGATCCGATAGGAGCGAGCGATGCAGTCGCTGTTGTGAAGTCGTGTATGGATTACATCATCAATGGAAGAGCGATGAAGATGCCGGGACAATCTGCTTCGCGAAACCGATGGAGGATGATGCTCAAAGCATGGAATGATTTTGCACATGAGACCGCCCATGTACCTTCGATAGACGAAGCGTCTCTGAATGCCACGGATGTCATCGGTACCGAGCTACCCTCTTGGGTGTACCTGGTGCGATTCTCTATCCGAGAGCGTATGTTATGTGACAGCATCACGATCGATGTCGACACTGCTCGAACCTACAAGAGGGCAATCGATAAGATACTACAAGCCAAGTCCAAAGAAGAGAAGGAAGACACAACCGAGAAGAAGAAGACACAAGCCATGAAGTTCTTCCTTCGTTTGTATCTCACTGAACGTGCTCATCATTGTGGATTGGTGGCACACACAGAAGAGAAGGACATGCGAGACTTCTACAAACGACGCCTGACGTTTGGAGACAGTTCAACAGGAGAGCAGTCAATTACAGACAAGGAGCTACGCGCTATCTACCGAGACAGTGGAGCACTTGGCGATGTCACTCGATATTGTCATGTATATTTCGTGACACTAGCTCGCTTCATGGTCCGAAAGGATTCTGATATCCGAGAAGATGGCGGTAAAAGCATCCGTGGACGTCTATTGGTAAAGAGACGAATCGGCACACGGGTGGATATGGCTCTTAACGAGCTCTATCTCGATGAACAGCGGTACCTCAAGGATCTGAAAGGTGGCAGTCTGAATGGATACAAGGTGCCAGATGGATGGAGACTTACCCACATGGCAACTGTTGTATTCCTCAGGGGCCCCGATACTGTCCTTGGTGACATTTCTGTCCAAAAGAACCCACCAATGGAATACAAAACAATCGCAACACTGGCCAAGGGGTTCCTTGAAGGTCGACCCAGTGCCGAGAATGTTCATATTCTGACTGGATGGAAGATCGCCATGGCCATCCTGCGATGGCCATTCCTGCTCCAGGCCCAACACCCACGTGCTGAACGCGCTCTTAATGTCATCGTCCCGTCACAGGATGAACTCGAACGAGCTCTTTTATTGGATCCATCAGATCTCTCAAGCCAATACGATCGTCAGCCTTCACCAGTGTGTCTTCTGGTGAAATTGGACGAGTTCAGAACCAAGAAGTTCACAGTCGCATCAGCAGTACCAGCCGAAGAAGTCAAAGAAACAGTTCTGCCGATGGTACTCGGGCCAGACGAAGATACGTCGTCGGATCTAACATACGAGAAGAATGACGATGAATCAGAGGACGAAGATGACGAAGACGACGACGCGCCGCGTTTCATTCCAAAGTCTGCAAGACGTGATCGCAAGGCAGGGAAAGCGGCAGCCTTACCAGCCGCCAAGTTCATATCGGCTCTTGCCCAGCAAGACACCAAGCGCGAGGAGAAGCGAGCCACTGCTCAATTGGCAGATACTATCAGCAAAGAGTTGCTCGATAAAGATCGTGCTCAGATGATACCCAAGGATCTTCGTAGAACCGAAGAGGTGACAGGCTCGTTTAGGACCATCATGCCATGGGAATCTCCAGTGACTCAACAGCAGCGCATCTTATCGGGCCTGAGATATCTCGTGGCTCTCGACAAGTGGCAGATCCAGCACAACAAGCCCAAACGAAAGGATACCACCCAAAATGTCCCGCTCCAAGAAGCTTCGACTGCTCTGGTGGAAGCCGCAAAGGCGTTCTATGTTCATTATGCTCCTATGCGCTTGGATGCTGAGCATTGGAGGAGTGGCCCATCGCCTGGCGATGAAAAGACGATCATCCACGAGAAGGATGACACGTTCGCCTTTCATCTGGCGACAACCGGTGACATTCTTGATTTCGTGGATTTCGAGAGCCTGTTCGTTGTAATGCCATCTGAACAGCTGTTGATAGCGTTTGGTTATGGCAAAGGTGGCATTGCGACAAACACCGAGACATTGATCGCTCTCACACGGAGAGTAACCGAACTGAAAGACGCCACTATTGAACAGAGGAAGCTAACAGCTCTCGACCGTCTCAGATCTCTCTTATCCAACAAACGCCTCAATCTCACAGAGATTGCCAATGCTTGGAACCTCGTCAATCGTCGATCACGCTCTGCGATACTGAGACTGACGGGACAGAAGGAGCACACCGAAGCGTATGCCACAGCTATCGAATGGATACAGCTTTGGAACACTCAGTGTATGATGCTGTTCAAGTCAGCGATTGATGCAGCTGTGGTGTGTCGTTCTGGGTTGTCGGTTGGAGACGATTCTATGGCAACAGAAGAAGACGAAGACTATTCATCGGAAACGCAACAGCTGATCTCGTTCGTGGAAGCACCAATACGGAGAGTGGATGAGATGACCGAATGGTACAATGGATGGACCGAGAAGACGCTCAGTATCGTACAGAGTGAGCTGACGGATGACTACGAATGGATGCTCGCCGAGGTCGATTTCATTTCGAACGCCATGCGGGATGCGTCGCTCACACTTGAACATTTCATACGTACCGGGAAGTCAGATTACACCGTCGCAACAGATCTAGCGATACGCTCCAGTGGTGTCCTTACTTCTGGTCTGATCGAGGATGTTCGTCGCGTTCGTGACGATTGGAACTCTGATACCTCGCGCATCAAATCTATGCCATTGAAACTGTTATGCTATGTGAAGTTCACCATCGTCGCCACTCTCTGTGATATCATCACAAACGGACGTCGTTCTCCAACGGTGGATTTCATGGCAGATGAGCACATGGTAGAGCTGCTTGGTCTGTTCAGGACGCTTCCAAAACGGATAAGACCAACGGAAGGGAAGGAAGAGGACAAAGAAGTCAAACGTACCATCATGTACCGATGTACTGCTGAGATAGAGATCCAGACCAAAGAAAAGAACCTAAACGGGCTCGATGTTCATCTTCCCAATTGGTACTTGGACGGTGTGGATGATCTCTACACAAAGGATGACACGTCTGCAGACGAGATCGCTTCTGTGGTCGCCATGGTACGTGATGCCCGAGCGACACAAGAAGAGATGCGCGACAAGATGGAACAGCGCACTCGACTGGAGGATGAGATTCGGCTGCTCAAGGAGAGTATATCTCTAAGACAGTATGCCATCGAAGCACAGAAGAAACGATCGGAAGAGAAGAGGAAGGAGCTCTCCACTGTGACCGATGAGGCGAAACAGGATCTCCTCGAGGTGGAGATCGTTACCATGGAATCGGACACGATTCGACGTCTCAGAGAACACGAGAGTGAAACCAAGTTGGCAGCCAAGAAGGCAGTGGATCTAGAGATACTCACAGAAGAGCTGTCATCGGTGAGCAGTTCAAGGTTTGCGACTGTATACAAAGAGATCCTCATGTCGATGAAGCATGCCATCTGGTCATTCAATAGATGCAACGAGAGAGCAAATATCCATTCGGTGTATGCCTATCTTCCACCACCTCCGTTCATTCCGGTCAATGCCAGATCGGCGCAATCCTCTCTGGCGAGAGAATGGAAGACATGGAAGGATACAACCGGTCAAAGTCTGGTCATACCAGAGGCGTTCTCCAATCCTACATTCGTTGCCGATCTTGGTGTTCTATCACAGATCTGGGAGACTCACGCCAAGAAATCTGCTTGGTACGCGGCCAAGAGTGAACCGGAGAAGAAGATGGCATTTACAGTGACTACTGACTGGTCAGTATGGGCGGATTACACCCCAAACGAGATCAAAGTATGGGACAACCCGCTGTATAAGATACCACCACCTCGTGATCTCGTCTCGTCTATTACCATGCCCAGGTTCAGAGAAGGTGTATTCTCTCGATCCGAGTGCCTGAAAGGTGACGATGAGACACTCGTGTCTTACATGGATCGAGTGGGGTCGTGTTGTGATCGTGAATACAAGAAGTCTGCCGCGGCAGACTTCAAGAAAAAGCGTCAATGGGATATCTTCCGGTCGATTGTACACAAGGAAGAGGCTACAGTCGCCACTGTGGTAGAAACAGAGAGCAAATCGGAAGAGAAAGGGCTCGCTCTTTCTTCTCTCGCTAAAAGAAGGAGTAAGGAGCTCGCTCTTCAATTGTCTCAGTTACGCTTGTACAGTGTGGACTTGTTACACGCTGGAAGACCAGACGTATTGATGGTTAAGTTCACCGATGCGATCCATGTCACCTCTCTCAACACGGCGTTGGATATTGCTCTTGATGAGACCATGCTTGGACTCTACGGGGCAAATGCAAAGGAAGATGTCGCGTATAACAAGCTCCACATGAAACAGCTCAAGTCTCTCTACCCGGATTTCTCATCTGTGTCTATCTCTACAATCAGCGAATACAAAGAGATCTTCCATGTGAGTGTGGCTCCTTTGTTGAATCTGATACGATTCGATCTTCCAAATGATAGTCCGTCGGTGATGTCCTATCCACGATTTGTATCGGGTGGACCACTCGATTGGTATACATGGAAAAGGCAACTGGTGAAACCGGTAGCCACTCCATTCGTGAGACGATTCGCGGCGATCGTTAAGGACGCGTTCGCTTCTGGTGAGATGAAGAATAAGGGAGGGCCCTCTGATATGATCCTATTTAGGATCGCACAGACCATACTGCGAGCATGGATCGATATGTTCGAGGAACAGTTGAAGATGGTATACGACAAGACAATGAAGCCATTGGTGGATTACGCTTCCGCTTTGTTTGCTGCTTCACTTCATCTGACGAGACAGTCGATCATCCCAGACGTGAGATGTCTAGTACATGGCGTGACACAGCCTCTACTGAAGATATGCGCCAACGTCATTACACATCCCATTGTCATATGGGCCACTGTGGGTGTGCCTATCGGTGATGTCGTGTATCCGTTTGTCCCAGATAGCGCTCCTCCTACCTTCGACTTTGAAGGTATCGGTACCAGCACAAGCGACATTGCCGCTGTCGTCAAATGGTGGAATGATAATCTGCCCGGTTCTATCCGACCATTGCTCAGATTGGCATCTTCTATTACACAACGACTCTTCATGAGTCTACAAGACACTCCACTCAAGAGTTATGAATTGGTCACACCTGAATTGTCTCTCGAGTGCATCAATGGTCTATTGGGTGGTTTACTTAAGAGGTTTGCCACGGAGTGTGTCCGTGACAAAGCCGAATTTCCTCCCATGTTGGACCCTCGATCGCGTCCTCTGGTGATGTCAAGAGATATAGACGAGACATATCTTACATTCATCAAGCTTCGCGCCATGCTGCTATCCGGTGAACAGCACCTATTTGAATGGCCAGGTGACATGATGGTCGCTATTGATTATAGTCTCTTATTCGCGAATCGATTCTTCGGGCCGCTTGCAGCACATCCCGATTGGCTCCATGATACCACTCGAAGATGTACGGATCAGATTGTGTCTCTTCTTCCATTTGTGACGCTTGGTATACCACCACCACCGCTATCAGACGACGACAAGGTGGAGATCAAAGCAGAGAAGGAGACCAGAGATGCTGCTCCTGACGACACCAGGGACGACATGCTCTATGACAAGGGGTTCTTAGTGGAAGCGGCTGGTGCTGAACGGAAGGGAGCTCTTCTATGGTCTGATACCAAGGAGTTGACACGGGTGTTGACTAAAGAGATCCCCAAGTACAACGAAGGCTACTTGAAGGAAGAGGCAGCGGATGTTACTCCTTCTGTGCCCTCTCCCAAGAAGGAAGAGAAAGGAGAGGCTGGAGCTGGATATGACACCAATGACCCGTTTGTGGATACAAGCGTGGATGAATCCGCGGTTGTGCCCCCACCTGTCGAATTCAGCGACGACGAAGAAGAAGAGGCCGTGTCTGTTGTTGTATCAACACCGGTTGCAGAGGCGCCTTTGCCGCCGTCTTAAACATCCATTTCGTATCCGTTTGTTTGTTTTGTGTCTTTGTCTTATCTATTGTTGGTGTGTATTAGATGGCTGCGTTGGTGGACGACGACAGCATCCCGGATGATCCACCGCCTCCTTCTGTGCGCCATGACGCGCGTAAGAGGGGACGTGTCATTGTAGCCGGTGACACTGAAGATGAGTTCAATTCATCTTCATCGGAGGAGGAGGAGGGTCCCCCTCCGCGCCATCATTCGCCGGTGTATGGACATGGTCTTCGACCACGAGATGCTAGTGGTCGAGTGGCATCCGATGAGGCGCCATCACCCACACAGAAGAGCACCAAGAGGAAGAAACCAAAGAAAAAGAAGGCTCGTGCGAGTCTCATGCGACAGTCGAAAATGTCGACATCGTTTGCAGCAGAACACGAATACAAAGACGACGATGGCGACGAGGAGAAAGACGAAGAGGAAGACGATGGAGGTGCAGCTCCAAGCACCGTAGTACCACCACCGCCGCCACCGATCGAGGACAAGCATATGGGTCGTGCTGATCTGGATCGGGCGAGAGACGAGTTCTATGATAACATTGCAGCAACCAGTGGTGGTATCACCGGCGAACAGAAGACAGAACAGAAGAAGAAAGGGAAGAGGAAGAAGAGGAAAGGAGACGAAGATGGCGAAGCAGCAGAGGAAGCAGAGGATGATGAAGACGAGAAAGATGATCCGAATGCCGATTGTAACTTCATAGGGACGCCTATGGTTGGATATGGCATCCCTTCGTTGGATCACTTACGCGGCACAGAACAGTATCAACAGGAATTGACAGCCATGAAGCAACCCGTCTTGTACTGCTTCCTATGTCGCACTACTGTGCTGGGTCGATCCTTTGTCAACAGTAGGCTTGGACCCAGAAGGGGTCTAGATAAGTACATTGAGGAAGCGCGAGCTTCTACACCCACTGACGTTTTTCATCGAGAGATACAGCGTATCTATACGAGAGACATCGCACCGACAATCGTCGATGGTGCGAATCGCATGCATCCAGACGATGCGCGTAGGAAGGCACCCTATTGGTGTCTTCTTGGTATCCAACAACATTTCTCGAAGCATGTGACCGATCACAAGAGTGTACTTGAGAATCAGGCGCGTGACGTTACCAATATACTCGATGAGATCAACAACGGTGCTGTTCTCTCTCGCAACATTCGCAATGGACGTAAACGAATCGATTACACCGGTGACAAGGCAGCTGCCGCCCGCCGTAAGGAATTGCGAGAGATCACCAAGGAATTGGCCCCATTGCGGTCTATCCCATCCACCGATCTAGGAACAGATGGTGGTTTCGGATGATCTCGATCCAGTTTTCATTTGTCCGTGTATTGTACTGTTGCCTTTCTGATGTTTTTTGTTCTCAGATGGCATTGAGGTCTCTACCATCGCGTACCCCGGACATAAGCAGTAACTTTCTGGGTACACCTGGTACCTCATATGGTCTTGGTGGACTTGGTATCCCTAGTGGTGACCATGCCTCTCCTGATTTCTTGGACCGTGGATCATTGGCACCCGAACAGGAAACCAATGGTTGGATCTCTGCATCTCTCAATGTCGTAAAGGGACGTGGTATGACTGATGAACAGGCCATCATGAACCGTGGTTCCAATACCAGTCTATGGATCTCACCGCTCTATCCACAGTCACAAGAAAGTCACATGGCACGAAAGTACCTTCGTGGAATGAGGCTCGCAGGAGCCATGGCAACTCCCGTGGTCGTATACAACACACCACGACTGAACTACTTACTCGCATCAGAGTATGGACGCCGTGTCTTCAACAAGCGATACTGCGGTGACATTCTCGAACAGTTCAAGTTGGTGGGTGTACAATTGGAAGGCATGAGTTCAGAAGCCGAATGCGAGCTCACAGTGGCAACACTTGGACGTGTTCGTATGTTCAATGTGTGGCCAGGTGCTCAGAATGGCCATTCCCTTTGGTACATCTTGGTGTGGGTCGACCCCGATACAGACAAGAGAAAGGAGATGGCCATCTATGCACGTGTGTCCAAGTCCACACGTTCGCGCTTCCCTGCAGTGGAAGAGAAAGGGAAGGAGGAGGAGGAGGACGACGAGAAGAAGAGATCCACGAAGAAGACGGGAGGAGGAGGAGACAAGAAGGTACCCACAGCCAGCGGCGACAGGGTTATACCAGTTTTCAAGATAGGGCGTCAGTATAAGAGTCTGGGTGATATGGCATACAGCCTTCAGGGTCTTACCAAGCCAAGTGAAGCTGCAACCGAAAGCTCGGTAATCACACAGAGCAAGAAGATCGGACGTGAAACGATGTCTGAACTGAGAAGAGCCCTCCAGGTGCTGGCCACTGAGAACGCCAAGGATTCCAAGCCATTCTGTCCAAGTGTAAACAGCGTACCGGTTCGAGTGGTAGCAGACATCGGCAAGCAGGCGTCGAAAGAGGATACCGAAGAAGAGCTCAAGTTGAAGAAGACTGCTCCATTGAACCAAGGCCATTGGGTCTTGAAACCGTATGCATGCCCTGGTGGGTATCATCCACCTCGTATGCTGTACGACAACGAGGAGTTCCATGGTGCCAAGTTCTATGTGGGTACCTTCCATCATGCGATTGGTCCGTTACCTGATCGTGCCACCATCCCCAAGATCGACGAGTACATGAGAGGGTATCCTGGCTATTCTCACATCCCAGAGGAATTCCCTATGATGTGCGAGGTTCAGTACCGCGTGTAAATGGATCGATTGTCTCTCTCTCTCTCGTTTCCTTTTTGTAACTATTTGTCTCGATCTGTTTATCTAAATCTGATGTGTTGTGTTTGTTCAGTGCGCGTAAGAGAGATGTCATCTCTGTCACTCGATGAGAGCGAGGAATTAGGTCTCATGGATGGTCCCATTGGTGGGAAGACGACCGCATCCAGTGCATTACACGCGCTTGCAGCCAAGAAGAAGAAAGGCAGCAAGACTGGATATTTCCCATCGTCGTCTACTGGTACCGGTGGTCGATGGGGAGTAGGCGGCAAGGCTGAGTTCCCCCCTATCAAACCCAAGACACTCAAGAGTGGTGATGACGACGACAAGCGTACCTTCCCGCCCCCTCCTCCTCCCTCTTCGCGTCGTTCATCGTATGCGACGAAGTTCAATATGGTATCTGGTGGTGGACTAAGTCCATATGAAGGACGTGTGATTATCGGTCCAGTGATGGATGATTCACAAGCGTGGCAAGGGCATGTGGTTACAGCTGTACGATGGGATCCAGAGAGGAGGGCACGTCTTGATCGTACGGTTGACATCAAGGAGCGTATCGCTCCATTGGGATCTGCTGATTCATTCAAGATTGTCGCAAAGGAGTTTGCATTCGCTGAAGTCCGATACCCTGGCTCAGCTGTGGGTCGTGGTTCTTCTCAGAAGGCACCTGATCGAATTGTGACCACCGTATTGAATGGTGTCAAGAAGGGAACATTGTTCGAATTCGTTGGTTGGATCCCCAAAGAACCCGAGACGTATGGTGTGGATTACATCTCATTCACCGTTGCAAAGGCCGGTACGGGTCGCGTGCGAAATACTGGCACTCGTCCGATTGCGAATGGTGATATCATCTATTTCGATACCACGCCGGTTCTCTTCTGTTCAACAGAAGGGAAAGAACCCGTGCCGCGTATACAGGATCCCACTCTACCTGGTTACAGTGAACGTTTCCCTTTCCCGATCTATGCACTCGATCCCTCTATTCAGACCAATGGACAATCGATTCTCCTTTCAGAGATTGAACAAGAGGCGGATCGTTATGTGGCTGCAACGACACCGCCGCCTCCTGATGGATCAGCTGTTAGTATCACCTATGTTCAATCCTTGTGTGAATCGATGTATGCTGTTGGCAACCGTTGGCTCAGTACATGTGGTGTGCCTGCTAACCATCCACTCCGTATGCTCTGTTTGTGGTACGCTGTATCGGAAGCATCCAAGTATGAGCTCTTAAACTCACTGGACTCCCTATTCGCTGTCGATTTCTCTATCGATCGACAAGGGTATGCTCGGTTGTTCGAATGGGCGATTGGAGAACAGAACAAGTTCGAGCAGAGCACGAGTGTGTATGGAGAATCTCACCGTGTACCTGATGAGATCATGGTGTATTATCAATCGCTCAGTGCTGCATCCGAGAAGGCATCCGCCAAGGAAGCAAAGACGGTCGCTGAAGCATTGTCAAAGTTGATTGTTATGGCACCTCGTCTTATTACTCGTCGTATCGCTGGTGCCATCACTGCAATCAGCGAGTGGCAGAATCGTTACATCATTGCCACGGCTCTAAGCGGTGGAGGTGCTGGTGATCTCATTGATGTGTTGATCACGAAAATTGTCAACTAAATCGATTGTTCATTTCTATATGTGTGTTTTACATAACAAGCGAAGGGGGAGAATGGTAGTGATAGGGAGAACGCTTGAGAGGGACAGATGCGGGAGGAGTTACGACGATAGCATGCATAGGAGTATTCTTAGACGAGGAGGCAGAAACATCCCTACAGCACACACACAGCCAAAAGTAGACATCAAGACCTTTACATATAGGTCTTGTCTACTTTTCGATGGCGTCCTATGGACCTATTCATGGGCAGGGTGTGATTTTTTGCTGACACGACATTTGGTGTGAAAACATGTTCTGATCTACTCGCGATTCTAAGACTAATATACTTTTTCATCAAACATCGTGTCTGCAAAATTTTAGACCCCTACCCATGAATAGGTCCATAGGACGCCATCGAAAAGTAGACACCAAGGTCTTGTTGTCTAAAGGTCTATATAGATGAGTGGTTCATACCTTTTAGTGATAACAGCAGCCTCCATAGCCACACGGGAACGCATGAACACTTTGAGATCTTCCTTGTCTTTGGCATCTCGTTCTTCCATTGTGGTCTTATCTTCTTCGTACTCTGCAGATCCCACCGCTTCATCCACTTCGCTGCCGCCCATTGCATCTGCGATCTCCCTGTTTTCGTCTTTGATGCCGATAAGTGCTGTGCGTGCATTCTCGGTCGCTTCCACCATCGCTTCGTGTGCACGATCGCGAAGTCTGGTCACGTCCTCGTTCTTCGAATCCAAGGTGGCCATAGCAGAGGCGAACATAAGACCACATGATACGATCGCACTCTTACGATCAAGTGTGCCAATACTTCGTGCATACAGAGCCATCTGATCGCCCAATGTTCGATTCAGTGTCTCCTTCCCTTGGATCTGTATCATCAACGCCTTGCTGGAATGGAGTCGATGTGACTCTGCAAGAGCCGGATTCTCTGCGGCAGCACGAAGACGCGAGAACATGCCTTCGATCTCGACATTGTTGTCCATGATCTGCTTCTCAAATGTCTGCATACCTTCTCTTAGCTGCTGCATCGTTTGCTTGGCTCTGGTAGCCTCGCTGAGAACCGGTGCCAATGCTTTGGTCTCAGTGGCGATACGCTGCTCGTCTTCGAAGCTTCGGAAACAGCCTTGAGCCGCACCCATTTTTACTTTGCCACCCGTGTAACTTGTACGTCTTATCATGGTGTGATTTTAGATACTGCATCCGTGATCTAAAGATGGATCGATCAAAGCTGACCATCACTCCGAGTGGTAAAGACACTGGGATGCGATATCCCGATAGCCAACGCACTCCTGTATTGGAGAGCTGGCAACATTTCGTACTACAGGTGACTCAGCCAGAGAAGTACGGCAACGTGTGCGCTGTTCCACCGGCCAAGGCAGCCACAGCGTTCTGTGACATCATGAAATTGGATGTCAAGGAGCTGGATGTCAAAGATAACCTACCAGCAGGATGGGAGAAATGGTCCATCGACGAGACAAGTGCCTCTCAGCGTGTATTGTTTCACCAACTGGTGTACAATCGTGAGATGGGTCCCTCGTACATATGGTGGGCAGGTGCCATCTGGTTGGCATCCTTCAAAGAATCAGTAGAGGCTGGTGAGATCTCATTGGACAAATGGACTCTCGTTCTACCAACCGCGTTGCCTCCTGTGCGTGCGCCAACAGAAGTGAAAGAGTCTGCCATCGTCGAGGAACCATCTGCACCTCGTCCACAGAAAGTGGGAGGGGGACTACTTAGGACTTAAATTTGTTTGGCATGCTGTGTATCGCCCTTGTATCTGTGTTGTATTGTTTTTGTTATTTAACGATGATGATGACGACGGACAGGACATGGCGGCCCAACCGACACCGTTCTCGGAATGGGGTTCATTGGATATTACCAGGAGAAGTGGAGTGAGCGGAAGAAGCTTGATCAGTCGATTGGTAGGGGATGAGACGAAGGCAGAAAGCAAGAGTCAGCCTCGTGAAGAGGAAGAGGAGGAGGATGACGACGCCGGTCCAGTGGCATTGGACACTGCAGAGGATGACGATTTGAAGCTAGCGTGGAATCCTCCTCCGCCACCCACCAAGAAAGGGGCACCACCCACTGGGTTCCAATCTGTTGTGGAACAGGCCAAGGAGATCGCTTCTCGTAGGGGTAAGACAGCTGCACCCTCTAAGAAGACAAAGGAGCAGATGTTGGCAGAGGATGATACAGCAGAGTGGCAGGTATTGTATCCTGCAGGTTCTCATTTGAACTTGTTGTACCTATTGGTATTGGAGCTATCGTCATTGGAGGGTCGGTCATTCTCGAAGAGACCCGAAGAGCTCTTCCGCTACAAGGGTAGGACAGTAAAGGATCTCATGGAGAACATGGGAGATGCACGCCTCGTAATTAACGAGGCAGGCAATATGATTCGACCGAACGACTCCAATGATCTACTACGCGTATTCAACATGTTCGTGTTGGGTCCCCATCCATTGAGGATCGTTTCTGCTCTGGCGTCACTGAGACGTGAGCGAATGCTCAGAGATCCATCATCGGTAGTTATTACATTGGGGCTACCCGACTTGTTATTGAGACACGGAGATGCACTGTGTCAATTCGCCATGTATGTACTCTGCTTCTCGTCAAGTGTAGATGGAATAGGAAAGGAGAAACTGAGCGGCAAAAAGGGCGCATTCGATGCATTGAACATGCGACTGAATGCAGTCCAATACTTCCGTGATTTGTAGAACCGTTTGCTTTGCGTCTCTGTGTGTATTTGTCTGATTGTGTTTTGTGTGTAGATGGCGACATTGAAGTCGTACAGTAAGGATACCAAAGGCGATGCAGATCCATTCGATTTTGCACATCTTTCCTCTCTGTTGACTCAACAGACGGATTGTATCGTTCCGGGTCTGCTCTATTCAGCACCTGTCAAGCACGTGGGTGCATGTAGTGACACCCATGTATTCGAAGCGGATCTATCCTGTCTTGTTGGACAACCAGGTTGGTTAAATGCAGACGGTATCGTCCGTACATTCGAGGGTTGGCGAGCGCGTGGACCATGGAAATCCTTACCATGGCCAATGGCACTCACGTATGCAGCAGATACCTGCTATCGAGTGGAGATGCTCAATACCAAGTCAGAGGGCGCTAAGAACTTCGCGTTGACATCGTCGCTTGATTTCAGTAAGCTCGATAAATTGGTGGCTCCTGTTGCTCATCCACCACCCAAACCGGTGCCGGATCTTGAAGGTATAGGCGGTGCCATCTTGGAGACGAAGTCTACACCAACGATGACAACAGAGAAGGTGTACCTGGTGAACGCAGCGAGATGTACAACGACTCTACCCTCTTCTGAATGGAATGTCGATTGTATGTCAAAGCTGGTGGCCACTGGCACCGCTGGTACTGTCGTGATCCGAGAGAGTGGACCTGGCGAGTATTCGAGCATGTTTCCGATTGTACCAGGCGTACACAATAACGGTCGGGACCCTCTCATGTATTCACCTGATATGGTTGCTGGTAGTACCCGTACTCCGTGCCGACCCACTCATGCCATGAATGCATGGCTCTCGCGTATGGCACCCTTGCATCCGGATATGCTGCAGATTATCAAGGCCAAGTACAAGAATGGTGATTTCATTGCTATTGATGCACCCGTTGCATGGAATCAGAAGCCTGGTGATAATGGATACACCGTTGAGTCCATCCTCATTGGCGGTCTGGTGCGATGGATCTGCCTCACATTCAGAGGTCATTTCGAAGCGGCAATGGCAACCGAAGAGAAGAAGTCGACCTTGTACAAACCATCTGAATTGGCCAAGTCTCCACCTGAGAGTGATAACATTGCACTTCCGACGTATTATGCACCTGGTTTCCCAGGTGCGAACGATACACACAAAGGAAAGCCCAACGAATGGATTGCACCGCGACTAGTGGTACAGACATTAGCCAATGGTGTGATTCGCTTCGTGGCTCCGTATGATGCATTCATTGCCATCTATCGCGGAATGGAAGCATTGGCACCTACCTCTCAGATGACATCCAAGAGTGGTGTGCAAGTGATGTTCAAATCACTCGATGATTCTATCATGATACCCACCGATGCTCGAATGTCAGCAGTTGTTGCTATTAGTGTGGTCAAATGGAGCGATGATCCAGAAGGCAAGAATGTCCGTTCTCATCTCGTTCGGTGGTCGTTGCCTTCATCCGAAGCATCTGCATTCGTCAATGGAACCAAGGAGAAGGAAGCAGCAGTCTCTCCCTCTCCAGATGCATTCAGTACTGGTACAGTGGATGGACGTGTGAAAGTTCGTCCGCCTAACTTTGCTCATCTAAGTGCGTAAAGATCTCTCTCTGTTCCCTCTTCGTATCCACTGTGTGTTTTTGTCATGAGTACATGTCTATCGTTTTCCTATATTGCATCCCGTATCGCGATCCATTCAGATAGCATTCATTCACCACAATGGGAGATACCCCACACAAGCAACAGAAGCTACTGGATGCGAAGGTTGCTACAGCGCGGGAGAGAGCACAGACGAAAGGCTTGGAAGCGAAGCGTGCAGCTGCTGCGCGTGATGTGATGGAAGGAACGGTGGATTACGAAGAAGGTGCGAAGCGAGAAGCTGCTGCCAAGGCTCCAGCTGCTGCTAACGGCAAGAAGGCCAAGAAGAAGGGTACATCACCAGCGGAAGACGACAAGAAGAAGGATGGACCCAAGAAACTCACAGCAGCTGAGTTGGCAGAAGAGAAGCTACAAGCGGAGATCACTCGTAAATCTCTGATTCTCTCGCGGAAGATGGCAGACGATGCCATTCATGAGAACGAACTCTACGATTCAAGCAAGATGGCGAAGTTCTATGCGATTGCGATTGCAGAGCTTATTGATTCTCAGACGAAGGGGTCTGAAGTGAAGGAAGCTCACACCATCTCAGGGCAGGTGGCTCTATCGAGTGATTGGCTCACACATGGATCCGAAGAGACGCCTATCGTAGTCGCTGACCTTGATGATATCATCAGGTGGCTTCATGGTAATGGCGTACACGGAGTGGAGCGATTGGGACCTGTGCTCTCGGGTGATACCCCTGATAAGTACCGTACCTTATGGCGTCTCAAGGGTCGAGTGGACTACAAGGGCAGGCCAGCTAAGGCGCTTCAGTTCTACTTCTTTGTAGAATCGTATACCCACTTCCTTCAGGAAGTCATGGAGGAGAAGAAACGGAAAGAAGAAGAAGCCAAGACAGATCTCACTAAGAAGGCACCTGGTATGTTCGATGGTCATGTACGAAGTGAGGTACCGATCTGCACTGCGTGTGGTGGTGGACCTATGCGACGAGTGGATAACATGAAGTCGTTGGGATTGATTCCATGTCTATGCGAGAAGGTGCAGTATTGCTCGGAGGAATGTCGTATCGTCGATCATGATCGTCATCAAACAGGCGCCGGTACCAATGGTATGGACAAGTGTAATTTCGTGGAGAAGTTCACGAAGTTCAAGGAGGTGTCGCTGACGGATCTATGGAAGGGATTGTATGCAACAAGTGCTGCTCGTCGTAAGATCAACGATCAGGTGGATGCTGTGGATCCCGTCTATCAATTCATGGCGATGATGGAGCCACCAATCGTACAGCCATTCGCTAAGAATCTCATCTTATCACAGGATGAGTTGACCAATGGTACACACATGGCAGGACTGTCGTTCATTCGCAAGGAGCGTGGACAATTCCAGGCTGTGATGCCATCCATTCCATGGATTGATCTTGTACCCAAGTACAAGGAGGAGTACCTAGAAGAGAAGAAGAAGCGCCATCTTCGTGGACGAGATGCTATGCCGGACGACGAGATACTCGAGAAGACCGATCATACGGTCTACGTACCGGGTGGATGGGAGGAAGCGAAGAAGTACATCGAATCCAAAGGATGGATCATCGTTCATGCCAAGCGAACCAAGATCGCTGCTACAGTCACGGTGGTGGACAACCCTGACAGTGAGAAGGCCATCGCCAAGCGTAAGAAGGATGGCACTACTTCTGCCGAGCAGATGGTATTCTTCAGTTACCGTCCCAAGCCACCACCAGTCACGGAGCGTGCAGTGAAGGCACCCGAAGAGACCAAGTCCGAAGAGAAGGATGATGACGAGAAGAAGGAGAAGAAAGGCAGACGTCGACGCGAGAAGGAGAAGGCAGAGGCAGTGGAGATGAAGAAGGAAGACGAAGCCGAGACGCGCCGGAAGGCTCTCCAGGCCAAGGTGGACGAGTATATGTCGTATCGTGAGACGCCTCAGGCTACACGACTCTCCGCTGCTACTCCTCATGAGTGTTACGAGGAAGGATTCGTACCGGGTCATCACCCTGATTGTCCCATTCTGTACGAAAGCCCAAGTGATGTTCAGAATCTATTCATTTCCTACGACAAGACTCTTCAATTCCAGAGCCATTGCCGCCTGGAAGAAGCTCGGTTGTTACCTGGTTGGCGAAGGGTGATGGAACTCTATGTGATTCCTTATCCAGCCAAGGAGGAAGGCAAGACGCTTCCACGATTGCCCATGTACTTCCAGCGGGCGACGTCAGATGCAGCCTATTCGTACCATCGACGTGCTGCTGAACGGCAGACTATCCTCGCCGACAGAGAGGCTGCCAAGGCGAAAGATGATCTTATGAAGGCAGTGGCAGAGGCTACCGAGCACAAGCTGAAGACTGAAGGCGCCGGTACTGCCGTCGTCGAGGCTCCTCTTCCTTCTGGTGTAGGAGCTGGAAAGAAGAAGAGGGGAAAGAAGTAGAGAGTTGTATCTTAAACTCTCGTATCTGTTACCTTTTCACCCCCGTTGTGATTGTCTCATGATGATATGTGTACATGCAACAGATGGCAGATGACGATTCGACAGATGAAGAACTCGACGAGGATGACTTTGTCGTTCCTTATCTGAGTCCCGTATTGGCAGATCTCGCCTACAATATCATATCATACAATTCCTCACAGGAGGCTGCCTTTGCTGGTGTACGTCCGCCTAACATTGCGAGTATTCCTAGCACTGCACCCACAGAGGCTGTGGTGATACGACCCCTCTTACAAGCAAGGGCGTTAGCATTGACTCCGTCTCATTTGGCATTGGTGGCTCCATTGGTGGATCTACCTTTGCTTACTGCGCCTCCACCAACACGGACACTTCAATTGGAATACCAACAGCACCCGTGGGGCCCATCAGGCCGATGAAGTCAGCCAAGCGCCGAGTGATATGCGCACATGTGACTCTCTGTACGCTAGTGACTGTACTGCTATTGGTGGCAGTGGGTGGATTCTTGGGATATACTCTCTTCTCTACATGGACCATGGCGACTGATGCCGAGAAGGAGTGTATGGTGGCAGAGATGAAACAATACAACATTGACCTAGCGATTCTCGCTGGTAATGTTCATGATTGTGACGATACACACAAGCAACAAGCAGAGACTGCTAAAGAGCATGCATTGTCTCTCTATGATGCTACCGCGCTCTCACGTGCTCAGTACCTATCGGCTCTATGTCGTAACCCTACAGTAGGCGACGAGGCACATTGGGCCACATGTCAGGAGAAGTCAGATGAAGCCACCCGTGATCGTCTCTACACTACGCGTGCCCGCACTGAAGAGAAGGCATACTCTGATGCATTGTCTAAGCCTATGCGTCCATGGTGCCAAGAGAAAGTGACACAGAAGCGCGACAAAGAAAGCAGCAAAGAAGCCATCGAATCTGCTGCTAAGAAGTCGTGTGGATTGAAGAGGGATGAAGTATGGATTCACGCCAAGAGCGAGTTCCTTCCACAGAAGGTGTTGGGTGTCTTCTGTGGTATGTGGCATTCGCGTGATGAATGTGGCCATGCATTGGGTCATGTGATGGAAGATCTACTGAAGCATGCGACGTGGTACCTATGGGGAGTATTCGGGATTGTGGTGCTCACGATCTATGCGTACATCACGAAGAACAACATGATGACAACGTTCATCGATTTACAGCGACAGATCAGAGCACACGAGCAGACTGTTGCTCTCGAGAATGCAGCATCTAAGATGGGGCTCGTGTTGACTGATAAGATACACCAGCAATAGCTCCCCCTTCCTCTTCCCCTTTCCCCTTCTTTACTAAAGATGCCAATTTGCTCTTACGTGTCTTATTGTCTGACATCTGCTTGCGCTTACGAGAAGCCGAGTCAATATACAATAGAAACTTCCCCTTGGTGTCCTTCTTAAACGGACAGAGGGGCTGTTTCATACCAGGAGTGGCAAAGTCAGATGTTTTCGAGTTGTGAGGACCCGCAAACATAGTGTTATGCACCAATGGGCAACCACTACCCTTCCATATGAATCGTTCGGTTGTCGATCCCGAATACATAACCACATGAGATCGATGATCGGTTAAGTCTTCTGCGAACATAGGCAATGTAGTCCACATGGTCTTGTCGCGTGGACATGTTAGGTAATAAGGAGAGGGTATCACCAATGGTCCCAACGAGAGTACCACCTTGGGTACATCGAGATCAACAGGCATGCTGTCCGATAGACGCACACGATGGTTCCTGAACACGCGTGTCCATTTCTCTGTGGTAGTGATCGCACTGTCCAGGTTCGTCCTCTCCCATGCAGTCAGCATTTGTACAAATGCTTGTCGAACAGGATTTGTAGAGTCATGAAACGCACGCTTTGTTTCGAACCCCCATCTCGAATAGGCGCGCAGTCGATGAGAGAGATCACTCGCTGATAGAGTAACAGCAGATGGGAGTGGATCCCATTTCAGTCGTGAGATACTATCTGCCACATGGTAATATGCTGGGATTACCAAATGGATGGTCTTGAGTGGGCTCCATATCTCCAATGCGTCTACGAGTACATCGATCTCCCATCCTTCAATCTCTTTGCCTCCAAGGATCAAACATAGATCCGGTGACTTCTTCTCTTTATCTGCTTCGCGTTCATTGACTAAGATGTCTATCACCCCTATGGGTGACCATTTAGTCAAACGTCTCGAGGTCATCCTCCTCCTATAAGATCGCGAGTGTATGTCTCTCATGGCTAGTACTAGTAAAGAAATAATAAAACACAAATACAAAGCGAAAGAGAGAAAGATGCTAACTATGCAACCTCTCTGACGTAATCATACCCCATGTTGCGGGTCTTGCCGACACCGTCATAGACATTGTTACCAAAGGCACCAGTACCGGTAATCCAACGATTCAAACTGTCTTCGTTGCCACTACCAACTGCCTTGGAATCACCACCACCCCAAATGCGAGTGCGTTCGCGTCCAGCCGTTGTCGACTGTCTCACATCCGATGTGTAATCCACGTTGTTGCGGTTCAATGGCATGTTCATTGGATCGTCATTCTCCCATCCCCATACTTCCTTGTAGATGGGAGCACTTGAGTAGAGATACTTCACTGATGGTTTGGATCGTTTGCCACTGGCATTGGCCATGTCCTTGTTGGTGTGGTAACCCGCCAATGATTGATGCATACGACCGGTCATGTCCATGAATGGTTCACTGATGAGGTTCTCATTGGCAGGTAGAGCACACACATGAATATCCGCACACTGGTGGTTGTCATCCTTGTACATTGTCACCTGTGTGGTATCCAATGGGTTGTAGAACTCAATGGAGTTACCACCACGATAAGCGAAGATGACAGCGTCCTCGAACAATTGGATCACCATTGGATTGGTCACAATGGATTTGGACCAAATGGAATAGTGTCCAGTAATGAACTCCTGAAGCGTGTTCATAGAAAGCATGAAGTTCTGCTTAGCGAAGCATGTCAAGCCAGCATCACCATTGCCCTTCATTAAGATGATGGTACCCGTCTCATAGTTACCTTGTCGGAAGCAGAGTAGATTGAAGAGTGGACGGAAGTGATGTTCCAAGCACCATTCGACAAAGTGCCATGTGAGCGGTACATGCTTAAGAGACTCTCGGTAGTACTTCTGTAACAACTCATGTCGCTTTGCTTTGTCTTCACCCGCTACATAAGGAGCGGGTCGAGCCCCTCCGAACTCTTTCGCTTCGTCTGCAATCCTCTTTGCGAGCGCATCAGAATTGACAATGGGACCTGTTTTAGGGGGGTCATATGCTGACGTGTAGGCATTGTCATACGCTGCACACGCAACCTCGAATATGCTCGTCGCGGTACGCACAGTGAAATCCCCTTCCTCATGGAGGATTTCAGACTTGTGTTCTGAAATCTGATGGATGAAAGACGAGTCGGATACGGCGTCGAGCGACCCTGTCGCCCCGTCATAGAGAGAGGTGATCATGAGATCCTCGAGCTCCCTTCGCATCCTGTCTGTGATGTTCTTGGTCTTGGCCACGTTGACAAGAATGGCTTGATCAAGGACCAAGAAGAGAGCGCGGATGGTCTCGCGATCCAATTTCGATCGCTGGCATTGTACCATGAGAGCACCAAGGTCCGAGCGCAGATGAGCATATTTCCCAGTGGGTTGACCAATGGTGATACCACCACTGAGGAATTCATCCAATGCGTCATCATCGAACTCGGCACCCTTTCGCTCCCTCTCGGATGCGGCAGCACGTCCGCTGATGTCTCCTTTGAGCTCGGTGATGACATCAGCGACACTGGATGCGCCTATTCCAGAAGACACTGCTTCACTCGCCAATGCCTGCCACACGTCAGAGGCTGCATCCAGAGAGACTCTGAACCATGCCGTGCGAAGTGCACTTCGCTCTGAAGTAGTGAGGACGACACTGACGTCCTCCTTCGACTCGACGGCGGGGCTTCCCTTTGCCGGGGCTGGCGACATCATCTTGATGAGCTCCTGGAGACCTCTCCTCGCCAGATGAAGAGCAGTTATGTCAGAGAGCGACATCTCTGAGATATCAACAGCAGACGAAAGATTAGCCAGCATGCCCTTCAAGTATGCACGCGACAGCGGTGGTGCCGCTCCGAGATTGAGTAGAGCGTGAAGTGTCCCGATGACGCTCTCAGCAAAGCCGCTACCGCCATACTTGTACAGGACATCTTGGTGTCTCACGTCGGCCTTGCCTGGCGCCTGTCCACTAAAGTTAAGAGTCCGTTCCGACGGCGATGCACCGCCAGTGATAGCGACCAAAACACCAGGTGCTACTAACGCCGACGTGCCATTGCCAAGCTTCAGAAGCGCGATCAGGGCATCGAACTTCTGTTCGGGAGTTGATACAGAAGGCCGCGGTCTTCCGACTTTCTCCAAAACGGCGACCACATCCTTGAGCTTGTACGGAGTCGCACCATCTGCCGTGGGTAACGACCCGGAGAGCGGAGTCAACAACAACAAAGCCGGTAGTACCCTGTCAATCTCCGTTGGCGTGTATGCACCAGTAGGGACCTTAGCAACACTGTCCAAGATATTGATGGCTCTTTCCTTTGCAGCGGTTACAGAAGAAGTGGCGCTCGAGCTAAGGGAAGCACTGGAGCCCTTCCCGCTTCCTTTTGCCGTGCCACCACCGCCACCACCACCACTAGCAACGGGGGTGTAGGCATCAGCGGGTAACTTTCGGTATCCAATCTTCTTGTTGGTCTTAGCGTTAGCTGGGTTGACGAACTTGTCATAGAAGGAACCGGTGGTGTTGCTACCTTCGTCCTTCTCTTCCTTCGTGATCATGTGCTTGATCCACTGGTCAGCGATACCACAGCGTGACATGTAATCATAGAAGTTACGATCCCCACCAAAGAAGCGACGACCAATGTGAGTGAGACCAAACAGCTTGCGGTCTCCCTTGTCATAAGTCTTGCGACCTCCCTTGTCGTCGTCTTCATCACCAGCGTAGTCATCGTCATCTCCTCCATCGTCATCGTAACCTTTGGTTACGTTGGTGTAGAAGAGACCCGCATAGTGAATGGCATCTGCATAACTGATCAATGCATAGGCATCTTCCTGTTCGTTGTAGATCCACACATCATTGTGGTGGATGCGATAACGCTCATCGGGGTTGTTGACCGTTTGGCGACTGAATGTGAAATAGCTGTTCACTTGCGCGTTGTTGCGCAGAACATCAATGGGTGGCAGACCGAAGCCTTGTGGGAAAGCAGTAGACTCAAAGGTGGTCACACCTGCCATGGCAGTAGCAGAGGTGATCTCAATGCCACGTGGACCTTGACGTACACCACCGGCAAGAGCACGACTCTGTTGAGCGAATCGAATACATCGCTGAGGAACCACCATGAAGTCGGCTCGAGGCATACTACGATCAGTGAACACCTGCTGAGCAGTGTCGACACGCTTCGAGAGCCATTCAGGATAAGAGTGCACACCACCAAATTCACTGTACTTGCGGTTCAGATAATCGGTAACCTCCTGTTTGTTGCGTAGGTTACGCTCGTCGCGCTTGTCGGGTGAGATAGCCTGTGCATTCTTTGGGTTACGGAGAGCAATGGCAGCATTCATAGACATGGTGACATTGACGGCATTCACGATCTGAAGCAAATGCATACGGTACGTGCTGCGACCACGTTCAGTGTTGGCAAAGTCCCATTCGAGCTGTAATCCGATACCTTGTCGGAGCATGGATGCTTTGTTAGCACTCCAGCGTGTAGTGAGCAGACGTGGTACCATCAGCACCGGTTCAGGTGTGAGGATGTGGTCATTGAATTCAAGCGTGTCCCATTCGAATGTAAGACCGTCTGTCTTCTCTGTCCATGGTAGTAGGTTACGCGTCCAGAAGCGATCCGCCTCGGCATAGTACGTGATGAGTATCTGTTCGATGTAGCGGTTACGTCCACGGAACGCGTTCTCATACGTGTTCATTTCTCGTGGGTATCGATCATCAGAGAAGCGAGTGAACTCCTGTGTAGGATTGCCAAGGAATGGCTTGGAGTTCTGAATCAATGCCATGTCTTTGTTCTGGCTGACCACACTTTGACCCATGGGAGCCACACCCAGACCCCATCCAGTGGGGTCATGTGATTGGGTATGTTGGATCTGACGCGACATCTAAGCCCTACACACAAAAGAGCGAATCAGCAAAGTGTACACACACACAGTCCAACGAATAAAAACACATCTACTTCCTCGCTCTCTTAGTTGGTCTCTTCTTAGTAGATGCCTTCTTCTTAGGAGGAGCAGGCTCCTTCTTCTTTCGTTTCTTCTTCTTCTGTTCATCCTTTGGTACCCTCTTCGCCTTAATCGTCTTACGCTGCTTTCGTAGCTTAGCGAAGGAGCCGGGAAGGATGAACGATCTGTAGAGCTCCGTTTCCACCAATTCCCTAAAGTCATCTTGGATCTTAAACGAAGCTGCTTTGATGGCATCGACTTTGAAGATCATCGGAACGATGTTGGCCGCTTCTAGTGTCGGAAGATTAAACGTTTCCTTAAATAGCATTGCCGTTAAGTCACACTGCAGAGCGTGTCTGTTGTAGTTCGAATCCTTTAGCATGGCGAATGGCACCTTCATCATAAAGTCACTTTCTTTGTACTCGCCGGAGAAGCCGGTTTTCAGTTCGATGGGGATCCAACATCCTCGTAAAGGATCCCAACACAATAGATCCATCCATGTAGCCATCCTACTGCCTGTACAGCGTAAGCCGAGCTGTGCGGCAATCGGCTGAAAATTGTACTCGGCCAATAAACGGACAATCCACTTAGTGCGAGGGTGTAATGCACTCAACCCTGCTGCACCTTTGTCCATTTTCTCACACAGTGTCATCATACTTTCGTTTGTCCGACGTACTCGTCTCACTATGTAACCCACTTCCTCGTCCACTGCAGATCCTAACTCCGTGCCCACCAACCCTCTGGTGGGTGCCTTTGTCTCCACCAGATCCTTCGCTTCCTTTCGCTCCGCTGCTAGGTACGCCACTGTCCGATCACTCCTGGTCGGTTCCACTGCACTTGAGTGATACATCTCCTTTAGCTTGGCATTGATACCAGTGAAGCGCATCAACGTTCCATTCGAATTCGGCTTCTCAACAATCATGGTATGTCCATTTCCCATCTTCCTCGCTGCAATGTCTGGCTCTTTACGCAATGCTTCCAATGCTGCATAACGCTGAGCTGCTGTTGTGTAGGACGAGGGTGCAGCTGCCATGATGGCAATGCAGCAAGCAGAAGAGAAGGAAGCCGCCAAGGAAGCTACCACTAAGAAGAAGCGAGCACGAGAAGAAGAGGCAGGCGCTAAGGCTGCTCTGAGCAACGGGTCTAAAGCAAGCAAGAAGAGTGCCAAACCTAAATCCAAGGTGGAAACAAAGAAGCCAACGAAGAAGAAGAAGGCAGACGCTGAGGATGAAGAAGGCGGCGGAGAGGAAGAGGAGGCAGCAGAACCCAACACCGAAGACGAGTATGGAGGTGATGATTATGAAGAACCCGAAGTGGTTGGTGATGTAGAAGATGACCCATCGCTCATGTACAGGGCTCTTCGTGGTTCTGCTGTTGGGACGGAGTCATCATCTGTATTACCGCCAGGCGCCATAAGCGAATGCGACCCAAGGAGCCAGCTGATCGCCAAGAAAGGTGGATTGGTATGGCACATACTACCAGCAGCATGGGTGAAGGATGTAGTGATGTACCACGGTGGTCCTGCTCGTGTCATGCACTATGTCGACAAATGGAAGAGTATGATGGACGTAGATAAGTCCATCAACAAGGATCTATGGGAGGCTCACGTGGATGCATGTCATATCATGACACTGAATGAAGACACACTCAACAAGGTCGTATTCACACGTCGTGCTGATTGTTGTGCCGCTATGTTCATCATGTGGTGCCGTCATGAGAACCTGAAGCGTCTGATCATACGTGGTCCTATTGGTGAAGGTAGTACCACACCTACAACCAAGGACGGAGTGACGATTGGCAAGCCATTGGGTGTCACCATGAAGGAGTTCCTGTGTATTTCCTACAAGGTGACACTTGGAAAGACCACCAAGCCGGCACGTGGTCAACAACCCACATGTGATATGACGGTATTGGCTCAACAGAAGCGCACCAAGCCGGGTTCGATCATCACATGTATTCTGCATCGTCTACAGACTCGTGATGTTCAGACGGCTCCTCAGCATCAAGAGTTTGCACAGCAGCCCACATTGAAAGTGAATATCAACAAGGCGGGTCTCAAGGGTCTACAAGCTGCAGTGGCTGCTCTTACTGTGAACCACGCCACCGTCTATCTGAATGACGAGGCTACCACTCCGTCGAAAACTCCGGTTACTGCAGAGAGTCGTCGTCGCTACCTCTACGACAAACCAGCTGGTGATTTGGATTCGATCTCTCGATCTGATAAGATGCGCTTCTATCACAATCTCATGACTAGCTATGCCGTGCGTGTGTTTGGCTATCAGATCGTTGATAACCTCATTCCTTAGTTCGCGCATAGAGAGACTGCTTTAAACTATCTTTACGTATTCAAATGCTCTAACGCGAAATCGCGCTCTTGTTGTTTCAGTGCACGTAGATAACACTGCGTGAGTCCCACTATCACATCATCTTGATCACCGGTCTTAGACTTACCACTGTACTTTACACGAGCATCGGTCATAGAAGGATCAGCACTAGGTTTGCGCACCGACTGATAGTTACGCATCTCGACGAGTAGACGTGCCTTACACTCCGCAACAGGACGCGCAGAGCAGAACGGGTCCGCGAACACGAGTGTCTGTTTAGTGAGTGCTGTTTGGATCATGATGACACCCGCTTGTTTGCTTCGTTCAGTGGTGATGACACCTGGCTTGTATTGGTTCTTGTAGTCGCTGTTCTCTACTTCGATCGCAGGGAATCGATGTCTCATTTTCGCCGATCGTTCATCTGCACGCATCCAATCTCCATTGGCCTCGAAGTAGAGGTGGATCACAGCGGATCGATAGACACGTGTTTCATAGAGACGGCCACAGTGATCATAAAGGCACTGCATTGCAGTTTTGTATTCGGCTCCACTGTACCAATCAATCCCGATTATCTATTCATTCCCCATCCCAAAAATGGCATTAGTACCGGCAGCAGTGGAGATCAAGGGCAAGCCTAAGCGAAAGCCTGAAGATGATGATCTGAATCGTATGTGTCGTCTGATGGAACCCTCTCTAGTCGTGGAACTCTTAGACGATGTGGCCATGAAGCCATTCGAGGATCAAGACGACGATACATCGAAGCGTCATCTCCTACAAATGGAAGGCGTTCGAGCGAGTCGAAGCTGTGACATCATCCTTGGATGTGTATTTCTCACTGTGGCATGGAGCAGAGAAGCAAGAGAGAGGCTACTACGGAAGTGGATTCCCAAGGAGAAGAGGCATCATCTCAAAGAAGTGATCACAGGTGCCGTATTGACAATGGTCCAATGCAAACCTCATGTATCTGACATGGGGATTGTGTTTCCTCGTTCGGAGACATTGGCTGCTATGGTGGGTGATATAAGGCGTATGTATCTAACAGGTACATTCATGTGAGTGCTTACCGTTCCAACTTCTCCATTAACAGCCATGGTGACGACCGATTGAGAGGACATTGGACCACCACCTGATGGATCCACGAACATATACAGCCGATCGACTGGTCGGTGGATCTGTACATGTCGCAGCATCTCGAATGCAGAAACAGTCGCTGGTTCGAATGCCATGTTGCGTGAATCGAAGTCCACTCCGATCAGTTCTTGCATAGCTGCTTCCTTGTTGTCTTCGAGTAGACACATGACATTCTCGTGTGCTTCTGGAGGATTCCAATCGGGTAGTAAATGCTTATTGTGTACACATGCTTCTGTTACACCTTCGCGCTGGCACTTCTCACATGCAAGCTCCACTGAAATACAATTGAAGAGAGGTTTCCCATCTGTCTTGCGTCGCTTCTTCAGTAGCAAAGAGAAGAAATTGAGAGGTCCATCACATGTAGTGATTCCAATGAAGACAATATTCTCAGTCTTCATGGCAGGTGCAATGGCCTTCTCCCATACGGTTTTGTTGATGTGTGCCATCTCATCGATGAGGATGACATTCACAGTGAAACCACGCACACTGCTTTCATTGGCAGGATAGCTGTAGATGATCGACACCTGCTCTGGTGGCAATGTGTGGTTCTTCTTGGATCCACGATAACCACGTGGTGCAATATGCACCTCTGTGTCTTGTTTCTTTCGTAGGATACGCTCGTCAATGTCAGGATCTGTATAACGCAAAAAGCGTATGATCTCTGACATGAGCTTTCCTGCCGTTCGTAGTACAGTAGAGAACACAGCGATCTTCAATCCAGGTATCCATGAGATCAGAGCAGCGATGAACATGGCCAACATTGTCGTCTTGCCACATCGACGTGGAGTCTTGACCAGTAGCCATCGTTCTGGATGTGTCACACCTGCACGAAGCATGATGTCTGCTTGACATCGTTCGAAGTCTCGAGTACCATATATCTGAGTGATGCACGCCAAACGCCCTTGTTGCATGAATCGCATCTGTGTCTCAGATAGACGGAATCCCATACGATTCACTGAACGCATGATGGCTGCATCACGGATCGAACCATCTGAGGGTCGATTCTCTTCCATGACATTGGCAATCTTCTCATCCCATGTGACAATACGTGTATCGTTTGCGTATCGATCCTCGATCTCCTTGTAGAACTTGTACGTGGCATGTAGCATCGCCTTCCATCCACCAATCTTACGATCCGAGTAGTCTTTCAGTGATACCATTTGCATAATGGCGTCTTGTTCGATATCGGCATCTGTCATGTCTTCCGATACAGGGAACAACTCGTCACTGTCGAGTATGAACTCGCGTACGTTCTCACCCAAGCGTGCCACGGCACCATCTTCTCCGTCATAGAGGGCAGCTTCTTCAACGAGTACACTATCGGGTATGGGTAATCGTTCACGTTTGGAGTCTGCTGGTCCACTCTTTGTCTCAAAGTCGAACCATCGACTGGTAGGTAATCGCTGCCTAACAGGCCGATCCTCGACAGCCGGACCATCCTCATCGTCAACGCGAGTGCGTTTGTTTGACATTCTCGTATAATGATCCGTTTAAGTAACAGACGACTGAAACCCGGCCGTATAATTATTAGTCGGTTGGCGAAGCATGGCCGCCACCGCTACCGTCACCAAGCGGAAGGAGCCTGCGGCACCAACGGTAACCGCGGAGATACAAACGGCAGACCCCACCAATGTCAAGTTTGGACGAAAAGATCTCACCGAGGAGGAGAAGAGAGAAGAAGAAGAACACAAAGGCGAAGTAAAGACATCGATCGTGGTACGAATCTCATCGGATGCAGCCATCGCATCAGAGAAGCTATACCTGCACAGCATACATGTACGTGGAAATGCACCTTCATCAGATAGGGAAGATGGACCGAACCTGGAATTCTTGTTCGCGTTGGATTCTATGGCCACTCGTTCAATGGTTCCGAATGAAGCAAACGCAATGAAAGCCGCTGCCGCTGAGATGAAATCCGTCGATGGACCACCAAGTGATGCGGACGTGGCACTATTGGCATCCAAACTGGAGTCTACAATCGGTGTCACGTGGAATCGGATCACAAACCGCATCCAAGATCTGATCGAATGGTGTCAGTGGTACCAATCGAAGTTCATTCCAACCATTCGTGTAAAGAAGCTACTACGCTCTCTACTCGGAGATATAGAGGACAAAGACGTACCGGCTGGTATCCGTTCTTTGAATAAACTCAAGGGCTACGACGATTTCAATGGCGTGTTGATGACAGCATCTCGTCTGCGTCGGTTGTATAATCGATATGTTGGCACAGAAGAGAAGAGTCGCGTACCATGGACCGACGTCGTGGCCAGTGCATTCGAATGGTCTCCTTCTGTCGATATTCGAATCGTACAGGAACCTGGTACGATCTCAGGACTCGCCTACGACAGAGACTATACATATCTCATCTATCATGTACCAGTGACATTGACGGATCTCGGGTTCGCATTCGTACCATCTGATCCACAAGTGGTGATTGATACGATCCTTAAGCCATACAAAGACAGCAACGATACACAAGGGTATATCGACTGGGCGATATGGCTGACAGTGAGCGATGTATTGGACCACTTGTCGTCCCTGTCTGGTACCATCACACCAGCAATGGTCGCCGAAGCATCGAAAAGTTCACCGGCATGGAAGGAGTTGCTTGCCATTGCCTCCTCCATCCCTGGTGCTCCTAAGGCGATCATCAAGCGCCTATCCATCCAGATGAAGACGGCTCTCATGGATGCGGAGATGTTCTCTGACGTGGAACGATTGGATCCTAACATCCTTACAGAGATGGTGGTTTCGTTATTTGGAACACCATCGTCTACGATCCCATCTCCAAGTCCATTACCGATAGTACCCAGCGGAAACTCGGTCAGTACCCAATCTCTGCCAGGTACCCCACAATTGAGAGCAGCGATCGGAGAAAACAAAGCACCCTTATTGGCACTGGGTTCGCCCATTGCTGCTGGTCCGGGCAGTCTACTCGTCGAAGCTGCTGTCGTCGATGAACAGCGAGCATTGGTACGTACCAACACAGAGCTGTTGTCCCGTCTGAATACACTCTCGGCTGAAGCGAGTGCCGCCAAAGTGGCCGCCGGTGCTTCGGAAGCTCTCGTCAATATACGAAACGGCGAGATAAAGGATCTACGCAATGAGATCGCATCATTGAAGGCAACCATCGAAAGAAATGAAGCTACGATCACCAGGCTCGATGCTGAGTTGAAAGCAGAGAAACAATTGCATCGTCAAGCCACGGAGAAATCAGAGAAGGATGCCACGGCATTCATCAAAGCACGCGATGATGCATTGGAGTTGAAGGATCGGACCATAGCTGAACTCAAGTTGGACGTGAAAACAAAGGAGACACAACTGGTGGATCTAAAGTCACAAGCGGATCGAGGCATCGAAATCAAAGCGATCGCCGATACAGAACGTAAGTTACTACAAGATCGCATCGCAGAGAAGGATGTAACCATCATGGGACTCAGAGCAGCAGGTCCCGTATCAGCAACGGCGGAAGTGAAAGGACTTGAAGATGAAGTGAAGAGATATTACGCTCTCGTCCGCAGTTGGCGTGATACGGCGGATGCTCGCGAACGCGAGCTCAAAGCAACAGAAGAGAAGCTACGAGTGGCAAACGATGCACATGGACGTGCCATATCTGAACTGGAGGCGAAGGTTCGAGTATCAGAAGGAAAGGTTGCAGATTACATTGTGAAATTGGCGGCCGCCAATCAGGAGGCAAGCGATCGCAAGCGAACCGGAGTTGATTATGCGGATGCGCTGGCATCCCAACGAGCGCTAGTAGCAACTAATGAGGCGAAGATTGCTGAACTCAAACAGCAACTGTCAGACCTCAGACAGCAAACACCAGCTGAAAGAATGGCTGGACTAACACAACTGCCACCAGCCAAAGGAGCTCCACGACCTGTACCCAGTACCACTCCAAGTGGAGGAGCACCCAGTACTACTCCAGCCAAGCGTGCCATAGCTGCTCCGAAGAGAGCCAATGGACCGCCTCCTGGTGGCGGTGGGCCGCCTGATGGCGGCGGCGGAGGAGGCGACAGAGTGAACGAAGACGAAGACGAAGAGGAGAAAGATGAAGGCGACTCGTCTGATGATGATGATGATTTGGCACCAGGTGCAGAACCACCCCCTGATGATGCACCCCCGCCTCCGCCACGTGTTGTCGGTTACAACGATAGGAAGATCATCATCAAGCTCCGCAAGCTGTATCGTCATGTACTCGAAGACGAGAAAGGGTATAGACGAGAGTACGACAATACCCGCTCGGTGATTGCTTGGTTGAGATTGGCACCTACCAGACCCACAGCCGCACCATCCACAGTACGTTCGGTCGTCAGAGGAGGAGGAAGAGATGATGGGACATTATCGTATGCCGATCTTGCACGACGCGAGAAGTTGGACGAGAAAGCACGCGAGTATCAAGACAAGGCAGATGCAGCGATTGCGAAAGAGAAGGCAAGCGGAGAACACAAGAAGGAATTGGAGATTGCCAAGGCCAAGAACAGAGCTGCTCTACAGAAGGCTAAAGATGATCTACGATTGGAACTCCAAGAAGACAAGGAAGGCAGTAAGGCAGCTGCTGAAAAGAAGAAGCATGGGCGGATGAGAGAGTCCGTTCGTCAATCGAATCGCGTGGCACGCGAGAAGCGTACACTTGAACAGAAGGCACTTGAAGAGAAGGAAGCACTGGAAGAACGCAAACATCAGGGTCGTTTGGCGGGATATGGCAGACGAATAGAACTCGCACAAGCACGTGCAGCTGTACCTGGTCGCGGTGCCGCTGCTCAGCCGGATCCATATGCCCAAGGCCAAGGGGCCATTCGTCAACCGGTGGTCGCTGCTGTTGTAGCTCTTCCACAACGAGCAGGTCCGGCGCTACCATTAGAAGAAGATGCCATGGAAGACGAAGGCATCGAAGGCAAGTTCCTAAGTCGCAAGGATCTTCGGAAGGACACACAGAAACAGGAACACAGTTCGGTTGCATGGATGATGAGACGAGTGGCTCGTCATAAGACCCCCATACCGTCATGGGAACTGGAACGTATGACAACCTCTATCGATGCATTGATGGAGAGTGCCAATGAACTGGAAGCTGCCAATCTCGAATTAGTGAATATGGTCCAAGTGAAGCGAGAATGGCTCTTGGGTATAGTACCACCTGGTACCGGAGTGGCACCCTTGGGATCACCATCAGATCAGATCATGGAACTCGAATTGTCCAATCGAACACAAGCACAGTTCGATGCCGAGAAGCAAGAACTTGATAATCAATTGGCCCAGTTGAGATTCAGCGATGAAACATCAAGGCAGACCTATAAGGCACTCATCGATAAGACATACGACGAACATAAGACGATCGTCAAGAACTGTGAACATCTCAACATCGAGAGTTCATTCATTGGAAACGTCACCAAGATGAGCGCTACATTGGCCATGATCCTGATGTCATTTGGTGGCATCGGTTCATCCTATGCATCTATTTCACAATTGACAAGTGCATATGTGAAGGCTGATCCAGCGGCCAAGAAAGCAGACGTTTTGTTACTAACAGGTGATACAACATCTACCGGTGCACCCGTGAAATGGGACACATTCGCAGTGGACGCATTGGTGAAGTTAAAGGAGTACATCGTCAAACTCCAGAAGAATATCAGTGAGCACAAGAAGGCGTTGTTTATTGCCAATAGCACAAACGCCGTGTTTATCCAATTGCTCTTACAGATGAACCTGGGTCTAGGAGCTAGTCCACCTGAACTCCAGGGACTTGATGCTCAATTGCGTACAATGGATCCTATCAATCCAACGCTCGTAGTATCTACCATCAAGAATCGCATCGGACAAGTAGCACCATTCTTGTCTGGTATCTATCATGTAGATGCGAGTCCATACACCGAAGATCATCGATTGATGACATTAGAAGCACAAGCTTTCCTACATGTCATGAACACGGATAGGGAATGGGGTTTGGCTGTGGCGAGTACTATGACAGGCAAATACCTCTCGGCGTTGTACCTTGGGATGGCCAAACCATTCATACCGAATCGTCATGTCTACAATGCATTACCACTCAGTGTAGACTGGCGTTCTGGTGCCAGTGCTTCTGCTGTGGACCTTACATTCATGCCAAGTGGGTTTGATCTCGCGAGAATGATCATTTCACATTTCCCGTTCCTTGTGAAACAGATTGGAGACCTGTACATGAGATGGGTGTCAGGCACCAAGAACCTACGAGCTGCGACTGATCTTCAGAAGGAGATTGTATTGAGTCTCGTACAGTACCGCGGTGATCTCAACAAAAAGGGGGATATCATCAACGGGGTAGGCGGAGACCGTATGTCATTCTGGTGGACCTTCAAGGATTCAGGGTTAGGTGGTCTATCCAACGCGGAAGCATTGAACCTTGCACCGCGTTGGGCTCAGATGACAGGTGTATGCTTCAAACCAGGCAGACCTTGGCAAGAATCTCTCACGCCCTTGTTTGGTGAACCTGGATGGATGGCTCTTATCGACAGGGCTGAAGCGATTAGTCGTCAACACGAAGAGGTGCTTACTTCTATAGCTGCTATTCGCGATAGACAACCCGCGCTTCCTACTACTCGATAAAACAATTTAACGTGTCACAGGAGATGTGTGTTTTGTGCGTTTAGCGACAGTAGGGAGGATAGGTGTATCTTTGGCGATGTCTAGTTCATCAAATACAATGATGTCAGGCTTCTTAACAAGAAGGGGAACAGGGGGTGGTAAGGGGCGCTTCTTTGAGACAATAGGAGGCGGAGGGGGAGGCATAGAGATAGAAGAGGGAGAGGTCGTAGTGACCGTTGACTTCAAAATAGAAAACACAGTCTGAGTTGGTTTGTGCTGGATGGCTGGAGTGTCCAATGTCCCTACTATTTCAGGGATAGGAGGAGGAGCCACTACCACCAGGTGACGAGAGATTGCATTCTTCACGGATGTGTACCATGCCCTTCGCACATAGGCAAGTCTCCATGACACCACACATGGTCTCGCGATATCTGTTTCGGGTGTGTGTACAATGAAACACTTGTCGTGGTAGAGGTATTCCATCTTACCATTGGCAGATTCCACACATCCAAATGGATAGGAATAGAGAGAATGACACTGGTGTCTCGAATCCGTACTTAGTGTAGGTGCAGACTTTGCGAGAGTCCAACATTGCTCTACCATCCTGTCTGGTGTATAAGCACCACAATATGAAGATTCCAATGCCAATGATACCACTTCTCCGATCGTCGGTGTACTATGCTCGATGCATACACTGTAACAACCACCACTTGTGGTTCCCAGCATCTCCTTCTCTGTCATCGCACAATGAGACTTCTGAAGTCCCATATGTGTAGGGGTGTGCATATCCTTCCCTTCTGACAAGTGCACAGGAAGGCCAGGTACAGGTGTTGCTCCCACCACCTGGAAGCGTCGCAATAGTTCACCGCGGTGGAACTTCAGATCCTCTGACGAAACAGAGGGCCTGGTACACCAATCAAAGAGACACTCATACTTCGTCCATGCAGATGTAGTCGCATTGGCGATACACGAGGAAATCTTCTCGTTGTTGATATGTGCCAATGCAATGCTACTGGGAGCTGACATCATACGTAGGCCATCGTCTCTGTCGCTGATAGCCAACAGAGGGAGTACGATGGATACATACTCAGACAATGGAGTCAATGTCAGTGTACGCCGTGCCAACAATTCAAGCACTCGATCGATCCTCTTATCATCCTCTGTACAGGAGGGTACAAGTTCTTTCATCGATGCGAACTTGCGTATCATGTTAAACCACGATACTGCAGCTTTTCTGGTGTCTGCAATTCGAAGAGAGATCATCAATGGCACAAGTGACAATCGTGTCCATCTCGAGCCCATATTGTCCATCACTGCATGCGAACGTTTGTTGGGATCAGCCGAATGAGGTGCTTGAAGCACATATTGATCCACCGATAGGATCTGATAGACATGTAATATGTCTCGATCGATGGCGAGATAGACCATGGGACATAGATTCTCATCCACTCCTGCTGCAATGAGATATGTATTAGGTCGACAGAACTCTTCCAATCCACTTAGGACATCTGCAGCAGTCGCACGCTTGATGGATAAATACACATAGACAGTACGTGTCTTCTTCTTCTCCTCTGCACGATACTCGGTCATCTCGCATAGCTTCACCAATGCATCGACATTGTTACACTTCGACATGAGATCCGCTTTGAACCGACCCACTTCCATATATTCCACTTCCCTTCTTTGCCATCTGAGAGAGTTGTAGAGTGTGATCATCGCCTTCTCACAGCATGCATCCCAATGATCCACGTGTGAGATCTCTGTAGCGAGCTCTGCTGTCATCCTCTGTTGGAATCCTTTGGAGGCCATATCACGGCATGTCATCGCAGTATCATACACATCTCTGTATACACGTGGGTACTTCATCGTACACCCCTTCTTGAATCGTGACTTATCCGTGCCATCGAGAAGCCGATGACCATCGATCTCTTTGGATAGCATCACAGGGGATCGATTCGATGATCCCTTGCAGAACACATCGAAGCCATAATGAATGAATGCATCCACGACAGAGTCGGGTACATTTGCCTTCAATAGACAAGTGTTTAGCCTGCCATACACAAACATGATCCACCAATTCGTAGTGGATCCCACACGCAAACGCTCTCCGTCGCTACTACGTTTGGTATCATCGCCATCTGCTGCAATAGTCACTGCTCGATCCAATCCACAGAGAGTACCCGACAAGCAGTTCTGATACCATCTCGACGAGCTACTCCAAAACGCCAACCTCTGTCCCAATGTCACATCTCTACGTGACATAATACCTATCAACATCAATGCCACATCTGGCATCTGTACAAGTGTCGTGGCACCATTGTATGTAGCATAGGCCACAGCATACATCACACAATCTGCTCGGAGATACGATTCCATATACCAAATGGAAGCAGTCGACGCCTTGTCGTATTCGGAATGATACGAAGCCCACTGAGTACATCGGAGCTCCTTCTTGGCCATATCGAGAGCTGCAGTAGGCAACGGTCTCCTAGAGATCTTAGGCGTCTTCAATGATGGACGACGAACCAATGCATCCAATGTCACCAATAGATCCATATACTCAGGATCTGATTCAACGGTTCCAAAGTACATACCGGCAGTGTTACGAGAAGTAGGACGACGTGTCACCATGCATCCCTTCTTGATGGATTCCACCAATGATGCGAGTAGCAGTCGTTGTACGATCAGATGATCCGGTGTGGTGGTTGCCAATACGAACCCATCTATCTCACGTACTGTGAAATGACTTGGGAGTCGATCTGATGCCATCTAAAAACAAATCTCACATTACATGACCCGGCTCAATAACACAAACAAGAGAACATAAGGGACCCCCATTGCCATGGCGGCAGTGCCAGTGGCCACAACTGCATATGTACCCAAGATTCGCTCTACCGCTGGTGCATCTACCAAGGAAGTGGCCATATCTAACTATCACACATTCATCGAGTCGGAGACAAGGAGACACGCCGATAGGATCGCTCGTGCCGTCAAAGATTCGCTCATCAACCAACGTGACGACGCACCACCTCCATCTGCTCTTTATTATGCGGCTGGAGTTCTTGCACCTGCGACCGGAACACCTGGAACCGTATCACAGATAAACGGTAGACAATGGATCGTTCTGCCAGTTCAAACAGAGAAAGGAGTCAGTGAACTCCCCACCACCTACTCGCCACGTGTCGATATCAGGGGTGTCACAAAGGGACCTTACCTCACGCAACAGGATACCGAGAGAAGAGAAGACGGTGCATATTCTCCTGGTACAAAAGGCCATTGGGGACATCGCCAACACTTCGTTGTGGGTATCTCCGTCCACATGGAACGATCACTATCGTCGTCGTATCTGTTCTACACATTCCGATCCGGTGGCGATAGCAGGTTTGGTGGCGTTGCTCCGTACCTATACAACAGAGAAGGCGACCACACGTTCGGATTCACCTCCAACGCCACGGGGTCAGCCATCTTCAGACTCGAAGAATACCACATCGAGACCAAACAGGCACTCAATGGCTCATCGCTATCCAAAGATGGATTTCCTGTACCCAGTACCATTATATGGCCTCCTCGTGTGGCTAGTTGGCAGATCGGTTGGTATATCGAGTACATTGACTCGTATACACTTGAATGGTCGCCTGCGTCTATTGTCAATATCCAGTACCTATCAGACGACAAGAAGACATGGATAATACTATCACCGAGTGATCGTGAAACTGATCTCCACGATAAGGTGGTACAATATGAAGTCTCAACAGCAGCGGCTATGCAACAAGGTACCGTGATCGTGGATAGCAACCATATCGCACCGCTTGGCACCAATTACGTCTCTGTTAACGACAGGGTCAGGGTGGATCGAGCTTCACGATACGCAGATGAAGACAAGAAACGTACCAGTAGCGGTGGTGGATTCTTGCCTGCTGTCAAAGGAAAGCAGCCACGCGAAGAGGAGAAGAAGTATGTCATCATTACACAGCTTCCTAGGCGTGGCCTCCAGGATACATCCATGAGAACAGCAAGAGGTCTGATACGGGAGGAAGATGTCGGGGGTGGAAGGCGGGTGGTGGAATACGACAACCACATTCGCGCCGTGTTCAGCTCAAAGAGTCTAATGGACCTAGCCGGTGCACCATTACAGGATCCCGAACAGTCAAAGAGAGTAACAGTCGAGAGACACAAAGAGTACGACGTATCACAAGACATTGCCCAACTTGTGGTTGGAGAACCATGGGATATTATGATCAAAGACCCCTACGACAACGACAGATCGCATTGGTATCGAGCTCGGGTAGCACGGCAAGTCCCAGGTGTGACTGGTGCTCCATCGTATCGATTCACGATCGATGCTAAATCAGGCGAAGAAATCGATAAAGTGGACGGGATGGCAAAGATCAACACTTACACAGTTGGGGATGTAACGATTCTTCGTCGTTTGTCGTTGTTTCCATTCGATAAGCCATCGGCAACTCTATCGCGTTTCTCCGTAGAAGGTGCGATACCCTTCCGTGATGACTCGAAGAAGAACGGCACATTGGTGGTGGATGTGAAGCGCGGTGATAAGTGGACCCGCGGAATCATCACCGCAACCAATGGCAATGAATACTATGTAGACATAGTAGACCTCGCGGTCGGTGCTATATCGGTACCCTTTGCAGATCTACGAACCGTTGGCACCGAAACATCTGCTTGGAATAGGGATGCTCCGCCTCCATTGGCGCCATCATCGTCATCGCCACCGCGGTCGCTACCACCACCTGATCCATTGGATATTGGTGTACCAAACCAAGAGTTCAAACACCTGGAACAAGTCGACTATGTATACGACAAGAAAGTGAGGAAGGGTACCATTATGGCTGTACCCGCGGGTGGTGGTAGATACTACTCGGTCGCATTGGCGGATCCTCCCACCAGGGGAGGCATACCATTATTGCCTAAACAGATAGCCAAGATTGGAACCTATACTGTACCATTCAGTGTCATCAACGAGACAGCCAGGACCAGCAAGGCCAATGCGGAATCAAAGAACCCCAAACCATGGACCGAGAGCTCCGTGTGGAACAAGCTCGATGCGGTTGATGTATCCATCGAAGGATCAAAGCTCCTTCATGGTGTGGTATCCTTTGTGGATCTCAATGTCACAGGGAAGACTCCATTAGAACGGATCTATTTCGTTGACATCTATGAACCGCGTGGTGCGATACGTGTCACCGGTGCACAATTACGACCACTTGGATTCACTGTGAGAGCAGCGACGCCTGTCGCTACACGAGACGAAATCAAGGTTGCTTCTACAGCAACAGGCCCAACTAAGAGAGCGACAACAGCACCCAAGCCGTCTAGTGGTAAGTGGCACGATCTGGTGCCACAACCAGACGACGAGGACGAGGGAAAGGTCGAATCGAAGGGGTCTCTTCCTTCTCGAACAACCGAACTGGTCCCTCTGGATCTAAGTCTACCGATAGGCGACAGTTCAATCGTCCACCACGCTGAGAGCAAGGTCGAATTCATCCTTGATGATCGTATCGTTTGGGGTGAGATAAAGACGGCACCGGAGGCTGGTGACCCAAGACGCACCCACAAGGTTATCATGTTATCGGACAGAACCGTTCATGATGTTCCAGCGAATAAGATATTCGGCAGTAAGTTTGGCACCAGGATCTTCACTGTGGCATCGCTTGAGACGAAGGTCGGCGAACGCGAGGTGAAATTGGCACAAAAGAGTCTCGAGGGCAAGGATATCCAGAGGACACACGATCGCTCCAAGCATCTTTGGAAGCCCAAGGATACCGTTGATATCTTTCGACAAACCGGACCCATTCCTCGTGGAGTGGTGACAACAGTAAAGACAACCGATCCCATACCTGGACAATACCAGAATGTGGTGTATATCGTTGATGTCCTCAATCCACGAGGAGCCATCGCCGTTGCAGGATCCGATCTCTATCCACTTGGGTCATTCTCCGAGAACGACGATGCTGGATCAGCAGCGCCTCTATTTGTACCGCCTCCTGCCAAGAAGGTTGACACCCCACCTCCTCCTCCTACCCCCTCGGGAACACCTGCCGTTGAGCCCAAACCCACCAAGAAGAAGACAATCAAACTGGGTGACGTACCACCGTCGGTTGCCTTACCATCTCCTCTTGCCAAGGCTGCAGCTCCAGCAAAGACCGCGACTGCTCCACCACCACTGCCAGCCAAGGCTGCTTCCACACCCCCGATTGCAACAGCCACTGAGATACCTACAGCGACTGCTTCACCACCTGTGGTTGCACCCATATCCGATTACAAACCACTACTGATTGCCAGTAACAAACCACCCGCCCCAGCAGCTCCTACTGGTCCAGCTGCGACGACTGAAACGAAAACGACGACAACAACACGCGCGATGCGTGTTCTGTTCTTCAAGAAGGGAGATAGCGTCATGATTCCATCGGACTATATGTCACCCGTAAAGCGACATACCATTATCATGGGCGTTCTCCCGTCTGTGGGATCATCGGGTGTGTATAACATACTCACACCGAAAGAAGACGTGCTGTCTGAACAAGATGCAGACACGGTGACTTCTCCGCCGTTTACAGTCACGGGTCTGTTACCGTCACCACCACAGGTGGATGGCAAATGGTTCGATTTGAACCTCGTTGGGTTTAGATACCCGGCTGTGGTTGTCGCTGAGAATCACGATGGTTCATATGATGTCGCATATAGACAGACAAGCAGCGGACTCTATGTGGTTGTACCAAACAGAAAAGTCGGAGTCGATCTATTCGATCTGAAGGATGGACAATGGAAACCTCTCGATTCAAACGGCGGGAGAATTATATTCGATGGTAGTCCCACTTCAGAGGTCAAAGTTCAAACGCACCACGATGATGATGTCATGGAAGTTGACTACAAGGAGAGTGCATTCAGCGAGTTTCCGAACAAAGGATGGGTACATACGCGCTTCAAAGTCAGCGAATTTCAAGCAAAGATACGCGAATGGGAGACATCAATCGAATCGGAGAATGAAGCCAAAGCAGAGGCTATTCGGCTTGAACGAGTGGAAGCGAAGAGGAAAGAAACATTGGCTTTGCGTAGAGCGGAGAATCTTGAACGAGAAGCACGCGTAGCTGCACTACAAGCCGAGCTCGAACGGAAAGCGTCATCTGCTGCTACCTCATCATCAGCTACCGAATCAAAAGCGGCCACACCTGCCGTGCAAGTTCCCGTTGCAACAATAGCACCCCAAACAGCACCGCCGCCATCTACTGCTGCTCCAAGTCCGACTACAGCGGCTCCTTCCCCACCGATTGGTGAATCAAAGGCCCCCGCCGTTGCCGCTCCACCTCCGGTGCAATGGTGGTATGAAGGTGCTACAGGCGAGGTCCGACTTGGGAATGTGCTATACGCGTTGAAGAGACGGGCTGGTAATAATATCGAAATGACGCAAAACACAGCGTCGGGATTGATGGGAATGCATATACCAGCTCTACCATCGAATGGTGGAGTGGCAGTGGCAGGTGCGCCTCGGATATGGAGGGTGCTCTTTCCGCTTGACTTTCCCAAAGGGTTCGCGAAGATATACATCAGTTCTCCAGGTGCTGTCACGAGACAGCTTACCATCCCATTCATAAGCGACGAACCTTCCGGTATGGCCGATTCACGTGAAGCTGAGAAGTTTGTCAACAAACTCGTAGCCACAGCGACTGGTGTAACCGCTCCGATCCCTCCGGTTATCGCTCCTACGGTCCCACAGGAAACTAAACATCCCGCTGCAATTGGTCCTGCAGCTGCAGGACCAATCGATCAGACTCATCCTGCGTCATTGCTACCCGCTGCACCAAGCGAAGGGAAGAGGGAGAGTGCTCCTGTGGTCGCAGCTGTTCCTATTCCTACTGCTGCTCCTGTTCCACCACCAGTGGTGCCAGCCAAGACAACACCTGTTTTTGATACTGCTGCTGCCGACCTCGCAGCAAGTCACGAGGCAACCGTGGTAGCACGAGAAGAAGCGAGGCGTCGGGAGGCTGCCATGCAGCCTGGTGTCGCTCCTCCTGTTCCACCAACAGGCCGTGAGACCAAACGAACCACACCTGTACCGAAATACAAGAAGGACCAACTTGTGGAATGGACTGACGGTCTTCGTGTACAGAAGGGTCTGATTGCAGAGATAGACGACACCAAGAACGACAACGTTGTACAGTATTTCATCACTACTAACACCACCCCCGTATGGATAAAGGAGGACAGTCTAACTCTCGTGGTGGTACCATTACCACCACCAGCCACTCCACCTGCGGGATCCTCGACTCCTCCTCCTCCAGCTAAGACGGCACCACAACTACAACCACCCACTGGGAATGTTATTCGGTCCAATCAAATCGAACAGGATACTCCCGCGTTACGTCGTGCAAGCGAGCAACCAAAGAGGACAGAACAACCAAAGCGTGACCTGGGCGTGGCACCTGCTCCGAGCGGACCTGTAGCCAGTCTCGTTGATATCGTCACAGCGACAAATGCCGCCCCAACTCCCAATGTGGAACCCACTGCACAACCACCACCCACACCTGTAGATCCTCAACGACCAATCCAATTATTTGGTGGCCAAAGACGAGTGATGTTCAGTGCTTCGACTGTCAGAAGGGAAGAAAAGAAGGAAGGAAAGGAAGAAGAAAGACCACAGGCGGCTGCTTCCTCGAGTCCATATGCTGGATTCCCAAATGCCTTCGCTCCTGGGGCTCCACCGCCATCACCTCCTGTGTGGCAAACAGCAGCACAACCACCAGCGCCTGCCGGTCCAGTTGGTACACCTTTCATTGGTAGTACCGATATCAAAAGAGAGGGACCACCAGGTGATGGTGGTGGAGGTTCGCCGCCCTCTCCTGATGTGATTTATTTCGACGATACTGATGGCACCCCTGAACAGTATCGCTTCCTCAGTAACTTCTATCCCAATTCATCATTCAATGTTGATGGGATCACATGGACGAGCGCTGAGCATTACTTCCAGGTTGTGCGATTTGGACCATTCTCTCCACAGTCGCCTCCGTTTCAATCGCTTATTGCAGACGCGTCCACTCCACGACGAGCACGTATGCTCGGTGAACAGGCTGTCAATACTGGCACCGTTGGTATTCGACAAGATCTGACACAGATCGCTGTTATGGAAAAGGCGATCATGCTCAAGTTCAGTCTGATACCAACATTGACTGCATTTCTCCTCTCTACTTCACCTCGAACAATTGCATACAGAGATACAAACACATTTTGGGGGATTGGAGATGGCAGCGGCCAAAACCAAATGGGTCGAATTCTTATGAAAGTGCGCGATTTCCTGTCGGGTAGATATGCCACACCCACACCCGTCGTTGGTGCACCAACAGCCGCTCCTGCTCCTTCAGGGCCTGCTCCTTCAGGGCCTGCTCCTTCAGGGCCTGCTCCTTCAGGGCCTGCTCCTACTGCTGCTATAGCACCTCCACCTACAGGACTCGCTGCCTTCTTCCCCAACCCAACACCACCACAGACACTCCAGGATGTACGACCATTGCCACTTTCGTTGTTCAATTATGGACAGATGACACAACCACAGGATAACACATTCGGTACTCTGTTGTCTCTCGGTCGTACAACGGAGTTCAGGAAGGATTACCCACCGCAATCCGATTACAACCTATTGAAGGTTCTCGATATGATGAGTATTGTTGGTAGTGGTTCGAGGTATGGATCACAGATTGCAGCAGATATTCTAAATGCTAAGTTTCGTATCTATTGGAAAGGTACGTATGGTAAAGCAGAGAATATCCAACTCGGTACTAACTACCGAGGAGAACTCCAAGGGTGGTTATCAGCCGCCTATAATTCATTCGGTCTTCCTCTTAGACGTGGTGGTGCTGGTACCCAAGGTCGAGCATTGACCATGGAGAAGAAGAAGAGCAGCGACGTACCTGATTACTTGGCTCCTATTAGCTCACCAGTGGATCGATCCCATTTGGTCATACGGTTACCTTCATTGGACTATCTTCGATACTATGGCATCCATCCATTGGCTACTCCACCACCCGTACCCAACTTTGAAGCATTACGATGTGTGGCCATGACCGCATTGTATATACAATGCATGTATGATGCACAGTTGAATGGTCGTGAGCCGCCTGTATCCGTTGATGGTGAGAAGGTTATCCGTATGTTGATTCGAAGCGATGCGGACCGTGCCGATGTACCATCCGATGAGACTCTACTTACGGAATTGAAACAAGGACGATTTGTGGCTGGATTGCGCTACATGGCCAAGTTTGCAGCATTGTCGTTGGAGTCTATGCAACCTGCTCTCGCGACTGTCGAGGGAGACGAGGGTGAGATATCACAATACGAGGCCATTGTGGTGATCCAATCTACATTGGTATCCACTCTCGCTTACCGTGTCTACCAAGACTACCTAACCTTCAACAAGCCAACAGAAGAGCGCGAGAGTTATGATTTCATTGCGAATGCTTATCTAAACGCTGCTGGACTACTCAAGTATCTATTGTACACACCATGTCCGTTGTGGTTCGTCACGGGTGCCTATCAGTTCTGTGTCAGTATCAGCAATGTACTGAAAGAGAAGCTTCTCGAGTCGGATAAGGATCTATCGTCGCGTACCATGGAACGAGCATTGGGTGGTCGCTATCCGGTTGTCTGTGCCTTCTCTATTCGAGACGAGATGTTCGCCAGGAAGTTTGGATTGGATAAACTCAGCGTTGTTGCATTGCGAAATGCAGCCCTTGCTGTACCAACGGGTACCAATGCTGAAGAGACGAAGATTGCTATGGCGCTTGGTGCAGCTGCTATCTTCGCTGATACAATGATCACTACTACAGTACTCATGAATAGTCGTATTGTAGATCTTCTCCCTGTTACTGATTTCTCTACTGTTCCGTTGTAAACCACTCTTTCCTCTTTTTTGACTAAATAGCGAACACACACTCGTGATAATCACACACACGCATACATCTACAGAGATGGCAGACGAGGCAGCTGTGAAGCATGAGAGTAAGATGCCAAGAGGTGGTCCACGAAAGAGACCTACACCACCACCAAGGGTGAAGATCGAAGACGAAGGAGTAGAAGCGGCGGCGGCTACAAAAGGATTCGTCACGGGTCGTAAGAAGAAGAATTCCATTTCTGCATTACAGCGCTCAAGGCCAGCATTCGTGCATTCAGGACCAGTTGATGCACCCGTCACCAAAGTGGAACTCGGTGAGCCTGCATTGGCTCCTGTACCTGTCATCCCCCAAGCGGAGTTCGTTCGTATGATGATGGCACCCCCTCCGACAGAACCTGGATCCGAATGGATCATCGACAGTGATAAGTCTTCCTCTTCCTCTTCGAGTGTACCGAGGAGACCTGTCTCACAAGAACATTCACGTATTATGCTCGCTGGTGAGTTTGGGATTCTACCCATCGACGACAAGGAAGACCCCACAAAGAAGCCACCCACTTCATTTAATGTACAAGCAGCATTGGATCGATTGAATCGACCTGTATTGATTGGTGGTGGACTTATGAGTGGTATACCCGAAGAGAAGCTCAAGGCACTCATTATGATCGGAGAGGCTAGTCTGCCTATCAGTACCGCTGCTCATGAATCGCGATTGCTTGGAGCAGCTGGTGAATGGATGCACACCTTTGCTGGTCGTACCGTTTCTTATAACTTCCCCGCGTGTACCAATGGAAGTCGTTGCATTGGCAATTATCCCGCCAGGAATCGTATCCGTGTGAAGGAATGTGACTTCGTTGACGCACCATGTGTCACTCTCATGTCATGGATGCCCGAAGATACATACACTGCCTTTCTATCCTCGGGTGGTACAGCTCCTGTGGTGTCTCGTCGATGCATCCTCTGTGCTCGTAATGAGACACTAGGGATCGTCACAGCTACACCTGGTCGTGGTATGGGACAAGAGGTGGCACCTACTGATATCATTCATGTCTATACGAATTTGGTGGATGAACCCGGTGGATACGTACATGATTGTGTGATCCAGCGTGATGCATCCAGAGGTCATACGGGTCTGATTGCACCCATGGCTATGATGGTCTCTAGTAAGCTCCAATGGTACAAAGGTGCCAATGGTCGTCCCATGATCAATCAACAGCGTATGATATGGGGCAAGCCTGAATCATTGGAACCCGAACGCGGCGAACCGTTGCATTGATACCTCAGGCGGGCAGGTCTGCATCCCGCCACAATCAAGGAAGCCCTCTCTTCAGCAGATGCTCGTCAACGTGAAGTGAAGACCAAGAGTGGGCGTGCCAAGCAAGCACACAATCGAGCCGCTACCTTTCGATTCGACAACGGAGACGAAGACGATACCTCTTCATCAGCACCCAAGAACAAACGTAAGAGAGATTCCCTTGAGGCTGTCAGTCTCGGGAATGGTATGGGACTCTCGATGTATACCTCCAAATTCCTCAAGGGTGCAGCAGGTGAACACAAGAAGCAATTGGCTGATCCTCAATGGTGGAAGATTGGCAGCGATGGATTCGAATCGCGTCTAAAGACCGTCACATCGAACAAGCTCGATCATGCATACCTCTATGATCTCGTGTCCCCTTTGCGTATGCTATGGGAAGGTCGCGAGACTAATTTGGCGAACATTCTCTTTCGTATTCGCGGTGTATCGTCTCATTATGAGCATACCGCGAATCTTATCGAACACTTAGAAGTATGCATGAATGATTGTACACGAACAGAAGCAGAGCGATATGCAGCAGCATTGGGTATTGATCTATGCCTCCCTTATCTCAAAGACAACAACCGACCAGGCTTCATTCAGAAGTGGCAAGTACCCGCTGGATTCACAGGAGTTGTGGCCGGGTATAACTTACCCAACTTCCAAGCAGTGTTCGTGTCCACCTTGGGCCGTAACAATGAACCTACCAACGCCTGGCTCCATCTCATGAGTAAAGTATTCCCAAGAGCAGGGGCGTCACGTACATTCGAATCAATGTGGTTGCGATACATGTGCAAAGTGGTGCTATTACAGACACAAAGCATTCAGATATTGGTATGTGGATTACTTGGTAATTACCGAGGTACCAATCCGTCCTGTAGGGCAAATGCCCACGTGCGGAGGGTTGTGAATGCGATGTTCCATGAATCCGCCGTGAATGCACCACCAGTTGATTCTGTACCCAACATCGAGATATGGAATACCGTCAGAGCCAAGCTATTCTATCTACTCTTCTCGCTGCCCATCTCCCGTCTATGTCTACTGCTGATGAGGGAGTATGCATTCTACGACATCGAGGATAATCCTGCACTATACGATAAGGCAGTTGATATGTTACCCCACTACCACGAGCTCCGTGAATTGACCATGGCTGGTATGGATGAAGTACGCTGCTATCTCAATGCCAACCTGCTCACACCGGGTGGTACCATGACATGGCAGGAGATCGACAATGCCAAGCCCACTGATCGCAAAGATAGGGAAGAAGAAGATGGCGACAGTGAAGATGACGAAGAAGAGGAAGAGGAGAACGAAGAGAAGAATGTGAAGTTGAAGACCCATCGCCCATGGCAGTGCAGACTGCGTGACATCACCGAACTATGCTATAAGAAATCGAAGGAGAAGTCATACCGCAAAGCACCACTACCTGACATCGAAAACTTCAAGAAGGCTGTCGGGCGATGTACCCCTACTATGGGATTCCTACCTGCTGCACCGAAGATGAAGGTATACTTCACTGGCGAACCCACTCCCAATGAGAAATGCGAATACACTCGCCGAGCTCGCCGTGAAAAGAAGAAGGCAGCCGCCACCGCTGCCCCTATGCCACCCCCACCCCCCAAGTCACACGAGAAGAAAGAAGCCAAAGGTGATGCTTCCCTTGAGTCATCCACGTCCGATGCTCCATTGCCCAAGAATCTAACGGCCCATATCGCCAAGGTAGCATCAGCGAGTGCATTGGAAGAAGCCAAATCGGAAGCAGCAAAGGCCCGTGCGAGATTGGAATCCAATCGGATTGATGCCATCGAGCGTGATTATGTACGAATGGAATTGGGACCTATATACGAACGGCGTGTATTGAGAAGGGAAGCAGGAGCCAAGACACCGGGTGCTGTACCATTGACCCGTGACCGTATTACCATCCAACACGATGTCTTCTTACGGAAGCATATCCTTGCAGCCCGATCTCTTCTTGGTATCACCACCAGTACGCCAGTAGTGTTTCAATTGGTATGCCAGCTCATAGCGAGATGCGGAGCAAGCGTTGAAGGGATCCAGCGATTAATCCAATTGGCCAATAGTTGGTCGGTGGGTACCTTCTCACGCCGAGCATGGGAGGATCTGCTACAGCATGCATCGAACGTATTCCCATATACATACAATCTGATGATGGCATCATGTGGTATATGGTGTGGTGGTGGTGGATTCCAACTACGAGTGTACCCATTGTCACAGGAGATGAGAGCTGCTCAATTGAAGTCAACTGCGTACCGCTTCCGTGTACCAGTGGAAGCCAAGACGGGCTTGCCTACCCATCTCTCTGAAGGTCAGACAACCTTCACATGGTGCGAAGTGTGTGGTACCATCTACACCGTTGGATTCGATACCATACGCTCCAAGAAACACCGATTCACACATGGACTCCAAGGGTGTGTGGTGGATACGAAGACATGGCAACCTTACTGCAAGAATACACTCCGTATTGGTAGTACCTATTGCAAGAACCAACCACTTCGTAGATATACTGGCTTGCCAGGGAATGCAGTGGAGATGGGTGGAAAGATGTATACTATATGCGCACAACCAAAGTGTGGTATGCTCTTCTTGATGGATAGTAATTATACGTCACACAATCGGCATGGACCACGATGCTTCTTCTGTACCATTGAATATGTCGCCTCCAAGCATCGCCTACCATCATTCGTTCTCCGATTACTGCAGGGGTGGATCCGTCCGTCGTGTGTGATGGAAGATGACGATACACCTGATTCAGATAAGCTGCATCCACCGAAGACGTGTCTACTGTGCGAGAAGTCGCTGTCGCTGAATGATCCCATTCATATCTTTGGGGTGAATCTCTATGTCTGCAATCACAAGTCACACGGTGTTAAACACTGGAAGGCCAAGGCAGTGGCACGTATCGTCAAGCATGGTATACCGTTGCTTATCGATGAAAATGTACCCATTGATCGGCTCATCTCCGATATACGGCCAATCCAAACCATACTGTTGGGATGTTACGCGTCATTCAAGGCGACAGGAGAACGAATGAAGGTCGCATACGGTGTTCGATTGTCAAAGCATCATAAACGGCAGCAGCAGCTGATGCGCTCAAGGGGATGAGTAAGTCGATGGAGTACATGTATGGTTCTGCCGATGGATCTCGGCGTAGATCGTCAAACATACTGTAGCGATCACTATCAATGTCCCTGTAGCCACCATGTAATGAATTACATGTGTTATTGTTGTATTCTTCTTGCACTCCCTTAGCGATACATAGAGTGTAGCGAGTATAGCCACCACTGCCAATAGAACTCCCATCCATGTCGCTGCAATTCCCGTAGATTGAGCCACTTTCGGAGTCCACTTCAAATGCTCCATCAATAGTCGTTTGATGACATCCGCTAGATATGGAACATCCAATGCAGTAGTAGCAGCATTCGCCATGATGATTTGAGAGAATGAGACACCTTAGATCCAAGGATGCTATGTAGCGCACCGCCATATTCAAACTACCTAACATCCATTCAAGATGCCGTGCTGTACCTGGGTGGCTCCCGATCTGATGGTGCATCCGATGTTCTTGCCGGTACACGTCAAGGCAGTCGTTATCTATGATTGTGACCCAACACATGCATCAACGATCAGGCATATCGATGTACCCGGACATACCAAGTGGGTCTATCTGAGCGATGTCGGTGTACCTGTACGGTCACTGTGTGACATCGCCAACAAGGCAGCAGAGTTGATTCGATTGATCGCCACTTCACAGTACCATACGCTGATCTTCTATGGACAATGGACCTATCGTTCTGTAGATGGTTCCACCGCTACTGGTATCTTCACCGATGAGCTTATGGACCACTATGGTCAGCATCTATGCGTAGACATGACAGTAGCAGCAGTCAGAGAGCGACAACGAGTAGACATCATTTATCGAACAACCAAACAGCGTCATTCTATGCCAAAATACAATCGCTCTTCTGGATCGAGCGGTGCGAGCTTTCCGATACGCTCGTCTGCGACAGAGTCTGTGTCGTCGTCGTTACCCGCTACCATAACCAATGGCGCCTCGCCAAAGTCTATGATCTCCTCCTCCTCGACTACTTCGAGTGGCAACAGTTCAGCAGTCGATAGCGGCAGCTCTGTAGATAAGACGTCTGCAACGTCAAGTTCACTGTCTGTATAAGAGGGAGGAACCTCCTCTTCTTCATCCTCTTCTGTCGTAGCTTCGGCTGCAGCTGCCTTGATTTCTTCCACTTGCTTGGCATGCTTTGCCGTTCGCAAGTGCAGTTCGTACCTCCGCGATGTGGAGAATCCACGTTCGCATGTATCACACTTGTACTTTGTCTCTTCCATAGAATAAAGCTGCTTGGTGCCTCTTCTTGGTGTTGGTTCCTTCTTCTCCTTCACTTCTCGGCCTTCATTGGCGGTGCACTTCTCCAGGTGTACCTTATAGTTCCACTCGCGCTTGTAGGGACCCTTGTTGCAGTAATCGCAGAAGATATCCAAGTCCCATTCTCGAGGGTAGATGGGATCGCGTCTACCCATGGGTAGATCCGGCCGATTCAAATGGAACTCGGCGTTGTGTAGAGTCATCGACTTAATAGATATCAGCTTGCCTTTGCACGGAAGGATGTCACACTGCACCTTCTTCTCTTTGTACTTCTTCTGTGCAGCGGCTGAGAGCCGAGGACGCTTCAATTGAGTCTCTGCCTTCCGCTTCTCTTTGTCCTTCTTCCATTGCTGGGTATGCGACCTACTCAGATGCTTGTAGTACGATGCCTTCACGCTATACACTTCGTCGCAATAGGGACATGTCCACTTTTCATCGTCATTGGTAGGTGCTTTACGCTTGCGAGTGGGTGCTATACATACATACAGATGAGTATATACATATACAATCATTATAGGTATGACATACCATCAGATATAGCTGCCATTTCGTTAGTAGACATATGTTCAACCCGAGTTGAATTTATGGGTTGATCACAAGACCTTGATGTCTACTTTTCGATGGCGTCCTATGGACCTATTCATGGGTAGGGTATGATTTTTTGCTGACACGACATTTGGTGTGAAAACATGTTCTGATCTACTCGCGATTCTAAGACTAACATACTTTTTCATCAAACATCGTGTCTGCAAAAGTTTGACCCCCTACCTAAAATAGGTCCATAGGACGCCATCGAAAAGTAGACATCAAGGTCTTTAACCATTCAATTTCATCATAAGTGCGAAAACGAGTACAGGCAGCAGATAGGGTATGAGTTGGATAAGACAGACAAGTAGAGAAGGAGAGAATGGAGCTAATCTACGTCGTCTCCTCCGTCGTACATTCTTCCGTGGTCGTCTTCTGGGCTGTGAGCGTCCTCTTGGACGTGAGCTCTCTTGGCTGCGATGGCGGGGGTGGTGGCGGTGGCAGGAGCAGATCGCTTGGTACCACCGCCACCACCCCGAGGGGCAGGTTCAGCTGCTGCGGCAGCTGGAGGAGCATCAGTAGCCACATATTCAATGGCCAATACACACGCCTTATCAAGTGCAGGAAGTGTGTTGGTAAGAGCACGAGCGGTTCGGTAACGTGGCATGAACTTGGCAGCTGGACCCACACCATACTGTGGCTTCTCGGGTGGTAAGATCGATGGATAATAGCGATCCACCTTGTCGTTGACGTGAAGAGTAGGAACGGCTACCATGGTGTTCTTACTGAAGCCAATCGAGAACTCATAGCTGCATAACTGGCCATTGTGAAGCGATTGCTCGTACCAAGGAATCAATGGTACCTCCACATCGATGATGGGTACACACTCGGGTGGATTGCAGATCTTAGGCTTGCCAGGCACCAAGTTCCACATATCAATCGTGTACTGGTCAGTACCAGGTGGAAATTCACGTGGGAACTTTCGTACTTGTCCCTTCACCTCGGGGGCGCCATACCGCTTCGTCTCAGCTGGTGTCAAGAAGCGTGACATATCAGCCTTCATGACGAAGGCTTTGTTGCCATGAAGTTGCTTGTGGGTACAGGTACCGAACTTGGAATTGGATACATTCAGCATGAAGGCTACGATGTGGTCCTTGGAAGGCCACCAGGCTAATTCGGCGTCAAGCTCAGCCTTCCATGTCTTCGTGTCCTCCTTCTGCTGAGCAGCTGTCTTGCTGCCATTGTCCACTTGCTTCTTGCCATCTGACACGCGGCCCTTGTAGGCACTCTCTGCTGCGTTCTTCTTCTCGGTACGCATCTCAGTCTGTGCGTAATGAGCCCATGGCGAGCGGATCTCAACGATGCTCTTCATCGCAGCCATGGTAGCCCTGAGTCGCCATGCATAGTAGCGAGCAGCTTCACGCCAATAGATCAATCCAACATCATCGCCATAGTGATTGCGGTACTGAAGTGGTCCTTGTTCGAACATCCATGTCCATGAAAGGGTACAGATGTTCTTGGGGTATTCGCCTTTGCCAAGTTCAGCCAATGCCATATGATGGAAGGATGCCACCAAGAAGGGGGTGCGGACACGGACCTTGATTCGTTCGGTTGGTCGGTCCTTGAATACAGCAGTGGCGTCCATGAAATCGCTGAGCGCAGAAGCCTTGGAATCAGCAGAGGTGATCTTGTACGGAGGATCACCGACAACCGCAGAACGAGCACCCTTGGATGCAACCTCTTCCTCCTTCTCTTCTTCCTCTTCCACTTCACCGTTCTCGGGTGGAGCGATACCATCCTTCCTCTCCTTGGAGATGAGTCTCTTGCTCTTACTTGATGTGATGATGACTGAATCAGGATCCAATTCATCAAAGTATGGCGCGGTGGGAAGCACGGAATCGATTTGCACGGGTGGGTTGTTGAACCATTCCACCACCTTGAAGAGATGAGGAGAATCACCGGTCTTCCATACTGGGCGTGGAGCATTGTCCATCTCGTTGACGGTAGGGAATCCAGACGACTGGGCGATGATAGGTACTAATGCAGTTGTTGGCACAGGAGCAGGTGTGCGCTTCACTTCGACTTCTGTCGCCTTAGCAACAGGTTCGACCTCAGCCGCCAACGAGGAGAAATCTTCTTCTTCGAGCATACTCATGACCTTCGAAGGAGAACCACCACATAATAAGTTCCATGCAGAGTAACGATGATTAGAATGGTAAACGGTAGATACAAGGATAATATAAGGTTATACAGAGTAATACACGACGATACACGACGAATGAATGAATGACACACTTCGCGGAATACAGTTGGCGCCAAACTTTTGTATTGCACTATATGGCTCTTTATGTGCTTGACTGTGTAGATGTCTACTGATATTCGCGAGATCTTCGACGAGGCGGTTAAGAACTCACAAGCCGGGAGCTCATTCATTGGTCCATTCATCGTCCCTGGCAAAGATGTACTCCCCACCGAGGCATCCATGCAGGCACAGCGGCGTGAATTCAAAGCGACACCTGATTATGTACCCTTCGTCACTCGTAGCTCCATGGCAGCTGCAGCCAAGGTGACTGTACCTGCATTACGCGAGCAGGAGAGCGCTCATGCCGAAGCCAAAGCGAAGGATATGGAAGAGATGGACATCGGTGGAAAGATGTCATTCACTGCCACCACTACAGTTACTGGACCTGCTACGGCAGTGGATGCGACCACCTTCACGTGTGATGGATGTGGCGAAACCCGACCAGTCAGTGGACCCATCATCCAGTGCGACAAGTGCCGCAAAGTGCGCTACTGTAGTGACTTCTGTAAATCACACTACAGCGGAAAGCATATATGTGCTGTTTGATGAGTTGACAGTTTCTGTGTGTGTGATTGCGATTGCCCCTTTCTAATCCCGTTGACTTTTCCATGTACAGATGGCATCCGAGCCAAGGAAGAAGTGCACACGTGGTGATACGAAGGTCACGAGGAGGAAGAAGATTGCGAAGATCCTATCACCTGAGACTAAGGCGGAGATCAAGAAGCTGGAAGCTAAAGCATCGGAACTTGAAGAAGAAGCGGATGACATTCGTCATAAGGTTATGGACATGTTGGGTACAAAGGAGTATACATGGGATGGAGGCTGGAGTAGTATCACACGCTGTACTGGAAGCGATAGTGAGAGCGATGCTACTTCTGTCGGGAGTGGTGATAGCAGTAGTAGCAGCAGCAGTGACAATGACACCGATGATGACGATGGCGACGAGCTAGAAGAGGCGGTCGTGGAAGCCACCCAAGCAGTAGTGGACACTCCTTTGCCGTTATCCGAAGGCAAGAAAGGAGTGAAGATGTGTTTGGTGTGCCAAGACAAGTGTAGATATCCATACACTGTGTACTTCTGTCCGGTAAAGGACGTATATACGAGGCTTCCTCGTGGTCGCCCAAGGAACACGCCAATGTGTACTGGGTGTAACTTGGAACGAGACGATTTGCATATCACAGGATATGCATGTGCTGACTGTTTATAAAGTTTTTGGGATCTGTCCAATGGTCTGTATGCTTATGTTGCATTGTGATGCAGATGACAACAACGGCCACTACCACCTCTGTGGAGTTCCTGGAGGCTATCAATCGGGTAGTGGAGCGTTTCCTGTACCGTAAACAAGTGATTACTCGTGGTATGCCCGAGTTGGCTGTGTTGCCATCGTCCAAGAAGACGGAACACGAGGCATTCATCATCGCCTTGCGTATGGCCAATGTGACGACAGCAGGCAAGACAGTAGCGGATATTATGGATACATTGGCCGAAGAGAAGTTATTGGAGCACAGTAACCCGATCTTCAACAAGGCATGTCTCCAATGGAAGAAATATCGAGCCACAGTATGGGCTGCCAACTATGATATCGCCAAGAGAGAAGGTGATATGGATCGCCATTGGTTCGAACGAACCCTCTCTGGGTTGTACTTTGATGATCTCTTCGTGGATGATGATCATGATGTGAATCCACTATGGGCTCGTGTACCACGTGGAGAACGCAGACATATTGGTTATGACCTGCTGGTGAGCAACAAGACACTCAGCACCTATACCATCACTGACAATATGCTCGCTAAGCGTCTCGATTCGAGCTCGCGTCGGTATGCAGTATCATTCGATCGCTCTCTGCGACCTACATCAGTGGCTACATCAGCAGCTGTTCCTACGGGTATGCGAGCAGTAGAGATGGAACTCAGTGCATTGGTGAAAGGATGGGCAAGTGAATACAAACAGAATGCCAAAGTATTCGCGTATCGATCCATCTATGGATCACATATCAACCCGGTGTTTACGATGATGCGAGCTCGATTCTCTGCCTTGTCAGAAGAGATCGACCGATGCATGACAGGCGACAAGAGTTCACCCGAGATTGCGAAAGCTGGAAAGCGTTATCATCTCTCCCTTGGTAGCGAAGGGGAATTGGCATCCTATACTCGTAGCTTGTACACTACATTCTGTACATGGAGATCGGGTCTCCACGAACAAGTATCTCTATTGCCAATGGATAACATTCTCCATGTGGCAGGTGCATTGTTCAGGAAGCTATTGGCTCAGATACCCAAGGAGAGTTCTCGAGAAGCGACTCGAAGAGCACTCGATGAAGATTCACCACGATGGCTATTAGCGAATGGATTCAAACAGTGGTGTACAAACACTGCTATGGCAGAATGCAAGCAAGTGGCCAAGGAGAACCGCGAGACCATTAAGGCATCATTGAAGTCATTCGTCGGTATGTATTCATCCGACATGACACGAGTGTTGTCGATGACCGATAAGTTCTACAGTCATTACGACACAGAGATGGATCGATTGACGACTCTCTATAACACCGGTGAGAACAGTGAGAAGCAGAGAGCCATGCATGCATTCACCAATACGATGGCTGGATGCGCTGCGGATGATATGGCCGTGAATCAATATGATCTACTTGAGAATCTCGTCGCATTCGTGGATTCATTGGAGAAGAAGCGATCAGAGGATGCCAAAGCCAAGGAGTCTCAACCGGCTGCGAGTCTCCTCTCGCGTCTAATCTCACCAGTGTTGCCATCGACTGATCCATTGTTTGATCAGCACACCAATGCTACCATTCGTTCGCATCTACTCGGTATTCTAGGGATGAAGTTTGCAGAGGAGAGTATTCAGTGTAGGCATTATTCGAACTTTGTAGGATGTCTATTCGCCAAGGACTATCCGACAGCAGTCATCGATCTTCAGTATGTGAGAGATCGTAGGGCGATCGTTGATGCGGTAGGTGTGTATGCAACAGCCACCAAGCGAGTAGAGTCACAGATCCTCGAAGATATCAAAGCAGTAGAGGCTGTAGGTGGTCGTAAGTCTCCCAAGAGAGTGGTGGATTTCTCATCTGAGTATGGTTCATGGACAGAAGAGGCCAACGTATACATGTGCTTGGGGAACGTTAAGTTGTTCCTCTCTCGTAAGATTGATCTATGTAAGGCCAAGGTAGGAGAGACGTCTTATATCGTCACAGATGCAGTAGTGTGCTGCCAGACATTAGACGAATCTCCAGCCGTTCCTATGGGAACACTCATTACACTGAAGGATGCATTGGATGTGATGGGACCCTTGTATCATATGATCTGTTTTACCGAGATGTTAAATTTGACATGAAGGATCCATGTGTGTCTCTTTGATCATGTTTTGTATGGTGCGCTTAGATGGCTACCTCGTTACTATGCGATGACGTGGAATGCAATGTGAAGTGGTTCGATGGCATCTACGGGGAAGAGGATTGGTTCGCATGTGAATGCCTGTTAGGGAGCAGCGATCGCATGGACATTAAGACAGCAGAAGAGAAAGCTACAGAGCTTGGACTCACACGCCGCGACTTCCGATGCAAGAAGTATTCATGGGATGCGGCAACGATGGCAGAGGAGAAGAAGAAGGAGGACGAGGCGACAACAGAGGACAAGGACGCTCTATTGAATATCCGCGTGTTGACGTGTGGTGGTATGAAGTGTCGCATCGGATACGGCCACGGTGTTCACATCCACTGTGAACGGTGTGCAGGTCCCATACTAAACGCACTCAGAGGCGAGGCGAGGCGACTGAAGGAATCCACTAGTTCGTAGATGTTTCGATTTTGTCGTTGATCCTGTCGTATGCGTCTTGTCTTGTCTCACTCTCTCTGTTTCCTTAGATGACATCCAACATCAGTAGTAGTAGCGGGGCATTCGATCTGACCATCTTCGGCTCGTCTGTCGCATGCACGGATGTGGATCTAGCGTTATGTATCGTGACCATGGTACTTCTACCCGTACTGGTGTTCATGATCAGTCAGAACTTCTCTTTGATCAAAGAGAAGACATGGCTCTGTGCTGGACTCTATCCATTCTTTATCTTGGTGGCCAATGAGATCTTTCATGATATCGCACATGAAACATTCCAAGATGCCTTCAAGGAACCCATCAACACATATGCCATCTACTACCTTCCTGCAGCGGCACTTGTATTCATGCTCATTCTCTATGGCATGTGGAAATGCTGTGCGGGTGGATGTTGTATCGGATGGTTCCTACCCATGTTTATCGTCTTCTACACCTTCTCACGTCTATCGTTGGGATTCGCTATCCTGATACTCATGGCCGGTGTGGTGATCTTACTCGTCTTTCGGCGTACATTGACAAAGACACTCATTGGTGGTGGCACCATACTCGCATACGCTGTCACACAGACAGTTGTGTTGTCGTCTCTTATGTTCCCTGGCCACGAGAGGTTACCTGGATGTATTGACGATGGACGTAATCGATTACTCGTTTGTAATGAGAATTGTGCATTTCTTGGTCATTCCGTTGGTGATTCGATGATACATATGGGCACTGCACTTGTTCTTGTGGTGGTTCCTTATATGATACTGATCTACATCGCTGCTAGATACTATCCGGTGGAAGCAACTCCTCGAACATTGAATGAGCTCAGTAAACGGTTCGAGCGGACCGTTGCCACTGTCTAACGGCCCTGTCTATACACCTGCTCTATCGGTGTATACACTTAAGCAGACACGTCTCTTCATGCAGCAACGACAAGAAGCAGTAGAACGACTAGCAGTGATACGAACTGAAGCACACGCGGACCATCGTAACACTTTGCTGAAAGAGCATGACGCTAAACTCAGCGAGGCAGCGGTAGTGGGAACTCTTCGTATACCGCTGCGCGATACATTAGCCCTGTGTGACATTTGTCATAAGGCTCCATCGGCTGTAGCCTCACCCGGAACACTTTGTACTCCTTGCCGTAAACTAACACGCACTCACTATCATTCTCTATGTACTACACTTCATTGCGCTGCCTGTGTGTGGATTGCTCGCTATCCTCATGTGTAAAGATCTTCATGTCTACTTTTCGATGGCGTCCTATGGACCTATTCATGGGCAGGGTCTGATTTTTTGCAGACACGACATTTGGTGTGAAAACATGTTCTGATCTACTCGCGATTCTAAGACTAACATACTTTTTCACTAAACATCGTGTCTGCAAAATTTTGACCCCCTCCCATGAATAGGTCCATAGGACGCCATCGAAAAGTAGACATTAAGGTCTTGTTGTCTACTTTTGGTCGAGTTGAACTATACAGCATAAAACCGTCATAATACCATTTGCCATGGACATTGTACCCCTTTCAGTATGGGGTTGGTCTCTAGAGTATGTATGTGCTACAGTGAAGAGTCTATGGGCATTGCGATGCAGTAGCCGCGCGTTACGGATGGTAGTGGATCGATGCCATTGTATGCATTGTGGCCGTGTGGCCAGTGGACTGATCTACAAAGGGCAGCGAGCAGTTCATGCAGATCGTCACATCGAACTGTGTACGTATCCCGATGAGTTGGATCCGTATCGGTTTGTGTATGCGAGCATCAAACGAGAAGTGCGAATCAGCTTGAATGCATCCAAGATTACACGCCGTATGCCAGCACATGTCGTGACGGGTAGATGGGCCGTATTCTTGCATCATCATGAGCATAGGCTCTATGTTGATTCATGGATCCCAGGTAGTGGGAAGGCGTGTCGTCAACCGTTGCGGATCTGGTTCCATGCGACGCATGGAGACAGATACCAAACGCAATCTGGATGCATCGAAGCCCGTGATCGCTTCGAGCTTGGATGGACAGTACCAGATGACAGTGTGAAATGTCGCGGTATGTGTGCCCCGAAGATGCGGGTAGCTACAACCGCGACCGTCTGTTGTGGTCGTAGCTTGGACGGTCCAAGGGATCCGAGTTCGTGTTCCCTCTGTTCCCGTGGAACAGAGAGTGGAGATCTCAAAGTACGGACGAGTGATGCCATATCTGATCTGACAGTAGAAGTACGTGTCGCCGGTGGTTATGAACCTGGATTAATCACGAGAGGGTGGGTCGAATATGTATGTGGATTCCCTTCGTATGCCTTCCAGGCGGTTGGATTCGTATGTAGAACGGACGGACAGAAGGAATGGTCTTTCACAGCGGACCACATGGTTAGCGTCTTCATCGACAAGACACCAGTTCTTGAATCTCCTACGAGTTTACGCAGTGATATAGTTCATTTGAATAGTTCAGACTATTTATATGAACCATACTGTGATGAGGGTCGACGACCACGATGTTCGTGTCCAGGTTCAGCGACAATAGGCACAGTCGCTAAGCGATCGCGTGTTTAATTGTTAGTCGAGTTTAGTATTGTAGTGCCTGTTTGCCATTGGAATCTTATAGTTTGGCGTATTAGGACGATGTCGTGGTACGCATTGGCAGCTGCTGCCGTCGTATGGATCATGCTATTGCCATGGGCACATGCCCAAGGATGTGGTGCTAGTAACTGCGAACAAGGCGGTGGTGGTGGTCATTGCATCAGCAATAATTGTGTCTGCAACGACCCTAGCTTCTTTGGACCAGATTGTCATTCACATCGATGCAATCCAGGTTCGGGTGCTCTCTGTGGTGGTGTGGGTAGTTGTGTCCATTGGACCAATCCACAGCCTCCAGCTCCGTTTGGCTACCTTTATTGTGTATGCGATGGACTTACCCAAGCCTTCTGCCAGGCACCCACGTGCGTGAATACTGGATTTGAGTACTCGCCACAGGTGGTGGGTACTACGCTTATGACCCAAGATGTGTCTATCTCCATTGCATTTGCCAATGGTGTACGTGGTATACCCATCTATGGTTCCGTGTGTTCAGGACTTGGTACCTGTAATACTTCGCCGCAGACATGTACCTGCTTCAATGGACTCGGGGGACCATGGTGTACACTCTTGAGCTGTTTCCCCAATGACAATGGTGGTACACAATGTGCTGGTCATGGGACACCAGTGACAACTGGTAACAATTGTCAATGTACCTGCGATGAAGGATGGGTGGTACCTACTTGTAATGCATTCGATTGTGGTGTATCGATTGGAAACGGCTTGGCGTGTCATGGCAGTGGTACCTGTAATGGATTCGGTACCGGTAGTGGATCATGTACTTGTAACCTCGGTACTAGTGGTAATATTTGCGATACCAATACCTGTACCGCTCCTTCTGTACCCGTACCATGTAGCGGCAATGGAACCTGTTCGAGTAACAAGTGCGATTGTCACGTGGATCGATGTGGAACTCTCTGTGAAGTCAATTGCCAGTGTAACCTCGCTGCTACTGCGACTTCGAGTTGTACGTGTGGTGGTACAGGTGTAGCGGATGTATACAATTCGTCCACATGTCATTGTAACCCTGGATTTGGTCCACCGTATTGCTGTCCCATCACCAATGGGAAAGTATGCAATGGACATGCATGTTTACCTGGTGGTATTTGTGCCTGCCCTGGTACTGTCGAAGGAAACGAATGCAGTGGATTCGGTACGTGTGGAAGCTACGTCGATGCGAACGATGGCATCTGTTTGTGTGATGATAGTATTCATTACACTACGCCCAATTGTTGTCCGATGATACCTGGTATCACAGGCCAGCCGGTTGTGTGTGGTGGACGTGGTACCTGCACTGGTACTGGATGTCAATGCAACACTGGATACAACGGCACCTATTGTTGTGCAGGTGGATGCACATCTCCTTCGAATGGAATTTGCCAACCGGATGGTACATGTGGTTGTATCAATGGATTCAGTGGACCCCTATGTAACATCAACGTTGCATGTCCCAATTCATGTGGTGGCACGAATGGGATGTGCATCACCGAACCATTCGAACAAACCCTATCGAATGATATGGGAGTGAATGTACAGCCACAAGGATGGGCTAGCTATGACGCTGTATTAGGATATGGTGGATATGACTCTACGTTCACCATCCATGGTGTGACCTTTGTGACACCTTATGCGAAGTTGCTCATTGACTTCAACAAGGGATTCGTGGGACATGATGTCGTCAGCGACAGCAATTGTGATTTCACATTCTGGAATACGTTTAAGACGTACACCGAGACACCGTTCAATCCAGGTACATTCAGTGGTATCACTGGATACACTATGCCCGTGAACTCAACGTATGATCTGATATGGCAGCTCGTGGCATCATCCTATCATTATTGTACCAATGCACCTAGTTATGTCGATGTAATCATCGCGCAGAAGGCGGCCGGTACTCTCACCCAGTGGGTGATCGACAAGATACAATACTTCAATCCATTGGCAGTGGTGGTGGATGCCGCATATGTGGCCAATATCGTGCAGATATTGGATATTCCACTGAACTTAACTGTCGCGTTATCGGATGCGTTTGGACCCTTCGTTCCTGTTTATATAGATATTGTATCGAGGCATACCTACGCAGTACTGAACATGTGGTTGTATTCGTTCAATGTCGATCCTACCACTGGTGGTAGCCCCGGTCTATTCTCGTATTCACCGCCGCATCATTGTACATGTGCACATCCCTTGGTGAATCCAATCGTAGGCAGTACCGATCCCAGACAGGTTCATCAGCAATCGCCTCGTAGTTGGCAGCCCGATTGCTCATTGTCTGGATTGGCGACTGGTGTCACAGGACCATTTGTTCTCACTCAGAACAGTTTTTCCTTCTCGGGGACGGTGTCGAATCCTGTCGATTGTGGTGGTTATCAAGGCGGTGTCTTCTGGGGTTATTACAACCCCGCCGCTGGTTCATGTGCTTGTGGCCCACATCGTGCGGGTGCTGATTGCCACATCGTGTTACCCGATGTGTGCTTCGATCCAACATTGGAACCCACTGGGCTACCATGTCATGGCAATGGCAATTGTCTCACAACCACAAAAGGATGTGTGTGTATCGATTCTCTAGGGGCACCCACCAAGTACACAGGATCGCTCTGTCAATACTCGGTGTGTTCATGGAATGCAACTGCTGAAGTGGATCGAATCACCGAGTGCAATGGTATGGGTACCTGTACCCCTACTTACAACTGTTCGGCGATCGATACACCTGGTGCACCATTGGACCCAGGAGTGGGCAATGGCCAGTGTATCCCAACGGGCACCTGTGTATGCGATGTAGCGGGTCAGCTACACAACACCGATGGTGATGTGAATAATCCACCCTTTCTACCCGTTGGTGCCAATTGCGACGTCGATGCCATCGATGATTGTGGTGTATCGGCTCTGGTATCAGACGATGGCTTCAGTACCAAAGTATCATGGACGTCGTGTAACAACAATGGTGTATGTGTTCTCAACGCCACCGATGGATGTTCATATCAGTGTGCATGCAACGCCAACTGGGCAGGTCCCAAGTGTACCATTGCCACTTGTGCATCTGTCGGTGGTTGTAATGCCAACCAGACATGTGATAAGACCACTAGTAGTTGTCTATGCAAGCCTCTCTATTCTACACCATCGGGTTGTACTTCTCAATCGTGTGCATGCTCGGTACAGCCATGCGGTCATGGCCAACCTGATGCATCGACGGGTAGTACATGCATCTGCAATACCAATTATGTCAAAGACACATCTGGTCATTGTACCATTCTTCAGTGTCCATTGGTGTTGACTACTGATTCAGGAGAAGTGTCATGTTATGGTTCCCAATTGCCTACATGCAACAGTACTCAGAAGTCACATCGTGACCAATGCTGTGCGAACACGTGTCCATTCTGTACCTCCAATAGTACCGTACCGTTTCTATGTCACTGTAATCCTGTCTATCTCTATCAATCGATCAACTCACAGACGGATGGCGTCTGCCATACATTGTGTCACGGACAAGGTTACCAGCCCCATACCAGTGGTGGTGTGACGACCATTACATGTCAGTGCTCTACTGCTTATTTCATTCAGGTGCCATGGAATGCCACCGTTGATTGGATGGATCCCACGACTTGTCTTCGTACGCGTTGTGCCAATGGAGAAGTAACAAATACTGCTGGTAATGGATGTATTTGTCCTCTCACAAGTTGTCCATTGCCTCCAAGTAGTAGTAGTGCTGGTACCATTGTCTCGTCGTCGTCAGCTGGTGTATCGGCTCATTCTTCTTCCTCCTCTTCGTCGGCTGATGTCAGTAGTAGCAGCGGCAGTACCGGTCAGCGAACGTCATCTACTGGCGTACCATCATCATCGGCTGGTGTGTCATCCTCCGCTGCTGCTGTTGCATCGTCATCGTCTACCTCCGTTGGTGTCTCTCCTTCGTCGTCTACTGGTGGTGTATCAAATGTATCCTCTTCTTCGACTGGTGTGTCGAATGTGACCGCTGTGGTTCTATTGGAGGATCAACTGGCTAGTGGTCCGAATCCTGCATTGGCGAACCCAGGATTGGTCTATGGAGTAGCAGCTGCTGTAGTAGGTGTCTTAGCTGTCACTTTCTTAGGTGCTCAGTTGTGTCCAGCGGTTCGCCCTCCTACTCCTGGAGGCAGTGGATCCTTTGTTCAGATGACTTAAACCCCTTTCACACTCTCTCTGTGTGTGTTCTGATCTTTTCGGTTTGTGTTGATATAGATGGCAGTATCTGGTGGTGAACTCTTCGTCGTTATCACCCTGTTCGTGCTCGTTGCCTATATCGGCCACGTATGATTGGAATCATTGGAGGCCACCACGATACCGATAGCAGCAGTTCAGGTTCGTGTGGATCGAGTGAATGCGATTTCATCCGAATACCACACGGAGATGCAGTTGGTGGCACCGAATGGTATTCCGAACATTGAACGATTGGGAGTGATTCTTTCACAGATTGACCCAGCTGCAAACGCAGTGGGGCCATCGACCCCGGAGGACATTGCAGTGTATGCGAGATGTTCATCCAGTGTGCGTGATATGCAACGCAGTTATGATTTCTGGTGTGATGTCACACGGAAGAGTTCTGACAAGGAGCGTATCGCTCAACTCCAGAAGACTGTCGTTACATAAAGTCTATTTCGTCTGAGCTTATCGTAATGTCGGGCTAACGTTGCCATGTGCCTTACAGACACGATTCATCCGATCATTCATTTGTGGTGGTGGACCCAAGTCGCCTTAGTCTGCGCCATTGGAGCTTGGCAGACTATCGTCGTCTGTTGGCTTCTATACGTTGAACGTCCATATATCCATTCGAAGCAGCTATTTGAGTGGCTCTGTATCACCTATACATTGGTTGGACTATCAGGTGGTGAGTATCTCTATCGTCGTTACTGTCAGAGGAGTAGATGACACTATGGGTCTTGGTGTCTATATTGGCACTAGGCGTTTGCCTTCATCGTTGCTATGTATGGGCCATCGAGCGGGAGAAGCGGTCCAATACGGAAGCGGTACAGAGAGTTCATACGAAATTGTTCGCTCTGAGCAAAGTGGTACATCCTCCCGATCCAGTGAAGGATGCTCTATACAATGAGCTCTTTGCATTGGATCCGATGCGGAGGCTCCCAGGGGTCGCTGTGTATCCAATGCCGAGGGACCCAGCGAACTCTGCTGCTATACGATCCGTCTATCAGAGACACCGTGACATATATGGCACTCAGATGAGATGGGAACATGGTCTCTTCTATGGAATGGATCGGCCTGGCTATCGTAGAAGCCGTCGTGAGCCTGATGTTGTTCTTGAATAGATGACACAAGCCGATCTATTGGCTACATTGGGAGTCGTTGTGTGGTTCTTTAAAGTATTCTACGATTGCTGGGAGACTAATGCGCGGTTCCATCGTCGTCGTCGTCCCGTTCCATGTGAACAGCCATTGATGTAGATGCCAGCAGTGGTTGCTACTCCATGTTCCGTGTGCCGTGGTCCGCGACATGGACCACGTCATCGTATTGGTGGTAGTAGTCGATATGCAATGGCTGGACGAGTATCGGTTGTATTGGGTGTACAAGTACCGTTGTGTTCGGAGAAATGCATCAATGCATTGAACGATGAACTCGATGTGCCATTACCTGGCATCATTGGACGAGACCGCATCGAGGAACAGCAGATCGCATGGATCTATCTGAACTCGAAAATCATGGCCATCCGTAAGAAGATGAAGTTGTAGATCTTTATTTCGATTGTGTCTTTGTCCTTTTTCGTTGATGACAGCCCGTTTTGCTTAGATGGCAGCGGCTACACGCAGCAAGCGTGCACGTTCGGATGAAAGTACCACTGTTGTTGAAGAAGGGAAAAAGGCGGAGAAGATACCCGAATGGACACCCTCACAAGTCATCGAAGTCGAGACCGAAGTGATGTCACAGATGGTGTTATTCCGAGCGTTAGGACTCCGAGCGATGGAGGAGGCTCTAGGCCGCATGCACAAGAAAGTGGTATATGGAAGTGGTCCCACCCGAATCGTACTCAGCCAGATGCTCTATCTGTTCTGTGACGAATACACAAAGGCGTACCCAACGAGGGAATTGGCTGTCGTGTCGACTACTCCAGACTTCTATTGGGCGATATCTCGCCTCAAGGATGCTGCCACCTCTGACAAGTTCGGTGAGGCTGCTGCTATCAATGCAGCCGAATACAGCGAATGTAAACTTAAATGCCCAGCATGTGGTACCGGCATTGTAGTGATCAGTGGAATGGTGACGCGTCGGTGTTATGCCGTGCGTGGAGATATCAAGCTAGGTGTCTTCCTGTGCTCCAACGAATGCATAGGCAAATACAATGCCACTCTTTATGAGTTGGCGCCGGTGTCTTCTATCAGTTCTCGTGTATAAGACATTTATAGCGTGGTTCTTTTGGTCTCTCTCTATGTGTTACTGATCCTTTTTGCGATGGTAGATGACCCTATGTGACTACCCGGATTGTTTGAAGATGGCTGCCATCTATGACCATATTCACAAAGTGAATGCATGTAGCTTGCCGTGTCTCTATGGTATCGGATGGGCAGCTGGGCAGACGGACGGACTTCAGTTTCGGTTCATCGCAGGGAAGAGTAGTATACCACGAGTGGATCTTCCACCTTTCTACTTCCATGATGAGTTGGAGGACTATGATCGTGGTAAGCCGTTAACATTACGTGCTCCTGCAAAGAAGAAGAAAGGCACCGAAGAGGGAAAGTACGGGTCGAAATGAAGATCTTTGTCCACTTTATGTATGATAAGTTGAACTCTTTTGTGTCATTTGGTCATTCTTTCATTTGTGTAGATGGCATCCTCTTCCAATACTCGTAGTGGACGTCGTTATCCCACCAGGGGTACCACCACTATGACAGTCAAGGCATATCCCAAGTCCAAGGCAGTGAAGCGTGGTCGTCATGAACAAGCGACGGTGGTGGTGGCCAAGACCGAGAAGAAAGCGAAGAAGGAGACAATGGCGACCACCGAGAAGGCGTGTGGGCTATGCCGTGAGATCTACAAGTCGGTACCGGAGGAGCCCGGGTGTGTTGGATGCTTTGGGGACCGATGTGATGATTGTGTCCACATGTGCATGAACGATGATTGCAAGAGTCTCATCTGTGGCAACTGCAAGCCCAAGTATCGATGCAAGACATGTGGCGCTCCTCTCTGCTCTGAACATACCGTGTGTAGCGGATGTGAGCGACGTGCAGTAGCTACCGCTACCGCCACCAAGAAGACCAAGAAGGCGTCCGAGGTGAAGGAGAAGAAGAAGGAACTCAGATCGTGTACCAATTGTTCCGGTGTTGCGACACTCGTACAGAAGTGTGCCACGCTCGGATGCCATTATTATGCATGTGAAGATTGTGCGGATTGGGAGCACAATCCCGATTGGAAGTGTCCCTTCTGCTACAACCGTAGCTCATGTCATTCATGTGGCTGTAAGATTACCACGGAACTGCAGAGCTGCAGCACGATGATCGAGCCTGGCTGGTGTCCAGTCGTTACGTGCGTGGAGTGCTCAGGTGGAGATGCCATTGATCGCAAGTGGAACTGCAAGGAGCACCAAGAGAGCGAGAAGCCATCTCTCCCTGATATTGCGAAGTGTCGCAAATGTGGAACGGAGAGTGCTGCATATCCCAGATTGCCATGTGATGTATGCCGACGTCGTGAAGAGACCGCGGCTTCGTCTGCGGCTATTGCTGCATCCAGTTCGTCATCATCGGCTGCGATCGAAGTAGAGGAGAAGACACACACCAAGGAGGTGTTCGATGTTGCATGCGGCACGTGTCATGCCGCTTCGGCACTCGATGCCAAACGCACTGTCCGCAAATGCTACTCGTGTAGTGGCTTCCTATGCACTCGCTGTGCATATCGATGTGAACATAGTGACGGTGGCTGTGCATCGATCCAGTGCTCGAAGTGCTGCAACAAGCAGCGATCTCTATGTATCGGATGCGAAGCGGAATTCGTGTGCGGAGGACACACGAAGGACCCACTTTGTTCTGTGTGTCACAAAGAAGAAGTGGCACGACCTGGATCTACCAAGGAGAAGAAGCGATGTACCCTCTGTACCTTGAAGGTGACTGGTCGTGGCCAGAAGTGTGACATCTGCTACAGTCATGGTAGATGTGCTGGTTGTAGCGACAGCTGCCCCGAAGACATGTGCGACAACACGGTCTGCAAGAGTTGCAGGCCCAATAACCACTGCAGCACGTGTCGCATTCCTATGTGTTTTTTCCACGGCGACAGGTGTTCACAATGCAAGTCGTCATCATCGTCATCTGCTGCTGGTGTGGCTACCATTACCCATTTCGCAGATGGTCGACCCAAGCCGATGGGAGCTGATGTCATGGTTGCTGTCTGGAAGGAGATGGAGAACAAGAAGAAGTTTGCGCCGCATCAGATGGGCAGGAGGTCTGCCCCTAAGAAGGAAACAATACCAGTGGATGGATGTGTCCGCTGCCTCAAAGCTCCAGCCCTCACCAATACCACCATGTGCCTCGAGTGTTGGAGGGATCGACAATCCAAGATGGAGGCAGCGGCGTCTTCCTCTTCATCTGCTGCTGTCAAACCACAAGAATGCGAAGCGTATGGCAGCTGTCGCAAGATTGCCATCAAACAGCTGGTTCGTCTCAACGATGCCAAGATATGGTTATGTGCTGATCATGTTTCCATGCACCAAACTTCCAATGTGTGGATACCAGGAGATGAGAAGGTGGAACCCGCGCCAGTCAAGCTCCCATCCATCAGTCCCACTGGTATGAGTTACTGGTGCCAAGGCGGAGTGAAAGGGAGGACACGCGTATGCTCTCTGTGCAAGACGCGTAACTGTCCGTGTAGTATCTGTATCGAGTACTGCGATGCCGACGACTGTCGCCAGGTCGTATGCAAGGCTTGCACTAAGAGTGCTGGCTGTATCAGCTGTGGCATTGGTGTGTATTGCAATGCACACTTGGGATCGTGTCCCAGATGTAGTGCGTCGTCGTCTTCCTCTTCGTCGTCGTCTGCACTTGCCGCAGCAGGGATGACACATGTATGCGACTACTGCAAGAAACTCCCATCTACGACTGTTGTTGGTGTGTGGCGTCTGTGTGGTCCATGCTTCCTAGCGAGGCGATCCACGGCCAAGACCAAAGTACCCGAATGTGAAGCCTATGGCAGCTGTCGTGAACCTGGTGTGGTGACAATCGCTCGTTCGGATGGGACGAATGTGCATGTATGTCTGAAGCACACAGAGACCGAGAAGAAGAAGCCACCGCCTCCGTATCGCATCCCATCGCGTCGAGACAGATGCATTGGATGTGACAAAGGGAGATCCATCTGTCGCACTCTTACAGAGTGCCCTTGTTGTGAAGACAAGTTCGTATGTGATCGATGTGCCGAGACATGCCAGTTCTCGGGTGTATGTGCTCATGTTCGGTGCACCGAGTGTAAAGCAGATGGCATCTCCACTTGTATTCATTGCAAGGAGAAGTTCGTATGCGGCAATCATGTATCGGATCCGATTTGCATGACATGCTTTGAGACATCCAAGAAGCGTCTCATTGCACAGACGGTGGTGCGTGGCGTTCTGTGCGAGAAGGTACCCAATGAAGAGAAGCTCATCGAAGAGGAGCTGAAACGAATGGACAAGGAGGAGGAGAAGAAGAAACCAGCACCCGTGACTATCATCGATGCGATGATTGCTCGTGGTGATGTCTCGGTCGTGGGCGACGCGGACAAGTGTGCCACCATTAAGTGTACCAATCGTACTGCTAGTGATACACTCAAGTGTAAATTCTGCCGTCGTGGCTATTGCTTCCGATGTATGACGGGATGTGCAGCAGCTGTCTGTGATGGTCTCATCTGCGACGGATGCGTACCCAAGATCAAGGGAAGCTTCGATTGTACCCGCTGTGGAGCTACGATGTGTTCGAATCACATGGAGCGTGTATGCGACGAATGCGACCCTGATGGAGCGATCATGAAGGCGAACCCTCCACCAAAGAAGAAGCTAGCCAAGCGCATTGGTGCATCCAAGAAGAAGAAGACGAAATCAGCACCCACCGAGTGTGCCTGTTGTCACATGGAAGGCACCGGCAAGAAGCATGCCTGTAAGACATGTGGCCACAAGGTGTGTGGTGGATGTTGGGGTAAATGTGAGTTCGAGGATGGATGCAAGAGATCCATCTGTCACGACTGTACACGTTGTACTGGTCACATTGGAATGAAGTAGATTTTGCGTTTCGTCTCTCTTTATCTCCTCTGGTGCCTGATGTCAATTGTCCACTATCAGATGGCAGGAGTCGGCAAAGCAGTGGCATCGGAGTGTACCTATGACCATTGCACGCGTACGTCGATTCCCATCTTCACAGTCGATGATGATCCATCGCCGATGCCATTCTGTAGCCCCGAGTGTATCTATAAACATGCATTCGGTCGTGGCATGGACGTTGCCAAGGCTGCTGTTGCAGCTCCGCCCCCACCTCCTCCACCTCCTAAAGTGTGTAGCGAATGTGGACACTGTGAACACTGTACCGGTGACATCGTCGATTGTAAAGGTTGTGATGTGCTGGTGTGTTGGGACTGTATCGAGTCGCATAGTAATGGAGCACAGTATTGCGAGGGTTGTTATTCGGATGGCGATGAGTGATGTTCCCGTGTGAGTGTTTGTATTCTTCCTATTCGCCTTATCGTACTCTTGTCTCCATCCAGATGGCAGGAGTCGGCAAGCGTAAAGCAGTGGATGAACAGCCTGGTGGTGTAGAGGCCGTACCTCCTCCACCTGACAAGAAGACGTCCATGGTGATCACTATACTCAGATGCTACTCATGTGGAACTATGGGCCAGAAGGGTGTGATGTGTAGTGGTGCATGTACGAATTACCACTGTCTCACCTGTACGACAGTATGCAGTGGTATCGAGCGTATGGGATGTACGGCTCGATTCTGTATCGATGACACTCGACCTGTATGTGTGCATTGTATCGACGTTCCCAAGTGTGAAGGGTGTGGAGTACGTCATCGCAAGTTGGTCAAGTGTCGACACAAACCGAACGATGATGGTACGGGTGGTACCACTTGCGATAAGAAGTACTGTATGCGATATGTGAAGAGATGTATCGTGTGCACTTCTCGGTTCACTTATCCGTGTACACCCGGCAGAGAGAGTAGTATTGTGAGATGCGAGGCGTGTAACACTTAAAGATGTTTTATTGGTTCTGTCGCTCGTTTGTTGTATGCTCTTATTCTCCGAATAGATGGGTGGAGATACCGAGATCACACCGGTCGATGCAGCCATGGTGGCACATCTCGTAGCGTTAAAGACGGGTGTCCTTGTATCATGGCATGGCGGAGAGGTGGACGCGTTGATGGGATTCTTCGATGATCATTGCCATATGTGGATCTTCAATACAGATGGTCCACCATTACCAACTGCTACCAATGCAGCAGAGATCAAAGCATGGGCCATTCAGGATTGCATTGATGCGACTAATGGTGGCCACCCTTCTCCTATAGGTGCCACCGAAGCGTCTGGTGGTGACATTCATGCGACTGCTACTTTCGCGTCGAATGCAGAGACTGGCGAGATTGCCATGATAACAGCACAATTCGATCTGTGTCATCATGCTATAGGCGATATGACAGTACGTCTTCATATCGGTACGACAAGTGGAAAGATATTCATGGTTGATCTGATTCCGTTGTAGAATCCCCCCTCTCTTTTGATTGTCTAATACGTGTGTGTCTCTTTTGACGTCGTTGTTGGTGATGATGAATCGATAGATGGCATCGGATCCATCGCGTCTGGGGGCCGATATGTGCACCGGTAGCAGCGCAGGTTGTACGAAACAGATCTACGATGGACATTGCGCGCTCTGTCTTGGATGTCATAGACATCTATGCGATCAGTGCATGCCACCGGGTAGTGGGTGCCCACTATGTATAGCAGCACGTGCTCCACTTCCACCACATGCTCCTCCTCCGCCTCGCCAGTTAGTGGATCCTGAAGTGCTTATGGCGCATGCTGCTGGCCCATTCCTTCCACGCGCCACACAGTATCCACCTGGTACCTTCTATGATATGCTTGCCGCTGATCATGTCGTATATGATCCCGATGTCCGTGGTGCGGATGGTTATCCGGTACCATCATTACCACCGCCACCCGCAGTAGTACCCACTCATCATGCCGCGGTACCAGTGCCACCTCAACCGCGCCAGATCGACATCGACACCGAAGTCGCCATGGCTGCTGCTGGCATGTACCCCGACAGACCCGGAGGGTATTTGGAATCTCTCAGACGAGCACGCGAGGAACCCCAAGATCAAGTCTGGGTGCGTGACCACACACCGGTACGACCAAGTATGATGGCACGTGCACCTGGTCAAAGTAAAGCTGAGCACAAGGCATTCGTCGCAAGACAAGCTACTGAGAACAAGGTGACCCCCGCACCACCACCACCACCATTGCATCCGCGATATTGGAACCCGCTCGGACCCGCGTTTGGTAAGACCACCATGATGCCGGGTCTCGTTCTCAAAGCATCGGAGATTGTTGCCGATACAGCCAAGAGGCAGATGGATGAGATTCGTGACCATCTAGCAGCACGGCAGGCCACCGATAACAAAGTAGATATACCAGCGAAGGATCGCAGATGCTCGAGTTGTCAAATGGGGTCTATGGGTGGCGGTGAGATGCATTGTAGATGCCCAATTGATTTAAAGTGGGAGACTGCCGACTTCGATGATTCTGTCCTCCAGGTACCACGCCTACCAGCCATGAGCGCTCAACGAGTTGCTGCGAGAGCATCTATGAATCGACAAGGCATTGGCTTCAGCTACCCCTACAATTGGCTACTCGCACCCGATGAAGCCAAGGCCGCAGCAAATGCTGGTCGAATGGATGAGTATGAACGACTTATGGAACCGATCAACGAGCGTGATAGGAAGGAAAGGGCTGAACGAGTGGCACCCGTAGTGGCTCCACTGGATGGAGTTGTACCAGCACCACCAATCGTACCTGGATATGAACTTGCATTCCCTGAACGGAAGCGATATGTACAGAGTGAGCTACTACCTCCGCCACCACGAGTAGCAGAGGTGAAGGCCACGAGAGTGGAAGGTGGCCTTCTATTGGACCTGTCACCGTTCGAGGTTGCGAAAACACAAGAATTCAAAGATGAATGGGCGAATGCGACTGCCGATTACTATCGTCGGAATGGTCCAGCAGTGGGGGCTCCAGATCGAGCATGGAAGACAAAGTTGGACACGATTCTACAAGATCCAGCTCGTACCAGAGGCATCAAAGGGCACTATCTCACCGTGAATCCAATGCTTCTCAAATATGCCCAACAATCACGACCATTGGTACCACCACCACGAGCAGAGACGATTATCCCACCAGATGTGGCTCTCGCTGATGGTACTGCACCACCTGCACCTATAGGCAAAGAAAGGCTTACTGGTCACTATTCAAGATGTCGTGGTATTGGTTGCACCCGATACATCAACGACGATGACGATGGTGGAAGATGGTGCTGCACAAGATGTACTGGGCGAATATGTTCACTGGGTTGCGCAAGTCAAAGACCCGATGGTCTATGTGATACATGCATGGATGCACCACTAGATATTCCACCCGAGAAGCTGCGAACGATGTCACAATGGAAGACCGGCGTCGTGCTTCAGCCAGCAGGTATCGAGTTCGAGTCGCTATTACCATCACCGCGACAGCTTACCGGTATGACACGGACACAATGGAAGAATCAGAAGCGGCGTGCTGCTGCTAAGGCTGCTGCTGCTAAGAAGTAGATTTCTGTTTTGTTTCCGATTCATTCATTGTTATCTGCGTGTTTTGATGCATGGCGTTGTCCAGGCAGATGGGGTGTTGCTTCGGTCATGCACCCGATGTATTGTTCGAGATTGGCAGTACAGCACATCCCGATTTCGAGGTAGCGGTTGCATTGGCTGTACGCATCAACCAACCACTCGATGTCATCGAAAGAGAGCTCCTGGAGGAGCCACCGTCACGCGAGGAAGTGGATCGTATTGTCGAATTGAAACAGACAATTGGTGCACGTGGTGTGGCAGAGGCTATTCAGATGGACAATCTTGTCTACTTGGCAGATGGGTGGTTCCCAGTATGCGAAGAGTATGGAATACTGACGCCTATCTTCGTTCGAACGATGGATTGGCGATTGATTGGCATGATTGCATGGTACCACAATGGGCCACGTGCGCAGCTTGCATATATCGGTGGTATCAATGTGATTGGCCACAACAAGACAGATATGTTTGTAGCGGTATCGAAGTGGCTCACTGCGTTCAACAATACAGGTGTTCGTTTCACTCGTCGTGTGGCAGATGATGACATGCCTACCGAGTACAAGGATTTTCTCCCAGATCCCGATGTATGTCGGTTGCGTTCCGAGGAACACAATTCGTCACCGAATCGCCCTGGTGTATTGGTTCCTCGTCATGATCATACTGTTGCCATGGCACTTGTATCGCGTATTGTTTAGTAATTCTTTTGAGATGGTTATGCATTTGTGTATATTATGTGTTCTGATGTACGGCGATGTTCAAACAGATGGCAGGTGTGGATTCTACGAAGAAGAAGCGCATTCGTGCAGTGGAGGATACCGACGAGAGGCGCTTAGGCGACATGGACGACGAGATCGATGATACCTATCGTGGACTCCAAGAACGCCTGGAGCAAGCAAGGGAGTACGAGAAGCAGCACAAGCGGGAGAGGGATCAGCTATTCCGTGATTTGATGCGTCTCGATAGGGAGCGGACTCAGTTGGTGCGGCATATGATGGCTACGGTGAGCTTTACCGCAAAGACGGAGAAGAAGGCCAAGGTGCTCATGTGTAGCTCATGCGATCACTGTGAAGGCTGCACAGCGAAGAACGTCCGTGGGTGTGACATCTGTCGTCGTCCTCTATGCGATGACTGTACGGCTACCACCAAGGAGATGAGACGTCGCCTATGTGACAATTGCTACGAGGATAGCAACGAGCAGAAGGATGCCATTGCAGAGGATGATGCGGTCGAAAAGAAGGAGATGGTAGCGGTGGCTACTAAGAAGAAGAAGAAGAAGACTTAAAAGTTGCACTTCTTTGACTCTCTTTGGTGTATTCGTTTCCTTGTCTGCTTCGTGTTAACATGGTACACGACAGATGGCAGGTGCTGGACTACCACACGGCTCGCGCGTCATCCAGAAGAAATGCGGCAAGACTCCGAGTACACCGGATGTGCATTATGAAGGATGTGCGGATGGGCACTGTACCGGGTGTAAACCCACAAGCCGTTCCATGCCGACCTGGCGAACACGAATGTGCAGTGTTTCCGATGGAGACTAACCCGCCACAAGGGTACTGTACAGTATGCAAGGAACGTGTCTATGCGGATAAGTGTCGTGGATGGGTGGCACCGGTGAGACCCAAGCACGGAGAGTTATGTGCGTATCCAACGTGTAAGGAACCGGCCAGTGATCGATATCCCGCCATCCTTGAGAAGGACGGCACCAGGCACTACGTGTGCAGCGGCGATTGTGGCGGTTATCTCTTCGAGCGACTCGCTCGTATAGCAGAGGGTGTAGATTCAGACTACGATGAATGAGTATAGACGATTTAGTGCGTTTTTGGACTTTGCTTGATATGTTCTGATGAGAGTCCTGCGCGTGTATGACGCAGATGGCAGATATTGAAACGAAAGATTCATTCGCCACTTCGGTGCTCATCGACCAACAATCGATGAAGGAACTCGAGGAGATGTTCCTGGCATTCTGTGCCACTCACCTGTTGCGCTTCACTGGCGAGAAGAAGACATCGGAGGCACAGAATGTCAGTGCACGTCTCCATATACTGCAGACTATGAACGCACTGAAAATGGAGATATGCAGTAGTAGTAGTGGGGACAAGCCGGTTCCTGGACGTCTGATCGTTATCACAGTGGATCCAGGCGATGACGAGCATATCATGCGCTTGGGTGCACATATCATTCAGAACTCATCGATTAAGCTGGCATATGACTTCTGGGTTTCTCAGGGTCGTCCCATTAGTGCGACCGTCACGTAAATGGACGTTGTGGTGTTGTTATTGTGTTCTCCTTTGTGTGCGTTTAACTCACAACAGTGTGTGTGTCACAGACACGATGGCTGGTGTAGCAACAGAGAAGAAGAAACATTCGTATTATCATCTGTCACCTGAAGAAAGGCTGGCTCGATCGGCGCTGCTACAACAGGGTCGGTATCGGATCAGAGCTGTTCACGGACGATGGGATCTGATGCTTGTATTGCCGATCACACACAAGAGAAGCAACGGCAGGATCGAATCGCGTTTAAGGAAGCTACAGAGCTTCGACACTTACATGGACGCATATCACAAGGCAGTGGAGTTAGGCGAGTCATACGCCACCAAGATGGTTACAACCACACTGGAAAAACTAGCCTATCGAATGGCGGATGCTGCGGCGTTTGCTACATGGCGACAGACCGAGGCGGCTGCAGCTGCCCCATCGCCACCTTTACAGGTAGCTGTACAATTTACCTATGAACAGGTTGCTGCCGCCGCCGCTGCCGCTAACGCCTTAGCCGGTTGACTTATTACTTTTGTTTTATCGGTGCCAGTTCTTGCCATGTGTGTATGTATTCTGATCTCTTGTGTGTCGTAGACACGATGGCAGGTACCGCCAGTACCACCAAGATTCCACGACCACGCCAACGTGTGGCTCCAAGTAAGAGTCCATTGCGCGAGAGCATGGCAGATGCGGATGAAGTGAAGTGCGGGGATAAGACCTACCAGTGGGGTAAATGGCGTCGTGGATTGACTCCTGTCTTACGACCCAATGGCAAATGGTACACTCGTGATGAAACGAGTCTCAATCGTGATACGGGTCTGCCCGGTGGTATTGGTGGTGTCTATGAGATACGTGCTACGAAAGGTGCTTCGATGGCGAATTGGCGCGTGGTCTATGCGGGTCGTGCCACGAAGGTCGACCCGGAATCCAAAGGGAAGACACTACGTGAACGTATCTATCAAGGATATTGTCACGATGGGAGTCATCTCCATGCACAGTTGCGACTCTATCTGGAGTCCGGTCATGAGATCTGGTTTCGATGGATTGTAGTGGGTGGATCCACAGAGGAGGCCATTGCACTGGAGAAGCACCTGCTTGGGAAAGCAGACTATCCAGCGAACAAAGTACACAATGGAGCCGTACGCTCATTGGTGCCACGTCATGAGACCAAGGAAGGTCGATTGGAATCGGCGTTGGATGAAGTCGTAGCATTGCGTATTCAGGTGGAAGATCTACGAGAGGAGAACGATCGCTTGAGAATGGAACGTACTCAGCATTGGGAAGCCTCTCAGCGGTATCGTCGTGAACGTGATGCACTGCGTAGTCCAGTAGTGATGTTGCCACACTTGCCATTGGCTACTGTTGTCTCCAAGGCAGAGGAGTGAAATCTTATTTATCTTATTGTTCATCGTATTGGCTCTTCTGTTTGAAGCATGGGTGTGATCCTTGATAGATGTCGAAAGGAACTCGATGTAGAACCACACTGGATGGTGAACGAGTCAAGGTGACTCGATATGTGGTCCCTGACCCCGTGGTAGAGATTGCCACAGCCACACGGATAGAGGTTGTCGTATTAGTGGGATTGATCCATCAATATTACCAACCCATCTACCCAACGACATGGAAAGATGTAGCATCGGAACGATTTATGCATACCAATGGCAGTGACCACGAACCTCAATCACCACATGGTATGGTATTGACAGAAGAGGAAGCGGAGCAAAGACGAGTAGTGGGTCTTCCTTGTATCCGTGCTGATCTGACGTTCGATGGTGGATACGGGGAATTGGGACAAGGCCGATACCATGTCTACTTCAATCTCGTGGGATACGACAGAGTCGGATCGGTACGACAAGTCATCCTGTGTTGTGATGACTGTACGGGGAGAAACACAAATGCCATGGTGATGCCTTTGTTGGTGGATGAGCCATTCGCACACCATCGGACGGCACTGGGACACGTACGCACTCCCAGTCGTGATGGCGGTGGTGGGACTGCATGGATCAGTCGCCCACCTACGACAACAGGAGAACTATTCTGGTTGATGGCATCCTTGTATGATCCATGCCGCTTCCGCGTCAAAGGCATCGTATCGAAGAGTATCACAGAAGAACTCGAGTATATGATAGACGTGGAACTGGAGGATGCACTTATGGTGAATTGGTGTGAGATATTCATACCACTCCGAGAACCATCACCACGTGCGATGGAGGCGGTCAAGGATAAGAATACCACATGGACAGCGACTGTGTGGTGCGCATCTGATTGTCTAGTGTGATCGTTTGCTGTTCATTGTGGTGGCTCTTCTGTTTGAGATGATGTGGAATGTGATGTATATATAGATGGCATCCGATTCCTCTTCTGCTTCCAGTATGTTCCAGATGGTGTTCTGGGTATTCGAACCATTGACCACGACCACGAAGGAGAAGTGGATCGGCGAGCTCGTTGATGGTTTGCGGGCCTTCTTGACCGAGAAGAAATATGGCGATGGACCAATGGTGGACAGCGCCACAGCGAATGCGACTCTAGCAGTTGGCGTTGAACTGAAGAAGGTGATACATCCTTCGATGGTGATGTACACTGCCACCGCAGTGGCTCCAGTGAGCCCCGATGTTGTGTTTCTGAGCGAGTGTGTTCGTACATTCGATATTCCGCTACCATCGACATACATACGCACCGAGTGTTCGATTATGTGAATTTGGGCATCTCCTGTCTGGCCGTTGTGATTGGTGCTCATTTGGTCGACGTTCCCCGTTTGGCTGAAAAAGCTGTGACCACACAGATGAGCAAGAAGGCAGCAGTAGTGATGGTGGCATCTGATCCAGTGGCCATGTTTCATGGTACACTTGGTCTCATCTTCCCTTACTTGATGCGTCTCTCATTTGGATGGTTTCGACCAAAGGGTGGCAAATCTCCAACTACAGACACTCTTAGTGTCTGTAAACAATGGAGGACACTGACAGAGAAGTCGTCGATGCCGTTACTCATCTTTCGAGGAGATGGCAGTGATGATCGACGTAACCACCAAAGGGATACGAATTATTTGGCAGCGAAGCTCGAAGCTATGGCCCAACAAGGCTACAAGCCTTCGTACATACAATGGAGGGTGTTTGGTATACACCAACATCGAATCCTAATGGCCATGGGGCCATCACCGATGACGCATTCTGTCGTTAGACTTCATGTCGCCTCAAAGCCATTCATGGGAAAATGGAAAGCCGACACATTCGTGGGTGCGTTCCCGTCACTCGTTTCCATGACGAGTGATGGACGCGGTCCCTTTGAATTTGACTGTAGCAATCTTGACCATCGTCAACTCGACCTAAAGATCAGGATCAATGGAAGTATCGTAGCAGCATGTAGCCTATGCGATGAGATTGACACGTGTAGTCGGTGTGATGATGCCAAGTGTACAATCGAAGACGATCGAGTATGTGATGGATGCAGTGGATTCTACGTCGAGACGAAAGCGGGTGTGACGACGACACGTGTGCATCCACATCGCACTGAGTGTCCGTTCGTGTGTCCGCGTCATTGTACACCATGTGTTACATACCGTAACACTGGAGATCAAGACGATTTTGATGACGACGACGACAGCGAAGAAGAAGAAGAAGACGAGGAGGAGTACCCGTAGTTTTTAAAGCTGTTCGTCTTCTGTTCGTCTCTCTGTTTGTTTGCCTGACTTTGTCATCTTCCCCTTCATATCTGATCACTCATCTCTTTGATACAATGCAGATGGGTAATGGGTATAGTGGTCATCCGAAGTATTCAGCTCCGGCGATGTGGGACCCAATAGAGGTGCGGTGGCATTGTCGTTCCAATCGTCCGGTTGCCTTCAAAGGTGAAACCACGATCAAAGAAGTACGAGCAGTGGCAGCAAAGACACTTGAGGGTGGCGGACACTGTCCCTCGTCTGCGGTGACACTGATGAGAACCGGTCGTCTATTCGAGAAGGAGAACTGGTACGAGATCGTTGATCAATCCGGTTCACATGCGGATTCCCTTGCGGGTCGTGCATTGTTTGGTGAACTCGATATCAAGTGGGATCCGCATCTGGGGATTTGGCATGTCCCCATCAATGTCAACTTCGATCTTTCGAAATGTCGTATGACTTGATTTGTATATCCTTTGTTCGTCAATTGGCCGACGTTGTCTTTCTCCCCTACGTGTACTGACCACGTGTCTGTGAATAGATGGCAGCAGTAGTACCACCCATCGCCCCCAAGCTTCATCCTCTCCAGCAGTGGACACTCGATAAGGAGAAGCGAAATCTATGCTTCATGGTTAACACGGCCGCGATGTTGGTGGCTCTAGCCATGGAGGTGCTCATGCCATCCGGTGGCTCTATATGGCAGTGGCGCGCATCAATGATTAGTTCGGTGGTCGGTTTCGTCGGTCTATGTCTGATCACCCACGACGAATATCGTGCCCAGCAGAACCGACCCGCTGGTACTCCTATGGTGGCGGCAGCGGTGGCAGTAGTGGAGACCAAGAAGGCTGATTAGTGTTCTATCTTACACTCCCGCTTTGTATCAGTCTTTTGTATTCTGTCTGTATCTTATCCCGTTTGTGTATCCAACAGATGGCAGGCGTAACCGCTGTCAACGAGAAAGAATTGACCGAGCAGAAGATGAAGAAGGTCACCGAGACCAAGTGGGTGGGTCCTACGTTGACACTTACCATAGGTGCTCTACCAGCTGGCCATGATGATGGTTATAGCAACCTCCTTGCTGCCAAACGGATGATGAGTTACTACTGCAACGTAAAACTCGGTAACACTGAAGCAGACGAGGACACCCTCGCTAAAGTGAGGATGATCTGTAGTCATCTAACACAGCGGGGTCGTCGTGGGCCTGTCGACGGGTTAGTGGTGGTAGTGGGTCTCCTGCCATCGACAGATCCGACCGCTGGTGGTCCATTGGAGTTGATCAGTTATGTACCACTGACTCCTCCGCCCGCGTCTATTGGCCAGGCACAGTTAATGCTGGGCGATGCAGTCGTTGCAGACTCGTAAAAAGTGCCACCACCATGTCCCCTTTGTGCATCGTGGTGCATTTCTCATGCGACGTTTTTGTGTGTGTATCCAATAGATGGCAGCCACACCTTCTCCATTGGCCAAGATCCAGAAGTGGTGGGCACCACTCAGTAAGAAGTTCTACAAGCCTTCACACGAGTCGGGTCGTGACATTGCTCGTCTACAAACCATCCATAAGATGCTATGGAAGCTTGTATTGGAGTCACCCGTGCGTCGTGAACCGGAAGTGGAGAAGTGGATGGCAAAGGAACTGCATGATCATGTGGATAGCTATCTCGATGTATTGAATTACAATCGTACGGGTTCGATCATCTGTACATCACCGAGGAGTGCATTCGTTCGTGCAGGTCGTATTCCCATGGACTTGGAAGCTGTATGGCTTGGTCATCATTGTCTTCAGATCGAGGAATTGCAATGTATGCATGACATTGAATGGGAGGAGTCAAAGAAGGCACATTCACTTGGAGATGCGACGAGAGTGTGTGTGATATGCGAAAACACGCTTTATGATATAGACAAACGATCGATGCATCATATCGGCAAGATGGTGATTGGTGCATGTGTATGTAGCGATGAATGCAGCCATACATTCACAATGCGCTTTGTTGGGCGTGTTAGAATCCCATGAACGATTATGATGCATGTGTCCTCGTCTCGTGTTAGATGTCATTGTTGTTGTGTGTGACTAGATGGGTACAGTCCGCTATGGAAGATCTCAGACACGCGTGTCTGAATCGCATAGACTGATCAAATGGCTCAAGATTGTATGCGATAAATGCACAATGGTCGTCGAGGTGCCAACACAGGGCGTGACATGGCCCAGTTCCTGGCCATCTCTTTCATTCATAACAGACCAATGCAGACGTTACTATATCGAGAAGGGTATGCCCGAACCAAACGCTTATGCATTGGCATGTGATTGGCGTCGGGCATGCACAGCCATTCGACAATCTCAACCAGATGGAACTGTCAGTGGTCATATCACTGCGACATTTACATGGTCACATCCTGATGCGACCAAGAAGCTTATCGATGACGCACATGAGAATGACGATACGCCACCACCCTTTCCTCCTCCTTCCGAGGCTGATGATGACGACAAATTGGATGATGGATATCTTTAGATTCGTTGCTGTGTAGATGTACGTATGGTTGATTCTGATCCTGCTTGTGATAGCAGTGGCATCTCATGATCGATTCGTTATCTATCTCGAGCAGCAGCGAGAAGAAGAGTATCGGAGCAGTAGGCCGAAGCGTGCGGTGGTATTGGGTCCTCCTTATCTTCATCGTCTTATGTAGCGTATCGGCGGACGAGTGTACCGTCGATGGTATCAATCATCCAATGTTTGCAGTGGAGTGGAAGAAGTCATGCGACATGGCATGGGCATTTGCGAGAGATTCAGATGAACTTGGCGAGATGATCTATGGAACAGAGGCCAGACTGCGCTGTGGTATGGCTGGATACACTACCGCTTGGGACGATGCAGTGAATCGCAGAGATGCTCCGCTCATGCTCGAGACACTGAATTTGTATCTGCCGTGTATGTACAAATGCATGAGCGAACACGATGCCGATAGGATGAAGGCTCGATGTCTATGGGCACATTCACGTGTTATGAACGGGATCCCCTTTTATGATTAGATACCCATTCGTATCTCTCTCTGTGTGTCTTCTTTCCTTATGAGCTCTCTGTGATCAGATGGGTGCCTATCTTGCGCGCGAACAAGCAGCGAGGGCTGCTGCTCCTTCTACCGCTGCAGCAGCGACTCCTCTTCCTCCAGTGGAAGTCAAGGAACCATCCAAGAATCACTATCTCTATCTACGCATACCTGGTACCAGTGGCAAGATTACTATCACCTGGATGGGCAAGTGTTCGGATCTATTTGGTGCCCATCGTGATGTGGTTATGATTCGCGATCAATGGAGACATACACCCACATCTATTCGTCCCACCACGTCATGGAAAGTACTCGGCAAACCGGATGACATCAGTGCGGGTAAAGGTGTCAAGGTTCGTCTAGTGGATATCCATCCCATTGGATTACGTCAGTCGTTGGTAGACTACCATAAGAAGTGGTACTGTCACGAGCCAGGAGAAGCCGAAGAGTGCAAGTTGGGACCACAGTTCCATATCACTGTGAATGCCCCTCTATCAGAGGATACGATTGGCACTCTCCCTGAACAGATCAATATTGATCTTGTCTCTGATTTGGTTCTGAAGTAGATCCATTTTGAGTGTTTGGGTTTATCCGTCTGATTCATTTGTGTGTGTGATCATAGATGGCAGATGAGCTCGCCGCCGAGAGCAGAAGCGAGAGGAAAGTTATCGGAACAGTAGAGGGTCGTCATCTCATGCGGCAGAGTGTCGTCGATGTGTGGCGTAAGATCATTGAAGGTAAAGGTGATATGGAACAGTTCCTGTCGATGTTCGCACCCGATGCCATGGTATACTTTGATCATGTGGATCTGTCACATGATGATACCAAGAAGAAGACCCGGGTCGAGCTCCGAGACTGGATATCACCTTATTTCATCCAGTTGGAGGATGATATCAAGAAGGGAGTCTACGAATGGAAGCTAGCGGATGGAACATTCGATCCGTCCATTTCAGTGATTGGTCAAAGTCGCTCTACCTTCGAATTCGTATTGTATCTAGGCCGAAAGGACTATCTCGGTGTCGCCTCGCTGCGATATGATGTCTCTTACCAGACAGGCAAGATCGAGAAGCTTTGCATTACATGGCCACCATCACCAAAGATGGAACTGGAAACCCTGGCAGTCGTCGGGTTTGATAATCTTGTCGATTTGGTATCTGTAAGGTCACGAAAGCGCGTGTAAATGCTTGTTTTGTGCGTATGTATGTTTCGTTTGTGTCTGACCATGCTGTGTGTTGTCTCCATAGATGACAGCAGTGGTGGTCGATACCGGTGAAGCCGACATTGCAGCAGCATCTAATCATGCACACGAGCAGTACCAGCAAATGACAATTGCGTGGGTCACTGGAGACCTAGATGGATTCATGGCATTCTTTGCTGATGACTGCAAGATGTTCATGGAGTATGATTCACCAGACCCGTTACCAGCAGATGCACCGTTGCCTGTGCCATTCAAAGAGGGCATTGATGCTATACGAGAGTGGCATTCTCATGACTTCAAGCGGGCAGCAGACGATGGAGGTGTACCGATCGTTGGACCTCCACCGCCATATGACGGCGGCGGTACAGTGGCAACTATAGTCGAATACAAGCATCCAGCTGGTGGCGACATTGAAGTGACAGGTGCTCTGGTTTGTTATTCTGTGTGCCATGCAAGCATGGGACAAGTCAGAATATGGTCGCGATGGTCAGCAGTGGATTGGAAGATGGTCAAATTCGAAGTGCGACGTCCGGTTGAGTATATCCCATGGACCACCATATGGTGGGTATACTTGTGGATGGAACACATGGATCCCTCTCCGTATGCTGGATTGCTCTTACCTCCTAAACCATCGGCAGTTGCGGCGCCCATGGGCAGTGATCGCCCTCCTCCTCCGCCTGATGTCATATAGAAACATTGGGGTTCTATCCCTTTTGTGTGTGTGTTGTGTTACGTGGCTGTGTGGTCTGTCTTACTATTGTCATCTGTGACAGATGACAGAATCTAAAAGGCAGCGGGTCTCTCCTCTACCCATTCGTAGTGCCATCTCCGTACTATCGCATGACAATCTGGAATCTATCTTCGCGTATCTGTGTCGATTGGCGATACCCATTGTAGAGCGTGGACCTCCTTCGTATACTATGAAGGAACCCATCAAATTGATGCGATCTATATGCACTGATACACTGAGCGTCTGCAAGGAGTGGAAACAAGTGACAGAGATGGCCACTATGCCATTGTGTGTGTTTGATCCCCGTAATGGGAGTGGGCATGAAGTCATCTCTCCATTGATCAACACATTGGAATCCATAGGACGCACCGGCTTTAGTGTGTCTCATCTGTTCTGTCATGTTAATGGCCGTCTTGTGGACACTGAGCGTGTGGCATTGGCAGCCATATCCTCGCATCTCACACATTTCACATCGGGTCCGAACTTCACGTGTGATGATCCGATTGCCACACTGGAAAGGTATCCGAAACTGCGGCATGTTATATGCGCACTGCCACCTGGCATGGTCACACAGATACTAGGCGACATGCTGATATCCATCATTGACAAACGCAATGGTAGTTGGAATGGGCGCATGGCTGGAGCATGCGCCCGATGTGACAAGGCGTGTTTGTTCATACGATGCAATCGTGGCGACAACTGTACAATCGAGACCGATCGTGTCTGCCAGACATGTTCGGGTCTCGTACCATATCACACACATCCACATTATATGCACGACCACGAGAAATGCACCACGCCTCATAGCTGTGCACCTTGTCCACTTATGCAAGTGGAGCCACCACCACCGCTACCACCACCACGCCTCATGGTGATAGCGATTCGTGTGCGTTGATGTTTTAAGTATTTTCGTGTGTGTATGTTTTATGTCTGATCCATGCCGTGTGTATATATAGATCCTCTACTGGATCCTATCATCTCGTCATCCACTACTGGAACAGTAGAACAGGAGGAGCAGTATGTCGAGCGCTTCTTCAACCGACGTCGCTCCAAGTTCTACAACCAACTCTGTTGGTTCTGCTGTCTCGTCTGTCTCTTCGGGTTCATTGCCATCGTCATCTACTTCGGCATCGACTGTAACAACCGATACACTGAGCAGCAGCGGGACGAACCCAGTCGTACCAACACCACCATTGCCTTCCAATGTACCAATTGGTTTGCCGGGTGATCCCATCTACATTCACGGAGTGGAACTTATATTGTTTGCTCTTCTATGGGTGACCGGTGGTCTCTACATGGCACTGATTCTGTTAGCGGTTCGCTTGGTGGCACCGACATTCATATCGATCATTGCACCACCGGTGTGTTATATTGCCAGGTGGCTGACACAGGTGGTGGACTATCACCCACCACCAATACTAGTGATCGCGTCGGTGTTTGTGATCTTCGTGCTCGAGATGATCAGCATTCAGTTCATTGCACACTTCGTGATGGGCAAAGAAGCATACATCGTCTACAAGAATGCACTGCTGAGAGAGAAGGCCTCGTGGCTTGAGATCGTCATCTGCATTGCTCTCTTCGTATCTTCTGTTATCATCGCGAGGATCGGTGCCAAATACGCAGCAGTGAATGCACGGAAGCAAGACGAGGCTGAGGCGGCGCTATTGGAAGCAGCACGTGCGAATAAGAAGACAATGGAACTACTCAAAGCCGAGGCAGTGCGTAGTGTCGTCAGGCTTGCGAAGATCGCCAAAGATGAGTAAAAATCTACCATTCGTATGCGTCTCTTCCTTCCTAGTTTCCTGTCTCCGTGTCTCATGCATTGTACAGCCAACCATTCCTCTCCCAGACTTCTTTCGGCAGTACGCTGGGTGTTTCTTTGCCATCTGGGCGATCACTTGTGCAGTTATCGTCATTGGTATCGATTCGTATTTCTTCGACAGTACAGGCTATCGTAGCCGGCAACTTGGATTGCCATACGCTATTCTCTTTGTCAACGGCCTGTTCGGATTCCTCTGTTACTTTGACAGAGAGAACTTCTGTTGTCGTCGTTGGTGCCGAGAGCAGGAAGCAGTAGAGATCAGCGTCTAAGTATGGCAGCAATACAACAGCAGCAACCGGTGCGATACGAGTATTCTCCAGGGTGGACCATGATTATGATCGCATTGACGTATGCGTTTATGGTAGTGGAACATCATCTAGTGTATCGTCTGATGTATGGCGACGAGGAGTTTCTGAAGTATGGCGAGAGGGCTGTATCGGGAGATGGATGGAACATTCACCTATTGGTGTTTGGACCAGGACTCTTCCTTGTGGCAGTGGTACTGGTGATGGCGATGAACTATTGGGGACTCCGAATCGCTAATGCTCGGAAGCGATATGTTTAAACTCTTCTACTTGTCGGTTTTTCGTTTATGTGTCTCTTATCACCTGTGATGTGTTCAGATGACGATGCTCGTCGTCCTATTGTTGATTACGGTCGTTGGAGGAGCCACGATCGTCAGTGTCACATACACCAATACGGAGATCACCGACTCGGTGACTCTTGAAGTGCACCACTTGCGTACCACCAAAGTGATGATCCAGTGTACCAGCCATGAACCAGACACTTATTATCGTGATGACGACAATGGATGGAAGTTGATTCGCTGTGAACGCCCCGTGTTCCGTTACGATACACCGATTGTATACAGAGGACCACCAACCTTGTATGGAATGAGATCCAAGGCTATGACGTTCAATGTGGTATGTGAAGTATGGGATCAAGAACCGGCTTGTCTCTATAGCCATTGCGTGGGCAGAGGCGTCAAACTCTCGGAAAAGAACGCCACCAACGATGTACATTATGCCGATGTGCCGCGTATGTATCTACTTCCCCCAGAGGACAATGAATGGAAAATAGGAGAGATGTCCCATGACATGGAGACTGTTATCGATAGTTCTATGTGGTCACGGGAAGAAGACGGTGGTGTATACTACAGGAACCGCCGAATGGTGAATGGTAGATGTGTAGATGACGATGAGGGTATCGACGACATGGCATCGTATGACGGTGTCGTATGCAATCTACTGGCATACTTCCATGTCGATCCTACCACGAACATGAAAGACGGTCGATTGGTTCTGGCTCAGAAAGAGTTTAACTATATGTTCACCGTTTAATCTTTTTATCTGCCTATCTGTGTAACACTCGCGAATATTCGAGACTCTATGTTATTGGTTTCGCTGTGGTGATGATGCCGTTACTATGGCTATTGTTGCTGGTAACAGCCATAGCCGTGAAGGGTCAGATCATCAGCGTTACTCCACTCGAGACCCAAGTCACCGATGTGGTCACTGGTGCTACGACTTACTTCACCAATACGACCGTCACATTGGCATGTGGTAGTAACTTGGCGTCTACCTATTTCCGTGATAATACCCCTACTCCGCGATTCGTTATTGTACGATGCAATCCACCCAAGTATATCTATACCACGGATGCCAAGGGCACTGTACCATCTGATGTCATTCTGTCGTACACCCGCGTGTGTCCATCCGAGAATCCATCAGCTGATGATCCATCGTATGCCGATGGGGCCACATCTGGCTTAACAGACAGTGTCAGTCGTCGTCGTCTGCTATCGACCCAAGACGAGTGGGTAGGTACTCATAGCCGCAAGCTCCTGGATTTCCTCGGTATTGGTGGCAGCATAGATGCCTTTACTTGTTCGGTCTTCAGTACCGGTTGCGTTGACGGCGGAGGAGGTGGCTTCACCAGTACGGATATCACCGATCTCAATAATACCCTTGGTACCCTGAAGACGTATGTGGGTGGCATCAACGCACGAGTCCAGTTGCAGGCACAGTTTGATCAAAACCAAACTCGCATCAACCAAAACAACATTTTGATCATCAACAACACACTGACGGCGATTGCTGGTGTCAGCGCTCGTCAAGACACTGAAGATACAGCAACCAGGATATTAGCCAAGCAGATTGACGACTACAATACGGCGCTTCACCAAGCCATTGCACAAGAAGCGGCATTGACAGCGGCAGGTCTCCAGGCAGAGAGTTCGTATACCGATGCACAGGTGTATGCACTGCAACAGGCCATGTACTCCAACGTCGCTGCTATTCACAATTATACAGCTGCCATCTTCTCTGATATCTACACCAATCTCAGGAACGGTGCATCGCGTACCGATGTGGTTGAGACATTTGCGCGTCGTATTGGGACCAACCTGTACCTCGGAGCTGCAGGTATTAACCTGCTAATGGATCGTGCACTTCGTAAGCTTCTATGGAGCAGTGTGTCGACTCTGGAGTTCGATGGTTATGTGCCATTCGTGGATCCCGCGCAGCCGGGTATTCCACCTACCACCGACATCACCGATCCCCAGCGTACCGCTTTTCTGGATGCCATCACATACAGCTTCGTGAATACGACTGGTAGCGTCTACACTGCACACGAATACACGCTAGATTTGCTCGTCAGCAATGGAAAGTTCTTCGACAGTGTCGTTATCGGTGCTACATGGAGGGACTATCTGACGGCCTTGGGTCCCATTGGATGTGTTGGTAACGCTACAGCAGCCGGTGTGAATCCGGTCCATTACTGTACGAGTTGGATCAGTATCTCACACCGACAATGTGTGACCACCAATTCGTTCCAGTTCATATCCCTTGCTGGATTTCGAAATCAATCCGCTCATCGTCTTTCTCCGTCGATGTGCACACAGTCCATCGTAACGGGGGCATACGATGGACGATTGCTCGATTCCATGGACAAATTTAACAGCTTCCTTCAGCAATTGTGCGACCCCAATGGCATCGTCGGTACATCGAATCAGATCCAGTTCCTCAGTCGACGCTTCATAACGAACTATTTCGATGTAGATACAAACCCCGCAGCGTGCTCGGATCTCAGTTTACCTGCTCTTATGCGCAGTGGATACCAAGGATCAGCACCCATTGCTCAGATCTTTAACACTATCGGCCTTGCCTTCGCTGCGATGGCCACAGAGAGACGAAACTATGACACGTTGACATTTGGTCTTCGACCTGCTGGTACCACCACTGTCTATATGCCATTTTTCGACCCTGGTAGTGGTAGATCGTTTAACTGTTATTCCACGTACCTGGCGATGACACGTGGTCCGACAGTGGTGTCGTATCGTGTGGCACCCAATTTGGTCGAACCATCCTTCTCTTACGAAGTATGGGACACCGAACCAACATGCACAGGCACTGTATGCACGAGCACTGGAACCCTCCTTGATAGCGGTACATATGCGAATGTTCTCTCGGAGAATATCGTGGGATCCGAACGACTTCTCAACGCGGATGATGTTATCTTCGGCGAGCTATCGCCAACCACGACATCGGTAAGTGATGTCAGTAGGAGGGTGGCATCACTCGATCCCAATCCGATAGCACGCATAGACACGGCGGGTTATCTGCGTTGCGACTTCCCGGTTGGTTATGACATTTCGACCAACAGCATCAACCCAGACATGTGTAATTTGGCTGATTGGGAGAGTCAGAATAGTAACCTCCCATTTGAACACAATGCCGTTGTGTCGTTGAGTGACTATACCCGTAGTCTAACCGGAGGCACATGCGACCCAGTTACCGGAGTGGACAACGATGTGCTATGCTCGCTCTTGGATGCATTCTTCGTCGATCAGACTACTGATATGCGTAGTCTGGGTCTGTTGGTACTCTCACCAAAAGCATACAGTTATACCGTTCAGGTTCCTATCAAAGGATCCACCATCCAGCTTCGTGTGGATGCAGGCTGTCCAGCGATTGCAGTCAGCGTCGACTCAGTGAATGTATTCGTGAGTGTCACCAACAACTTTGGTCTGCCGTTGAGCGTGAAGATCCATGCCACCAATGCCAATTCTGCATGTCCTTCCTTTTCCGATGTATTGGTCCAGGTACAAGGCAAACAGACATACAATCGACCCTTGTCCTTGTGTGGAAACTACACAGCCATTGTATCTGCTATTGGTGACAATGGCCAGTATCAACAATGTGGCTCTCCTATCAACATCCCCACTGCGCCGAAGTTCCAATCCCCATTCATCCCTACTTCTACTATCAACTTCACCTCGGCCGAGATCGCTGATGTCGCGACTCAACAAGCAGCACAGGTAGTTACCTTCGTTACCCAATTCTTGGCATTGGCGATCAGTTACACCATTCCTAGTAACTATCCGGGTATCACACCCGTCGAACAACAAGCCAACGCTACGGCTGCTATCAATGCTGCTCTATTGGGTCTATTCGCATTCCAGAATGCCATCAATGTATCTTCATCAGACGCAGCGCAGCAGGCTATCAACTCATCTGAGATCCTCTCTGCTGCCATCCGTGATACCATTGTACTACCTGCTTTGAACGCCGCGACGGCTGTGTTGGCAGAGAATGTGCGATTAGTAGCAGAGCAGGCCAACCTAACAGCTGCTATCGTCGCCAATGCAGCTGTCGTCAATGCAGAAACAGCTGCATTGGTGGCAAACATCAACACAGAACAGGCAGATCTGAAGAATCAAGCACTCGCTGGATGGATCGGTGGTGGAATAGGCGGTGGCTCGTTGCTCATCTGTCTCGTCGTTATCCTCGTGTTGCTTTGCTGTGCCAAGGCGGCAAGTGGCGGAGGAGGTGGTGTGGGTGGTCATATCTGCGACAACTGTGGTCATAAATCCAAGGACAGCGAAGACGACACCAAGAGAGAGCCCGGTGGTTTCCGTTATAGTCATGCCGAAACACAGCCTATCTGATCGTAGTTACATTGCCTTTCACTCCCTTTGACTTTGTCTATTCGCGAACTCGAGAGAGAGAGAGAGAGAGAGAGAGAGAGAGAGAGAGAAAATCGCCAAGGGCCCGGCCGAGCCCCCACGCGCCACGCGCCACTTTCGAAAAGTTCATCAGGTTTGACCCGAAACGGAACATTCCGGGCCGGAATTCCCGACGCGCCGAAAAAGCTCCGCGCAACTTTTCGATGATCATCAGGCTTTGACCCCACATCCAATAATTCCGGGCCGAAAAGTCCGGGCGCGCAACGCGCATATCTGCCAAATCTGCACGCGCGACGGCCATATCTGCCAAAAGTCATTGCTATAAGCTTGAGTTGCACTTGTACACCATAACGATTAGCTCATTCCTCCTCTCCGCCTGAGCCTTATACTACACTAAGATGGTACAGTCCCACTATATCCACTACGCCGCATCCATCCCACCTGGTCCCGTGCCCTGATTCGTAGTGGTTTGTGAGCAGGCAGCAAGAAGGCATCGGCGAACAGTGAGCAGCATCTGCCTTGTGTCTTTTGTGCCTTACTGACACTTGCCCATGCCTAGGCATACATGGCCAGACGTCTGGGACGCTATCGTGAGGTTAGTACATGCACGGCGGCTCTGCATTTTGCATCTAGCCTCTGCACGGCACTCTGACACTTCTCGGTGGCTGAGCCGTTTTTGGCTGCTGCTGCTATAGGCCGTACAGGAGGCAGAGGACAATGCATCTTATGATGCTAAGCTAAGCGAGTGGCTGGGCCTGCCTCTGCTGCTCAAGCCTGTTGCTGCTCTGCCTCCTCCTCCTGCTCCACCACCACCTCCTCCGCCTCTGCCATCCACTCCACTGCCGCGTGACATAGAGGGCACCGCTGGCGACGACGCTGATCTGGTGGAGGACACTGATGATGAGGGCATTAACCGGCTATGGCGCAAGGCTCCTATGCATGTACAGCTATGGGAGACAGATGAGCCACCACCGCCACCACTGTCACCTGTTGCGCCTCTCTCCCCTTCGTGGAGTGAGCCTGACTCGCCATGCTTTGCTGATGAGCATTCCCTTTACGCTACTGTTCTATCCCCGGAGCCTATTCACATGCACGTATTTATGGTATTGTGTCACTTTCATTGTCTATCCTTTGTTCTCATTCTGTTCTGTGTGTACTAGATGGCTGGTGTAGCTGCTACTATTCGACCCAGTGCTCGCCGCTCATTGCGCTCTGCGTTCGATGCTGTGGCTGTGTTACGCACGCCTCCCTCTTCCCGTGCCGTGCATACGCCCCCGTCGTCGCCTATTCGTGGTGGTGGCCATGGTCGTCGTCGTCCGGCTTCTCCGCGTACTCCTATTCTATCGCCACCCAAGTTGCGTCGTGCTCGGCCATACCATCATGATTCGGATGACGAAACAGAAGAGAAGGCCATTCCACCACCACCGCTGCCAGTTGGAGAGCCTTCAATGCCAGCTGAGCTGAAGGAGATCTCATTGGAAGAGGAGAACCCATGGGATGGCTTCAAGGAGCTATGGGTATTGTCGCGTGGTGTGGTGGCTGCTGCTAATGCCAAGCGTCGTCGCCCTGAAGTGGTGGAGGATGATCGATGTACCTCCCACTGCTCGATGTGCCGTAAGGACTGGTGCCGAGAGTGTCGCTTCCGGTGTGTGGGCTGTGATGAAGTCATTCATATCAGCTGTGCTGACTCGAAGCAAGTACCCGTCTCCAAGTGTGGTAACTGCTTCATCAGTGGATTAGGAGAGGCGGATGCGAAGGCTTACTACTTCTCACCAGCGGAGAAGTGTACTGTTTGCCACGAGGAGCCTGCTCTGAAGCGACCCACGCCTGATCTGCCGCCCTCCCCGCCACCTCGTCCCCTCTCTCCCGAGTATTGAGAGCGTTTTGTAAACGCACCCCTTGATTGTCTACTGGTTCGCTTTCTCATTTGTGTGCTATGTGTGCGCAGATGTCGGCAACAGCGGAGACGAAGCGCGGTCCGCCCATTGAGGTGTGGCATAGCGGTGACGATGTTGACGATGGTATCTGTACTGGATGCTATCGTGTTCCACACTTGGACGATTATCAGTGTCCAGACTGCCATGGGCAGGTATGTGACAAATGCTGGACACTGTGTGTGGGTTATGGGACTCATGGCTGTTTGAAGTTCGTCTATCGCTGCTGTGCGTCGATGAATGCATGGAGTCATAGCTATTGTGGACTATGCTTCGAGAAGGTGAAGCGACCATGTACCACATGTGGTAGGATTGGTGCGATGAACATGGGTGCCAAGTGTGACACTTGTTATGTACCGCTGACACCAGAACCCCCTCTTACGACACTCATGGCTCAGGTTCGAGCCATTGACCCTCGTAAGCGGCTTCGATACGAAGCCAAGCTTGATACCAAGGCAGAGGAGAAGAGGAAGCAAGCTCGAGAGGAGGAGGTTATTGTGATTGATTAGTCATCCCTCTTCAGTCTGTCTGTTTGTCGTCTCTCTGATCCTCTCGTCTATGTGTCTACAGCCATGGCATCGAACAAGCGTGTTGCTGCGGATCCTCCCATGCCTGAGATCCCATGGAAGACCAAGAAGCCAAAGAGTACGAGTGGTGATCTCCTACCTGCTGCTGAAGTGGATCCACCCATTCTCAGACAGTGCGAGCTGTGTGGTGTGGCACCAGCAGCTGGAGGTGGTGGCGCCAATGCCGAGCAGTGTCACGAATGCCAGGAGCGGTACAAGGAACCAGTAGCAGTGGAGTCAGTGGCAGCGGTCGAAGAGAAGAAGGAGGATCCATCTATATCGGTTGAGGGATTGGACCAAGAAGAAGTATTGTGGGCACTGTTTATGGCAGCCATGTGTGAGTATACTCGCGGTTCTCGCACCTTTGACGAGAAGGAATTGAAGCTGGCGGCTGAAGACATTCGTCGTGCTACATGGGCGACAACTCCGATCATCAAGATTGGCGTGATACCCATCTGTGTTACGTTCAAGTACGGATTTCTCGAACTGCCCGGTTATTGCCAGCTATACCCTAAGATTAATGTGGGCCAGTTAGTAGCAGCTCTACGAGCCAAGGCTCAGTACATCGAATCCAGGCAGATTCTCCATTCCCCTGCCTATTCATCCACTTCGCCTTCTTATGTTCCACCGACCCAACCTGATCCACCATCGTTGTCTATTTAACCCCGCCATTTGATGGTCATTCGCTCTCTTATTCGCTCCTGTTCTACCATGTGGCAGATGACAGACTACCGGAGCGAGTACATCTTCACTCCCTCTGCCACAGAGGCCAAGCAGCTACCTGGTTGTGTCACTCACAAGCAGCCTAGTGATGCTGTTGGCTATAAGGTGGATCCAGCCAGTACCGAGTACCCTGGTGTGCAGTCTCGGCTTCTGATGCGTGGCGAAGGGAAGTCGATGGGCGATGACAAGTGGTGGGGGCGCCTACTCCCTGATGAGCCAGCCCGTTACCAGGTGTACTCAACACGGCTCACGGATGACAATGGCCATCTCGTCAATGGTCCAAGTGGAGAGCCATGGTATCAGCTTCGCATCTTCTATGAGATGGCCCCGGGAGACTTCGCCTCCATCATACCATCGTTTGGAGGTGTACCATGCCCTGAGCCTGTCAAGCGGTGGAGTGTCGTCTCTCCTAAGCAACGCTTCAGTGAATCACAGATGCTCTGTCATCTGGATCGTCTACCCAAGACAAAGACTGAATGGATCAATCTCCATGATTGGTTGCTCTTTCACATGTATTCGGCGATTGGTCAGCTCGTGCCAGCCAAGTCACCATGGCCACTTCCATGGAGGCCTCGTCTCAACGAGGCCGGTATCACATTTATTGAGTAAAGCTCATTGGATCCTTTGTGTGTGTCGATTTCCTACATCGTTTGTGTCTAACGGCACCGTTTGCCACGTTAGATGGCTGCCACCACCACCGAGACCAAGTGTAAACCTGAGCGCTTCTATGGTCAGCGTAATGGCCGCTGTTGTATGGACTGTGGTATCATCATCTCCTATCTGGGCAGTAATGGTGACTGTGGCAGTGGAGATGAAGCCTTCTTCGCGTGGCGTTGTAAGAAGTGTTATGATGCGGTTCTCGATCTACCGTACGAGAAGCAGCCACAGTTCCCATGTTCTGTGTGTGGTGGAGCTGCAGAACCCGAACTGATCCAACTCGAGGATGGACTCTCTAAAGTGGATCAGCTTATGTGCTGGGAGTCCACTTGCCCAACCACGTTTGTATTATGTGACAAATGTCCTTGTCCATTCTCTCATATTTGAATCGTTTTTGTGTCGTCCGTCTGGCCTTTGCTTACTCCTCTGTCTCTATTCTGTGTGTAGATGTCATCCACCAAGCGTAAGGCGTCTACCGATCCTGTTCGTGCCACTCCCAAGGCGCCTAAGAAGGAACCAATGAAGCCACCCATGGTGTGTGGATCATGCCACAAGGGATTCGTTGGTGAATCCGAGGATTGCTGCTTCTCTGATGAAAAGCTGTGTCCGAAGTGTTGGATGCGATGCCTCGTATGTGAAGATCTGATCTGTAAGTGTCATGCTACCGTCGATGAATGGGAACATGGACACTGCAAGGAGTGTCCATGTGCACCGATAACACAAGGAGGCGAAGAGAAGTGCAGGTGTCCTCGAGAAGCCAAGGAGGAGAAGAAGGATACCCCCAAACCACCGAAGAAGATGTCACCGTGTCCGCACTGTACCAAGCCCACCAGAGATTTCGTCTTCTGTCTCGGTGCTGGTTGTGGTGTTAAGATCACCAAGTGCTGCTATACGTACGATTCGTACGTGACAGCCACATGCACCACCTGCACAATGAAGCAATTCAAGAAGGCTCTCGCTGCCGATGATGAGCTGGTGGAGGCTGCCGTGTCAAAGAAGAAGGTGTCATTTGTTGGACCTGCTCCAGCCAAGGCTGCACCCAAATGGAAGAAGAAGAAGGTGCCACGTGCTATGTGCGTGGCCGATGGCTGTGTTGCACCATCGGCCCCTCTCAGTGACTATTGCTATCGCCATCAATTCCTATCTCCTTCCAAGGCCTCTCCTTGTAATGGCTGCGAACGTGACTTGGGCTGCGACGTGTCGTTTGCATGTCTCTGTCTCAAGGAGCACTGTGATCGCTGCTATAAGATATGCAATGGCTGTGCTTGCTCCCTCTTCAAGTGCGACCAATGCACACCTCCCCTGTCATGGTCGAGTGGTCTGTGTGAGACATGTCGTATACCCACACCTGCAGCGGCATCCAGTTCATCGTCGTCTCGTACCAATGGCACCCCCAGTCTGCCATCGGCTTATTCATCTTCATCGCCGAAGGAGGAAGAGGAGGAGCTCGACTGTGAATCGTTGGATCCAGTGGAGTTGCTCTATCGCCTCGTGGATGCTTCCAATACGAAGCTTACACGCGATGACATCGACATCACTGATGGTTCACTGTCGATGCCATCAGAATACGACAAGAAGAGCACCACAACGGCCAAGCGTATCATCGATAAGATGAAGCGAGAGATCGCTCATACTCTACTTAAGTAGAGTCTCGTTTCATTCTTCTTCGCATGTGGTACTTTGTTTTAATTGTCTACTGTTCCACAGATGTCTAGCAGTCGTCATCGTACTCGTAGTCGGAGTCCCTCTCTATTCCGTGGTCCATCGCCATTGCGATCACGTGGGCGACCACTCAAGTATGTATTGGACGAGAACACGAGCAAGTTCAAGACTCCTCGTAAAGTCCGTACGAAGCGTAGCATTCGTCGATTGGGTAGTGGACTTCATCCATTGGCTCGTGGCGTGGAGTCGCATGAAGTGGCTATAAAGCGACTCTTGATTGAAGCGAAGGGTGAGACGAAGAAGCGCTATTGGTGGGAGCCTGCACCCGGTGTGGATCTCAAGTATCATGTGGCACAGACGCTACGTACCAACAAGGATGGCAACATCGTGGTGGATTCATTGGGTCGCGAACTATTACAACTGCGTATCTTTCGCCACTATAAGAGTACCAACTCCAAGCATGGGTCTCTATTGTTCCTGGTGATGGCGGCAAGGAATTCCTCGAACCAGTGAAGATGTGGCGTGAGATGGCACCTGGTGGTCCTCATTGTCATGTGATTCTGGCCAAGTTGGCACGTCTACCGTCGACAGCGGATGAGTACCGCGAACTCAGTTCCTATCTCTCTATGAAGGGGTATACTGATTATGGATTGGAGCCCAATCTTAAGCATCGTACTCATGCTATTCTATGGAAGGAGTAAATCGTTTATTTTTGATCGTGTCATCTCTCTCCGTTCTGTCTGACCATCTGAGATCTCAGATGGCAGGAGTGGCCACTTCCCCGCGTAAGCGGAAGGCTCATGGAGGAGCGGTTGTCCTTCGTTTGGGTCCAACGCAGCGGGTATCATGGTGTCGTGGTCCCTCGTGTCACCACTGTACTCAAGAGTTGTCGTTTGCCCGTGCCAAGTGTACGAATACATCTTGTGCGGGTATGTACTGCAACCGCAACACATGTGCACGTGTCTGTGAGGGATGTGATGCCTATCCGATCCTCCCGTGTTGTGACACCAAGGATTCATGGAATAAGAATCTATGCCTACCATGCTTTGAACTGTATCTAGCGTCTCCTGCTACTCCGCGGTGTGTACATCGAACCATTGGCGATTGTAAGTCAGCGGCTGGTGCCCAGCTGTGCGTCTGTGTCCAATGCAGCGATCTCGTATGCGAGTTATGTTCCCGAGATTGTGAAGTGGATGGGGTAGTGGGTCATGTTCGATGCAAAGCATGTGACAACGAGGAAGAGGATGGCGAGGAGACGAAGAGTGTGACTCTTCCTCTTCCTCCTTCGCCTACAGAGGAATCCTTTGTAAAGGAGGTAGTAGCATCGGACTCTGATTATGTTCCACCGACCCCGCCACCTCCTACTAGTCCCCTATCTCCTGAATTGTGTTAGATCCCATTGTTTCAGTCTGTCTCTGTGTATGTTTGATTCGTTGTATGTGAATCAGATGGCATGCAACCCCGTCAAGGTAGCATTCTTGGACGATATGACCACTCAATTCGTGAACTATGATCGCAGTGTTCTAGATATGGCAGTAGTGGGATCGTTGGAACCCAATCGTACACTTGTCAGTGCTGCTGCTTCATTGTTACGAGTCCGACCGAAGACTCCTCCTCGACGGAAACAATGCCCGTCTCCACCTCCACCTTCACCAGCACCTCCGAGTATTGCTGCAATGCCTCTGCCGCCTCTACCACAGCCCATTGGACAATGGCATGGCACGCTTCCTGTATTGACATTGTCATAAGATTTCATTGTTTTGTTCGTTTGTCTGTCATTGTGTGTGTTGATTGCGGATGTGTGTGCTTAGATGGCATCCAAGCGTCGTGCTGAGGCGGATCCTCCTACTCGTGTACAACCACGTCGCGGTACCAAGGCTCCACGAGTAGCCGATGATGATGATACTCCAGTGATAGAGGCAGTGCCCAAGTCCAAGAAGAACCCACCCGTGTGTGATGGGTGTGGTGCCGAAAGGAGGAAGCTGCGCCTCGACGCTGATACCAAGCGTCGATACTGCAAAGGCTGTACAGATCCTCTGACTCCCGAAGAGGTGCAGCCGAAGATCCAGAAGGCGGACGAAGAGAAGAAGAAGAAGAAGGCCAGCCGGGTGGATATTACCAACCTGAGCAAAGTGAAGCTTCTATTCCATCTCGATGTCAATCTAATGGTGGCTGACGGTCACGTGGACGCGGACACGTCTGCGGAGATGATGGCCGCTATCAGAGATGCATCCAAGAGCGGCAGACAGCTGGATATGGCATTGATAAGCGGTGGAGTTCTGAGTCTGAACGTCGGCGGAGATTATCTCGATTCGTCCTTGTACGACCAGGTCGCTAATGAGTATCGTCGTAACTCGGCAGCTGATGTGGTCACGATGATGCGTGCTACTGGTTGGTGTCTTGATTAAGCGATGCTATTAAACCCCCATTTGTCGGTTGCTTCGCTTTTACCCCTTCGCGCTTCTCATTTTGGATCTGTGTATATTAGATGGCAGCTGTTCCTCAAGGTGGTGGCGGTGCCATATCAGCGATCATTGGCATTCTGGTACAGGCTCGTTCTCTATCATTGAATGCAGCCAATCACATGAAGACTCATTCTGTGGTTTTCCCCTTCATGGCGGATCTTAAGACCGATGAGAAGTACACCATCGAGACATTGGAAGCGGATATGGTCTTCAGTGGTTCTCCTGTACCTGTGTTACCCGTCATCAAGGCGATGGGCAACATGCAAGCATGGATCGATGATACCCTATGGCGCATCCGTCATCATCAGATGTTCATGGCATTATGCCTGAATACAGTTCTCAACGAGAAGGATCCACTGTATATCCAATCCATTACAGCTGGGATGCAGGCGGCAAGAGCAGAGGATGAAGCTGCTGCTGGTGGTGGTGGCGAACTTCCATTCAACGTGTCGGCCGATACGATTGCTGTCGCTATTGGAGTGGCTACTGGCACGCATCCGCCTCCTGTCATCCCTGCTCGTACCTTACCTGTTCCTACCGTGATCCACATGGATGATTGATCATACACACGCCTTTTGTCTGTTCGCCTCTTGTGTGTCGTTTTGATTTCGTTGATGTGATGCAGATGGCAGTAGACAACGACACCAAGTCGTTGATGTGTGACAATCTCGCCGAGACATTAGAGCATGTCTCTAAGTTATCAGCCAAAGCTACGGATTGCGTCTACTCGGTATTATACGGCGATACCGAGTGGAGAGAGACTCGTGCCATAACACTGGCAGGTGTGGAGGCTTCGTCGCTCGTTGGTTGTATGGGAGCAGCAGCTACTGCCCCTGGCGTGAACAAATTCGACACGCTTTGGCGTATCCATGTGCATGCCAATCATCTAGCCATTTGCGTGGGTGTGCTTACTCATATAATTGAAAGCACAAATCTACCTGATGATCATCAGGAGTCGATGAGATCTGGAGTAGATCCTGATTTCCTTGTGGGTCTGACTCATGCCGAGGCCGTCTCTAGTGCACCACCACCGTCTAAGCCCATTGTGGTTGGTGGTGCACCTACTGTTGTTATGGCAGTAGAAGAGTCTTAGTCTTTCTGTCTCGTCTCCCTGTTCTGATGTGTGTGATCGCATAGATGGCAGCGTCGACTCGCTCAAAGAAGCGCCGAACATCAGCATTGGATACTCTCGCTGATGTATGTTCGATGGAATACGAGGCGAAAGTGGAAGCAGACGGCAAGATATGGCCACCGCTATCAGGCACATCACTTGACATATGGACGAAATACATCATCGCGTATATCGTGATGCCGCTCATACGTGACGCTGGGGTATTCTACCCACACCGAGATACAGTTGTGTTCATCTACGGAGAGGGAATTGTCGATCCCAAACAGCCAATGAAGTGGTATCGGTTTGGTGACATCACAGCTGCTCTCGCGCGGATTGGATCTACTCAGTTTCCGCGTTCATTGAGGAGTCCATTGGATCATCTGCGCATTCAATGTAGACACATCGATAGAACATTGTTTGATGGCGATTGTCTAGTGGGTGAACTTGGACTCTCGGAGGAAGACCAACCACTATGGCGAGCTGCCTATAACAAATGGCGAATGGATCAGAAAGCCACTGTACTTCCGTTGTCGGATATGATGTCTCTTTGATGTTCTGTCGTTCTCTGTCCCGTGTTCATTTGCCTTTTGTGTGTAGATGTCATATACCGTCAATATCGGAGGAGGTGGACGGGTGATGGTCAATGGCATCAACGTCGCTGGGCGTACATTGGCTCCTCCACCGATACGCAGATGCGCCAACAAGACGATTCAGTGTGACTATGGTACCATTCACGGCAACGGCAACAAGATTATTGGTAAGTACAATACCATCGTGGGTGATGGTAATACCATCACGGGGAACTACAATGAGCTTCATGGTACCGGGTGTACCGCCACCGGTAACTACAACGTGATCAATGGAGTGGAGCAGACTCGCGGAGGTGGAGCAGCCGCTGGATCGAGCGTCGTCGTCAATTACAGCGGCGCTGGTGGGCCTGCTTCCTTCTTCTCGTCGTTCATGGGTGGTGGCGGCGGCCACGGTTCGAGCGTCGTCTCGGTGGGCCGTGGTAACATCATTGCTATGAACGGTCAAGTATGGATCGATGGAGTTCTTCAAGAGTCGAAAGGACCAGCGGTGGCTCCTCCGCCAGTTCGTGAGAAGGTCCCAGAGTCCATGGCTGATACCCCAGTCCCCGAAGGAAACAGCGACGAATCCAAAGTCTGCAAGATCTGCATGGCATCACTCGTTGCCACTTTGGTGCTGGATTGTAAGCATTCATACATGTGCCCATCGTGCGCACGTACCGAGCCAGACAAATGCGCCATATGTCGGAAGGTGATTGTGAAGGGTATCATCCCTGTCTTCTCGGCATAAGTACACTGAGTTCGTTTGTGCGTCTTTTCTGTCTCAGTCTCGTTTTGTTGTTGACATGGACGCGTCCTGACAGATGCCACCTAAGAAGCGATCACGCAAGTCTATTGCTGCCAAGGGTAGTAAGACTAAGAAGGCCAAGAAGCAAGCGGATGCTGGTGTGGTGGCTGCTGCTTCGATCGTACCCGTGGAGGCACCTCGTATTCGGAAGAATGCAGAGTGTTCTCGATGTTCTGCTATGGACCGAGTGACCGAGCGATTCGACGAGGAGACGTCGAGGATTCGTTGGTATTGTGGAGAATGCATGGCTATCGTGAAGGATGCCGAACAGAAGATCGCTTCGGGTGAACTGAAGGTTGAACCGATGTCTGCCAAGACATTGAAGGACGTCAAGATGAACGTCGGTGTATGCACCGTGTGCAGTGTTATTAGCACTCGCACTCAAGTCGAAGATGACACCCAAGAAAAGACGCTCCATCTGTGTGCCGTCTGCCTTCCATTGTGGTCCCACAACAAGAAGATCCCCGAGGATGCAAAGGAGAAGAAGACACATTCAGTCGTGGAGTGTGCCATTTATGGCTGTGGTACTCGCGATTGGGACTATAAGATGTTCGAATGTGGAGCAGCTGATTGCATTCCGCATCTGATCTGCAGTGCTTGTCGTATCAAGGAGTTCCATTGTGTGGCATGCAAGATTATACCCATGTGTGGTGCTCATATTGGCGAGCAATGCCCGTCATGCGCCGCTTCATCGTCGTCTTCTGCGACGGCACCCAAGAAGAAGAAGGAGAAGAAGAAGGCCACATCCAAGAGTGCCGACGACGAGAAGAAGTGCAAGAAAGCTGGATGCAAGAACAAGGCGGCACCCAAGAAGAAGGAGTCCAAACCCAAGGAATACACCAAGGGCATATGTAGTGTCTGTGGCCCACCCGGCGGTGGATATGTATCGACATGTGATATATGTGGCCGTCTCAACTGTTCCAAGTTCCACAGTGTCAGATGTTCTATCGCTGGCTGCAAGAAGCGCGTCTGTGGACGCACAGACGACGACGGATTACTGCATGCTATGCATTCAGCGAATCGTTGCGATGGCAATGGCGGAGACTGTTTGGCACCTATCTGCAATACCCACATCGTTACCAAGTGTAAGAAGTGTGCCAGACTGGAGAGCTTCAAGGAGAATGTTGCTGTGGTGGCTGCCCATAAGGCAGGTACCCCGGATGCCAAGTCGAAGAAGATCGCGAAAGGGAAGTGCAAGAACTGCCATTGTCGAAACGAGTTATTGACCGAGAGCGTGGATATGAATGGAGACATTGGTTGGTTCTGCGAGGATTGTACCAAATCCTTCGAAGAACAGTACGAAGAAGCAAGGGTCAGTGCCAAGGAAGGGATTTCCTAACCCGGTTATGGTATGCAAGGAGTGTGCCTCATCGCTCCGTGAGTTGCTCACGGTCGAGAAGAAGATACCTAAGAAGTAGTTCGCTGTACGCCATTACAATGTTTCCTTATTCGCCGTTTTTGATCGTCTGTCACTGACATCCCCTATCTGTCGACAGATGGCAGATGCAGGTGGTGGCGGTTTACTCACCGTGACCATACCCTTCAATTCCGAAACGATGATCCAAGCCATAGTAGGCGATGACAATTCAATGGCGAACCTACTGGGTCATCTCAAATGGTTCGTCATACCAGCAGTAGTAGCGGGTGCAGTTATCGGCGCTATCGGAGCCATTGTCATGCAACCCGATCCTCAGTATGATTGGCCATTCATCCAGGTACCAGACGGTGAAGGCGGGCTGCGTTGGACATTGCCACCTGGGCAGCAGCAGTAGATCGCGCTTTTTGTGTGTCTGTTATAATCTTATTCGTCTCCCTTTCCGTGTACTTTCGATCCTGACTCCATCTGTGCCGCTAGATGGTTCTATCTGGTGATAATATGTTTCATGGCTCTATCCTGGAGATGATCTTCATCTACAACCAAGCTGTATCGATAGTGGAATGGAAGCTTACAGGGCATCTTGTTCCACATCGAGTGGTGTCGAAGCGATGGCAGAAGCAGTGGGATTCAAAACGTGAGCGGATTGATGAATTCCATGAGGATGGCTTCAACAGCAGTAAGAACCCTCTCGTCAGGCATCGGGCGATTGTTACCATCCAGAGACAAGGACCTATCCGATTGCATCGGGTGGATATCGGGATGTTTGTCCGTGTACTTGTCATCAGTAGTGTACATGTATTGGAGTTGGTGGGTCATTTGACGATCGACGCACCCAAACACGCACGGCAGATCTTCCATGCCATTGGAATTTCGGCCTGTTTCATGTCGGAGTTGGCCTTCATTTGTTCCGTCTACCCAGAATTTGATGATATCATGAAGGAATGGGGTGGATTTCCTTCCGACACTCGTCATGCGCGTACTCTACATGGTCCCATATGCCGTGGATGTAAAGTTCGGAGGACTGTAGCATGGGAATGTTTCCCGCGGTCTGGTGTGCGATACATCGACCGCTGGTGTGAGGCCTGTGCGACATCCAGTGGTGGTGTGACCAGGCGACGCCTCACAGCGTCGCATATTCCAAGCAATACACATAAGACACAGGAGATGTATGTATATACAACACGATGGGGATTGGATCATATGAAATTCGATTGAACCCGTTTTTGTGTGTGTGTTCTTTTGACGTGTTTCTATTGTGTAAATCAGATGGCAGGCATCGCATCATCATCGGTGCGTCCCATGGTGAAGATGGCACCAAGCTTCACGATGTGTTCGCATTGTTTGAAGGTCGTCACCAAGATAGAGGGTCTACGATGCAGTATCTGCACTGCTCACTTCTGTGATGCGTGTTTGAAACTAGGAGGACGCATGCTCGCGAAGGAGTGTTGCAGCAAAACCGTCTGTACGAACTGTATCCGAGACTGTAGTGCGTGTGACTCCAAGTTATCGGTAGCACCGCCATGTCCATGTGATCCATGGCAAGCGGATGTGTACAATCGCCGCATATGTGCGTCATGCATGGAGGAATATGAACCAGGGCCTGCACCACCACCACTTCCTGTTTAACTCGTCGTCGTTCTGTTCTATGCGCGTGTGTGTTTACTATGCCTTTGTATGCTCGTAGATGGCAGGAGCAGTAGCAGAGGTTACCAATGGCGTAGCAGCAATGGAGATTGACACCAAGGTGGCAGTGGTGGAGACTGGTCTTCGACCATGGCAGAAGGAATCACTCGAACACATCTTCTCTAGAGTGACTAGCAGTGATCTAGGCTTCACAATTCTATTGTGTGGTCCGCCAGGAGTTGGAAAGTCCTTCTTGGCCGCGAAGGCTATATCCGCGTATACAGTGTCGCATAATTTCCGCGCAGCAGTGGTGAACGTTGGGGTGCGGTTCCATGACCCGAATGGTCGCATCGCCTTTCATTATGATACACCACGCGCTGTATCCTATGGAGATGGTGGTGGTCCCGTGATTCTCGTGTGTGAGACCAATTACACTCGAGCCGATATAGAAGCACTACCTGCTGCCCAATTGAATCCATTCGATCTGAAGATTGATGCTATTGGCGACAAGGCTGCTGTGTTCTAAAACTCTCTTCGCTTTCGATTCGTTTGTGGTATTTCATTTACTGTGGTCGCGCATATATAGATGGCAGCTGTTCCTGTGTATACCGGTCCGAAGAACGAGAAGGAATGGGATACTTTCGCATGGTCACCGGAGGTTCTAGCAGTGCGTGGGGGTCGTGCACCGCCCAACAAGTTCCGCTATCGGCGTATGTTACATGAAGCAGAAGTGGCTAAACAGAAGAGGCTCAAAGAAGAAGTGATACCAGCTATGGTGGAGCGATCAGACAGCGACGAAGAGGAGAAGAAGACAAAGAAGAAGGCACCAGAAGGCGCTACACCTTCCCTGGTGCAAGGCTCCGGTCCCACACCCATGGAAGATGCTATTCTGCGCTTCATTCGTCTACCGTGTGATCCAGACAAGGGAACACTTGGTGACGCACGTGTACACGATATGATGGAGATGTTTGCATCGTTGATGTCGGAAGAGGCCACAACACAAGTAGCGCGTCAAGTAGTGGCCACTGGTCTGCGATTGTGCTCGGTGTTGTATCATGAGATGCAACCTGGCCTCGTGGTGGTACTAGGCATCGTACGTCCTGGTGTCAAACCCGATGCATACAAGTCGAAGACCAAGTGGACCACTTCTGCTATCACTGGCAATGATCTCTATATGATAGCAGCGGGTATGAGAGCATCGCATAGCGAGACGCCTTGGTATTGTTCAGCATGCCGCAAACGATTGACCAATAGTGGACCAGATGCGATGCGTGTTGTATTGCATCCAATGGGTCGTACTATCCTAGTGGGAAGTGTATGTGCCCAATGGGCTTCGTGTCGATTCATCTTCACACAGCGGCTTCTCACACGCACTGCTGGTGTTCTTTAGATCTATCTTCATTCTGTCTGTGCATGTTTGGTTGATTTCGAATGTCTGAATAGACGGATGTCGACAGAAGAGAAGCATGAACATTTCGACGACGATGACACTAAGAATGAACGCTGCCCTTATTGTGGCTACAGTTTATGGAAGAAGGCGTCCAGAGGCGGTGGTCATGCCTCTGTATGTCGTAGACGATCGAAAGAGGAGCGGACGGCATACGCCAAGAAGGAGATACGTCGTCGTGCACAACGCGAAGAGCAGAGGATCACAAGTCTGGCTGCTGATGCGTTGCTTTCATTGGGCGTTCTCTGAATCTTCGTCTGTTTTGACGCAGTATGCCAGGAGAGTCTAAGACTATGGCTCGTGGGCCTAGGCTCCCCAAGCCACTACTACCAAAGGCCATCGAGTGTGCCGGGTGTGACACTGAAAGACTTACACGCCACAATACAGACGAATGTATACGCTGCGGTACAGTCTTCTGTGAAGACTGTATGACCGCTGAATGTTGTGAGTGTTATAACCTTGTCTGTGACGATTGTTCTGTCGTATGGGAGGATGGACAAGTGACTTGTGTCGTCGACAGTGGTTGTTCACAGGAGTATGCCAGGAGAGTCTAAGACAATGGCTCGTGGGCCTCGTGTATATAAGCAGCGGATGGTAGAGTTGGACCAGGAGATTAGCAGTAGTAGTGAGGAAGAGGAGGAGGAGGACGATCGCGCCGAATGCTACGAATGCGAATCAGGGCCATTGGACGATGCCGATCTATGCCAATGCGACACCTGTATGGAACTGTTCTGTGATAATTGTATCGGTTCAGAAGAGCGACCCGATAGAGATGGATGGTTTCCATGTGGTGCGTCGATATGTGTTCGATGCTTATCCGAGTAAACTGTTTTGATTTGACCCTCTCTCCCGAGTTTCGCGAATAAGAAAGGAACACAAAGGGCATTTAGAGAACGCTATACGAATCAGTGGTTGAGATACAGAGGAGATAGAGACACAAAAGGATTAGAAAGGTGAATACACCTGCTGCAATCCACATAGCAACGATCATGGTATCATGGTTTCCTCTGGTGTGATGAACCGCGGTGCTGCTACTACTGCTACTGCTACTTCCAGTGGAGGATGGGGCGACAACAGCAGCCACACCAGATGACGACGACGAAGACAGTAAGACGTCAGCCGATGAACTTTCTCCAGTAGACGACGATGGTGACGGGAACAAGGAGGCGATAATCGATCGGTTGGTATAAGCGAAGTAGTAACTACCAAGACCAAATCCACTGGTTGCCAGCAACGATAGCCCGCCATTGCTTGATGTCACAGCCTTGGCTTGCATAGGTTGATAGACAGATGCACCAGGTGCCAAGTAGAGCAGACCAAATACGGTCTGAGGATCAGCGAGAATCGCGACAAGTGTATCGTCTACACTGGGAGTATCAATCGTGATACTAAGAGGGGCACCGACAGCACCACCAATGGCAGTCACATTGAAGCCAGCAACGTTGCCAAATTCGATGAGTGTAGAATTGTATGGCAGCATCACTGGCGGTGTGCCAATATCAGCAGAGACGGTGATGTTCATCGATGTCCGATTGAACGTCTCTGGGTTACACAACGAATCGTCGATCACATTGGCTTGGAGTGTGACTTGATCCGTCAACGCAAAGGTGCGTCCTTGAACACTACCACCCACTCCGAAGTTGATCTGAGAGTAAGCGATGAGGGTACCAATCATATGACTCGCCAGGTACATGAGTGTCTTGCCACCCGTCACCCAATAGACATTACACGAACTTCCACCATTGATCATGAATACGGAATTAGGAGCACCGGGAGCACCAACAGTAAGGATACCGGCAATGTTAAACACCCAATGCGCATCGAGCTGTCCACGAGCGTCCAAGATGAGATCACCACCTTGGAGTAATACATTGGGAGGTGTCCAACAATAGACACCCGGAGTGAGTGTCAATCCCGCCAAGTTGCCCTGCGAACTGCTGAATGTAACATCACACGGAAGACCCTGTAGAGTCACTCGTGCAGTATTGGCAGCATCCATTGCAGTAACAGCCTCGGGGGTGTCTACTTCCTGTGCTCCACCTTGGATGGTGATTCCTCCATCCACTGCACTTCCTGGTGAAAGACCCAAATCACCAATACAAGTAGAAGCGCCTGTATTGGTAACCGTTGAATAGGCGATAATACCAAACGTATCCGCAATGCCCATCTCCACGTAAGGTGTGACCTCTTCAATGGCCAACGAAAAGGTAGCATTGGTATCCGCCATGGTCAGATTGAGTCGATCCAATGGAGTGAGAACATGAGACACACCCAGGGTAGGGTCAATGATGGTATTACCCCATACAGACACCACGGTTATTGCCACCAGCAATAACACAGAGATCTTGGGCATCTCGAGTCGGGTGACTATGAAGTAGGCCTTCAAACAGAAATAAGGCTTACACAATCCAGACAATAAATCCAGCCATTGTCTCATTCGGTTCTCTCTTTAGATGGCAACAGGCAAGACAGGCAAGGTGCGTGACGCCAAGGCTGCCGATTGGGGAGGAGATGATGGCAGTGCACGTGCTGCTCGCTACAAGAACATCACAGCCAAGGTTCGGAGCGAGTCGAAGAATGCCACATTGGAGCGCATCCGCAAGCGCACGACGACGTCTGCTCCTCTCCCTCTGTCATCGGGTCCAACCATTACATCGACTACACCACCTGAACAGTTGGTAGCTTTCGCAGTGAACCACGATGGTATTAGATGTCTCTCTGCTGCGACACAAGCTGGATCTCCAGGAGCATTACAGGCTCTATGTGCTCTATTGAGTGCATGTGCTACGGCACCCTCGCATGTCAAGGTGGAAGTGGATATGTCACCAGCATTGGCTGTGATGACTTCTGTCTTGCCCAGTGCTCTCTCTATTGAGCAGTTGGAAGCAGTGTTGATGTGTATGGGATCCATCTGTCGATACCCAAGAGGAGTACCCGCTGAAGCAAGACATGGAGTGGTGCGGTATTTGGGATATGTTATCGCTTTGCCACATGGTCGAGCGATACAGATGTTGGGATTTCGATGCTTGGCATTGTTACTCGATCATCAAGAAGGCACACCACAGAGTGTGTACGATGCCACTGCTGTCGCTATGGAATCGCTCCATATATGCGAACGTGCACATGCATTGCTCATCGAATGCGATGGTTCTCATACCGAGATATCGCGTGATCTACGCTTGGCCATCTTTCAGATGATGGGTAACCTAACATCCGATAGGATGACAGGACCTACCCGTAGATGCCTACCACCGGACATACTAGAACATCTATATGTTAGCTATCTCGCAGCTGGTGAGATGAAGGAGTATGCATGGTGGCTGATCTCCAATTATACTGCGTGTCATCGAGATCATATCGAAGTGTTGTATGTGATGGGATTCCTCGATCCCACGTTCCTTAATCATCATATCAGACACGGCTCGTCAGATGGTGTGAAGCATCTACTGTTATTCCTCGAATCCATCGCAAGGAACGGCAACATCGAACATTTGGCCGTTGTATTCTTCACGCATCCTGAACTCGTTCTATTGCCAGTGTTTGATCTGATCCATATCCGAAACCCACACCTTCCCAATCTCGAGACAGCGATGCATATCGCCATGGGTTTATTGGATACAGTGAAGATCTATTCGTATATCCCGAACGAATGGAGTGATCACATCGATCGATGGCATGAGATCTACGATTCATCAGAAGTGAATGTTCGTATTCGACACATTTCATCTGCTGGTGAACCCGATGCACCGATCACGGAGTTAGCGGATGTGGCATACAAATCGATCGAACGTTGTACCGGTAAACGAACAAGGGCTTACTATGACGACGAAGAGCCATCTCTCCCTCTTCCTGTAGCTGTCCCTCCTCTCTTCTCACTTGCTTCTCCTCCTGCTGCTGTTCCCTCTCTGTCCGATTTTCTGAGTTAAAGCGGCGTTGTACACAGCGAACACACACACGAGATATCAGGAAGAGTGATCTCGTGTATGGGTATATGTTCCACACAGTCCTTGAAGCGCATACCCAATGTGCGCATCTTACTCATCTGCTTCTTCTTACGTTTGAACCCACGAGGTTCCTGTTTGGAGGTATAGCCGAAATAGAGACGGTCGACGTAATCAATGTCAAATCTACGCTGAGCACAGCCAATGAAAGGAACAAAGTCCTTCATGTCCTCTGATCCGTATCGTGCAATGTCTAACACCACCACACAATGATGTTTCAGTGGGTACCATGCTTTCTCACCCTTCAATCCAGATGATCTCGCAAACTCTTGGAACTTGGACGTCAACGAAATAGTATTCCAGGTACGGCAGCAATACACAGCAATCTTGTCGAGATGATAATCACTACCACAACAGCTCATCTCTCCTGGTCGCAATTGGAGGATCTTGCGCAGTTCGGATCTGGCAACTGCTAACTGCTGTGTGGGATCATCCGCTCGTATACGATTGTTAGGTGGCGACTTACGATGGCGACGATTGCGAGGAGGGGATGTCAGCTTCCCTTCAGGTGTTACTACCATCGTGGTTGTAGTGACTGCTGCTGCTGGCGGTGGAGGTGGCGCATTGGAGGCCATCTTCGCTTCCAGCTTCTTCGCTGCTTCGACTCGTGCCCGTTTCACTCGAGCGATTCGGAGTGTTCTGGGTTCGCTCCTACTGACAGTACAGCCATCCTTCAAACCAGCCATACGCAATGATTGTTCTTTAGACTTCACCATCTTCTCTGCTTTCTCTTCCTTCATCTCATCGATGAGAGTAGCCACATTTCCAGTGGTCACCAACGACACCAGTCGTTCATGTTCCGATCGTTCCGCTTCCATTCTTGCCTTCTTGATCTCCTTGTTCTCTGGAATGTACACAATCGCTTTTCGTTTGCGACTTTCACGATTGAACGATGCACCATGAAGATCCACTTCATCGTCGTCTGCCTTAGACGCGTCTCCGTATCCTCCGCCCTCGGCGCTCGATAGAGCACGATCCACCGCAACGAGTTCCATACAATCACTGCTGTCTCGTGCTTGTGCTCCCATCTCTCCAATGTCGAGCCATGTATTGCTGGTAAGCTGGCATACCCATGTACCCTGACCCGTGGGTCGTTTTTGGTCACAGGTGGCCATCGTACATAGATGACTCGGTCCGAGTATGCATCGAAATACGGTATAACTGTCATTGGATACGAAATGACAATCATACGTACATCGATGTTTCATATCCATCGCACACGTGATACGAGCATCCTTCATACGACGACACATCTCCTGTCCAAGCTTGATAGACTCGGCTTGTAGCTTCATGTATTCCAACGAGAACAAGCCACTACATGAAGGCTGTGCCGAACCTGTCATCGGCTTCGCTGTATCAATACGAAAGGATTCGTATCCGTCCAGTAGTGCTTCAATGTCCACCGCTGTAGCCATACTGTCCCTTTATATGGACACCAAAGTAAACCAATCGATATATGAACTACATAGATCAGAGATGGTAACAGATCCAAGCGATGTGCGACCTTTCGTCTTGGAGGAATTCCCTGCTTTAAAGGTGGCTCAAGCGATTGCCGAAGGACGTACCACCCCTGTGAAGGCTCCATCGCCGCCCAGGCGAAGAAGACAACAACAACAACAACAACAACCGCCACCACCTGTGGTTGATGAAGAGGAAGAAGAGGAAAAGAAGAAGCCACTGATGACATCTCGAGCTCGTGCTGCACTTGAGAATCATCCCTACAAGTCCAGTGAGATGGAACTACACTCTGCTCCTACCAAGGCTGTACTCTCTCATCTGAAACCGATATTCACAGACGTGGATGGTCGTAAGTACTACAACGAGTCCAAGCTGATCTCCAAGTGGGTCTCTCATACTGGAGTCGCGATACCCGAAGAAGACGAAGACAGAGGAATGATTTACATGTTCCGACAACCGAAGGATGTATGGCCATCACGTGTTCCTTATCCGATGATCGGAGATGTCATCACGCTACCCGATGGACGAACGTTTGGAGTGTCTGATCGTGGTCGACGACCCGATCTACTTCCTCGTCAGAGACAGACAGGGTGGGTACTACTACGAGCACTCTAAGGGCGATGCATGCGCATCGCACCATCACGCGCTTTGCAGAGACGATCGAACTGTGCTTCCACCTCCTTCTCCTTTGCGACTGTGTTGTTGTTATACTTCAGGATAAGAGATAACCTCTTAAAGTGTTTAGCAATGAGTGCCTGTGTCTTGTCTTCATGTCGCGATTGGAATAGCAACAGACAATCACAGTCATCACCGTATGAATCACGTTTCAGATACCCTGTCAGCCACTGCTTGAGATCACTCTGCCACTCCAACCTCCTCTCGTCGGAGACGCCATCAACACTTGGGCATCCAAGGAACTCCAGGATCGGCTTGAATTTCTCTCTGAGTGGGGCCATATAGACAGGAGAAGCTTTCTTCTCCTCTTCCTTTCTTTCATCCTTCACTGCAGGCTGCGACCAAGCAGATGCTCCTAATGCAGCGAATCCCTTGAGAACTTTAGGCTGTGGTCGCGCCTTTGTCTTCTTCTTGCTTGATGAAGAGGAAGATCGCCCATGCACTGGTTCGCCAATCTCGTCAAAGAGGTACTTCTCGACTTGTGGTCCAGCTGCAGCACCGCCATTGCGTTCGAAGAAGGTGTAGATAGCACCAGTAGGTACAGCCTCTTCTTTCTTGGGTCGCTTGTTAGAAGCTTCCACCTTGGCTGGGGATGAACGCACTCTCTTCATCGAACATGGTACACATGCCGCATCACCATCCACCAATAGTTTACTCTCCGTCACTTCGTACTCATGTTTGGATGGAGGTGGACATTGAATACGATAACTCTTCACCAATCCGGTTCCCTTCTTCTTGTCTTTGGAGCGAACCGATGTGAATCCAATCCACGTATAACCCGGACCCAATCCCTCGATCATCTGCTGTGCTCGCTCCAATGGAGGGACAGCAGATGGCAGGGTGGGGAGGGATGCCATCTATACATAACGCGATAGACATCAAAAGGCATACACGTGCGTCACAGAAAAACTCATTCGTATTCATAATCAGCAGCAACGGCCGTGTGTTCATACACAACGCACTGATCTGTCAATAGTTCACGGAATGCGGCAGCCTCGGGTGTAAGATCACGACGACACTTGCTAATAGGCGACGAACCCAGTGCCTCCTCTCTTGAAAATGTCACACGGCACTCTTGGTATCCATGGATCTGATCCATGGGTATCCGACTCAGGAACCAATGACTACATCCTATGATAGTCCTCGGGAGTGGTGGCGGGTTCCGATAACGTTCAGACAGTGATACAGGTGGACTTGTTGTCAATACAAGTCCTGGAACCCATCCAATCACCTTGTGTGGTTCCCAATCAGGCTTGACAGGTATACGCACAGAGTCCGGCATCGTCGATGTATATTTACATACTCCGCTCGTGTACCTGGCACGCACAGGAACCTTCTCGTCTCTCAAGTCCTCCAGAGAAGGAGAGTAATTAGGTCCATCCTCCCTTAATCCATCTACCCAATACTCTGAACGAATCACTCTCATCTTCTTCTCTCTGTGTTTGAACTCCTTCACTTCAATGGCAGGGCCTGCCATTACTGGACGACTGAAGCGTCCATCTGTCATATACATCTCATATGTATAACTAGGGCGTGGCTTCACAAGCGGATAGCCATTCTCCCAATACAGATACCGCTTACATTCCACTGCTGGTCCTTGATCGACAGGTCGATGCCAATGTCCATCGATCGCATAGATCGTCTCGTATGGCTGCATTCCACCACCATCATGAGGTGCTAGTGGCTGAGAGGAGATCCATGCAGGTCCACCACTGGGACGACTGATGGATCCATTCAACCACCATGATTCATGGATCAAACGTGATGGGATGGATCCCATCACAGCATCTACCAGTGTCATATTGCAGCTCATGAAATCGGAATAGCCCACCTGTGAGTGGATGGATAGCGCCTCGTTCTTTTCGAATGCAGTGGCCATCTCAGCCAATACCGACTCTGATAGAGGTACACTATAACATTGCTTGGCAGGGAGGTCCCTGTCACGATGAAGGCGTCCTTGGTGATGGTATTCGTACTGGATGCATGCATCGGTGTATCCGAATTTGGTGCCATATCGAGTGTCCACTGACTTGTGGCCACATCGTTTAGCACATTCCTTATCGAAACATCCACTCATACCAGGTCCAGTAAGAGCCACCACGATACGTGATGGAATGGACGGCAAAGGAGACACAACGGAGTATCTTCCACTGAATCCCTCAAGGATACCGGTAGCCACTGTAGGTCCCATCAATAATGCCTCCCGTCCAAACGATGTATATTGTACGCGGATGAAGAGGTACTCACGCACCAGTGCATCCACGAATGCAGAGAGGAATGAACCTGGGAAGAGTACTCCCAAGAGAGTATTCTCGTGGCATTCAGGTGTGGATAGTCCGGTAACCGGTCCAAATGTAGCCAAGTAAGGCGCCATAACATTGGCGATCGTAGCAGCTGGTACTAGGCGACCAAAATCGCCCAATAGTATGAGACGCTGAGTCGTAAGAGGTCTCTGTGATTTCTGCCACCACTGCCATAGGAAGGCTGCTACGACATCACGAGTGAACGAAACGCTGATGCGCTGATGGTGCGGAAGGCACTCTCCGCGGCAACCATCACCAGCACCTGTGTGATGTGATAAGGTAGTAGAGCCAGGCTCTCGATCTCGTGTACTTGGAGTTGAATTGGTATATCGATACACCAAATGGGTCTGGAATGTGTTGAAGAACCCATCTGCCGAGTCGACATCGACCATAGCCCTCGACAGTTTGTGGTAGAGTTGCCATCGTGATAGCTCCTCCGCTTCAGGATCCATCTTGGCAGCTTTGGTACGAGGTGGTGAAGAGGTAGCCGGATCACCAATAGCTGGTCGCTTGTGAGTAGCCATTAAACGGTTATGAGCTCTATGTAGTTCAACTCAAACCAAAAGTAGACATTTTAAGGTCTTGTCTACTTTTCGATGGCGTCCTATGGACCTATTCATGGGTGGGGTCTGATTTTTTGCAGACACGACATTTGGTGTGAAAACATGTTCTGATCTACTCGCGATTCTAAGACTAACATACTTTTTCACTAAACATCGTGTCTGCAAAATTTTGACCCCCTCCCATGAATAGGTCCATAGGACGCCATCGAAAAGTAGACATCAAGGTCTTTACACATACGAAAAACCGAACAATGAGCAGCGAAGCGTGGGAGAGTGAGTTTTAGGAAGTGGAATAATGCATGCGTGATGGAAGAGTCTTCTCCCATTCTAGATAATCGGGTTTAGCAAACCCACTGGTACCACGCTTGCCGTACTTTGCCTGGTTGATGTAGGGAGTAGCATCCTGATTCACACGACTCGAACGTGGTACAATCATCTGCCCAGTCACCTTATCAAGCACGGCACCTGTCATGAATGCATAGAAGGCTGGTTCGACGAGACCACCAAAGGCTTCATACGGTGGATGATCCACCTCTTCCATTCCCATACCAGAGACGATCACCGGCGCCTTAGACGTTCGTCTGTTAGCAGCAGACGCAAAGACGCCGCCACCCATCACATTCAACGCAGAAGCACGTGTGGCTTCCAAGTTGGACAATAGACCACGTTCTACGTGATTCGAATGAGGTCGCTCCATGAACTCATTGGTAGGGAAATAGCCTTTACGTTCCGATGCCATCGCAAGAGCGGAAGCAGCAGGTCCTAAGAACGTGGGTAATGGTTTGTTCATGGCTGTTACAAGTGGCGCAGAAGCAGTCACTCGATCTACCATAGGCGCCACACCTTGACGAATGGAAACATGGGCATCCATAATGGAACGACCAGCACCAATGTCTGCTCGATCACTCAAGGTTCCAAGCATTCCATTGACAGGTGAGCGCATACGCTTCGACATGCCAAATTCTTCGCTGTAGACAAAGGATGATGCCATGGCATGGTCACGGGATGCTTTCACCTCGTCGAAAGCAGCAGCACGAGCAGCAGCGGTGATATGATCTCCCACCGGAGCGGGAGGAGCGCCATACGCCGAGGAAGAAGACGAACTGGAACTGGTATAGGGGTTATAGAGCGGTACATGAGTGTACGGGGCAGGTGGAAAGTTATCTGGCTTATATGGCTCAATGCCATATGGATGATAAGAGTCTGCACCTGGATAGACCGTTCGAGTAGGGTCCCACCTGCGTGCATCAGTGAGACGATCACCGGTCAGAGGGGCAGGTTCACGCTTGCGTTCATCGACAGTCCGTGAGGCCAACACCGGTGGTGGGTATGCTCCACCACCACCAAGCCATGAATCCAAATTAGCCGCCTCTCGACGCTGAGCTTCCTCTACAGCACGATGATACGCCTCTGCAGATGCTCGTTTCTTCTCTTCGCCTGCTCGCATTCCTGCTTCGATCTCCATCTGACGCTTCTCGAGATGGCTAGCCAATGCACGTTCCTGGTAAGCATTGGATGCCATGGTCGACTTGATCTTGTCGGCGGTACCAGGAGGTGTAAGTCCACCCTGTTCGTAAGCAGTGTAGGATCGAGTCAATGAGCGATCGATGGCTTCTGCGTTAGCCTTATCCGCGAAGGAAGATAGTTCGGCGTTCTTCTTTTCCATCGCATCCAATTCGGACTTGGTTTTGCCAAGAGTCTTAGCCAAAGACTCGATCAAAGAATCGACACCGGGCATTCCACGAGTACTTGACATGAGAGCCATAAGATCAGCCTTGGCATCACCGGTTGCCTTGATGGGAGCGGCAGCAGCAGGAGAAGGAGGAGACGGATCAGCAGCAGCCGTGACTGGTGGACCTCCACCACCGATCTGTGCATTGAGTAGGTTACCACCCGCACCGGACTTGTCCAATACACGCGTACCTGGCGGTAGTACAGCCTTAAGATCACCACCAGCAGCTCCAGGGATCATATACTGGAAAGCTGAATCAGATGGATCCACAACAGAAGCGGGGTCCTTGGTTGGAGGAGGAGGAGGAGTAGCAGCCATACGAGACGTTAATTGCTGTGGAGGAGGCGGAGCGAGCGATTCGTTGATCATAGCTGTAGCTGCTTTACCTAGATCAGCAGCAGTGGCAAACTTCTGAGAAGAAGCAGAAGCGGGTGGTGGACCACTTGCCGAAAACTGAGCAGCTGCAGATTGACCAGAAAAGGCCGCGGTAACAGGAGTATCACTCATGTGTAATTGCCAACTCTTGTCTGCGTAGACGGCAATATCACCGTCTTCTGATACTTTGGTCTCGACCTGAAGAGATCGATAATGCTTAGCAGAAGCCCTGACCTCATCGGTAGCATTCGAGTTGTTATGCATTTCGGATTTTGAATCTTCGTTGAGATCATCGAAGCCAGAAGTGATGAAAGTACCGGGACGAGCACCCTTCTGTACAATCGACAACTCGAACGGATCACACTTCTTTCGCCAATGACCAAGAGACACTTCACGTGCAAATCCAAAGTCGATATGAGCAGCCAATCGACGTGCTGCTTGTAACTTATCCGTATACAATACGAATTCAGCTGGCAGTGTATCACCCTCACGACGACAGACAGTCACATGTCCAACGTGTCGTGACTCTTCAAGATGATTGGCATGATTGGCGATAACAGGTATAGGTTTACCCACGCATCGCTCAGCGATCAGATCCGCCTGTTCGTGTGTGATCTCATACACAAACTCTGGATTTTGTGATGCATAGATGGCTTCCTCTCTTGGAGTTCCAACGAACGAGAGACGTTCTCTTAGATCCGTAGCCAAGAAGCAACGGAACGTCCTTGGTCCTTTGTGTTGGCTCCCCATCGCGATGACGACGAATGAAAAGATCACAAGCGCGAATGTAAACACAAACAGGGAATCGGATTTAAAGCGGCCATACAGACGAAGAGAAAGGAAGGGAGACAGTGAATGCACATATGCGTGCGAATTCGCATAAGATACGAATCTTGAATAGCTTCTCAGAGCGTCCTTCGGTTTCATATCGAACCGCCTGGAGTGCCCATAGTTCCACCATCACACTGAGGTTAGCGATGATGACACCGGCTCCAATGATAATACCCTCGCCGTTGCGTGGTATCATGGAGAACATGATCAGTACCAGTACACATAAGAGACATACAGCCACTCCAAGAGCCGCATAGATACGTCCAACATCAAAGGAAGGTTTGGATGAACCTTCCATGAGTGGTCGCTCCGCTAATCCATTCTCTTTCATGCGCTGTGGTAGAGACGATTCGGGACTGATATCTTCATGGACATCGAGACCTGATAAGGTCGATGACGATCGCTTACGCAATGGAGGTTCCTCCTTGTGTTCTTGTTCAGATGCAGTGAGCTCCACTGATGATAAGGGTGCTTCTCTGTCTCGGGTGGCAGGTGCTGGTGGTGGTAGAGGAGGAGGTGGAGCAGTGACAGCGCGCAAGTCAGCAGTCGATACTTTGGAGACTCCATCCCATGATGCACGGAAGGAGATGATCTCGCCTCTGAGACCCTTGAGTACTTCGGTACACGAACGCATCTCCATTCCACGAATGTGTTGATCATGATAGGTCTCAAACTGGAGAATGATGACAGCGATGAGACCACCCAGTAGAGCCGCAAACACCAAGATGTTGAGATCCACCACACCCACATCAACATACATGATGACATAGGTGAGTGGTAAGACGAATACATTGACATAGGATCGAGTACGATCATAGATAGAAGTGATATCGCTACGGAAGCAATAGGTCACCCATCGTAGGAAGAGGCATGTTTGAAGAATCGCTAACCATACTGGGCCACGCAGAGAGAACAACTGGACAATCTGCTTGTTCTGGTTGTTGAAGAACACCACACTGAGGCTATTATCAATGCCCACACCGAGAATGATGGCATTGCCAATAAGAGGGATAAGCTCAATGAGCATCCACCACCACCATGGTGACATCTATTTCACAGAGAATAAGGGACGAGAGAGATGGATACGCAACAAAAGACACGAAATTACTCTTTAAGTGGGACAGATGGAATCGGAAGGGGTCGTTTGGAGCTGCTTCTTCTCTGTTTGTATGCATCTCTCTTAAGAGAGGACTCTAGTGCCTCTCGTATAGATTCCTCTTCTTCCCATTTACGAGTGGGACACGGTATCAATGGATCTCTTTTCGTCGTCGGCTGCTTTATCCGCAACGATCTTGGTCACGACATCCTCCGGTATACGCCTAGGCGGTGTCACTCCTGCCATCTAGGAAACACAAAAGATCAGAACACACAAAGAAAAGAACAATGACATGTCATTTAGATCCAAACACGAATGCGAACACCTGTTCCTCCATCTACGAGCTGCATAGTGACAATCTGTGTAATCACTCCGTGTGTTTGGTCTTGTATACGCTGCCTAACGAGCATGTTCCAGTCTACTCCACGATAGGATAGATCATAGGCAGGCTTCTCTCGTTTGATACGCGATGGATCGACACCAGGACTCACATCATCTACTATGCTGATGATACCGGCTGGTCTACTGTCTGGAGGATCCGCCAATGAGAATAGACGAGGTAGACACTGTGTAAAGGAAGGCAGATCAACATCCACTCGCAATGGGTGGACCCGATAAGAGGATGACCGCTTGATGTCCATCACATCGGAGATGAGAGCCGCTTCTCTTCCATTCTGACTGAGCTCCAACTTCACCACTCCTGTATCCATGTACAGCTCTGGAGAGAAGGCACACACAACATGCTGGTAGATCCGTCTCGACTTGATAACCGATCGCGACACAGGAGTATTGGCTTCAATGGGGTCCATGAGATGCTTCTGTTGGTATACCGATGCACTCTCGAAGCCATCGTCATACGACCAACAACTTGTGGATGAATTGGTGCCTTCCAATAGACACGACGGCATTGGATCCTTCAGCTCCACATCGCCTTCTCCCCATCCGCGTACCAGTTTCGCATCCAACAACATGACAAATGCGTGATAGGTGTAGACACCCGGACGCAGCAGAATCACTCCAATGCTGAAGAGAGGGATACAGCGCCTGAGATGTGTTTGTAGTTTCACAAGACGAGAGTCCATGAATGTTGCTTTCTTCATACACAGTAGTAGCTCCATGATCGTGATGGCACGATCTTCACAGTCCCCTCCTTCAAGATCACCGGTACCCGAATGAGACGAGAACTCCCAATCGTCCACTCGTACAGATCTCGTCCCCGTACGCTTCATGTTATCGATCACATACAGTGAATGTCTCGAAGGCGTAAGAACCATCTCACAGATGAGTTCCATGAGAGTTGGCAATGGGTAAGCATCGATATCATCCTTCAATCTCATCGAATAGATCGCAATCTCCAACAATCCAATAAACATACGCTCCGTCTTGTGTGTGTCAGTATCGACTGCACTTAGAAGACACAACGGGAATATGGCCATAGGGATGGTTCCATGTACCATCTTCACGGTATCGAGAGAGATACGTCCTGTATAGGTGATGTTACTCGAATGCGTGAGAGACGGACCAAGCGCCTTCACGAATGCTGCTGTCTTGTCGTGTAGAGATCGTCCATAGACAAATCCATCACCACGAGGAGAAGTGAGCTCAATGACAGGTTGATCGCGATGGAGACCCACAAATAGGTGTCCGACTTCACCACCTGCCACGTCCATGATGGGCATCACTACATCGCCCGATGCTTTGAATAAGTCACCCACCAGACAGCATCCCAATCCCATATGAGATGAATAGGACTGTGGGAATGTACGATCTTTCCATCGTACAACACGTTCACCCACCACTCCCTTTGCAATGGCTGTCTCTTTCTTCTTCTCCTTGTCGGTGACGTCTGAATCACCCAATGTGTAGCGTTTACACATCACATCGAAGAAGATCGGCATATCCGATGGAATATCCCCAATGGGTACAATAGATGGTACAATCTTGACGGTGCGGGTTCCAGGTGCAGTGATAGGCTTCCCACGCGAATCCAATTTCTGTATACGTTTGATCTCAGACTCGGGTGCACATGTTAGGAATCGTACACATGGATCCTTGAGTCGAGGATTTGACATATCACGTGGAACATACACACGCAATGTGCCATCCGTATCTCCCAAATAGTACTTGGTCCGAACGGAGCAGTACAGATGCAGCCGCGACTCTGCCATCTACACAGCACGAGATACATCAGACACGAGGAAGAGAGATCAGAAAAAGGATTGTATCTAAGAGCATTTTCCAGCATCATGTGGATGAACTGGGTAACCTCTGCCATAGTTCTCACCGAACCATTGTCTGAGATGTCGGTACTTCTCTGGAAGTGGGTCAACCTCCGGCGGGGGCTTCGCTGTCAACGGAGGACGCAGTGGTCCATCAATGTACACCAAGACTATTCCAGGTGAAGGGAACGGAGCATTCGCGGGCAATGATACGCCTGCCATCTGCAACACGTCATATGAGACACATCAGATGCACAATCACACAGAGAGAATGGCCTTTACGGTTTCAACAAAACATCATCGTGCCATCGCTTCTTAATGAGCAATGCATTCTCCATCCCTTCTGGATGATACTCATACATAAAGAAGTTCCAAATGGTGATCGCCTCTCTGATATCTTTCGCTAACCAAGTGATGGACTCCTTACCGGATTGGATCCAGCAATGTACATAGGTACGACCGTCTAATAGAACGACTATAGGAGTTCTGTGTCGTCCATCTCTCGATCGTTCAGTGAGTACCTGATACCTCTCTCTAAACTGCGACGGTGTGATCAGCGACCAGCTCTCCCATTGACACTTATCAATAGCGGCATTCATCATCTGACGATACAATGAGAGTTCGATCGCTGTATTGGTCATGGTCTGAGATTCCAATTCTGCGACACCGCCAGGTACATGCGGATGATACCATTGTGTGATGCTACCAACATTCAATCGGGCGAGCATCGCATGGGCCTCGGTAACACCGATGTAATCCTTATACAGTCGTGGGTAATCCAATCGACCACAATCAGCATTGCGTTGTTGATCATAGGCCGCACCGAATGGCAGGTTCAGTTCGTAGATGAGATCATGTGTGATCTGTCGATTGGTCTGATCCTTGATACTTTGTTCCAGACCCGCCATGATGATCCGATCCACACCTGCTTTCATTCGCATGAAGATGGAGTTGGTGAGTATCTCAGGGGGTAATGGCATAGGTGGTCCTAGTGTGGCCCCATGATCATGAAAATACTTCACAACCATCATCGATATACCATAGATCGAACTACAAGCCACCCATTTCTTGTGCGTGGATGATATATTGGTGTTCACTCGGTTGATGGCTTCATTGATGATGCGTGCTGTATCATCAGCACTGAGGGATGTCGCAGTGGATTCCTTCGTGAGGCGTTTGGTCTCCTTGTCGTACATATCACCCGACTTGGCCATCAGGGATGAGATGGGCTGTTGTGCTTGATACACCGTAAAGGCAGCCATGTCACAGAGAACCGCATCCAAACGATCGGCTTCTATGCATCCACGACGACGAGGGCCGCGGATCCACTCGTTCCTGTACTTGGCCATGGCGCGTACAATATTACTGCCGTGACACAACGACACGGTAACCTTGTCCGGGTTCTTCAATGTCAATCCATAGATGAACACCAACCATACAGCTTCGAATAGAGTAGCAGCTACGGATACAGATGCATGTAGATGATGAGATCGACAAGTGAGCCAATAGGTAACAATATCTCTGTCGGAGAGAACAGGAGCATCAAATGGAGTTCCATGTCGATCTGTGATCTGTCTCTTCTCCAAGTACTCTACAAGATGCAGCGCAGCAAGTGCAAATTCGTATGGTTCACCCTCTGGGCGTACGATGCCCTTGATGCCATTCACTGCTGGTTCCTCCTCTTTGCGCTTGGCATGTCCACACCAATGGATCAAATACTTGATGAGTGCCGTGTATCCTTCGATGTCCTTGATCTCGGAGATCGGCATTCGACCACGACGACCATGATCGGATTTGAATTCATCCTTCCCTTCATCGCGTGCGAGACGCAGACGTCTGAGTGTCTCTCTTTCTTGTAGCTGACTAAGGAATGCATCGATAGCCGGAATAGATACCACCGGAAGAGGACCTACAGGGGGTGCCACAGGAGACGGAAGAATCACAGCAGCCATTTTAATCGTCCACTGTTGTATGGTCTGTACATATCACATCGTTGAAGTATCAGTGGGCAATTAAATGCGAACGATCTCATTCGCATGGGTATTGTTCCTGTCGGTGTACGCGGTATCTGCATTCACAGTGGACTGTGGAAACACTACCATCCAAGCAGAGACGGATGCCTGCAGCGTTGCTGTGGAATCGTTCGATCCCATGGTATTCAATATCACGAATACCACCTATAACTACTGGGATGGTTTAATGACAACCTACCCCATTGGCACCTCCATTGTCGTCTATCATGTGGCGGATCTATCATCCGACGAGACATCGAATTGTACCTATACCATCGATGTAGTACCTATACCTGGTTCGTCTCCACCGTGTGGGTATGGCGCCTGCTCGGCTGTGGATCCGTTTGAATGTGTATGTCCAGAAGGCACATCAGGAGACTTTTGCTGTTTCGAGGTTGGCAATACCACATGTGGTGGTCCTCTGAATGGCGTCTGCACACTCGGTGCCGTCTGTGAATGCTTACCTGGTTACGATGGACTATGGTGTTGTCCGTCGAGTGCATATGGATTGTGCAGTGGTGTTGGATGTTGTCTATCCACTGGAACGTGTGAATGTTCCACGCGTTTGGATCCTGCCTGTACCGCGTCCTTCTTCACTGCTCTCCAGCCAAAGGACAGTAACAATGGACTGATAGCATCGCTCGTTGTGATGGGAACGATGATCAGTTGTGTCTCCCTCTTTGTATTTCTCGACCAATGCCGTCTCGGCTCTGGTAGTCCCCTTGTCTATGCTCGTATCCCGCCACAGTAAAAACATACACTACGGGCATGTGGACTTTAACGCGATCGATACGGGAGGGGGAAAGGGGACAGTCACAAAAACAGAAGAGTGGAGCGGAGTTATGAGAAGGGAGTAGGGCACGCGTAGATGGGGAGTAGGGGGGTGTTACAGGATATAGGGGCAATGGGAACGGGAGTGAGAAAGGGAAGCACCGGGAGAAGGGGTTTGTTTTAGACGAATGCGCTACTACCAGGGCCAGCCTTGGCGCTTGGCTTATAGGTTGAACCACCGCGACTGCTATACATGTTAGTATAACCAATCTTGGCGCCGATACCAGCACCAGCGAAGGTGAGAAGTGGGTTGGAAGGTGTGAACCACTTTCGGAACCAAACCATATCGAGCAAGAACATGAACACGAAGATAGAAGCAGGTTGTAGACTCATCACAGCACTGAAAGTCTGTTCGAATAGACTGAAGTGAGAATTGCGTCCATAGATTAACGCACAGCCAGCGGTAGTGAACTGATCAGGGTCCCATTCACTCATATCCTCCGAGTTGTGCTTGGTCAACCAATTGAAGACAATCAGTGCCGACATCGAGTAACCAAGAGCGACCAAGGTCAAGGCCCAGTCTTTGGGACCGGAGATACGATAATAGAAGGCAATCCACAAGAAGAGCAGACCAGAAGCACCAAGTGCAGCCGCCCACATATACTCCCAAGTGAAGACATCAAACTTCTCGGTACCGGCAACGGTGACAGCATGGATATCAATCAATGCCACGATACCATAAGCGATGAACATGGATGCGAATGCAAGCCATACAGCCATAGGAACGGCACGTTTCACGAAGATGGGCCGTCCTTCGGTGATTTCATAGACACCATAGCTCATCCAACTTGATGGATCCGGTGCCATAGCCAATGCGACCTTCTCATGCTCGTTGAGCATCTTGTAGCGAATGTCACCCTTTACGAAGCGGTAATAGCGTTGCCATGCTTCCGTGCGTTCTGTTTCGTCCATTATAGCCGAAATGGGAGCGGGGACGAACAGGTTCAGCCCATCGTCCACGAACTCCTCGGCGCCTTCTTCGGCCGACTTCGTCTTGGCGACAGACATAAGAGGCCTATGAGAGATCCCAATGATAAGTACTGCATAGACGCATAGGAGGATACCAAAGCAGGAGAATAATACAAAACAAAAACAACACGACAGGAAGAAAAACATTTACTGTCCACGAGTGACCTTCTTGGTGGTCCCTCTACCTTTCTCACGCCGAGTGTCTTTAGACGCGGCCTTCTTCTTACGCGCTGCTTCCCCGTGATCTTTCGATCCTTGTCCAGCTTTATGGGCCGTGGTCGCCTTCTTTGGTTTCTTAGTCACTGAAGGTCCCTCTGGTTCGACGATGATCGCTTCTGTGATGGGAGGATCTGTCTCATCTTCGTTGAGATCGTCTTCTCTCAGTCCGTAGTCCTCTACTAGATATCTACAATAGGCTTCCTGTTTGAGGACACCCTTCTCCCATAGACTCTCCATCATTGCAAATGATGGGACATTGGGCATTTTCACGTGAATGTTAATAGCCTGGAAGATCCATTGTTCGGTAGGAGCCTCAAGGAAGTCCAATGGGCTAAGCCCAAGCTTCTTCCTGAGTTTCGTACGAGCACCACTCAGACGATGTTTGTCGTAGATGGCATGCAACATGGGTGCTACGATGGAATTCGCCACTTCTGCTTTGAGCATACGAGAGGTATCATGGTGAATCTTCTCGCGTGACTCCTGTACAAGTGGCATAGATGATCCTGCCACCTTAAGCATGGAGATGGGCACCTGGAAGAGTTTAGCAATGTCTTCGCGAATCCTTTCGTCTACTTCTGGTTCCAGTTCGGGTACATAAGCAGAGGGCGTGAATACCATCTGACGTCCAGAGAGTATATTCATGAGTGGCGCAGTGGTCGACGACGAGAACATTGCTGCTGTCTCCACTGCGGGAGTGAGTAACTCTGCACCCAATACAGATGCACTTGTGGGCCGTCCAGCACCGGTAATATCCACTCCTCTACTACGAGCTGCTGTGATAGCACCCGATACAGCATGAAGCTTCTGTGTCTGAGCTTCTAGCTTCTCGTCGATCAATGCCAAGCTGGGTAGTCCTACCTCATCAGAGGACTTCTCGGCATCCACCGTGTAATGAGTAGGAAATACAGCCTTGGCCTGTGCAGCGCGCACAAGCTGTATGTGTTCTTGTTGTTCTTTGATGCCATGGAGTGCCATTTTGCATATGGATCGTAAGGTTCCATCACTGTTGGGAGCGGTGTCGTCACCGGTGAAGGCGATAAGCCCCCGGAGCCAACCATCGGGTGTATAACTAGGTGAACCAAGAACGTGTTTGGCACTCGTTCCTGGATCATCCCCTATGCCATGACGGGTACTCAGATCACCCTCTCGTGGACGTGCGATGTAATATGGTGGTCCAACGGCAGATCGGAACACTCTCACATCAAACTGCGTGAGATCCAACACCATGGGTACTCCAACGAGCAGCGAATCCAACTCGAAGTATGTCAGTGCAAATCCATGCTCTTTGATGCAGGTGATGACCCGACGTGCCCATTTGGTCCATATTCCACTGAAACGCTCTGTATAGCGTCTCGATATCTGTGGACTCGATGAAAAGCGCACATCGATGGAACCATCCAGTATCATATTCATATGAGCCTGCATGGCAATGCATAGAACGCCAATACGCTTGGTACAACCAGAGAGTGCATGCAGTTCAGCTGCGCTCACTGCAGTGAAGGCATCTAATGAGAACTTCTTGATGAGCACCTCGGGGTCTTGGTATTTCGCATACCACTCTGTTGTTGACTGAGAGATGGCTGGCTTGAGGTTCAATGTAGTGAACCATGGATTGTACGATTTGCCCATTTTCACATCATCGTCTCCGCTCCTATTCTTGCGCTTGGTGCCCTTCTTCTTTTTTTCGTCTTCGCCATCGTCGTCGTCGTCATCATCCGAATATAGATCCTTACCGGATGCTGCATAGAGTGAAGTCCATCCGTCTCCAATGATGGCTCCGCGTGTTACCGCCATGCATGCAGGCCATATAGATATCTTGTGTGTGTTGTTATTATATACACAGCTGCTCATTTAAGTCTTTGTTTGTAGATGTCACAGAAGAAGAAGACCGAAGAAGAACCGGTCGTGGAGAAGAAGGAGGAAGATGGCGACAAGACGGAGCCAGAGGAGGAGGACAGCGGAAAGCTTGCCAAGGGGAAGCGCAAGAGATCCGAACCAAAGGAGAAGAAAGAGAAGAAGAAGAAGGCAGAGCCCAAGGAGAAGAAACCCAAGAAGGAGAAGGCTGAACCCAAGGAGAAGAAGGAGAGGAAGAAGAAGACAACCGAAGCGGATGCTCTCAAGAAGGTCGGAAAGGATGTCGATTATCGAAGTGGCTTCAGTACCGCTACCTCTCCAATCGCGATCGACCTCCAATCAGGCGTACCTACATCTGAAAGTCTGGCGGGTGTGGTTGCTTACGTCAACAAGCAATGTGCATTCTTCCCTGCCAACAAGCGACCCACTGCAGCAGCCGAATGGGACACTCTCGCTGTTCAGACACAGCAATTGCTGTGTCTTGTGTCCATTGCACACAGTCTTCAAAGGATTGTACCTGGAGCTATCCCGGTGGTGGCGGCTCCAGCTGCCGTGGCTGTGCTTCCTACCCCTCCTTCGCCCGTCAAGGAGAAGAAGAAGGAGAAACCCAAGAAGACGCCGAAGAAGAAGGAGGAGCCAGTCGTTGTTGTCGCTACAACAGAGAACGGAGGAGAAGAAGACTCGATTGTCGCTGATGTCGCTTAGCTGTTCGCTCTTAAACGGACGTTTATGTATCTACCTTTGTGTCACACGCGAACATGCATGAGGTCGCGATATCACATGAAGAGGGTATCGCTGCTGTTGTTGCTATTTGTGGTGGCATACACGCACGCATCGTGCCAACAAGGTCCATCCGGTATCCGTGGACCTCCAGGTTACAATGGTACCAACGGTGTTGATGGCGTCAATGGGGTTGATGGTACCAATGGTGTTGATGGAGCATCGATAACTGGTGCTACTGGTCCCAGGGGAGCTACCGGAGCAGCAGGGTCAGCTGGAGGTCCGGGTGCTATTGGCCCTGTCGGTGCTACCGGAGCAGCCGGAGCAACTGGTGCCATGGGACCTACTGGACCATCCGGCAAAGACGGTATGAATGGTACTTCTATCGTAGGTGATACTGGACCTACAGGTCCAGCGGGTACAACCACCGACTCGTCGTATGCAGAGTATGTTCATCTCATCGCATCACCAAACAGCAACGTACCACCAGGAACAGCATTGACGGTAGATACCGAAGTCGTCAACACTGTCCCATCGTCGATCGTGATGGTGACATCTTGTGCAGGCGGAACAGGCTGGACACTCAATGGTGCAGGCACGTATATCGTAGATTACGAGACGAGTCTGGTTGGCTCTAGCTCAGTAGCTCTTTACATGGGTGCTGATTGTGGTAGTCTCGCGATAGATACCAATACGATTTCCGGTTCTACCACGTCGACTACCTGGATCCATGGACGCGCAGCAGTGGTCGTACCCGATGCCACTCCAGTCATCTTTGTGGTCAGTTCTGTGGTTGGCAACGCGGATGTCACAACAGCTGGTTCGGCTGCTGGGTTCTTTGTGATTCGCGTCAGTATTTTGAAGACTGGTGCTGGACCAGTAGGTGCGACTGGTGCTACCGGTCCCATGGGATCTACAGTGTCTACTGTCTCCTATTACAACTTGACGCTTTCAGGACCATGGACCGATCCACAGGGACCATACAACATCAGTTTCACCAAAACTGGACAGATGGTTATGGTGGCCCTACCATATGTCTTGTTCGCGACAAACCAGTCGGTGATCGCCTCTATCACATCGAGCAACTTCGTGGTGGATCCATCATTGTTGCCATCTAGCATCTATCGAGCCAGTGTCTCAGATGTACTCAATGCTGCATCCGATGGTGGCGATTTCGCGAACAACCAGTCTCCTGATACTTGGTATAACCTCGCATTCACTGGAAGTGTTGGTACCTTGTTCATCTATACCCATACCACTTCGGGTAGTTTCAGTGGCAGTGGTCAGATCGCTACCGAGCCAGTGACGTTATCCTATGTCACAGATGCCTAATCGCACACATTCCCTCTCCTCCTTTTCCTTTCTGGCTGTTTTCCGTTCCCAATTATATGGATGTCCTGTCTTTTGTTATTATTGTCGCTGTTCTCATGTGTGTATGCGTGCCAAGTAGACATGAGATGAGAACATGGCCATTTCAATGGTCGCTGTTGTTATTGATCGCTGTTGTTATCAATGGACAATTGATTCGACCACCGCAGCTCATTGGACCACCAGTCGTCAAAGGCGTACCACCTAATGCTACTAACCTCGCTGGTGCTACTGGGCCTATCGGTCCCACTGGCCCCAAAGGTGATGATGGCCTATCGATCACTGGAGCCACCGGACCTGCCGGCTTGAATGGTGGTAATGGTCCCCAAGGAGGGGTCGGTGCTCAAGGTGATGTGGGTCCCACTGGTGATGTCGGTCCCATTGGACCTACTGGTCCATCTGGTCAGGATGGAGTCACTGGACCTACCGGTGCTCAAGGTCCCATTGGACTTGCACTGAACCCCATCTTCGCGAACATTGACGACAGTACGAATCTCACTGCTGTCGCGCTTGGTGAATTGGCCAAGGGTACTCAGACTGCAATGGTTGCTATTGGTATTGATAGAAGGACGAGTGATGCTTTGCCATACTACGGTTTGGAAGCGGGTCTCAACTTCACCGGTTATTATATCTTTTGGTCGCAGCGACTGAATCCCGATCCCAGTTTCTGGTTCCTCGGAGCATTGCTCAGTGGGATTCCTGGAGCGCCAGGTCCCACTGGTGTCACTGGTGCATCCATCGTTGGACCCCAAGGTTCGATTGGTCCTACCGGTGTGACTGGAGCCGTCGGAGCACAAGGTGCCAATGGAGGTGCCGGTCCTCAAGGTGTGATGGGTCAAGATGGAGCAACCGGTGCTCAAGGTCCCATTGGACCTACTGGTGTTGATGGAGCAGCCATCACCGGTGCTCAAGGACCCATCGGTGTGACTGGTCCAGTAGGACCCATTGGTGTGACCGGAAACGATGGTGCTTCCATCACCGGTGCTACCGGCGCTCAAGGAGCTGTTGGACCTATTGGAGTGACCGGTCCCATAGGTCCCATCGGTGTCACAGGAGCAGATGGTGCCTCTATCACTGGCCCAACAGGTGCGTCGATCACCGGTGCTCAAGGAGCCATAGGTCCCATAGGTCCTACCGGTGCAACAGGAGCAGATGGTGTTTCCATCACAGGTCCTACTGGTCCTGCAGGGGCAGCTTCGGCGACTGGTGCTCAGGGAGCGATTGGTCCCACTGGTGTAACCGGCCCCATAGGCCCTATTGGTGTCACTGGTGCCAGAGGTGCGGGTCTGAACCCACAGTATCTCACATTGACGGATTCGACCAATCTGACAGCGATCGCTGTCAATGCGATGTCTCTGGGGTTGACATCAGCCGTGGTTGCAGTACGATTCGATGCACGTTCATCTGCAGATACACCGTTCTTTGATCTGCCAACTTCCGTCAATTTCACCGGTGATCTCTTAATATGGATCCAAGCGGATTTCAATGATCCTGGTCATTGGGAGTTGGGACCCCATTTGACTGCAGTTCCAGGTCCCATTGGAGTGACCGGTCCCGTTGGACCTCAAGGTGCTGTTGGACCTATCGGTCCTACTGGTGTGACCGGTAACGATGGAGCATCTATCACTGGACCAACAGGTGCATCGATCACTGGTGCTCAAGGTCCCATCGGAGCTCAAGGAGCAGTAGGACCTACTGGTGTCACTGGAGCAGTAGGTGTTACTGGTGATGTTGGAGCTCAAGGTCCAGTCGGTCCTACCGGTGTGACTGGAGCTCAAGGTGGCGTTGGTGCTCAGGGTGTGATTGGACCTGTCGGTGCTCAAGGAGCAGTAGGCCCTACTGGTGTGACTGGCAACGATGGAGCCTCTATCATTGGTCCAACAGGTGCTGTTGGAGCTCAAGGAGGTGTCGGCGCTCAGGGTCCTATAGGCCCTACCGGTGTGACCGGTGCTGCTGGAGCACAAGGTTCTCTCTCTCTCTCTCTCTCTCTCTCTCTCTCTCTCTCTCTCTCTCTCTCTCTCTCTCTCTCTGACAGTGCATGTTGTGAAAATATAGGCACGGTTGGAGCTCAAGGTCCAATTGGAAGCCAGGGTCCTC
>Ga0210399_10000007_pt1 | contig 151264 bp, 146 predicted proteins | sample IncBWC14MmetaG_FD_150865 | JGI IMG/M metagenome (GOLD analysis project Ga0210399, IMG submission 150865) | Forest soil microbial communities from Barre Woods Harvard Forest LTER site, Petersham, Massachusetts, United States - Inc-BW-C-14-M | ecosystem: Environmental > Terrestrial > Soil >...
ACAATCCTCAACGCCATGCTCAGGACCAAAACGCCATGGCAACCCGCTTGACAGCCAACACAGTCGCTCACCCCAACCCTCTCCCAATGGGAGAGGGGCGCACTTTCGCCGCGATGACAGTTCAACCCAACTTCATCACGCTTTAGCTTCTGAGAGCCTGCAGAATTCTGACCGCGGCCGTGAAGTCGACCAGACGTGCGGCACGTCGTGCCGCCAGCTCCTCATCCACCCCCCATTTTTCCGCGTTCCAGTCCTCCTCGACATGAGCGGCGGCCCAGGCCTTTTCCTCCGGTATCACGCCGTGAAAGAGCGCGAACGCCAGCAGGGCCGAGCCCGTCAACGTCGTGATGACATGCAGCGCCGCGATCGCCCAGGGATCGGACGGCAGCGTCGCGCGTGCCGCGGCAATGGCCTTGTCGGACTGGCGCACATGCATGATGCCTTCGCAGAGCATGAAATGGGCGCCAAGCGAATCCGCCGCCCAGAACAGGATAGGGTCCCAATGCTCAGCTTCCCGCGCCACCAGCGCCTCGGGATGGCCGGCGCGGTAAAACAACAGATCCGAGCCGAGATATTTTGCAACATCGTCGGCCACCGCACCGACCTTGCCGACCACGCCCTGAACGACGCTGTTGGCAAAACGGGTCGCCGGCATGCTCACGGGGTCGATGATCTCGCCTTGCGCGTTCCATTCAGTTGCGATCATCTCCGCGATGGCGCGCGCGGGCACGATCAAAAGCCTTCCCGCTGGCGTCTTGATCGGCTTGCCGTCCAGCGTGATGGAAAATCCGCCCTCGCCCTCGGCGATGGCGGCATTGGCGTAAAAGCGTTTGCGCTGCGGCATACGCGCCGAGCGCCGCGCCGCCTCAAGCGGATCGGCCGCAGGTTGTCCTGTCACTTCGTCAAACAGCTCACGCATTTCCCGCACCAGCTCTTGGTCGCATTCTTCTGCGCTGTGTTATCTCATGGTACGCTGCAGATAAAGCGAGTATGCATGCGATGTCCAAAGCATCGGCGATGATCGTGGTTCCGCTGGCAGGCCTTCTGCTTGCCGGCGCGAGCCTGTCCGGCTCCCAAGCCGGATTTCGCTCGCCGGAATCGCTCGTGCGCAACCTCTATGCCTATTATGGCGACCGCTCATCGGAGCTGTCGAGCGGACTGCCGCGCGACGCCGATACCGCACGCCAGTTTTTTGACCAAACCCTGCGCGAAGCCTGGCTTTCGTCGCGAAAGGCACCTTATGATTTTCTGGTGCAGAGCCCGACCTGGAAATTAGGCGCGATTTCGATCTCGATCCTGCGCAAGCAATTCGACAAGACCTACGTCGTCGCCTCGTTCGATAACCAGGGGCGCGCCGTCATCATGAATTTCGTTCTCGTGAGCGGACCCGACGGCTGGGTAATCTACGACGTCGAAAGCCCGCACGATTCCTTGCGCGCGTTCCTGGCGCAGTACAAAAATCAGGGTTTGAACCGATAAGATATCGACGGAGTTTTAGCACCCCAATGCGCGGCACCACGACAAAAGATAAACTCAGGATAACGGTCGGGGCCGCGGTCGCTCTGCTCATCGTGGGCTGGCTCGTCGCGCTCGCTATCGCAACTTTATCGGTTCACTAAGTGAGATGGGGTTTGGTTGAATCGCTTCTGCAGCGGACTCGATTCACCTCTCCCCGCTGGGGAGAGGTCGATTTGCTCCTGGCGATGCCAACGGGTCGCGCTAACGCCAGACGTCGCGGTTACAGCGCAACCGAATTTCGATGGTAGAATCGGCGCGGGATCGGGATGAAACCGCAATCACCTGTCGTTGGCGCAGGCGCGCGAATAGGCTTCGCGTTCGGCCGGACCAAGTCCGCTGGCTGCGGCCTCATCGAGACAGGTCGAGACGCGATCGCTGAAGGAAGGCCGCGGCGACACCTGATAGCTTGGGCGCGCCACCGCATCCAATTGCGGTATTTTCGGCACCTCGATCTTGGGCGGGGGCGGAGGCACTATCGGCGCCGGATTGAATTGCGACCCGCCCGGCGGAATGAACTGCACCTGGGCTGAGGCCGCATCTGTGGCGAACAGCGACACGGCCAACACACCGGCCATCGCGACGGGAGTAATGATGAAAATCCGCTTCATGGAGGCGTATGTCGTGATGTCCCTGAAAGGGCGCAAGTGTGGTGAATTTAACATTCGCTTTACTATCGCCGGCTTGAATCCTTGCGGCGAAAAGTAAATCCGGAACGGCTGTTGTTAATCTTCAGGCGCGTTTTCGATCGGATCGAAGCGGTCGGCTTCCAGCCCCAACAGGTTCCAGGATTGCAGCATGTGTGGCGGCAATGGCGCGGTGACGTCGATCACGCCGCCGCGAGGATGCGGTATTGCGATCCGCCGCGCCAGAAGATGAAGTCGTTTCTGCAAGCCACCGGGCAACTCCCAGTTTTCCTTGTTGAAATATTTGGGATCGCCGACGATGGCGTGGCCGATATGCGCCATGTGTGCGCGCAACTGGTGCGTTCGCCCGGTGACCGGCTTCAACGAAACCCAGGCGAGTTTCTGCGCCGAGGTCTCGACCACGGCATAATAGGTCACCGCATGGTTTGCGCCCTCATCGCCATGGGCTGCGATCCGCATGATGGTGTCCTCCTCGCCTTCCTCCCTGGCGAGAAAGGTGGAGATGCGGCCCTGCTTCGGCTTCGGCACGCCGGCCACCAGCGCCCAATAGGTCTTGCGCGCCGAGCGGTGGCGGAAAGAACCGGTGAGCGCGGTTGCGGCAAAGCGGGTTTTCGCAACCAGGAGGCAGCCCGCGGTGTCCTTGTCGAGTCGATGCACCAGGCGCGGCTTCTGTCCTTTTGCATCGCGCATCACTTCCAGCATCTGGTCGATATGCCGCGTCGTTCCCGAGCCGCCCTGCACGGCAAGCCCGGCCGGCTTGTTGAGCACCAGCACGTCCGCGTCTTCAAAGAGCGTCAGCTCCTTCAGCGAGGCGAGGGTTTTTTGCGCGGCTTCCGAGAGCTGGGCGGTTATCCGCGGCGCATCCAGCCGCAGCGGTGGAATGCGGACGCTCTGCCCCGCCTCCAGCCGGTCCTTGCTGTCGGCGCGCTTGCCGTTGACGCGCAGCTCGCCTTTGCGAACGATGCGCTGGATGTGGGAGAACGACAGGCCGGGAAAGCGCGCCTCGAGAAAGCGGTCGACGCGCATACTGTTCTCATCCGCCGTCACGACCACGGTCTGAACCCTGGTCGGCGCTGCCTCTTCCCTCGCCGGCTCGGCCAAGACGGGCTTTGGCGAACGAGGCGCGTGATCCGCAAACCCCGACGGCTTGCCGCTCGCACGCTGTGCTTGCCCCCGCTCACCTTGCGAGGTCCGAAATGGACGTGAGCCTTTTGGGCCGTCGCGACGGTCGCGCGAAGAACGCTTGGGCAGAGGTCTCTTGTTGCGGCGGCTCATGATCTCTTTCCGTACCGCACCGGCACCCCGAAAATCCAGCCCTCACGACGATCGAAGCCTTCGCATTCCGGGTACATAAACGCGGCACTGTCGGCGAGCTTGCGCAATGCCGCGGCCGCGACCAGCGCATCCGCCTGATCGACAGACCGGCAAACAATGCCGCACTGACGCCGGCCATCATAAAAGCTGAGAGCCCTATCCAGGGCATCGTAGTTCGATGCCAGGAGATCAAGACGTCTCGGCCTTTCAACGCCCGCCTTGCGGTAGAAGAAGGAGGGGTAGATTTCTACGACCGTGGTTTTGGCTTCCTCAATTGCGTCGAATGGCCATATCGCGATCGACTTTCCGTGGCACGTCGCAATCTTGTGCAGCATCCGCATTCCGGAAAAGCTGCCGGCACCGACCTGAGCTCCAATCATATGATAGATTGAAATCGCGTTCCCCTCGACATCATCGACCTTGCGCCGATAGTTCCGGCGATAACGTTCGCCTCTATACTTGGTGTGCAAAATGTAGGGGCGAAAAGGGCTTTGCTCTCCCGTCCAGACCGGCCCTGCATAGAGATCCGGGGTCTGATCGCACAGCCCGTCGACAAAAGCCCACAGTGCCCTGACGTCGCCAATTTGTCTCGGCCCGACCAGATCGTTGTCCCATGGTATGGAGAAGGCAAAATCGATCCCGACAAGCGTGGGCTTGTCGTTGAGCTTGACGATGTAATCGATCACCTCCGGCCTGCTCCACCGTCCGCCGCATGTTGGAGCCACAAGCCGACATTCAGCGCTTCCCACCTCAATTTCGGCGATCTGGATGCCAGCGTGTCTGGCTCCCTTAGCGCCCGACCAATCGATGGCGACAAAGCGCCCGAAACCGGTCATTTCCGCTCCCTTCGCAGTTTGGCCCAATACTCCAGCCGCTTGCGGATTTCGCGCTCAAAGCCGCGCTCGGGCGGATCGTAGAAGGTCTGCCGGCCCATCGACTCCGGAAAGTAATCCTGCCCGGAGAAGGCTTCGGGCGTGTCGTGATCGTATTCGTAGCCTTCGCCGTAGCCTTCCGATTTCATCAACCTGGTCGGAGAATTCAGGATGTGCTTGGGCGGCAACAACGAGCCGCCCTCCTTTGCCGCACGCATCGCCGCTCCGAACGCCGTGTAGGCCGCGTTCGATTTCGGCGCGGTAGCGAGATAGATCACGGCCTGCGCGATTGCGAGTTCGCCTTCGGGAGAGCCGAGGAAATCAAAGGCGTCCTTGGCGGAATTGGCGACCGCGAGCGCCTGCGGATCGGCAAGCCCGATGTCCTCGACCGCCATGCGCACGACGCGCCGCGCCAGAAACAGCGGGTCTTCACCGGCGTCCAGCATCCGCGCCAGATAGTAGAGAGCCGCGTCGGGATCGGAGCCGCGCACCGATTTATGCAGCGCCGAGATCAGGTTGTAGTGTCCGTCCGCCGATTTGTCGTAAATCGGCGCGCGGCGCTGCAAGACCTCCTGCAACTGAGCGGCGGTGAAGATCTCGCCCTCGCGCGCGGCGCGCCAGACCTCTTCGGCCAATGTCAACGCGGCGCGTCCGTCGCCATCCGCCATCCGCGCCAGAACGGCGCGCGCTTGCTCATCCAGCGGCAGTTTCCTGCCCTCGACCTTCTCGGCGTGCAGGAACAGCCGTTCGATCGCCGCATGATCGAGCGAATGAAACACCAGCACGCGGGCGCGCGACAACAACGCCGCGTTGAGTTCGAAGGAGGGGTTTTCGGTGGTGGCGCCGACCAGCACCACGGTGCCGTCTTCCATCACGGGCAGAAACGAATCCTGCTGCGCGCGATTGAAGCGGTGCACCTCATCGACAAAGAGCAGCGTGCCCTTGCCCATTTCGCGTCGCGCGCGAGCCGCGTCGAACGCCTTCTTCAGATCGGCGACGCCGGAAAAGACCGCCGAGAGCTGTTCGAAATGCATCTCGGTCGCGTCCGCAAGCAGCCGCGCGACCGTGGTCTTGCCGGTGCCCGGAGGTCCCCAGAAGATCAGCGAGCCCACGTTGCGCGTTTCCAGCATGCGCGTCAGCGCGCCGTCCGGCCCCAGAATGTGTTCCTGGCCGACGACTTCCGACAGCTTTTTCGGGCGCAACCGATCGGGGAGCGGATGCGGCGCGTCCCTCTCCATCCCAGCCGCGGCGAACAGGCTGGCGCCCTCGTTTCTGCCTGGCCGTTTCGGGCTCATCCGCCCAGCGTCACATTGATCTGCTGGCCGCCGCGCACCAGCGTGATGCGCCAGAGCCGCGAGGAGTCGCGCGTGGCCTTTTCCAGATCGCTGGTCTTGAGGATTTTCTGATTATTGACCGACACGATGATGTCGCCTTTCTGGAATCCGACATTGGCTGCCGTTCCGCCGTCGGCGAGATCGGTCACCACGACACCTTCGGTATCGACATCCAGATGCAGTTCGTCGGCAACCGCTGGCGAAATGTTGGAGACCCTTGCGCCCTGGAAAGGCGAGCGTCCGGTCAGAACGATTTCGTTGCGTCCGCTATCGGGCGCGGTTTCCAGCGCCACCGTCAGCTTCAAATTCTTGCCGGCGCGCTGCACATCGATCTGAGAGCTGCCGCCGAGCGGACGCGTTGCAAAGCGGTAATCGAATGCGTTGGGATCCTCGATCGTCTGCCCGTCGATCGCGACGATCAGGTCCGATGACTTCAAGCCTGCGCGGGAGGCCGGACTGTTCGCAACGACGCTGGCGACCAGCGCGCCGCTCGGCAGTTTCAGCCCGAGTGTTTCGGCGATCTCCGGCGTCACCGTCTGCAATCTTGCGCCGAGCCACGGCCGCCTGACGGCCTTGCCGCCGCTTTTCGCCGAAGCCACCACCACGCGAACCATATTGGCGGGAATCGCAAAGCCGATGCCCTGCGATCCGCCGGAGCGGGAGAAGATCGCGGTATTGATGCCGGCAAGCCTGCCGGTCATGTCGACCAGCGCGCCGCCGGAATTGCCGGGATTGATCGCCGCGTCGGTCTGGATGAAGAACTGGTAGTCGGTGATGCCTACTTGCGTGCGCGCCAGCGCCGAAATGATGCCGTGGGTGACGGTCTGGCCGACGCCAAAGGGATTGCCGATCGCAAGTACGACGTCGCCCACCAACAGCTCGTCGGAATTGGCGAAATCGAGCGTCGGAAATTTTTCGCGGGCGTCCTTCAGCCGCAGCACGGCGAGATCGGTGCGGCTGTCCTTGAGAACGATCTCGGCCTCGAATTCGCGCTTGTCGGAAAGCGAGACCTTGACCTGATCGGCGCCTTCGATGACGTGGTTGTTGGTCACGACGAGGCCGGTCGCATCGACCATCACGCCCGACCCGAGCGAGCGCTGCATCTGTTCCGGTTGCTGGCCCGGCACCCCGAAAAAGCGGCGGAACAGCGGATCGTCCAACAGCGGATTGCGGTTCTGCACCATCTTGGCGGCATAGACGTTGACGACGGCCGGCTGCACCCGCTGCACGATCGGGGCGTAGGAGAGTTTCAATTCGGCCGCGGAAGCCGGCACGCGCCGGTCCTGGGCCATCGCGGCTGACGCAACCAAAAGGATGAACAATGCCGTAAAACAGCGAATAGCGCTCATGGAAAAATCCTGGGGGCGAGATGCCGCAAATATAGGCGCTTAAGCTCGCTATTAGAAGTGACCGGGGCGCTCGGCACGGCCATTGTGAGCCCAATCGACAGCACAATTGCAGATTTGCCATAAGCCTAATCCTTGCATTTCCGCCGGCCGGGCCGATAGGTAATGGCGCAGCCGGTGATGACAGGAACAGCAAGCTCGGGAGAACGCCAATGAAGGCCGTCGGATACAGAAAATCGCTGCCGATCGACGCAAGCGAGGCCCTGATCGATTTCGAGACCGAAAGGCCCGAACCGAAGGGCCGCGACATCCGCGTCGCGGTCAAGGCAATCTCCGCCAATCCGGTCGACTACAAGGTGCGCAAGCGCGCGGCTCCTCCGCAAGGCGAAACCAAGGTCCTCGGCTACGACGCCGCCGGTGTCGTCGATGCGGTCGGGCCTGAGGTGACGCTGTTTCGGCCCGGTGACGAGGTGTTCTACGCCGGCTCGATTCTTCGGCAAGGCACCAATTCGGAGTTTCACCTGGTTGACGAACGCATCGTCGGAGCAAAGCCGAAGAGCCTGCCGTTTGCGGAAGCCGCGGCACTGCCGTTGACCTCGATCACCGCCTGGGAATTGCTGTTTGATCGGCTCGGCGCGGTGCCGGGCAAGAGCGTCGATCCGCGCACGCTTCTGATCGTCGGCGGCGCCGGCGGCGTCGGCTCGATCCTGATCCAGCTTGCCCGCCGCCTCACAGGACTGACTGTCGTGGCGACCGCATCACGCGCGGAATCGCAAAAATGGTGCCTCGATCTCGGCGCCGATGCCGTCGTCGACCACTCGAAGCCGATGAAGGAACAGATCGAAAAGCTGAAGGTGCGGCCGGTGGCGCTGGTCGCAAGCCTGACCAATACCGACCAGCACTACAACGCGATTGCCGAGCTGATGGCGCCCCAGGGCAAATACGGGTTGATCGACGATCCCCCCGAATTCAACGTCGGCGTCTTCAAGGGCAAGGCGATCTCGATCCACTGGGAATCGATGTTCACCCGTTCATCGTTTCAGACAGAAGACATGATCGGCCAGCACCGCCTGCTCAACGACGTCGCCGACCTGATCGACAAGGGCGTGCTGCGCACCACGCTCGGCGAGAGATTCGGCACGATCAATGCCGCCAATCTGAAGCGGGCACACGCGCTGCTCGAAAGCGGCAAGTCGCGCGGCAAGATCGTGCTCGAGGGGTGGTGAGCTACTGAAATAGCTGAACCTATTCCGGCCGCGGCGTTTGCCGAAAGCTGCAGGCGCGGGAACACCGCGCCGGGCTTATGGAAGAACTGGTTCGCAGTCGCACGCAAAAAAAGCGGCGCTAACGCGCCGCTTTTGGTTTAACACCTTAGAGCCTTTTCGGTTCTGATTGAATCAGTACCGAGGCTCTAATTTCTTGTTTTGACGCGTTTTCTTCACGCGAACCGGTATCCACTTCGCTCGAAAACGCTATAGAAAGCCAATCAGGCGGCCTCGGCTTCGGCCTTTTCCTGCACCGGACCTGAATCCTGGCCCTTGGCATCGACGTCGCGGTCGACGAACTCGATCACCGCCATCGGCGCGTTGTCGCCATAGCGGAAGCCGGCCTTGATGATGCGGGTGTAGCCGCCGTGCCGATCCTTGTAGCGGGGGGCGAGCACGTCGAACAGTTTCTTCGCCTGGTCGACGTCGCGCATCTCCGAGATCGCCTGGCGGCGCATCGCAAGCCCGCCGCGCTTGCCGAGCGTAACGAGCTTCTCGACGATCGGGCGCAATTCCTTGGCCTTGGGCAGCGTGGTGACAATCTGCTCGTGCTTGATCAGCGCAGCAGCCATGTTGGCAAACATCGCGCGCCGGTGCTCGGCGGTGCGATTAAGCTTGCGGTGAACCTTACCGTGACGCATTTGACTATTCCTTGCTTTCCTTGTCGCGGACGGTTCGTCCGACATCTGCTCAGGTGGGCTGCCTGCGTTCGCCCTGGATGGCGAATAGCGAATTGTGAGTAGCGAATGGTTTTCTCACATTCGCTAATCGCTACTCCCTGTTCGCTCAGTAGTGATCCTCGAAGCGCTTGGCGAGCTCGTCGATGTTCTCGGGCGGCCAGCCCGGCACTTCCATGCCGAGATGCAGCCCCATCTGGGCCAGCACTTCCTTGATCTCGTTGAGCGACTTGCGGCCGAAATTCGGGGTGCGGAGCATTTCCGCTTCCGACTTCTGCACGAGATCGCCGATATAGACGATGTTGTCGTTCTTCAGACAGTTGGCCGAACGGACCGACAGTTCGAGTTCGTCGACCTTCTTGAGGAAGGCGGGATTGAAGGCGAGGTCCGGAATGATCTCCTGGGCGACTTCCTTGCGCGGCTCCTCGAAATTGACGAACACGTTGAGCTGATCCTGCAGGATGCGCGCGGCAAAGGCGACCGCATCGTCCGGCGAGATCGCGCCGTTGGTCTCGATCGACATCGTCAGCTTGTCGTAGTCGAGGATCTGGCCCTCGCGGGTGTTCTCGACCTTGTAGGAAACCTTGCGCACCGGGGAGTAGAGGCTGTCGACGGGGATCAGTCCGATCGGCGCGTCCTCGGGACGGTTGCGCTCGGCGGCGACATAGCCCTTGCCCGAGGAGACCGTGAATTCCATGCGGATCTCGGCGCCTTCATCGAGGGTGCAGATCTGCAGTTCCGGATTGAGCACGGTGATATCGCCGACGGTCTGGATGTCGCCGGCAGTCACCACGCCCGGCCCCTGCTTCTTCACGACCATGCGCTTGGGGCCTTCGCCCTGCATCTTGATCGAGATGTCCTTGATGTTGAGCACGATGTCCGTGACGTCCTCGCGGACGCCCGCGATCGAGGAGAACTCGTGCAGCACGCCGTCGATGTGCACCGACTGCACCGCGGCGCCCTGCAGCGAGGAAAGCAGGATGCGGCGGAGCGCATTGCCCAGCGTCTGGCCAAAACCGCGTTCGAGCGGCTCGGCAACGAGGGTCGCATAACGGGTCGCGTCGGTGCCCGGAGAAACCTGTAGCTTGTTGGGCCGGATAAGTTCTTGCCAATTTTTCTGGATCGTCACTGTTTCACCCATGGGCCAGTCGATTTGCCACAATCACTGGCGTTGGAGACCTCGCGGATCATTCCGCGGCTTGAAATATTTCCCAAAAACCCGTCGCGGGCGGCAAAGCCACCCGCACCTTGAAGCATCAAACCCGCCGGCGCTTGCGCGGACGGCAGCCATTGTGCGGGATCGTCGTCACGTCACGGATCGAGGTGACGGTGAAGCCCGCAGCCTGCAGCGCACGAAGCGCCGATTCACGCCCCGAACCGGGGCCTGCAACTTCAACCTCCAGCGTGCGCATGCCGTGTTCCTGCGCCTTCCTGGAGACGTCTTCGGCCGCGACCTGCGCGGCATAGGGGGTCGACTTGCGCGAGCCCTTGAAGCCCATCGTGCCCGCCGACGACCAGGCGATAGTATTGCCCTGTGCATCGGTGATGGTGATGGTCGTGTTGTTGAACGACGAATTCACGTGCGCCACGCCGGAGGCGATGTTCTTGCGCTCACGGCGGCGTACGCGGGTGGCTTCCTTGCCCATTTAAGAACCTTTCCTGACGATCTCAACGCCGCCGTAATGCCAGCGGCTACACCTGACGAGCGAGTAGCGAGTAGCGAATGGTAAGGTTCGCGCCCTACTCGCTATTTCGCCATTCCCTATTCGCCAACTTACTTCTTCTTGCCGGCAATCGACTTGGCCGGACCCTTGCGCGTGCGCGCATTGGTGTGGGTGCGCTGACCACGCACCGGCAACCCGCGTCGATGGCGCAGGCCGCGATAGCAGCCGAGATCCATCAGGCGCTTGATGTTCATGCCGACCTCGCGACGCAGGTCGCCCTCGACCATGTAGTCGCGGTCGATCACTTCGCGGATCTGCAGAACCTCCTGGTCGGTCAACTGACTGACGCGACGGTCAGTGGGGATCTTCACCTTCTCCATGATCTCGGCCGCCGATTTCGAACCGATGCCATGGATGTACTGGAGCGCGATCAGCACGCGCTTGTTGGTCGGGATATTCACACCGGCAATACGGGCCACGGACTTCTCTCCTGTCGCCGGTCCCTTGGGGATACGGCCTTTTTTGCTGTCTTAAGCTATCTCGGGCAGGTGTTCACAAACGCGAACACGACGCCCTTCCCCTCGATTATTCGGGGCCCGGCATCGTCTTGAAACTATCCGACTGGATGCGGGGCTTATTAAAGGATTCAACTTGGTTTCGTCAACCGCCTCTATGCCTTAGCTCGCTTTTTCGTGACCTTTTTTGCAACTTTCCGCGCCCTCCCGGCGGCGCGCTTCCTGGCACCGGTAGAAGCCTTCAGGGACGATTTTTTGGGCCGTCTGGAGGCCTTTTTCCCGGGCTTCCCGGCCGCTTTGGCGGCCTTTTTAGCGGTATTGGGTGCGGATTTGGCGACTTTGCGGCCCGGCCGCTTGGCGGCCCTCGCCGCCAGCCTTCCCATGACCGGTCTTTTGGACGCCCTGGTCTCCACGGCGCCGATGGCGGCCAAGATGCGGTTGATCTCGTGGGTCACGTGCTCGATGGTCATCATGCCATCGACAGTGAGCAATTTGCGCCGTTCCGAATAATAGTGGATCAGCGGTTCGGTCTGCGCCCGGTAGTTCGCCAGCCGCTTCGTCAGCACCTCCGACGTATCGTCGATCCGCACCTCTTCGCCGCGCGAGCGCATCTCCGCGACCCTGCTTTCGACCCGCTGCAGCAGCGCGCTTTCATTGACGCGAAGCTCGATGACGGCGTCGAGCTTGAGGCGCTTCTTCCTCAATAGTTCGTCGAGCGCCTCGGCCTGCGGCACCGTGCGCGGAAAACCGTCGAGGATGAAACCCCTGGCGGCGTCCGGCTGGTCCAGCCGATCGGAGATGATCCCGATCACGATATTGTCCGGCACCAGGGAGCCGCTCGCCATGATTTCCTCGGCTTTGAGGCCGACCGGTGTCTGCGCCGCCGCCGCCGCGCGCAGCATTTCGCCGGTGGAAAGCTGGACGATGCCGTGCCGCTTGATCAGCCTTTGCGCCTGCGTTCCCTTGCCCGATCCCGGCGGTCCCAGAAGAATCAGTCTCATGTGCGTTCGCCCCCCGGCTCGGTGAGCGAGTAATCGCACACCACTCTGCAAAATCATCAATGGCGCCAATTGAGATCAGCGCGAACGCCTTTTTTAAAGCGCGCGGATCAGCGACGGCGCCCCCTCAATTTCGATTTTCTGATCAGCCCCTCATATTGATGGGCGAGCAAATATCCCTGAACCTGCGCCACCGTATCCATGGTCACGCTGACGACGATCAACAGCGAGGTTCCGCCGAAATAAAACGGCACCGAAGCGTAGGAAATCAGGATTTCGGGGATCAGGCAGACGATAGCGAGATAGACTGCCCCTACCACCGTGATCCGCGACAACACATAGTCGATATATTCGGCCGTGCGCTCACCCGGCCGAATGCCGGGGATGAAGCCGCCATGCTTTTTCAGGTTGTCGGCGGTCTCCGTCGGATTGAACACGATTGCGGTGTAGAAAAAGGCGAAGAACACAATCAGCGCCAGATAAAGGATCAGAAACAGCGGGCGGCCGTGACCGAGCTGGGTGGTGATCCATTGAAACCATTCCGGCCCGCGGCCGGCATTGAAATTCGCAACCGTGGTCGGCAGCAGCAAGAGCGAGGACGCGAAGATCGGCGGAATCACGCCCGAGGTGTTCAGTTTGAGCGGCAGATGCGAAGACTGGCCTTCGAACATCTTGTTGCCGACCTGACGCTTCGGATACTGGATCAGCAGGCGCCGCTGCGCCCGTTCCATGAACACGATGAACGCGATCACCGCGACCGCCATCACGATCACGATCAGAATGAGACCGGTGGACAGCGCGCCCTGACGGCCGAGTTCGAGCATGTTGGCAAGCGCCGAGGGCAATTCGGCGACGATGCCGGAAAGGATGATCAGCGAGATGCCGTTGCCGATGCCGCGCGAGGTGACCTGCTCGCCGAGCCACATCAGGAACATGGTGCCCCCGGTCAGCGTGATCGTGGTCGACAGGCGGAAAAACAGGCCGGGATCGCTGACCACGTTGCCCGCGCCCTCGAGCCCGACTGCGATACCGTAGGACTGGAACGCGGCGAGGATCACGGTTAGATAACGCGTGTACTGGTTCAGCGTCTTGCGGCCCGCTTCGCCTTCCTTCTTCAGCGCCTCAAGCTGCGGGGAAACCGTGGTCAAAAGCTGGATGATGATCGATGCCGAGATGTACGGCATGATATTGAGCGCAAAGATCGCCATGCGGTGGATGCCGCCGCCGGCGAACATGTTGAACATGCCGAGAATGCCGCCGGCTTGCGAGCGGAATACCTGCTCCCAGATGTTGGGGTCGATGCCGGGCAGCGGAATATAGGTTCCGAGCCGATAGACGAGCAGCGCACCCAGCGTGAACCAGATCCGCTTCTTCAATTCTTCGGCTTTTCCAAGCGCCGAAAAGTTGAGGTTGGCCGCAAGTTGTTCCGCTGCTGAGACCATGTTTGGCTTTCTCCTGCGCTTTCCGCTGCAAGGCCCCGAAAAGTCGGGACATTTGGCGGACGCCGGACATTATTTGGTGCTCGGCTTCGATAAGTCCATCGCCCCGTCGTCAAGATCGCCTGCAAGCTGCGGACGATGACGCAGATGTTACGCCGCCTTGCCTTCTTCCTTTTTTGCGGGGCCGAGAATTTTCACCGTGCCGCCGGCCTTCTCAACCGCCGCGATGGCGGATTTCGAAGCGCCGTGAACCTCGATTGTGAGCTTGGCCTTGAGTTCGCCGCGGCCGAGCAGGCGCACGCCGTCCTTGGCGCGCCGCAACACGCCGGATTTCACCAGCTTCTCGGCGTTGATGGTGTCCTGGGCATCGATCTGCTTGGCATCAATCGCCTGCTGCAGACGGTCAAGATTGATTTCGACGAATTCGAGCCGGAAGACGTTGTTGAAGCCCCGCTTCGGCAGCCGCCGGTGCAGCGGCATCTGGCCGCCTTCAAAACCCTTGATGCGCACGCCCGAGCGGGCGGTCTGGCCCTTGCCGCCGCGCCCCGAGGTCTTGCCCTTGCCCGAACCGATGCCACGGCCCACGCGCATCCGCTTTTTGCGCGAGCCGGCATTGTCGGCGATATCGCTGAGCTTCATCGTTCGCTTCCTTTATCTCTGGACCATGATCTGGTCCAAAAAGCGGCTTCCACTTCTCGGGATCATGCTCCGACCTCCTTACTTCTCGCCGACGACGCGGACGAGATGTTGAACCTTGGCGATCATGCCGCGAACTTCCGGAGTATCCTTCAGTTCGGCGACGCGGCCGATCTTGTTGAGCTTGAGGCCGACCAGCGTCGTGCGCTGCGAGTGGTGGCGGCGAATCGGGCTGCCGGTCTGCTCGACCTTGATCGTCTTTGCGGCCTTGGCCATGGTCTAAAACTCCGTGACGCGCGAAAGCGCGGACTGTTGTTATTCGGCAACCGTTTCGGCGTCACCGCCGAGGCGGCGCGCCTGCAAGGCCGAGACCTTGATGTTGCGGCGTGCCGCGACCGAGCGCGGCGAATCCTGGTGCTTGAGCGCGTTGAAGGTGGCGCGGACCATGTTGTAGGGATTCGACGAACCGATCGATTTTGCGACCACGTCCTGGATGCCGAGCGTCTCGAAAACCGCGCGCATCGGACCACCCGCGATGATGCCGGTACCCGCAGGTGCAGCCCGCAAATAGACCCGGCCTGCGCCGTGGCGGCCGGAAATGTCGTGATGCAGCGTGCGGCCTTCGCGCAGCGCCACGCGCGTCAAATTGCGCTTGGCGGCGTCGGTCGCCTTGCGGATCGCCTCCGGAACCTCGCGCGCCTTGCCATGGCCGAAACCGACCCGGCCCTTCTGGTCGCCGATTACGACCAGCGCCGCAAAGCCGAAGCGCTTGCCGCCCTTGACGACCTTGGCCACACGATTGATGTGGACGAGCTTGTCGACGAACTCGCTGTCGCGTTCCTCGCGATCCCTGCTTCGTTCGCGTCCGCCGCGTTCGCGTTCACCTGCCATGGTGTTTTTCCGTTTCCTTGAAAATCCAGTTAGAAGCTCAATCCGCTTTCGCGCGCCGCATCCGCGAGCGCCTTGACGCGGCCGTGATAGAGATAACCGCCGCGATCGAACACGACCTCGGTGACGCCGTTCTTCACCGCGCGCTCGGCGAGCAACTTGCCGACCGCCTTGGCGGCGTCGATGTTCGCCCCGGTCTTGCCGCCCTCGCGCATCGTCTTCTCCAGCGAAGACGCCGACGCAAGTGTCACGCCCTTGAGGTCATCGATGACCTGGGCGTAGATATGCTTGGACGAGCGGAATACCGACAGACGCGGGCGGCCGCCACCGGAACGGCGCAACGACAGCCTCACGCGCTGCTTGCGCCGGGCGTTCGTAACCTTCACTCTCGACATGACCGGCTCCGTTACTTCTTCTTGCCTTCCTTGCGGAAGATGAATTCGTCGACATATTTCACGCCCTTGCCCTTGTACGGTTCCGGCGGGCGGTAGCTGCGGATTTCGGCTGCGACCTGGCCGACGCGCTGGCTGTCATTGCCGACGATGACGATCTCGGTCGGCTTCGGCACCGTGATCGCGATCCCTTCCGGGATCTGGAAGATGACGTCGTGGCTGTAGCCGAGCGCGAGCTGCAGGTTCTTGCCCTGCAGCGACGCACGATAGCCGACGCCGTTGATTTCGAGCCGCTTCTCGAAACCCTTGGTGACGCCGGCGACGAGGTTGGCCACCTGAGCGCGCGCCGTGCCGTACATCGCCTGCGCGCGGTTGGTCTTGACCCTGGGCGCGACCTTGATCACGCCATTCTCGAACTTCACCTCGACGTCGTCATGGGCGATGAACTGAAGCTGGCCCTTCGGGCCCTTCATCTTCACCGTCTGTCCCTCGACGGTCGCGGTGACCCCTGAGGGGATCGTCACAGGCCGCTTGCCGATACGTGACATGGCTCAATCCCTCCTGACTGGCATCTCCGGCGAAGCTATCCACCTCTCCGGAACGCGCACTAGAACACCGTGAAAAGGATTTCGCCGCCCACATTCGCGTCGCGCGCGTCGTGGTCGGCCATAATTCCCTTCGGCGTCGACAATACCGAAATGCCTAAACCGTTGTTGATGCGCGGCAGGTTCTTCACCGAGGCATAGACGCGCCGTCCCGGCTTCGATACCCGCTCGATCTCGCGGATCACGGGCTCGCCGTCAAAATATTTCAACTCGATCTCGAGCTCGCTGCGCCCCGACGGATGCTCCACGCTGGCGTAGCCGCGGATGTAGCCTTCGGCCTTCAGCACTTCGAGCACGTTGGCGCGCATCTTCGAGCCGGGGCTCGAAACCTTCGACTTCGACCGCATTTGCGCGTTGCGGATGCGGGTGATGAGATCGCTGATCGGATCGTGCGTTGACATGTTACGACCCTCCTTACCAGCTCGACTTCACGAGCCCCGGAACCAGGCCCTTGGAGCCGAGTTCGCGCAGCGCGATGCGGGAAAGCTTGTTCTTGCGGTAGTTCGAGCGCGGGCGCCCCGTCAGCTCGCAACGATTGCGGATCCGGGTCGGCGACGAATTGCGCGGCATCTCGGCAAGCTTCAGCGTCGCCGCAAACCGCTCTTCCATCGGCTTGCTCTTGTCGGCGACGATCGCCTTCAGCTTTGCACGGCGGGCGGCGGCATTCTTGGCCATCCGCTTGCGCCGGTTGTTCTTCTCGATCGAACTCTTCTTTGCCATGCTTGGCTCCTTGCGGTTCCGCGTTTGAGAGGCTTTTGTCAGCCTCTCACTGCCGGAACGGGAAATTGAATGCGGTCAATAACGCCCTCGCTTCGTCATCGGTGCGCGCGGTGGTGCACACCGTGACGTCCATGCCCCACGTTTCCCCCGCCTTGTCGAAATCGATTTCGGGGAAAATGATGTGCTCTTTGATGCCGAGCGAATAGTTGCCGCGGCCGTCGAAGCTCTTCGGGTTCAGCCCGCGGAAGTCGCGCACGCGCGGCAGCGCGACATTCACGAGGCGGTCGATGAACTCGTACATGCGCGCCTTGCGCAGCGTGACCTTGCAGCCGATCGGCTGGTTTTCACGCAGCTTGTAGGTCGAGATCGCGATCCGCGAATAGGTCACGACCGCCTTCTGCCCTGCGATCAGCGACAGGTCGGCCGCCGCCAGCTCGGCCTTCTTGCGGTCGTTGACGGCTTCGCCGATGCCCATGTTGAGCACGACCTTGTCCAGGCGCGGCACCTGCAACATGTTGGAGTAGCCGAACTGTTCGGTCAGCTTGCTGCGGATGCTCCTGTCGTATTCCGCGCGCAGGCGCGGGACGTATGCGGTCTCAGCCATCGATCTCTGCTCCCGTGCGTTTGGCAATGCGTACCTTGGTGCCATCCGCCTGAATCTTGAAACCTACGCGGGTCGGCTTGCCGTCCTTGCCGACGATCGCAATGTTGGAAAGGTGGATCGGCGCCTCTTTCGAGATGATGCCGCCCTCCTGCGCCTGGGTCTGCTTCTGGTGGCGTTTGACGAGGTTGACGCCCCGCACCAGCGCCTTGTCTTCGGCGGTGCGCACCTCGAACACCTCGCCGGTGCGACCCTTGTCGCGGCCCGACAACACGATAACCTTGTCACCCTTGCGGATCTTGGCCGCCATCACAGCACCTCCGGGGCGAGCGAGATGATCTTCATGTGGTTCTTGGCGCGAAGTTCGCGCGGCACGGGCCCGAAGATACGGGTGCCCACCGGCTCCGACTGGTTGTTGATCAGCACGGCGGCGTTGCGGTCGAAGCGGATGACCGAACCGTCGGGACGGCGGATGTCCTTGCGGACCCGCACCACGACGGCCTTCATCACGTCGCCCTTCTTCACCTTGCCGCGCGGAATGGCTTCCTTGATCGACACGACAATGACGTCGCCCACGGTGGCATAGCGGCGCTTGGAGCCCCCAAGCACCTTGATGCACATGACACGGCGTGCGCCTGAATTATCGGCCACGTCGAGGTTGGTCTGCATCTGAATCATTGATGCACCTCGTCCTCTTTTCTCGCGCGAAGTTGCGCCTAAAAATTTTCCCGAAAGTCGAAATCCGGCCAGGCCGGATTCGACCTTTAGGCCGTTTTCTGATGTTCGCCCCGGACCACCGTCCAGCGCTTCAATTTCGAGATCGGCTTGCTTTCCTCGATCCACACCGTGTCGCCCGGCTTGAATTCGTTCTTCTCGTCGTGCGCATGGTAGTTTTTCGAACGGCGGATCGTCTTCTTGTAGATCGGATGGGTGAAGCGGCGATCGACGCGCACCACAACCGTCTTGGACTGCTTGTCGCTGACGACCACGCCTTGAAGCGTACGTTTCGGCATGTTCAGTCCCCTACTTCTTCTTCGCGCGGACTTGCGCGGCAATGGTCTTGATGCGGGCGATGTCGCGGCGGGTTTCACGCAGCCGCGACGTGTTCTCCAGCTGCCCCGTTGCGCGCTGGAAGCGGAGGTTGAAGCGCTCCTTCTTCAGATTGAGGACGGCATCGTCCATCTGATCGGGGCTCATCGCGCGGATATCGGCAATCTTCATCTTGGCCATGGCCGTCTTCCCTATTCCGCGATGCGCGCGACGAAGCGCGTCTTGATCGGCAGCTTCGCAGCCGCCAGCGCCAGCGCTTCCTTCGCGGTCTGCACCGTCACGCCGTCGATTTCGAAGATCACCCGGCCGGGCTTGACCCGCGCCACCCACAGTTCCGGCGTACCCTTGCCGGAGCCCATGCGCACTTCTGCGGGCTTCTTCGACACCGGGACATCCGGGAAGATACGAATCCAGACCCGCCCCGCACGCTTCATGTGACGGGTCAGCGCCCGGCGGGCGGCCTCGATCTGACGCGCGGTGATGCGCTCGGGCGCCATCGCCTTCAGGCCGAACTGACCGAATGACAACGCCGCGCCTGAAGTCGCGGTGCCGTGGATGCGGCCCTTATGCGCCTTCCGGAATTTGGTTTTCTTTGGTTGCATCATGGCGTTGAGCCCTCAAACCGTCTCTGTCTTTAGGCCGCTGCGGCATCGCGGCGGGGCCGCGAACCTTCACCCTCGGCCATCTTCTTGTCCTGGGCCATCGGATCGTGCTCGAGGATTTCGCCCTTGAAGATCCAGACCTTGACGCCGCAGGTGCCGAACGTCGTGAACGCGGTCGCCACGCCGTAATCGATGTCGGCGCGCAGCGTATGCAGGGGCACGCGGCCTTCGCGGTACCATTCCATGCGCGCGATCTCGGCGCCGCCCAGACGGCCCGAGCAGTTGATGCGGATGCCCTCGGCGCCCAGACGCATCGCCGACTGCACCGCGCGCTTCATGGCGCGGCGGAACGCGACGCGGCGCTCGAGCTGTTGCGCAATCGATTCGGCGACCAGCGTGGCGTCAAGCTCGGGCTTGCGGATCTCGACGATGTTGATCACGACATCGGAAGCCGTGATGTCGGCAACGCGCTTGCGCAGCTTGTCGATGTCGGCGCCCTTCTTGCCGATCACGACACCCGGACGCGCCGAGTGGATCGTCACCCGGCACTTCTTGTGCGGACGCTCGATCACGATTCTCGCCACCGCCGCCTGCTTGAGCTCCTTGTGCAGGATCTCGCGGATCTTGACGTCCTCGTGCAACAACTTGCCGTATTCGTTCTTGCCCGCGAACCAGCGGGAATCCCACGTCCGGTTGATGCCAAGGCGCAAGCCAATTGGATTGATCTTCTGACCCATCGTATTCTCCCGCGCTCCGTTAAGCGCTCGCCTCGACCTGACGAACGACGATCGTCAGCTGCGAGAACGGTTTAAAGACACGACCCGAGCGGCCGCGGCCGCGCGGAGCGAAACGCTTCATGACGATGCCGTTGCCGACATGCGCTTCCGCAACGACCAGATCGTCGACATCGAGGTCGTGATTGTTCTCGGCATTGGCGATCGCCGATTCCAGGCACTTCTTGACGTCGCCCGCGATCCGCTTGCGCGAAAACTGCAGGTCCGCGAGCGCAGCCGAGGCCTTCCTGCCGCGGATCAGTTGCGCGACCAGGTTCAGCTTTTGCGGGCTCACCCGCAGCATCCTGGCGACCGCCTTGGCCTCGTTCTCGGCGAGGCTCCGTTCGCGCTTTGGTTTGCTCATCGCTTAAGTCCTCAAGCCTTCTTGGCTTTCTTGTCGCCCGAATGGCCGTGGAAGGTACGCGTCGGCGAGAACTCGCCGAATTTGTGACCCACCATTTCCTCGTTCACCGATACCGGCACATGCTTCTGGCCGTTGTAGACGCCGAACACCAGGCCGACGAACTGCGGCAGGATGGTGGAGCGGCGGCTCCAGATCTTGATGACGTCGTGACGGCCGGACGCACGCGCTGCATCTGCCTTCTTGAGCAGCGAGCCTTCGACGAACGGGCCTTTCCAGACTGAACGAACCATGTCCGGCGTTCCTTACTTCTTCCGCTTGTGGCGGCTGATGAGAATGAATTTGTTGGTCGACTTGTTGGAGCGTGTCTTCTTGCCCTTGGTCGGCTTGCCCCATGGGGTCACCGGGTGACGGCCGCCCGAAGTGCGGCCTTCGCCACCGCCGAGCGGATGGTCGACCGGGTTCATCGAGACGCCGCGGTTATGGGGCTTGCGCCCGAGCCAGCGGTTGCGGCCGGCCTTGCCGATCGAGATATTCATGTGATCCGGGTTCGACACCGCGCCGATGGTGGCGGTGCAGCGGCCGTGAACCAGGCGCTGCTCGCCCGAGTTCAGGCGGATGATCACATATTCCTGGTCGCGGCCGACGATCTGGGCGTAGGTGCCGGCAGAGCGCGCCAGCTGGCCACCCTTGCCGATCTTCAGTTCCACATTGTGGATGATGGTGCCGACCGGCATGTTGCCGAGCGGCATGACATTGCCCGGCTTGACGTCGACGTGGGCGCCGGCGATCACGGTATCACCGACCGAAAGCCGCTGCGGCGCCAGGATATAGGCCTGGGTGCCGTCGGCGTATTTCACCAGCGCGATGAAAGCGGTGCGGTTGGGATCGTATTCCAGCCGCTCGACGGTCGCCGGCATGTCGAGCTTGGCGCGCTTGAAGTCGACGATGCGATAGGCCCTCTTGTGGCCGCCGCCGCGGAAGCGCACGGTGATACGCCCGAGATTGTTGCGACCGCCATTCGACAGCTTGCCCTCGGTCAACGCCTTGACCGGCTTGCCCTTGTAGAGCGCCGAACGGTCGACAATGATCAGCTGACGCTGGCCCGGTGTCGTGGGGTTGAATGTTTTCAGTGCCATCGCTGTGCCGCCTTATAGCCCGGTAGTGACGTCAATGCGGTGGCCCTCTTCGAGGGTCACTACAGCGCGCTTGACATCCGACTGCGAACCGAAAGTGCCGCGGAAGACCTTGGTCTTGCCCTTGCGCACCAGCGTGTTCACGCTCTTGACCTTGACGTCGAACAGCTTCTCGACGGCTTCCTTGATCTGCGGCTTGGTGGCCTTGCTCGCGACCTTGAACACCACCTTGTTGTGTTCGGAGGCCATCGTCGCCTTTTCGGTGACGACGGGAGCGACGATGACGTCGTAGTGGCGCGGATCGATGTTCTTCATTTGAAGCGCGCCTCCAACGCATCGACCGCCGCTTTGGTCAGCACCAGCTTCTGACGGCGCAGAATGTCATAGACGTTGATGCCCTGGATCGGCAGCACGTCGATATTCGGAATGTTGCGGGCGGCGGTGGCAAAACCCGCATTGAGTTCCGCCCCGTCAATGATCAAGGCGTTGGTCAGGCCGAGGCCGGAGAAATGTCCGACCAGCCCCCTGGTTTTCGCATTTTCCAGCGCAGCCTTGTCAATCACGATCAGGCCGCCATCCTTGGCCTTGGCGGAGAGCGCATGGCGCAGCGCCAGCGCACGAATCTTTTTCGGCAGATCGGTCGCGTGCGAACGCACCACGGGACCGAACGCGCGGCCGCCGCCGCGAAACTGCGGAACCCGCGCCGAACCGTGACGGGCGCCGCCGGTGCCCTTCTGCTTGTACATTTTCTTTCCGGTGCGCCAGACATCGGCGCGACCTTGCGTCTTATGGGTTCCGGCCTGGCGCTTGTTGAGTTGCCACTGCACGCAGCGCTGGATGATGTCCTTGCGCGGCTCGAGACCAAAGATCTCGTCGGAAAGCTGAACCGAGCCTGCGGCCTTGCCTTCGAGGGTCGTGACTTTCAATTCCATCTCACGCGCCCTCCTGCTGGGCCGGCGCTTCGGCCGCCTTCTCGCCGCCGGCGACCTTGAACTTGCCGGGCTTCGGAGCGTCCTTCGGCAGCGGCTTCTTCACCGCATCGCGCACCGCGATCCATCCGCCCTTGGAGCCAGGAACGGCGCCCTCGACCAGGATCAGGCCACGCTCGACATCGGTCTGCACCACCCGCAGATTGAGGGTGGTGATGCGATCGACGCCCATGTGACCGGGCATCTTCTTGTTCTTGAAGGTCTTGCCGGGATCCTGACGCTGACCGGTCGAACCGATCGAACGGTGCGAGATCGAAACGCCGTGGGTGGCGCGAAGGCCGCCGAAATTCCAGCGCTTCATGCCGCCGGCAAAACCCTTGCCGACGGAGGTGCCGGTGACGTCGACGAACTGGCCAACGACAAAATGGTCGGCCTGAATCTCGGCGCCGACCGGGATCAGCGCGTCTTCCGACACGCGGAACTCGGTGACCTTGCGCTTGGGCTCGACCTTGGCGACCGCGAACTGGCCGCGTTCGGCCTTCGGCATATAGACGGTCTTGCGCGAGCCCGATCCGAGCTGCAACGCGACGTAACCGTTCTTCTCGGTCGTGCGGTGACCGACGACCTGGCAATTGCCCAGCTTGAGCACGGTCACAGGGATATGTTCGCCGGTCTCGGTAAAGACCCGCGTCATCCCGACCTTTTGTGCGATCACTCCGGAGCGCATCTTCGTGCTTCCTGTTGTTGCTGTCCGCTGATTTTCACGGACGGGAGCTAAAGGTTAGAGCTTGATTTCGACGTCGACGCCGGCAGCAAGATCGAGCTTCATCAGCGCGTCCACGGTCTGCGGTGTCGGATCGACAATGTCGAGAAGGCGCTTGTGCGTGCGCATCTCGAATTGCTCGCGGCTCTTCTTGTCGACATGCGGCGAACGGTTGACGGTGAACTTCTCGATGCGGGTCGGCAGCGGAATGGGTCCGCGAACCTGGGCACCCGTCCGTTTCGCCGTGTTCACGATCTCGCGCGTCGACGAATCGAGAATCCGATGGTCGAACGCCTTGAGACGTATGCGGATGTTCTGGCCGTTCATAGCCGTAATCTTTCTTGGTGAGTGGCGAGTAGCGAATAGCGAATGGACCTCCATCCGCTACTCGCCATTCCCTATTCGCTTCCTTACTCGATGATGCTTGCGACGACGCCGGCGCCGACGGTGCGGCCTCCTTCGCGAATCGCAAAGCGCAACTTTTCTTCCATCGCGATCGGCACGATTAGATGCACTTCCATCGCGATGTTGTCGCCCGGCATCACCATCTCGGTGCCTTCGGGCAGGTGCACGACACCGGTCACGTCGGTGGTACGGAAGTAGAACTGCGGCCGATAATTGGTGAAAAACGGGGTGTGACGTCCGCCCTCCTCCTTGGTGAGGATGTAGGCCTCGGCCTTGAACTTGGTGTGCGGCTTCACCGAACCCGGCTTGCACAGCACCTGACCGCGCTCGACTTCCTCACGCTTGGTGCCGCGGAGCAGCGCACCGATGTTGTCGCCCGCCTGGCCCTGATCGAGCAGCTTGCGGAACATTTCGACGCCGGTGACGATGGTCTTCTGCGTGTCGCGCAAGCCCACGATCTCGATTTCGTCGCCGACCTTGACGATGCCGCGCTCGACGCGGCCGGTCACCACGGTGCCGCGGCCCGAGATCGAGAACACGTCTTCCACCGGCATCAGGAACGGCTGGTCGATCGGACGTTCCGGCTGCGGAATGTACTCGTCGACATTGCGCATCAGTTCGAGGATCGAGTCATGACCGAGCTTCCGGTCCTTGTCTTCGAGGGCGGCCAGTGCCGAGCCCTTGATAATCGGGATCTTGTCGCCCGGGAAATCGTACTTCGAGAGAAGTTCGCGCACCTCCAGCTCGACCAGCTCGAGCAGCTCCGGATCGTCCACCATGTCGCACTTGTTGAGGTAGACGACCATCGCGGGGACGCCGACCTGCTTGGCGAGCAGGATGTGTTCGCGGGTCTGCGGCATCGGGCCGTCGGCCGCCGACACCACCAGGATGGCGCCGTCCATCTGCGCCGCGCCGGTGATCATGTTCTTCACGTAGTCGGCATGGCCCGGGCAGTCGACGTGGGCGTAGTGCCGCTTCTGGGTTTCGTATTCGACGTGCGCCGTCGAGATCGTGATGCCGCGCGCCTTCTCTTCCGGCGCCTTGTCGATCTGGTCGTACGCCGTGAACGTTGCACCGCCGGTTTCCGCCAACACCTTGGTGATCGCCGCCGTCAGCGACGTCTTGCCATGGTCGACGTGACCGATCGTTCCGATGTTGCAGTGCGGTTTAGTGCGTTCAAACTTTGCTTTGGCCATTTGACTCTCCGTTCAGTCGTTAGCTGCCACCAACGACAATCAGGCAAACTTCTTCTGGACTTCCGCCGACACGTTTGCCGGCGCTTCCGCGTAGTGGTCGAACTGCATCGTAAAGGTTGCGCGCCCCTGGCTCATCGAACGCAGGTTATTCACGTAACCGAACATGTTCATGAGCGGCACCATGGCATTGATGACGTTGGCGTTGCCGCGCATGTCTTGACCCTGGATCTGTCCGCGCCGCGAATTCAGGTCGCCGATGACCGAACCGGTGTAATCTTCCGGCGTCACCACCTCGACCTTCATGATCGGTTCGAGCAGCACCGACTTGCCCCGCTGCAGCGCTTCGCGGAAACAGGCGCGCGTCGCGATTTCGAAGGCCAGCGCCGAGGAGTCGACGTCGTGGTACTTTCCGTCGATCAGCTGCACCTTGACGTCAACCACCGGGAAGCCCGCGACCACGCCGGAGGACAGGACGCTCTCGACGCCCTTTTCGACGCCGGGGATGTATTCCTTGGGCACGGCGCCGCCGACGACCTTGGATTCGAACTCGTAACCCTTGCCGGGCTCGTTCGGTTCGACCACGAGCGTCACCGCGGCGAACTGACCGGTACCGCCGGTCTGCTTCTTGTGAGTGTAGCTGTGCTCGACCCGCTGGGTGATGCGCTCGCGGAACGCCACCTGCGGCGCGCCGATATTGGCGTCAACCTTGTAGGTGCGCTTGAGGATATCGACCTTGATGTCGAGATGTAGTTCGCCCATGCCCTTGAGGATGGTCTGGCCGGACTCCTGATCGGTGGTGACGCGGAACGAGGGATCTTCCGCGGCGAGCTTTGCCAGCGCCACGCCGAGCTTTTCCTGGTCGGCCTTCGACTTCGGCTCGATCGCGATCTCGATGACGGGCTCCGGAAATTCCATCTTTTCCAGAATCACCGACTTGTTGGCATCGCACAGCGTGTCGCCGGTGCGCGCTTCCTTCAGCCCCGCCAGCGCGACGATGTCGCCGGCATAGGCTTCCTTGATGTCCTCGCGATTGTTGGCGTGCATCAGCAGCATGCGGCCGATGCGCTCCTTGCGATCGCGCGTCGAATTGATGACACCGGTGCCCGACACAAGCGTGCCTGAATAAATGCGGCAGAAGGTGATAGTCCCGACGAACGGGTCGTCCATGATCTTGAAGGCGAGCAGCGCTAAGGGCTCCTTGTCGTTGGCCTTGCGCACCACTTCATTGCCATCCTCGTCGGTGCCCTTGATGGCGGGCACGTCGACGGGCGACGGCAGGTAGTCGACCACCGCATCGAGCAGCGGCTGCACGCCCTTGTTCTTGAACGCCGAGCCGCACAGCACAGGATAGAAGGCGCCCGACAGCACGGCCTTGCGGATCAGCCTCTTCAGCGTCGCCTCATCGGGCTCCTTGCCGTCGAGGAAGGCGGCCAAGGCGTCATCATCGAGCTCGACGGCGGCTTCCACCATCTTCTCGCGATATTCCTTGGCCTGATCGAGCAGGTCGGCGGGGATGTCGACATAGTCGAATTTCGCACCGAGCGATTCATCGTTCCAGACAATGCCCTTCATCTTCACGAGGTCGATGACGCCCTTGAAGTTGTTCTCGGCTCCGATCGGAAGCTGGATCGCAATGGGTCTCGCGCCGAGGCGATCGACGATGTCGGCGAGGCACTTGAAGAAGTCGGCGCCGGTCTTGTCCATCTTGTTGGCGAAGACGATGCGCGGAACGCGGTACTTGTCGCCCTGGCGCCAGACGGTTTCGGTCTGCGGCTCGACGCCCTGGTTGGAATCGAGCACGCATACCGCGCCGTCGAGCACGCGAAGCGAGCGCTCGACCTCGATCGTGAAGTCAACGTGGCCGGGCGTGTCGATGATGTTCAGACGCTTGCCGTTCCAGAACGCGGTGGTCGCGGCCGAGGTGATGGTGATGCCGCGCTCCTGCTCCTGCTCCATCCAGTCCATCGTCGCGGCACCTTCGTGCACTTCGCCGATCTTGTGGCTCTTGCCGGTGTAATAGAGGATGCGCTCGGTGGTCGTAGTCTTGCCGGCATCGATATGCGCCATGATACCGAAGTTACGGTAGTCCTCGATGGCATGTTGGCGGGGCATGGGTTGTTCCTTAAAATTCCTTTGTATCGCCGTTACCAGCGATAGTGCGAGAAGGCGCGATTGGCTTCCGCCATCTTGTGCACGTCCTCACGCTTCTTGACGGCGTTCCCCCGGTTGTTCGACGCATCCAGCAGCTCGGCCGAGAGCCGCTCGGTCATGGTTTTCTCGTTGCGGTCGCGCGCGGCCGAAATGATCCAGCGAATCCCGAGCGCCTGGCGGCGCACCGAGCGGACCTCGACCGGCACCTGATAGGTGGCGCCGCCGACGCGCCGCGAACGAACTTCGATCGTCGGCATCACGTTCTCGAGCGCCTGCTCGAACACGGTCAGCGGATTCTGCTTGGTCTTGTTCTCGATGATGCCCAGCGCGCCGTAGACGATTCCCTCGGCGACCGATTTCTTCCCGGCGTGCATCACCGAGTTCATGAACTTCGTAATGACGATGTTTCCGAACTTCGGATCCGGAAGCACTTCACGTTTTTCAGCGGAATGGCGGCGCGACATCTTGTTTCCTTCGTTATGGTCGGGCTAAGGCGCGAAGCGCGTCTTCCACTCTTTCCCGGCCATCCACGTCTTAATTCGTTGCTCCAGATCCCCGGGTCTCGCTGAGCTCGCCCGAGGATGATCCTCGCTATGCCCGGCTCATTTCGGACGCTTGGCGCCGTACTTGGAACGACGCTGCTTACGGTTCTTGACGCCCTGGGTATCGAGGACGCCGCGGAGAATGTGGTAGCGCACGCCGGGCAAGTCCTTGACGCGGCCGCCACGGATCATGACCACGGAGTGCTCCTGAAGATTGTGGCCCTCACCGGGAATGTAGCCGATGACCTCGAACCCGTTGGTGAGACGCACCTTGGCGACCTTGCGCAGCGCCGAGTTCGGCTTCTTCGGGGTCGTGGTGTAGACGCGCGTGCACACGCCGCGCTTCTGCGGCGACTGCTGCAGCGCCGGCACCTTCTTGCGCGACTTCTGTACGACGCGTGGACTTGCGATCAGCTGGTTGATCGTCGGCATGTCAGCCTTCACCCTTTAGTTCGCGCGAAGCCGAAACGGCTCCTTGAAATTCGTTTCCGGACTTAAGTCCCATTCCTTCCGCCTGTCGCGAAAATCGACCGCGCAAAGCGAAATCGCGCCAACTGCTCATCGCTGAGCAGAAAGCGCTTCGACGCCACAGAGGACCTCGAGTAAGCGATCAATCAGCGCGGGCTGAGCGATCAAGCACCGAGGTCATGCACCCGATCAATCCCGAGGGAACTCTCCCACGAAAACCAAGATCGTCCTGGCATTGCCTAGCTATAATCGACAGCGTTTGAGCGACATCCGTCGAGGTTGGTGCCCGCAGCGACCCCAAAAAAGGATCGAAAGGGTGGTCCGTTCCGACGCAAGCGAAGCTCACCGCCTGTCGTTGAGTGCGCGGGTTCTATCGGTGGAGCCTGGCCAAGTCAAGGCGAAACGACACCGAAGAAGCGCCTCGAAGCGCCTTGGCCGACCGCAAAATCCGATCTCACTGCGGTTGTCAACCGCAGCCCCCACGTGAGCCCGACCGCCGGAAAGATCGGCCAAGGCCGCTATTTTACCCGGATAATATAAGGATCACACCTCTCGATGACAAGCGTCCCCGGGGCCAACCACAGCTCCCGCCCCCGCCCATGGGCGGTCCTCAATCCTCGTCGTCCTCGTCATCGTCGTCCTTGGCCTGATCGGCCCGGTGCGGCTTGCGGCTCTGATCGTCCCAGAGCTTTCGGTACACGCCGTCCGCCGCAAGAAGCTTCTTGTGCGAACCGCGTTCGATCGCCCTGCCCCCTGAAATGACGATGATCTCGTCCATTTGGACCACCGAGGTCAGGCGGTGGGTCGACCAGATCATGGTCCGGCCCTTGGCGAGTTTCAAAAGCGTCTTGTTGATCGCAGCTTCAGTGGTCTGATCGAGCGCCGAGGTCGCTTCGTCGAGCAAAAGAACTGACGGATTGCGGACGATGGCCCGCGCAATCGCGATGCGCTGGCGCTGCCCCCCCGACAAGGTGTCGCCGCGCTCGCCCACCAGAGTATCGTATTTCTGCGGAAGGCTCATGATGTAGCGATGGATTTCGGCCTTGCGGGCGGCCTCCTCGACTTCCGCGTCGGTCGCGCCTTCCTTGCCGAGCCGGATGTTTTCCCGGATCGACATGTTGAACAACATGTTTTCCTGGAACACCACGGCCATGCTGCGCCGCAGGGAGTCGAGGGTGACTTTGCGGATGTCGACGCCGTCGATGCTGACCCGGCCTTCGTCCGGCAAATAGAGCCGCAGGATCAGGTTGAGCAGCGTACTCTTGCCGGCGCCGCTTGGCCCGACAATGGCAATGGTCTTGCCGACGTCGAGCTTGAGACTGAGATTGTCAAGAACCGGCGCCTCGCTGCCCTCGTACTGGAAGGTCACGTGATCGAAGGTGATGTCGTGGGTGACGCGCGGCAGGTCGGGGGCGCCGGGACGATCGGCCCCACGGATCGGCTCATCCAGCAGCTCCTGAATGTGGCGCACCGCAGCCGCCGACTGGATCGAGACCGGGATGAAATGCATGATGTGGGCGATGTTGTAGGACACCTCCCAGAACGCGCTTTCGAAGGTCACGAAGGTTCCGATGGTGATGTGGCCCTTGGTCGCGAGATAGGCGCCGAGCGCGAGCACGACGAGGTGCAGCAACAACACCGAGATGGTCACCGTGCGTTCGACCATGGTCGACAGGAAGGCCGCTGACGAAATTTTCCGGCGCGCCTCATCGTTGCGGACCGTGAACCAGCCAAGCATCTTGCGTTGAAGCATGAACGCCTTGGTCACCGCCTGGGTCGCGATGTTCTCCTGCACGAGGCCCAGCACCGCCGCTTCATTGAGCTTCTGCTCGTAATTCGCCTCCACCGCCTTGGGCGTCAGGATGCGCGGACCGATCAGGGTGATCGGAAAAACCAGAAGCGAGATCACCGCAAGCTGCCAGTTCAGGAACAGCATCAGAATGATGCCCGCGATCAATTCGAAAAACGGCAGCGCCGCGCCGGCGGCAAAGCCCTTGATCGAGCCCTCGAAGGCCGACATGTCGACCGAAAACCGCGACAGGATTTCGCCGCGCTTGGTGCGCTGGAAGAAGGCCGCGGGCAAACTCTGGACGTGCTCGAAGATCCGCTTGCGCACATCCGAAAGCACCGAGGCTGCCAGATGTGCATCCCACCGCTCGTACCAGACCGCGACGATCGAGGTAAAGATCCCGGCCGCCGCCAGCACGGAGAGAATCCGGATCAGCGCTTCGAAATCTTCCTCGCCCAGCGCGTCATCGATCAAGAACTTCAGGCTCAGCGGCATGATGACGTTGAACAGCGTCTCAACGAGAACGCCGAGGCCGACAAAGGTCATGATCTTCTTGTAGCTCTTCAGATGCGGCTTGACGAAGCCGTAGATCGTCGCCAGTGCGCCGGCGGCTTCCCTGGCGGTATAGACCGCGAGTTCCTCGTCGTCTTCGTCGTCTTCGAACCCAAGGTGCTCATCGTCCTCTTCGTCTTCGTCGGGCGGTGAGGACGGCCTGGTGCCAGCAAGCCGGCCTTTAGCCTCGGCTTCCATCAGGTGTTTCTTGTCCAGTTCTTCCGCAACCGGATCGTCCGCGGAAGCGGCGATGTGTCGATCCGGAAATTGGGGCTTGGACGCCATGAAACCAACCGATGCTGCACGGCCGGCATGACCGCAAAACGACAAGAAGAATCGGACCGTTAGCGAAACGCCCCGCGACTTCGATCCTAAGCGATTGGCGGGCGTTCAGCAAAATAATTGGAACGAGCCGGGTGGCGGCTAGTGCCCACTTTCCGAAGTTCGTACCCCATCGCAGCGCACACCTCGGAAAGATTTTGCCACAAGCGCTGCAGGAACTTCAAAAGGGCGGCACTAATCCTCGTCCTCGACCTTGTCAAAGAAGGAGTACCGAAGGCTTTCGGAATCGGCATACCACTGGCCGGGCCCCTTGTTGGCGGCGAGCGTGGCGGCCCACAGCTCGTCGGTGCAGTCGTGGCGGTGCATCGACAGGTCGAAGCCGTTGTTGAAAAACAATTCCGACCATTCCCACCAGGTGCCGAGCTTCTTCACCCCGCGCATCAGGTCGTAGCGGTCGATCAGCGCGGGCGCCATATCGGACGTCACCGAGCCGAACACCAAGCCGTTTTTGACGACGCGATTGAGCTCGCGAACGGCCTTGGCGACGCGGTTTTCCGCAACATGGCAAAGACTGGTTTCGAACACGAGATCGAACTCGCCGTGCTTGAACGGCAGGTCCACAATCGATCCAAGCTTGTTGAACTTCTTCAGTTCCGTCGCCGTTTTGGCATGGATCGCGCGGTTGTTCTCGATACCCCACGCATCGATTCCACGCTCGCGCAACGCGCCAACGAGTTCCCCGCTCGCCGATCCCGCTACCAGAAGCCTGTATCCGCTCGCCTTGTTCCAGACGATCCTGATCAGGTTGGTCAGGTAGTCGGGATCGGTAAACCGGTTCCAGAATTCGCGATAAGGCCCAAGACCCCGGTAGTTCTCGAAATATTCGCGGTCGATCTTGTCGGACGAAGGCTTGCCGTTGTGGCCGCCGGCACGGCGCAACCGCATCATCTCGGTGACGATGATGTCGGTGGCGGCATCGGAGGAATCCAGCAATCCGTTCAGCGTCGAGTCGAACAGGTAATCGCCGACGACGACGATGCCCGGATGGCGTTTCGGGTCGGGCCGGTGGTTGGTCATGACGTCGCGGGCCGGAAGTCCGCCAGGCAACGCATTCACCGACGACAACCAGCGATGGATCTTGCCTTCCAGGAAATGGGCGCGCGCGTCGCCGAAAGAGGTGGGCAACGATTTCAGCGCGGCGTCGACCAGTTCGTCGTCGCGAAGATTGGCGAAAGCCAGCGCATCGGAGCCGGCAATCAGCCAATTCAGCACGCCGTGCTTGCCGACATCGTGACGGGAACCTTCGTTGTAAACGCAACAGCCCCCAAAGGCTTCCGACATGAACCACGAGCCGGGGATCTTCTCGCCCCAGAACGGGGAGTCGAACAGGATCGAAACCCGCAAGTAATGTGCAGGCCGGTCGAAATAGGCGATGTGCTTGACCATCGACTTGCGCAGCTCTTCGCCGTCCCAGGTCATGGTTGCAAGCCAGGAATGCGGCAAGCACATCAGGACCAGGTCGAAGTCCCGTGTCTCGGGTCCCTTCCCGTTCATCATGTTGAGCTGATAGCGTCCGTTCGCGGTCTTGCCGACCTTGAGCACGCGGTGATTGAGGTGAATATGGGCATTGACCTCGGCCTGCAGGCACTCGATCAGCTGCTCGTTTCCGTTCTGGATGGAATAGAGGCCGAGATAGCCGTCGACATCCATCACGAAGTTCTTGAGCGCATTGAGCCCGTTGGTGTTGTGGCTTTCGGTGGCGATATCGGAGCGCGCCATCACCTTGAAGAAGCGCCTGGCGTTGGCGTCGTCGACCTCGCGGTCGAGCAGTTCCTCACAGGTCAGGTAGGCCCAGGGATGCTCGTTGTCGTGCGCACCGACGCCTTCGTAATACTCGAGCGGGGAGACCATTTCGCTACAACGTTTGCGAAACGCCACGATGGCGTTCGCGGTCGCGGCACCATATTTGCGGCGCATGCCGGCAACGTCGTTGAGCAGTTCGCCGTCGAGTTGGACCTGCTCCGCATCCATGGGAATGGTCTGCAGGCCAAAATGCTGGATCATGTCCCGCAGCGGGTCGGGACCGGTCATCGAGTAGTCGTAGATTTCAGCGACGCCGGCCTCGTACATCGCCGGCGCCGAATCGAATTTACGCGTAACCACCTTGCCGCCGACCCGGTCGGTGGCTTCGAAGATGGTGATGCGGCACAGATCGCCCAGTTTCTTCTTCAGGTACCACGCGCTCATCAGGCCGCCCGGCCCGCCGCCTACAATTGCTAACTCCAACATATCTTTCCGTTTTTCCCGGCCCCGGCCGAAATCGGCCGCCTGACGAGAGCCAATCTAAGTCATTTTAGAAGAAGCGCTTTTTTCCCTGAAGGGAAGATGAACAAACGATGTTAACCCGGCAGAATAGGCAAAAAACAGCAAAAAGAGCTAACGCAAAAAAGGCCGGCGATCGCCGGCCTTTTCGCTAACATCCTGAATTTGCCCGACTTTATTCCGCGGGCGGCAGCGCCAACGGTTCGACTTCGGGCGCCGCAGGCACGATCGCCGCCTGCTTTTCGCGCTCGTCCAGGATCAGCTTGTCGCGCTTCATGGCGACTTCGCGAATCTTCGACATCGAGGCGCCGGTACCGGCCGGGATCAGGCGGCCGACGATGACGTTCTCCTTGAGGCCCTCGAGCGGGTCTACCTTGCCGTTGACGGCGGCTTCGGTGAGCACGCGGGTGGTCTCCTGGAACGACGCCGCCGAGAAGAACGAGCGCGTCTGCAAGCTCGCCTTGGTGATGCCGAGCAATACCGGCGTACCGGCGGCCGGCTTCTTGCCCTCTTCCCTGGCCTTGGCGTTGATCTGATCGAACTCGATCTTGTCAATCTGCTCGCCCGAGATCATGTCGGTATCGCCCTGGTCGGTGATCTCCACCTTCTGCAGCATCTGACGGACAATCACCTCGATGTGCTTGTCGTTGATGAGCACGCCCTGCAGCCGGTAGACCTCCTGGATTTCGTTGACCAGATAGGCAGCGAGTTCCTCGATGCCCTTGATCGCCAGAATGTCGTGCGGCGCCGGATTGCCCTCGACGATGAAATCGCCCTTTTCGACGATATCGCCGTCCTGCAGATGGATGTGCTTGCCCTTCGGGATCAGGTACTCGCGCGGCTCCTCGGTCTTGTCCATCGGCTCGATCGAGATGCGACGCTTGTTCTTGTAGTCGCGGCCGAAGCGGATGGTGCCCGCCACTTCCGCGATGATCGCCGCATCCTTCGGCTTGCGGGCCTCGAACAGTTCCGCAACCCGCGGCAGACCGCCGGTGATGTCCCGGGTCTTCGCGCTCTCGGTGGAGATACGCGCCAGGATATCGCCGGGCTTGACCTTGGCGCCGACATCGAGCGACAGGATGGCGTCGACCGAAAGCATGTAGCGGGCATCGCCGCCACGCGGCAGCTTGAGGACCTTGCCGTCCTTGCCCTTGACGACGATCGCCGGACGCAGATCCGCCCCGCCCCGCGATGAGCGCCAGTCGATGACGACGCGCTTGGCGATACCGGTGGATTCGTCGAGCGTTTCCGAGATCGACTGCCCTTCGACCAGATCCTCGAAGGCGATCGTGCCTTCGACTTCGGTGAGCACCGGCCTCGTGTACGGGTCCCACTCGGCCATGCGCTGACCGCGCTTGACCATGTCGCCCTCGTCGACGTGCATGCGGGCACCGTATTGGATGCGATGGGTCGCACGCTCCGTCCCGTCGGCATCGGTGATCGCAACGACCATGTTGCGGACCATCGCGATCAGGTGGCCTTCGCTGTTCTTGGCGATCGACCTGTTCTTGATCGTCACCTTGCCGTCGAAATTCGACTCGACGAACGACTGCTCGTTGATCTGCGCCGCGCCGCCGATGTGGAACGTACGCATGGTCAGCTGAGTGCCGGGCTCGCCGATCGACTGCGCCGCGATGACGCCGACCGCCTCGCCATGGTTGACCGGCGTGCCTCGGGCAAGATCGCGGCCGTAGCATTTGCCGCAGATGCCGTTGACAAGCTCGCAAGTCAGCGCCGATCGGATCTTCACTTCCTGGATGCCGGCCTGGTGGATGGCTTCCACGTGGCTCTCTTCCATCAGCGTACCGCGCTTGACGAGCACCTTGTTGGACCCTGGATCGCGCACATCCTCGCCCGCGGTGCGGCCGAGGATGCGGGAGCCGAGCGAAGCCACCACGGTGCCGGCATCGACGATGGCGCGCATCTTGATGCCGAGCTTGGTGCCGCAATCATCCTGCGTGATGATGCAGTCCTGCGCCACGTCCACCAGACGACGCGTCAGATAGCCGGAGTTTGCGGTCTTCAACGCGGTATCGGCCAGACCCTTGCGGGCGCCGTGAGTCGAGTTGAAGTATTCGAGCACCGACAGACCTTCCTTGAAGTTGGAAATGATCGGCGTCTCGATGATTTCGCCCGACGGCTTGGCCATCAGCCCGCGCATGCCCGCGAGCTGACGCATTTGCGCCGGCGAACCGCGGGCACCCGAATGCGCCATCATGTAGATCGAGTTGATGTCGGCCTCGGCGCCCTTGGCGTTCTTCTTGGTCGAGGAGATTTCCTTCATCATCTCCTTGGCGATCTCTTCGGTCGCCTTGGACCAGGCGTCGACCACCTTGTTGTACTTCTCGCCGTGGGTGATCAGGCCGTCGTTGTACTGCTGCTCGAAATCCTTCGCCAGCGTGCGCGTGGTCTCGACGATCTTCCACTTGCCGTGCGGCACGACCATGTCGTCCTTGCCGAAGGAAATGCCGGCCTTGAACGCATTGTAGAAGCCGAGCGCCATGATGCGGTCGCAGAAGATCACCGTCTCCTTCTGCCCGCAGTGACGGTAGACCTGGTCGATCACGCCGGAAATCTCACGCTTGGTCATCAGCCTGTTGATGATCTCGAACGAAATCTTCGGCGATTTCGGCAACACGTTGCCGAGCATCACGCGTCCAGCCGTGGTCTCGATCCAGCGCTTGACGCTCTTGCCGCTCTCATCCGTGCCCTCCCACCGGTACTTGATCTTGGTGTGGAGATGGATGACCCGGGAATGCAGGGCGTGCTCGATCTCGGCCATGTCGCCGAACAGCTTGCCCTCGCCGGGGAGCCCTTCGCGCATGATCGAGAGATAATAGAGGCCGAGCACGATATCCTGCGACGGCACGATGATCGGCTGACCATTGGCCGGATGCAGGATGTTGTTGGTCGACATCATCAGCACGCGCGCCTCGAGCTGCGCTTCCAGCGACAAGGGCACGTGCACGGCCATCTGGTCGCCGTCAAAGTCGGCGTTGAACGCCGCGCAAACCAGCGGATGCAGCTGGATCGCCTTGCCTTCGATCAGGACCGGCTCGAACGCCTGGATGCCCAGGCGATGCAACGTCGGGGCGCGGTTCAACAGTACCGGATGTTCGCGGATCACCTCGTCGAGAATGTCCCAGACCTCGGGGCGCTCCTTTTCGACGAGCTTCTTGGCCTGCTTCACCGTGGTGGAGAGGCCCTTGGCATCGAGCCGCGAATAGATGAAGGGCTTGAACAGTTCGAGCGCCATCTTCTTCGGCAGGCCGCACTGATGCAGCCTGAGCTCAGGACCGACGACGATCACCGAGCGGCCGGAATAGTCGACGCGCTTGCCGAGCAGGTTCTGCCGGAAACGGCCCTGCTTGCCCTTGAGCATGTCTGCGAGCGACTTTAACGGACGCTTGTTGGCGCCGGTAATGACGCGGCCGCGGCGGCCGTTGTCGAACAACGCGTCGACCGCCTCCTGCAGCATGCGCTTCTCGTTGCGGATGATGATGTCGGGCGCACGCAGCTCCATCAGCCGCTTCAAGCGGTTGTTGCGGTTGATGACGCGGCGGTAGAGATCGTTGAGGTCGGAGGTGGCAAAGCGACCGCCGTCGAGCGGCACCAGCGGCCGCAGGTCCGGCGGAATCACCGGCACCACGGTGAGGATCATCCACTCCGGCTTGTTGCCGGAATGACGGAAGGCCTCGACGATCTTCAGGCGCTTGGCGAGCTTCTTGTACTTGATGTCGGACTCGGTCTCGGCCATCTCGGCGCGCAAAGTGGACTCGAGCTTTTCGAGGTCCAGCCCCTTCAGCATCTCGCGGATCGCCTCGGCGCCGATCATGGCGGTGAAGGAATCCTGGCCGTATTCGTCTTGCGCCTTCAGATACTCGTCTTCCGACAGCAGCTGACGGTCCTTGAGCGCGGTGAGGCCGGGCTCGAGCACGACGTAGTATTCGAAATACAGAATCCGCTCGAGGTCCTTCAGTGTCATGTCGAGCAGAAGGCCGATACGGGACGGCAGCGACTTCAGGAACCAGATGTGGGCAACGGGAGCGGCCAGCTCGATATGGCCCATGCGCTCGCGCCGGACGCGAGACAAAGTGACCTCGACCGAGCACTTCTCGCAGATGATGCCCTTGTACTTCATGCGTTTGTACTTGCCGCACAGGCACTCATAGTCCTTGATCGGACCGAAGATGCGCGCGCAGAACAGGCCGTCACGCTCCGGCTTGAAGGTGCGGTAGTTGATGGTCTCCGGCTTTTTGATTTCGCCATACGACCACGACAGAATCTTTTCCGGGGACGCGATCGAAATCCGGATCTGGTCGAAGACCTGGGCCGGCGTCGTCGGATTGAACAGATTCATAATCTCTTGGTTCATGGTCTTCTCCTCGCGTGCCGGCCGCAACCGGCAGCAAATTCGAAAATTCTTCCCGTCGCAGCGCACCCCGCCCGATTTTCGGGCGCGACGCGGATGCCCGGCGCCAACCGCGCCGGACCTGATGCTTGTCGTTACTCGGCAGCCTCGGATGTCGGTACGCCGCCGATCTTCGAGTTGTGCAGGTCGACGTTGAGACCCAGCGAACGCATTTCCTTGACCAGCACGTTGAACGATTCCGGAATACCCGCTTCGAACGTGTCGTCGCCACGCACGATCGCCTCGTACACCTTGGTACGGCCGGCGACGTCGTCCGACTTCACGGTCAGCATTTCCTGCAGCGTGTACGCCGCGCCATAGGCCTCGAGCGCCCACACTTCCATTTCGCCGAAACGCTGGCCGCCGAACTGCGCTTTGCCGCCCAACGGCTGCTGGGTGACGAGCGAGTACGGTCCGATCGAACGCGCGTGGATCTTGTCGTCCACGAGATGATGCAGCTTGAGCATGTAGATGTAGCCGACCGTCACCTTGCGATCGAAGGGATCGCCGGTGCGGCCGTCATAGACCACCGACTGGCCGGAAGCATCCAGACCCGCAAGCTTGAGCATCTCTTCGATGTCGGTTTCCTTGGCGCCGTCGAACACCGGCGTTGCGATCGGCACGCCGTGGGAGAGATTGCGGCCAAGCTCGATCAGCTCGCTGTCGTTGAGCGATTTGATCGTTTCCTCGTCGCCATAGATCCTCTTCAGGGTCTCCTTCAGCGGCTTGACGTCCTGCCTGCCATAATAGGCATCGATGGTCTGGCCGATGCGCTTGCCGAGGCCCGCGCATGCCCAGCCGAGATGCGTCTCGAGAATCTGGCCGACATTCATGCGGCTCGGCACGCCGAGCGGATTGAGCACGATGTCGGCATGCGTGCCATCCTCGAGGAAGGGCATGTCCTCGACCGGCACGATCTTCGAGACCACGCCCTTGTTGCCGTGACGGCCGGCCATCTTGTCGCCCGGCTGGATCTTGCGCTTCACCGCGACGAAGACCTTGACCATCTTCATCACGCCGGGCGGCAATTCATCGCCGCGCTGCAGTTTTTCGACCTTGTCGAGGAAGCGCTGTTCAAGGCCCTTCTTCGATTCGTCGTACTGCTTGCGCATGGCCTCGATCTCACCCATCAGCTTGTCGTTGGGCGAGGCAAACAGCCACCACTGCGACTTCGGGTACTCCTCGAGCACCGCGCGGGTGATCTTGGTGTCCTTCTTGAAGCCCTTCGGACCCGCGATGCCCTGGCGGTTTTCCAAAAGCTCCGCGAGACGGCTATAGACGTTGCGGTCGAGGATCGCCTGTTCGTCGTCGCGGTCCTTTGCCAATCGCTCGATCTCTTCCCGCTCGATCGCCAGCGCACGCTCGTCCTTGTCGACGCCGTGCCGGTTGAAGACACGGACTTCAACGATCGTGCCCTGCACGCCCGGCGGCACGCGCAGTGAAGTGTCGCGGACGTCGGAGGCCTTTTCGCCGAAGATGGCGCGCAAAAGCTTTTCTTCCGGCGTCATCGGGCTTTCGCCCTTTGGCGTGATCTTGCCGACCAGAATGTCGCCGGCGCGCACCTCCGCGCCGATATAGACGATGCCGGCTTCGTCGAGGTTCTTCAGCGCTTCTTCCGACACGTTGGGAATGTCGCGGGTGATTTCCTCCGGCCCCAGTTTGGTGTCGCGGGCCATCACCTCGAACTCCTCGATATGGATCGAGGTGAAGACGTCGTCCTTGACGATCCGCTCGGAGAGCAGGATCGAGTCTTCGAAGTTGTAACCGTTCCAGGGCATGAACGCGACCAGCACGTTGCGGCCGAGCGCGAGCTCGCCGAGATCGGTCGAGGGACCGTCGGCAATGATGTCGCCCTTCTTGACCATGTCGCCTACCTTCACCAGCGGACGCTGGTTGATGCAGGTCGACTGGTTGGAGCGCTGGTATTTCATCAGCCGGTAGATATCGACGCCCGACTTGGTGGGATCGAGATCCTCGGTGGCGCGGATGACGATACGGGTGGCGTCGATCTGGTCGACCACGCCGGTCCGGCGCGCTGCGATCGCAGCCCCGGAGTCACGCGCGACCACGCCTTCCATGCCGGTGCCGACGAACGGCGCCTCGGCGCGCACCAGCGGCACGGCCTGACGCTGCATGTTCGAACCCATCAGCGCGCGGTTGGCGTCGTCGTTCTCCAGGAACGGGATCAGCGCCGCGGCAACTGAAACGAGCTGCTTGGGCGAGACGTCCATGTAGTCGACCTTGTCGGGGGTCACCATCACCACGTCGCCGGCGTGGCGGCAGACCACGAGGTCGTCGGTGAAGCGGCCACGATGGTCGAGCGCCACGTTCGCCTGCGCGACGTGATAGCGGCCTTCCTCCATCGCCGAGAGATAGATCACGTCGTCGGTGACGCGGCCGTCCCTGACCTTGCGATAGGGCGTCTCGACGAAGCCGTATTTGTTGACGCGCGCAAAGGTCGCCAGCGAGTTGATCAGGCCGATGTTCGGACCTTCCGGCGTCTCGATCGGGCAGATCCGCCCGTAATGCGTCGGGTGCACGTCGCGCACCTCGAAGCCGGCGCGCTCGCGCGTCAACCCGCCCGGGCCAAGCGCGGAGAGACGGCGCTTGTGGGTGATTTCCGACAGCGGATTGGTCTGGTCCATGAACTGCGACAGCTGGGAAGAGCCGAAGAACTCGCGCACGGCGGCGGCCGCGGGCTTGGCGTTGATCAGATCCTGCGGCATCACGGTGTCGATATCGACACTGGACATCCGCTCCTTGATCGCGCGCTCCATGCGCAGCAGGCCGATGCGGTACTGGTTCTCCATCAATTCGCCGACCGAGCGCACGCGGCGGTTGCCGAGGTGGTCGATGTCGTCGATCTCGCCCTTGCCGTCGCGCAGATCGACCAGCGTCTTGATGACGGCGAGAATGTCTTCCTTGCGCAGCGTGCGATGGGTATCGGGGGCGTCGAGTTCGAGCCGCATGTTCATCTTCACCCGGCCGACCGCGGAAAGGTCGTAGCGCTCGGCATCGAAGAACAGCGACTGGAACATGGCCTGCGCCGATTCCAGCGTCGGCGGCTCGCCCGGACGCATCACGCGGTAGATGTCGAACAGCGCGTCTTCGCGCGTCATGTTCTTGTCGGCATGCAGCGTGTTGCGAATGTAGGGGCCGACATTGACGTGGTCGATGTCGAGCAGCGGAAGCTCCTTGTAGCCCTGCTCGTTCAGCGACTTCAAAAGCTTGTCGGTGATCTCCTCGCCGGCTTCCGCATAAATCTCGCCGGTCTTCGGATTGACGAGGTCCTCGGCGACGTAATTGCCGACCAGTTCCTCGTCCGACATGCGCAGCGCCTTCAGCCCCTTTTCCTGCAGCTGGCGCGCGGCGCGCACGGTGAGCTTCTTGCCGGCCTCCAGCACCACCTTGCCGGTGTCGGCGTCGATCAGGTCGTTGGTCGTCGAATAGCCGCGGAAACGGTTGGCGTCGAACGGCACGCGCCAGCCATCCTTGGCGCGCTTGTAGGTGATCTTCTTGTAGAATGTCGACAGGATGGTCTCGCCGTCGAGCCCGAGCGCGAACATCAACGAGGTCACCGGGATCTTGCGGCGGCGATCGATGCGCGCAAACACGATGTCCTTGGCATCGAATTCGATATCGAGCCACGAACCGCGATAGGGGATCACGCGCGCGGCAAACAAAAGCTTGCCCGACGAATGGGTCTTGCCCTTGTCGTGATCGAAGAACACGCCGGGCGAACGATGCATCTGCGAAACGATGACGCGCTCGGTGCCGTTGACGACGAAGGTGCCGTTCATCGTCATGAGCGGAATGTCGCCCATGTAGACGTCCTGCTCCTTGATGTCCTTGACCGACTTCGCACCGGTTTCTTCGTCGATATCGAACACGATCAGGCGCAGCGTCACCTTCAGCGGTGCCGCATAGGTCATGCCGCGCTGACGGCACTCGTCGACGTCATATTTCGGCGGCTCGAACTCGTAGCGGACGAATTCCAGCATCGAGGTGCCGGAAAAATCCGAGATCGGGAATACCGAGCGGAATACCGCCTGAAGGCCCTCGTCCAGCCGGCCACCCGGCGGCTCGTTCACCATGAGGAACTGGTCGTAGGAGGCCTTCTGAACCTCGATGAGGTTCGGCATCTCCGCGACTTCCTTGATGTGACCGAAAAACTTGCGAACGCGTTTGCGACCGGTGAACGTCTGTTGCGCCATCGTGGCCTCTCGTTTCGTCGCCCTTCGGGGCGAACCTTCCGGAGCGCGACTGCCCATCGGCTCCGGGTTGAATTTGAGTTCGTTCCTAAGGCTTGGTGCCGGGTTTCAGGACTTAAATCCTGAATCGAGGTAACAGGCCTAGAGAACGCAAAACGACGCGCGGGGCGCAGATGCGCACCCGCCCGTCCAAACTTGCTTCGTCACGGACTGAAAAAGCCCGAAATTGCCTATCTCCCAACGGCTTGCACAGGAACCCTGGGGGTCCCCGATGCCGACCGTGCTTTCGTGCTGCCGCCCCGATATGGGATGGCCATCGTGGAAATTCGAGGGGTAGCCCCGCCAATCCCCACACTTTCTTGTGTACGACGCCGCAGGTTGAGGCCGGCGAGGTCTGGTTTTCGGTCTGGCCAGGCGCGACACGGCCGTCGATGTCTTTGTCCGCGAGATCCCCGGATGGCGCCTCGCTTGTCCGGGGATGGAATTGGGGTAAGCGCCCTTACTTCAATTCCACCTTGGCGCCGGCCTTTTCGAGCTGGCCCTTGATCTTGTCGGCTTCTTCCTTGTTCACGCCCTCCTTGACCGGCTTGGGCGCGCCTTCGACGAGATCCTTGGCCTCCTTGAGTCCGAGGCCGGTGATGGCGCGGACTTCCTTGATCACCTCGATCTTCTTGTCGCCGGCGGCGGCAAGAACGACGGTGAACTCGGTCTTTTCCTCGGCGGGCGCGGCGGCAGCACCGCCCGCGCCGGCTGGACCGGCAACCGCGACGGCGGCAGCGGCGGACACGCCCCACTTCTCTTCCAAGAGCTTTGCAAGCTCGGCGGCTTCGAGCACGGTGAGGCTCGAGAGGTCGTCAACAATCTTCTGTAGGTCAGCCATTGATCTGTTTCCTTAAGCGTATCGGTTCGAACCAGGTTTTAACGTTTGCGAAGGGTCAGGCCGCTTCGCCCTTTGAGGCATAGGCCTGAATGACGCGCGCGAGCTTGGCTGCGGGCGCGCTTGAAAGCTGGGCGAGCTTGGTCGCCGGCGCCACGACGAGGCCGACGATCTTTGCGCGCAACTCATCAAGCGACGGCAGGGCGGCAAGCGCCTTGACGCCATCGACATTCAGGACGGTTTTGCCCATCGAGCCGCCAAGAATGACGAACTGCTCGTTCGTCTTGGCGAATTCGATGGCAACCTTCGGCGCGGCCACCGGATCCTTGGAAGTCGCGATCACGGTCGGCCCCTTCAACAGCGGGCCAATGGCAACGACGTCTGTGCCTTCAAGAGCAATTTTGGCGAGACGGTTCTTCGAGACCTTCACCTGCGCGCCTGCCTGCTTCATCTGCGAGCGCAGCTTCTGCATCTGGGCCACGGTGAGGCCGGAATAATGAGCCACGATCGCAACGCCGGTGGTCTGGAACAGACCGTTCAGCGCCTCAACCGCTTCTTTTTTTGCCGCTCTTTCCACAGCAAGCTCTCTCCGGTTGGCGGCCCTTTGCCTTACGCGCGGGACCGCCGGGTTGCACCCATCGTCCCGCCTGAACCTGACCTCAAAGACACCAGTCTTTGAGGTCGCGCCGGGCAGAACGACATCTAAAAGCCTGCCCTCCCGGGCCTTGGCAGCCGCGGGGTGTCGAGGTTCGAACCACATCCGCCCTGGTCGCCTGACAAGCACGGCGCAAAGCGAAATCCGGTCTTCACCCGTCTATGCAGGCCATTCAATTAAGCCATTGAATAAACTTGAGTTTATTCGGCGGCGCCTGCAGTCTTGGACAGGATTCGAGGCGCCCGAAACACCGGGCACCCCTGCCCGCAACCTCAACCAACGACCGGCTCCCCTTCCTTTCGAGCGATCCAGATGGACGTCCGGAAAGGAATGGTCTCCTATCGTATCGGGTTTTCGGAATGCGAGCTTGGGCGTGCCAGCGACGGCCAGCACGCCCGGAGCGCGCTCTTTAACGACTCTTGCCGGCGTTGCCAAGAGCAAAATTCAGACCAGTTTGGGCCGCGGCTCGGTGCCCAAGGTGCGCGGGCACCGACGGTGGGCAGGTGGAATCCGGGCGCCCGAATTGCCGCGATCTATATCGTTGTGCAATCCGGACAAGTTGCGCCACGTTCCTGACGCCGCCGCCCCCTCTCAATTGACGGGGTAGACCAGCGGCTTTCCGGCGAAAAACGCCTCGAGATTGGCGATCACGCAATCCTGCATCGCGATGTGCGCCTCGACGGTGTGGCCGCCGACATGGGGCGTCAGCACGACGTTGGGCAACGCCGTCAAGGCGCCCGGCGCCTGCGGCTCTTTCTCGAAGACGTCCAGGCCCGCACCCGCGATCGTATTGTCGGTCAAGGCGGCAACCAGCGCCGCCTGGTCGATCACCGAGCCTCTTGCGATGTTAATGACGTAGCCGTCACCACCGAGCTTTTGCAGGATGGCGGCATTGACCGCGTGATGGGTATCGGCGCTGGCGCGAACCGCAATCATCAACACGCTGCACCATTCCGCCAGGGCCTCAAGCGTCGGGAAATAGCGGTACGGCACCTCGTGTTTGCTGCGGCTGAAATAGCCGACTTCGGTTTCGAAGCCGGCGAGGCGCGCGGCGATCTTGCGGCCAATTTCGCCCATGCCGTAGACGCCGATGCGGCGGCCGGGATTGCCGGGCGGCGCGCGCAACATCGGCGATGGCAAAGCCTTTGCCCAGCTGCCATCGCGCACGAATGCATCGGCCGGAACGAGGCGCCGCGTCACGGCCAACATCAGGGTGAGCGCGAGGTCCGCCACCGCGGCCGCATTGGCGCCCGGGCTGTGACCGACCGAGATCTTTCGAGCGCGCGCGGCTGCAAGATCAACGCCGTCATAGCCGGTGCCGTAGCAGATGATCGCGCGCAACGACGGCAGGCTGTCGAGCGCGGAGGCACCCAAAGGCGAGCCTCCTGCGGTGATCAGGACACGCACCTTCGAAAGCTCTTCAGGCGCAAAGACCTCGTGCGGTGGTTTGCCCGCGCTATCCATCAGCTCGTAACGCTGCCCGATCCGCGCCATCAGCGTCTTGGAAAAGCGCGAAAAGATCAGGACTTTTTCGGGCATGCCTTCCTCACCGAGGCGCTGGCTTACAAGCAAGGAGCGGAACCGGTTTCCCGATCCCGCTCCCGTTTGATTCCATCCGTGTCCTCAAGCTCTCAGCCAAGCAGGCTTCCGGGCTCGACCTTGACGCCCGGTCCCATGGTGGAAGAGACCGCCACGCGCTGGATGTAGGTGCCCTTCGAACCTGCGGGCTTGGCCTTCGCGACAGCGTCGGCGAGCGCCTTGACGTTCTCCACCAGCTTCTCTTCCGAGAACGAGGCCTTGCCGATGCCGGCCTGCACGATGCCGGCCTTCTCGACCCGGAATTCGACCGAACCGCCCTTGGCTCCTTTCACGGCGCCGGTGACATCCATCGTTACCGTGCCGATCTTCGGGTTGGGCATCATGCCGCGCGGTCCGAGCACCTTACCGAGCCGGCCGACCAGCGGCATCATGTCGGGAGTGGCGATGCAGCGGTCGAAGTCGATCTGACCGCCCTGCACCTTCTCGACCAAATCCTCCGCGCCGACGATGTCGGCGCCCGCGGCCTTGGCTTCCTCGGCCTTGGCACCGCGCGCGAACACGCCGACGCGCAAGGTGCGCCCCGTTCCGTTCGGCAAGGTCACCACGCCGCGAACCATCTGGTCGGCGTGACGGGGATCGACGCCGAGATTGATCGCGATCTCGACGGTTTCGTCGAATTTCGACTTGGCGCGCTCCTTCACCAGCTTGATGGCTTCCTTGAGCGGATAAAGCTTGGTGCGGTCGATGCCCTCACGGGCCTTTTTCAGACGCTTTCCGATTGCCATGACCCGTTACCCCGCAACTTCCAGACCCATCGAGCGGGCCGAGCCCTCGACCATCTTCATGGCCGACTCGATGGTGTCGCAATTGAGATCCTTCATCTTCTTCTCGGCGATCTCGCGCACCTGGGCGCGGGTCACCTTGCCGGCCTTGTCGCGGCCCGGGGCCTTCGACCCCGACTGGATTTTGGCGGCCTGCTTGAGGAAGTAGGACATCGGCGGCGTCTTCATCTCGAAGGTGAAGGAACGGTCCGCGTAGATGGTGATGATCACCGGGATCGGGGTGTTCTTTTCTTCCTTCTGCGTCTGCGCATTGAACGCCTTGCAGAATTCCATGATGTTGAGGCCGCGCTGACCAAGCGCGGGGCCGATCGGGGGCGACGGATTCGCAGCGCCCGCCGGCACCTGCAATTTCAGGTATCCGGTCACTTTCTTTGCCATGTGTCACTCCTGCTGTGCCGATTTAAAAATCGGCGGTTTCAGGTTTCGTGGTTCGGCTCACGAACGGCTGGCGAGCGCCCTTAGCCTTCCACGACCTTTCGGGAAGCGTCACCGCCTCCACTCCTCTGTCATGCCCGGACTTGATCCGGGCATCCATCAATCTTACGCAAGATTGCCTTGCGAAGCAGACGGATTGCCAGGTCAAGCCCGGCAATGACTATTCAATCAGATCTTCTCGACCTGAGCGAATTCCAGTTCAACGGGCGTGGCACGACCGAAGATCGAGACTGCGACCTTCACGCGCGAACGCCCTTCATCGATCTCCTCGATAACGCCGGAGAACGAGGCGAACGGCCCGTCAGCCACGCGCACATTCTCGCCGATCTCGAACGAGACCGACGCCTTCGGACGCTCCACGCCCTCCTGCACCTGATGCAGGATGCGCATGGCCTCGGCTTCCGAAATCGGCATCGGCTTGTTTTCTGCGCCAAGAAAACCGGTCACCTTCGGCGTGTTCTTGATCAGATGGAAAGCCTCGTCGGTCAGCTGCATCTTGACGAGGACGTAGCCCGGGAAAAACTTCCGTTCGGCGTCGATCTTGCGGCCGCGCCGCACTTCGGTGACCTTTTCGGTCGGCACCAGCACCTGCTCGAACAACTCCTCGAGCCCTCGCTGCTTGGCCTGCTCGCGGATCGATTCGGCGACCTTCTTCTCGAAATTGGAGTAGGCGTGGACGATATACCAGCGCTTGTCCATCGTTTGCGTAGCGGTTGTTGCCATCAGTGGATGCCCAGGAGCAATGTGACCACATATCGGATGACCTGATCGGCGGCAAAGAAGAAGATCGCGGCGAGCGCCACCATCACGAACACCATGATCGTGGTGATCGTGGTCTCGCGGCGGGTCGGCCAGGTGACCTTGGCGGTCTCCGAGCGCACTTCCTGCAGGAATTTGAACGGGCTGAAAGCCATCGTTTTGGATCCGCGTCCGTCATCAGACGATTAAGATTTCAGGGAATCCGAACAGCCCTGTTGCGCCCAGCCCTCTCTCGAAGGATGAGCCGACAAGCAGGCTCTTTTGTTCGGGGGATTTCAAGGCCGCGCCGGATATCCGCTTAAAGCGGGCCGGCTGCGGGTAGCGCGCTATGTACTGCGCAAGGTCCCAAAGGTCAAGGTCGCTCGGGGCCAGCGGCCCCCCGCTCCGTCCTGCCATGGATTGCAGCCGGAACATTCAAAATCAATGGCTTGAGGGTTGCCTCAAGCCATCTGATTAAGCGGAAGAGGTGTCCTTAATGCTACCAGCCATGATGGTGACCGTGCCGCCAACCGTAGTAATGACCGCGTCCCCTTCCCCAGCCGTAGTGATGACCATGGCCGTGGACGAGCACCGTGCCGCTGCTGACGCCAAGATCGTTCGGTTTTGCGACCGGCATCGCGCTCGCCGGCACAATCCACGCAACGACGAGGCACGCTACAAGTAACAACTGTCTCATATTTTCCTCGCTCCCAGGTTCCAAGTTTCACGCGGCATACAAGTGATCTTGACGGTGTTTGGTTCCCCGGCCATCCGGAACAATCGTAAGCGGCCTCGGTCTTCTTCGGTGAACCAAGATGGAGAGCGCGGATGAAACGCACTATCGGTTTCGCAGCGGCCCTTCTGCTCGGGCTGGGTGCAAGCGCGATCGCGGCTGAGAGGCCGGGCGCATCAAGCATGTCGCCCGGTCATGAGATGCAGAACTCGAAACCCTCACCACGAAGGGGGCGTCCGAGTTTAACCCGGGTGACATCAAGAACGATAGGAGGGGCACGGTCGGAATGTCGAAATCGAAAGGCGCCTCGGAATATTCTCCGGGCGATCGGATGAACGATCGCCGCAAATAGTCCTGGCGTCGAAGAGAGTTTCCGAGACGGATCCCACCGGTGAACCGGTGGGATGATTTTTGTGCCCGGAATGAACGACGTCCCACCAAGGCCGCGGTTTTGAATTTGCGCGCTTGAACCCATGAGAGGCGATCAGTGCTCGGGGCCGGTCCCGAGCTTCGACAATTCCCTCGCTGTCGCCAGGACCATGTCGACCCGCCGCTGAAGTTTTTCCCTCAATTCCGGAATATTGACCTTGTCGGTCACGCGGTAGGCATTGCCGACGTGCTCGACGTAACCGAGCTTCTCCATGTCATTCAGCCGCCTGAGCACAGTTGCGCGCGGTATCTTGAGGACCTGCGCAATCGTGCTTGCCCGCACCGGTGAACAGGTGACCGTGCGCAAAAAGACGTATATCCCGATGGTTCGATAGGTCGCGCTATCGCTGTGTTTTACGAACTCTGCGCCGTAGTCGTCATTCATGGTCTGGATCAAACCCAGATAGAGCCGCGACAGCAGCATTCGCTCGCGCGCAAGTTCGATGCGTTGTGGCGGCTTGATATCATCAAGCAGGACAAAATCCGGACCAAAGTGCTCCCAGGCCTCTTCCGGTTCGATCGATTTGGATTGGCTCCGTTCGCTGACCATGACCGTGCTCCGTGATCTCGGTGCGGTGCGGCTGCCTCGAGTGGGCACCGATCGGGACATCATGAGAGCGCAATTCCCGGCGCATTGAGTTAGATCAATCAAATCGGCTGAGCGAAGATCAGATCTGGTTGAAGTTCCAGTTCCCTAAAGGGGCATACGCAGCCACAACCCCGCCGGCGGCTATGTCGATTGGGTGACGGCAGCATTCGGCAATTACGCCACCGATATCCTCTCGCAGATCGAAGAAGGAAACCGCGTCAGCGGCAAAATGCGCTTTCACGGCTATCATCGCCGGGAGATGTTCGGCGTGCTGCCCAGCGGCAAACATAAACACGATGTGTGGTGGACCGGCATGCCGATCTTCACTTTCGATGGCGGCAAGGTTCGCGATCACCTGTGATCAGGAATCACCACACTGCCAACACGGTGGCGCTCGCGAGCAGCACCCAAAACCCCGTCAACGCCACCACGACAAACCCCTGCTCTATCCTGTCCATCGATAGCCCCCAACCGAGCGGGGGGTACAATGGTCCGGTTCAGGGGCCGTTGTCCACGAGTTTCGCAGTGCTCGCCGTTTGCGCCTGTCGATTACGGTGACAACCATCAAACCGCCACAGATCGGCGGCGTCCCGGCGAGATCATCTCTGATGCCGCGCCACGGCCAGGCGTCGGACTGCCTCTCCGCGCCAGATCCTGAGATGATCCCTGGCGGCGGAACTCAGCGAACGCATCGTTTCCCAAGCCTGCGTTGCCTTCAGCCAGGCTATCGCCACCCTGTAATGGCCGTAGGCCCAGGCGAACGCCGATATCTTCATCAACTTGTTTCGGGTGAGGCAGAACAGCCGCTCCACAAGAACGAGCTTAAGCAGTTCACCTGCAACGAATATCACCGCTCCGCTTAGAACCTGCCCAGTGGCAGCCAAATAGGCCGAAACCGGTTTGACCGGTTCGAGGAGAACCAGGGGAACGGAAAAAAGCGCAAGGGATGGATAGGGCCGCAGTGATCTGATCCAGGCCCGCAATTTCCTCAATACGAGATGGCCGGCGACCCAATCCGCGATGGGTTTCGCCAGACCGATGAAGATGGCGTCCACCAGCAAATATATCGCGGCCAGGGCATACGCGATCGGTTGCACAATCCGATTCACCGCGGCACCTCCCGTAATGGGGGTAATGGCTTGGCGGCCCCTATCGCAGAACGAGCAAACCGACGCACACGATAAGGGTTGCCGTGCTCAGCGTGATTGCCACGAGCGCCTGTTCCGCTTTTCTCTCAAGATCGCCTTCCATAAGGTAATCAACACCGTTCCCCTGAATTGGTTTCCGTCCCCAAGAGGGGACCATTTCGTCGCCCATGATCGGCGGGGCTGAATTTTTCGGGACGCCGGTGGCGGAATTTGCCGTGGCGCCGCCTGCGGCGAGTGCAAAAACCAGCCCGCCTTCGCGGGTAGGCTCCACGTTTTCAATGAAACAGGAAACCGAGGCAGCCCACCATCAGGCCCAAGGCAAGGTTTGCGCTGGATGAAGCCCGTTCACGGCATGGTTGACAGCGCCAGTGCCTTTTTGGCGCCTGTGGGACTTTTGCCTGCTAGTTGCGCGCCTGCCGGACATTGATGGAATAAAATCAACAGGTCATCTTTTCTTCAAACTTTCCTGCTAGCGTTTTGTTGATCCCTCGCCGGACGTACGCGGGGCGGTTCACGAGCCCTGGTGCCACCCGTTGGTACTGGGGTTTTTTGTTGCCCTCTTACCCGTTGACTAATTGCAAGCCCTTCACTTCTAAAGACGCCCTTTTCACTACCAAACTGTTCGGTCACGACAGTGTCACACGGTTTCCTGCGTAAAAATGGGCACTTCCATGATGATTTCAGATGTCACTTGCTCCTCCTGTGGTACGTCGTATGAAATGGCCGAGGCCACTTCACCGCACGGCGGGCCGGGACAAGCCGACTGCGTGATTTGTGGTGCACTGCTCGAGAGTTGGCAGGAGCCAAAGCTCAAGGCGTTCCGTCTGGTGATGGTTGTTGAACACCGCTACGCGAAAGTTCCTGCCCGGCCAACAGCATGAGATCGGGCTAAGCGCGAGCGCGGCAGCTTGCTATTGATCGATTGCAGCAGGCATCCTGGAACATTCACTGGCGGCATTTGTTCGCTAGCCACGTCGCACGAAGTCAGACTCATGCGGCCGGCCACAGCCGATAGCGCCAGCAAGGTGGCGATCAGAATTTGTAGCCCGCGTATGCTTTAGGCGTTTTCTCAACGCTCATGTCAGAGATGCGAAGCAGTTCTCAAGGCGAATGGGGATGTTGCCATGACGGACGTGGAAAAGTTCCAGTGCCCATTTTGCGAGGCGCAGTACGACGTCGTCCGCGTGGAAGCGCCGCCGATGCACGACAAACCGCTGCTCTGTCTTAGCTGCGGCGCGCCGCTTCACAACCGTGACGGCAAATTTGTACTCAAGTATTTCCGCGTGAGCGACGGAGCGGAATTAGGCCGAAGAAACGGGCGCCGGCCCGCCCTTTGATATGCCCGCCCCGGTTACCGCCTCGGCGGCTTCTCTCCGCGGTTCCTTCGGGACATGCGGAGTCATACTGATCACGACGGGTGGCTTGTCACTGGAGCTGTGACTTCTGAGTGTCTCTAACAACAAAAAGAATTTTTCCGAAAGCACGGCGATGACCTCCTTTGTCGTTGGTCGAATCGCGTTGGCAAGATTGAAACACTCACCCGAGAAGACCGCAAATTAATTCTCGAAGCGAGCATTGCGATCGACCTGACCGCGGCGGTCGTCAGATACAGCGGATCAAGGTGAGGAACCGCAAGCATCCAGTGATGAAATGGGTGATCAATACACTTTCAACGATCCGCTCCGAGAGCGAGAATGGGTTGGGGGTGCTGATTTTTTCCTCTGGAGAATTGTAATGACCAAAGACAAGAAATCTGCCGCTGGCAAAAGAGACCTGCATCCCGAGATGATGGGTGACGAAACCGAAGAGCAAAATCTGAACCAGCCCGGTAATCCGAAAGCCCGGATCAAGAAGGACGAGGTTGAGGCTGCATTCAAGACCAAGCCCGGCAAGGGTGGAAACACCCGGAAATAAAATCCGCAGCTTGATACCGCCGATTGCTGAGTTCGCGTCAGGGTTTGCACGCTCGCGCACGCTGCAGCCTGCCGTCGCAGCGCCGACCAAGGAGCACTTATCTGGGACGTGCGCCCAGAAATGACTGATTTGGACGGTTGCGAAAAAACCACTATCGCGCCGAACGGTCCTCACTGGCGCACTCGGCATGGCGGCGGCGTGACTTTGTCCACGCTGCAGCAATGGAAAACATTCTCTCAACCCCCGCTTTTGCTTTCGGCAACCACAACGGCAGAGAAAAAGAAGGAGAAGGACATGAGCACGGTCACGACAAAGGACGGCGTTCAGATCTTCTACAAGGATTGGGGTCACGGCCAACCCATCGTCTTTCATCACGGCTGGCCACTCAGCTCGGATGACTGGGATACCCAAATGCTGTTCTTCGTGCAGCAGGGCTATCGCGTGATCGGCATCGACCGTCGCGGCCATGGACGCTCGAGTCAGGTGTCGGACGGTCACGACATGGACCACTACGCCGCTGACGCAGCGGCCGTCGTCGAACATCTGAACCTCGGCAACACCATCCACATCGGCCACTCGACCGGAGGTGGCGAAGCCACTCGCTACGTTGCCCGTCACGGCAAGGATCGGGTCGCCAAGCTGGTGCTGGTGGCGGCCGTGCCGCCGATTATGGTGAGGTCGCCGAATAACCCGGACGGCCTGCCCATTGAGGTGTTCGACGCCTTTCGAAAAAGCTTGGCCGCCAACCGCGCCCAGTTCTATCGCGATGTCGCTGCCAACCCATTCTACGGGTTCAACCGGGCGGGTGCGAAGCCGCTGGATGGCGTCATCGAGAACTGGTGGCGCCAAGGCATGATGGGCGGGGCCAAAGCTCACTACGATGGTATCAAGGCCTTCTCGGAAACGGACCTCACGGAGGACCTCAAGAGTATCGGCGTGCCAACGCTCGTCATGCAGGGGGATGACGACCAGATCGTTCCGTACAAAGGCGCTGCCCTGCTCCAGGCCAAGCTGCTCAAGCGCGCCACTCTGAAGCTATACCCCGGCTATCCGCATGGCATGCTCACCACATACTCAGAGACGATCAACCCGGACCTCCTGGCCTTCATCAAGGGGTGAGATCTCCGCGTTCAGGGTTGGCACGCTCGTTCATGTTGACGTCGTTTTCAGCGCTGTAACGCGTACCGAATGCTAAGGCAGTGGGACGCGGGCGACGTCATAACGTCGTGGCGGATGGGTTGCTGTGATGAGGGGCGTCCCGACGTTTCGAACGCCCAATTCAAGCTGAAGGAGGATCGCGACTGTACTTCCGCTCGAAGATGATGACAAAAGCCTTCCAGCGTGGGCCCTGAGTCGTTTCGAAATTCGCGAGTAACCGCTCCACGGTTGCCCGCCGCTCGTCTCGCTCAGTCATGCCACCAAGCGTTTGCCGGAGATGGTTCACGCGGTCCCGACCATTTGCGGCTCTGCTTTCCGCGAACTGAGCTGTTCCAGATCGCGCCAAACAACCCTAGCCAGTTCTTTCGTCGGACAGAGCTCTTACAGCTTCTATTCCGCGATCAAGGGCCGCGCGTTGTTTGCGTTCGAAGCGCTCGGTCAAGTATTGCCTGCGGCGCTGCCGAGAAATGCGATCGCGCCATCTGTAGCCGACCCAAACTCCTAGCGCCAAAGCCAAAACGATCCCGATGATTGTCACCATCATCCCGCTTGACCCTCTAAGGGACAGCATCAGCACAGATGACTTTAGATGACACGCGACATATTAGAAAGCCCGGGGACCCTTCGGTTGCCAACGAGCGCAGTGCAGCAAAGGGCCGTCAAGGCGCTGATCGTCGCCAATTATTTTCTGGAAACCGAACTTGAAAAACTGCGGGCAAAGGTCTCAACGGGTTATTGCGCGAGGCAAACTGCTGCCGCGTAATCGCAGGGATTGGTATGACTGATCCTGCATCGGTGCCGAGGGTAGCGCGCGGGTGGGTAACATCCGCATCGTGGCCCGCCACCGATGCGAGGACCGCCAGACATGCCAATGTACCCTGAACTGTACCCTCTTGGCTGTTTTGCGGTTCGGGAGACCGGGAAAAAATCGGCCTAAGTCTTTGATATCACTGGCAGGAGTGGAGAGGCTCGAACTCCCAACCCCCGGTTTTGGAGACCGGTGCTCTACCAATTGAGCTACACTCCTATGGGACCATTGCGTCGCCGCCGACCCGCGCCGTTTCAAGCATAGGCACCCGGCCAATGGCAAGGGCGAAGCGGTTGACGCCTGTTCAAGCCAAATCTTCTCGTCCAAACTTGTCTTCTCGGCCACGCTTGGCTTGGCCCGAGCGAGCCCCGCGAGCCAAAAAGAGCAAAGGAAGAGAAAATGACCGCGCCAACCGCCGCCAGGCGGGTCCCCGTCCCGCAAACCCCGCCGCTGCCTCTCGCCAAACCTGAATCGATCGGGCTTTTTGCCCCAGCGCTGCAGCGCATGTCGGACGTGTTGCGGCGCGAAATCGACAACGGAACCATTCCAGGTGCCACGATCATGGTGGCGCGCCGGGGCCAGATCGGATGGTTCGATGCGCTCGGAAAGCAAAGCCCCTCCCAGGGCGCTGCGATGACGCAAGACACCATCTTTCGCATCTTCTCCATGACAAAGCCGGTCGTATCAGTCGGCGTCATGATGCTGCTCGAGGAAGGTCATTTCCTGCTCGACGAGCCGATCGCCAAATTCATCCCGGAATTTGCCAACCAGAAGGTCGGCGTCGAGAACGACGGCCGGCTCGATCTCGTGCCCTTGAAGCGGCCGATCACGATCCAGGATCTGTTGCGGCACACGTCCGGCATCACCTACGAGCACACCGGCAACGCTCTGGTGCAGCAGCTTTATCAGCAATCGCGCGTGCGCAGCCGCAAGCTCAGCAATGCCGAACACGCCACACTCGTTGCAAGCCTTCCGTTGATCTGCCAGCCCGGCGCGGAGTGGAACTACAGCCGTTCGACCGACATTCTCGGCCGCCTCATCGAAATCGTCAGCGGCAAGACGCTTGGCGCCTTCCTCAAGGAGCGCATCTTTATCCCGCTGCAGATGACAGAGACGGGCTTTCACACCGGCGCGGAAAATGCCGCCCGCCTCGCGGAGCCGTTCTCGACCGATCCCTGGACCGGCGAAAAGGTACAGCTCTTCAACATGCTCGAGAAGCCGGTCATGGAATCCGGGTCTGGTCTCGACCACGATGGACTATGCGCGGTTCTGCCAGATGCTGCTCAACGCCGGAACGCTCGACGGATCGCGGATCATCGGCCGCAAGACGCTGGAGCTGATGGCCTGCGATCATCTCGACGCCGGCGTCAAGATCCAGGGCACGCTGACGCAGCCCGGCCACAGCTTCGGCCTCGGCTTTGGCGTGCGCACGCAACAAGGCATTGCTCCCTTCATGGGCTCGGTCGGCCAATTCTTCTGGAGCGGCATGGGCGGGACGTTCTTCTGGATCGATCCGAAGGAGGACCTGTTCGCCGTGTTCAAGTCGCAAGGACCGGGCCAGCGCGTCTATACCCGCACGCTGGTGCGCAACATGGTGTACGCGGCGCTGGAGTGATGGCGTCCCTTCGTTCGTTGACGAACTGACGCCATTGGCGTGTGATGAAATCAGATTGAACTGTAACCACGATGAAAGTGCACTCCCTCTCCCTTTGGGAGAGGGTTTGGGGTGAGGGATTACGGTCTAAGATATAGAACGCCCCTCACCCGAAGCCTCGCTAGCGCTCCGGCTTCGACCTCTCCCCGACGGGGAGAGGTGAAATCAGAATCAACTGATCGTGGCGCCGCCGTCGATCACGACCGTCTGCCCGGTCACGAAAGTGCCGGCGCGTGAGGCGAGAAACACCGCCGCACCCGCGATCTCGTCGGGTTCGCCGATGCGCAACAGCGGCGAACGCGAAGTGGAGGCTTTCAATGTCTCCGGATTTTCCCACAAGGCACGGGCGAAGTCGGTCTTGATCAGGCCGGGTGCGATGCAGTTCACGCGGATATTGTGCTTGCCGTATTCGCAGGCGAGATTGCGTGCAAGCTGCATGTCGGCAGCCTTGGAAATCGCATAGGCGCCGAGAACCGGCGTACCCTTGAGGCCGCCGATCGACGAGATGATGGTGATCGACCCGTCCTTGCGCCCGATCATCTGCGGCACCACCAGCGAAATCAGCCAGTGATTGGCGACGATATTGTTGTCCAGAATCTTGCGGAACTGCTCGTCGGAAATTCCACCCTGCGGTCCGTAATAGGGATTGGATGCGGCGTTGCAGACGAGCGCGTCGATCTTGCCGAAGGTACGGTTGGTTTCCTCGACCAGATTTTTCAGATCGTCCTTGGTGGAGATGTTGGCGGCGAGTGCGAGCGCGACCCGTTTGCCGCATTTGTCGTTGATCGCTTTCGCCACCTCCTCGCAAGCCGCCTGCTTGCGCGAGGAGATCACGACGCTGGCGCCGTGCTCGGCCATCCGTTCGGCGATGGCCCGGCCGATGCCGCGCGACGAACCGGTGATGACGGCGACTTTTCCCGACATATCGAACAAGGTCATGTCTCACTCCCGTTTCATTTGTCCGGCAGCGCGCCGGCGTTCTTTTGTTCTGCTTTAAGTCCGTGCTCAGGCAAGTTTGCTTGCGGTCGCGATCTCCGGCCCCGCCGGCTGATGCATGGCGTTATGAGAGGCGTCCGCGATCCAGGGCTGCTGATTGACCATCGGCACGCGCCAGCCGCTGTGATCGCGACCCGCGAGATGGTCGAGCCGGGTGACCGAACAATTGTCGATGGTAAAGGCGAGCCCCTTCTCCGGCTGATTTCCGAGCGCCAGCCCGATCGCGGCCTTGATGGTTCCGCCATGCGCGACCGCGACCACATCCTTGCCGGCGTGCTCGGTGTTGATCCGTTCGATCGCACTGCGGACGCGGTTGTAAAGATCGAGAAAACTCTCGCCGCCCGGCGCACGATCATCGATCGGCGCGAACCAGTAGCTGCCGACCGCCGCCGGGCGGCTCGCCATGAACGCCGCGCGGTTCAATCCTTGCCACTCGCCGAGATGTTGTTCGGCGAACGCCCGCTCATGGTGCAACTGTTCCGGTCCTGGAAATCCCGCCGACCAGATCGCCTGCGCTGTCTGATGAGTCCGTTTCAGATGGCTTGCATACCAGACCGCACCGCGCGGCAAGATCTTGCCGACTGCCTCGAACACCACGCGGTCGCTGGTATCGCAACCGATATCAATCTGGCCATAAATGCAGCCGCCATCGTCGCGCACCGGCGCGTGACGGACCCACCACCACCGTGTCGCGACCAAGCCATTGGGAATGGCGTGCTGGAGGACGAATGGCGCGGCTTCATTGGACATCGCGAGAACCCTTCAATAGTGTCCTAAGTCAGAGAGAACGACGCCTCAAGTGGGTCTCGGGCGTTTCAAACCTTGTTTGAAATCGCGCAAGGCGGCAACAGCTATTGCTTTCTTCGCGCTCCGCCAAGAGAGCCTTGAATGGAATTGATCAGGGAGCAACGCATGGGTCGCCTGGAGGGTAAATCCGTCATCATCACCGGCGCCGGCAGCGGTATCGGACGCGCCGCCTCGCTCCTGTTTACCAGGGAAGGAGCAAGGCTGATCGCGGTCGACCGCGCCGAGAGCGTCAAGGGCACCGTCAACCAGGTGCGCGAGGCCGGCGGCACCGCGGAGGCCGTGATCGCCGATGCCGGTTCCGAAAAAGACGTCATTGCGTTCGTTGACAAGGCGGTTTCCACTTACGGGCGGCTGGATGCGATCTGGGCCAATGCTGGCGTCAGCGGCGGGCTGGTGCCGCTTGCCGAACAGACCGTCGAACACTGGCAGGAAATCTTGCGGATCAATCTGATCGGCCCATTCCTTGCCATCAAACATTCGATGCCGCACATGATCAGGCAGCGATATGGCTCGATCGTCTGCACCGCATCGGTTGCCGGACTGAAGTCGGGCGCCAGCGGTCATCCCTACGGGGCAAGCAAGGCCGGCGTCATCAGCCTGGTGCAGACCACCGCCTATTCGCTGTCGGGCACCGGGGTGCGGATCAACGCGATATGTCCCGGCCTGATCGAGACCGGCATGACCAAACCGATCTTCGACAATGCCAGGGAACGCGGTACCGACGGCAAGATCGGACAGCTCAATCCACTCAAGCGCGCCGGCCAGCCGCATGAGCTCGCCGCCATGGGCCTTTTCCTTGCGAGCGACGAGGCGTCTTATGTCAACGGCCAGGCCATCCCGGTCGACGGCGGCCTCACTGCCTCGATGCCGTATACGGGCAAACCGATCTAACGCATGATCCGGAAAAGTGTGCAGCGGTTTTCCCTCGCGACAAACGCGGAACGCGTTTGCGCGGAGATCATGCGCAAACAATGAACTAAAGCGCGATGGGTCACTTGCGGCGCCCGCCTTCGAATTAATGAAGTACAGCACTGACGGAATGACACCTCTTCGTGTCCCGGGTGCGGTGCGGCGTGCTCCCGGCGATGCGAAGCATCGTCCGGTACGCCGCTTCGCTGAACCGGGACCTGTTTGTGCCGCGAAGGAATGGATCCTGGTCCTGCAGCGCATCATTTTCGCTCCGCTGATACTGCGCTGCGCCCGGGACACGCGGCCGCTCCTACTCATTCCCGCGGCACGATCTGCCCGAGCTCTGCCAAGTTTCACCCCCAAAACAAAGAGGGCGCAGGGAATGCCGGGTGCGCGATGCACCCGCAGCCTCGCGTGCGAATGAAAAAAGCACACGAGCAAGTCACCACAGGTTCACCGAAACGATCCGGCATTCCCCGCGCGAATGGTTTTAACGGTTTCCTTCATGCTCTTCCCGGGGACCGGGCTTTCTTGCCCCCGTCGCTCGTGGATCGCTCCACGACCTTAGCGCCAGCATCGGGGCGCCAGAACCACACGACTTTGCCGTCCGCGACCGGCGCATTCGTCTTAAGCACCACTCGCGTCCACCGCATCCCGCACCCTACGTCCGTGACGATCGCGATACGCCCCTCTTGTGAGGCGGGACATCGCAACCGTGAGGTGTTTCGGGGTCAAGCAGCAAGCGGCGGCGGCTGCGACAGATTGGCACGACGGGCAATTTGCGCATGGCGGCAATGCATGATTCGATCGTGGCGCATTGGTCGGTCGCTTCAACTTTGCCCAGACCGACAAGGCGGCAAGACCGAGGGCATGGTCGCCCGTGGCGAGCCGACCGGCATCAGCGTCGGTTATTGCGTCGGTCTTGATCCTACTGCGCGGGGACGACGCGCCCTTCGCGCATTTCTCTAAAAGATTGCCGCAAGATCTGGATCGAGGACGTCAGGAATAAACCCGCCATTACCGCGGCCACCAACAGGTCGGGCCATTTCGTGGCGGTCCCCCACACGGCCAAGGCAGCGATCATCACCGTCACATTCCCGATGGCATCATTTCGAGAACACAACCAAACGGAGCGCACGTTGGCGTCGCCGTCCTTGTAACGCATGAGAATAAGAACGCTCGCCACGTTAGCCGCCAAGGCCAAAATTCCGATTGCTCCCATTATTTCAGCGCGCGGTATGCCAAGGATGAGAACGTGATACGCGGTAGAGCCAAGAACCCAAAGCGCCATCGCGGTCAGGCTCAGGGCCTTCAAGATTGCTGCACGTGCGCGGATTTGAATTGATGTACCAATAACCGCAAGACTGATGCCATAAGTTGTAGCGTCGCCCAGGAAATCGAGCGCGTCGGCCTGAAGCGCTTGTGATCCAGCCACTGCTCCGGCTCCCATTTCGACCAGAAACATGGTCGCGTTGATGGCAATGACAAGCCATAGTCGGCGCTTGTAATCAGCCGAGAGCCCTTCAAACGTTGCGCCGTGACCACAGCAATCCGCGCCCATGCGACCTCCTGCTGCCATTCATATAGCTATTGGCCACGGCGTTACACAATCACGTCAATACCGTCCTCATGCGATTGACCGTCAATCGGTATCCTTAGGACCCTGCTGGCAAATTTGTGAACGGGGGCGTCTTTGCAGCGCTCGGCCCGTGTGAGAGTATAAGCGGCATGAATGTTCGCCGACCATTCAAACTCTTACTCGTCGTTCTCGTGACTGCGGGGTTGACGATTGCGCCGCTTGCCAGCCCTGCGGCGGCCGAGCATCTATCGGCCGGCAAGATGATGCAAATGGCGGATACGTCGGACTCGATGTCTGATATGCCGTGCTGCCCCGACAAGCAGAAGAGCAATGATTGTCAGGATTGTCCGCTCATTGCGATCTGCATGTTGAAGTCGTTGCAGGCCGGTCCATCGACGCAGCCTGTAGCAATGGATGGGCCGGCGCATCTGCGGCTGCGTCCGGCAGACGACCACGCTATCGATGGTCTGGCCCGTCCACCTCCAGAGCATCCTCCTCGACATCTGGTCTGACCGGCGCCGCTAGCGCCGGTTGCCGCCGCGCGGGCCCAGGCTCGCGCTGACGTCGCACGCCGCATGCCGCGGCAGACCAAATGCAATCGAGGAATGGAAAAATGAAATCGCTCGACATTTCGCGCGCCCTTGGGGCCGCGCTCATAACCGTCGCCATCTCTGGCACCGCCAACGTGGCGCTAGCGGACATCAAGGACTACGAATTCCAACTCGTCGATCAGACCGTTCAGGCGGGCCCGGACAAGATCATCACCGTTCGGCTGATGAACAAGAAAACCGGCAAGCCTGTGCCTGACGCGGTCATCTTCGCCACGCGCCTGGACATGGCGCCAGACGCCATGCAGGAAATGGCCACCAAGGTGACGCCGATGCCGGGCACGGAGCCTGGGACCTATCGGTTCAAGGCAAACTTCGGCATGGCCGGACACTGGCAGCTTTCACTCGGCGCCAAGGTGCAAGGCGAGACCGGCACGGTCGAAGACAAGCTCGTCATCACGGCCGACAAATGATCCGCCTCGGCCTGGCCGGCGCCGCTGCCGCGATTGTGGCAGCAGCAGGCGCCATTTTGATCGGCGGCGGTGGACTACCGTCGCGGCCGGTCGCCACCCCCATGGTTTCCGCCGCTGCTGCGGCGGATGCCGGCACGCCGATCTATTTCCAGGATCCGGACGGCAAACCGTTCTACTCGTTGACGCCGAAGAAGACACCGGACGGGCGCGATTGGCGCTCCGTGCCGGCGAGCGCCGACGTCAGCTTCGACGAGCCCAAGGAGCCACCGACTGAAACCAGGAACGCCGAGGCCAGGACCGAGCGCAAGATCAAATACTACCGCAATCCTATGGGGCTGCCGGATACTTCACCGGTGCCGAAGAAGGACTCGATGGGGATGGCCTACATTGCCGTCTACGAAGGCGAGGACAGCGATGACGGCTCCGTGAAGCTCTCGCCTGGCAGGATTCAGCGGACGGGCGCCAAGTCCGAGCCGGTCATGCGGCAGCCCGTCAGGTCGGTCATTCGGGCGCCGGGAACGGTCCAGGAGGACGAACGGCGCGTCTCCGTCGTCGCGCTGCGTTTTGAAGGCTTTGTGGAAAGTGTCGCCAACGTCACGACCGGCGATCACGTCCACAAGGGGCAGATGCTGATGAACGTGTACAGTCCTGCGCTCTCAAGCGCCGCTGCCGAATATCTCTCCGCGCTCAATGCGGGTGCGACGGGAAAGGAGTTGAAAGGCGCGCGCAGGAGATTGGAGAACCTCGCCACGCCGGAGATGGCCATCAGGGAGCTCGAACGGACGCGCGAAATCTCGCTCTCGATCCCCTGGCTCGCTCCGCAGGACGGCGAAATCCTCGAGCGCAACGCGGTGAACGGCATGCGGGCCGGCCCCGGCGATGTTCTGTTCAGGATCGCCGACCATCAGCTCGTCTGGATCCTCCTTGACGTCGCGGAGCGCGATCTCAGTCAGGTCTCCGTCGGAACAAAGGTGACGATCCGGCCCCGTGCCTTGGGCGGCCAGACTTTCACCGGGGCGGTGGGTTTGATCTATCCACATCTGATGGCCCAGACCCGCACCGCACGCATCCGCGTTGAAGTGCCCAACCCTGACGAGGCACTGCGGCCAGAAATGTATGTCGATGCGGAGATCGAAACTGGCACGCCGGACCCGGTGCTCGCCGTTCCCGAAAGCGCGGTCCTCGATGGCGGCACGCGCCAAGCTGTTCTGGTCGATAAGGGCACGGGCCGCTTTGAGCCGCGCGAGGTCAAGCCCGGACGTCGCGGCGGCGGGTACGTCGAAATCACCGATGGCCTCTCCGAGGGCGAGGCAGTCGTGACCTCCGCCAACTTCCTGATTGACGCCGAAAGCAATCTGAAGGCGGCATTGAAGGGATTTTCGGAGGCTAGCGGCACGCTGCCCGCCGAGCCGGCCGAAGGCATGGGGGCGCGCCCATGATCGCGCGCGTCATCGCCTGGTCGGCTCGCAATCTGCTGCTGGTGCTGTTCGGCACCGGCTTCGCTGCCGCGGCCGGAATCTACGCAGTGGTCCATTTGCCGCTTGATGCCATTCCCGATCTCTCGGACACGCAGGTAATCGTCTACACCGAATATTCCGGTCAGGCGCCGCAGGTGATCGAGGATCAGGTCACCTATCCTCTGACAACCGCGATGCTCACTGTTCCGAAATCCAAGGTGGTGCGAGGCTTTTCCTTCTTCGGCGTGTCGTTCGTCTACGTCATCTTCGAGGATGGCACCGATATCTACTGGGCACGCTCGCGGGTGCTCGAATTCCTCAACGCAGCCAGTTCGCGGCTGCCGTCGGGAGTGACCCCGACCATCGGTCCGGACGCGACCGGTGTGGGCTGGGTCTATCAGTATGCCGTGATGTCGAAGGAGCTGAACCTTGCCGACACGCGCACCATTCAGGACTGGAATATCAAATTCGCGCTCGCCAAGGCGGAAGGCGTTGCCGAAGTCGCAAGCGTGGGCGGCTTCGTCAAGCAGTACAACGTGATCCTCGACCCCCAGCGGATGCGGGACCTTGGCATCACCATGCAGAAGGTTCGCGAAGCGACCCGCGCCAGCAATGCTGACGTCGGAGGCCGCACCGTCGAGCTGTCGGAGTTTGAGTACGTCATCCGCGGCAAGGGTTATCTGAAGGGTATCGACGATCTCGGCAACATCGTCCTGAAGACCGATAAGGGCACGCCTGTCCTTTTGCGAGACGTCTCTCGCGTCGAGTTGGGTCCGGACGAGCGGCGCGGCATCACCGAACTGAACGGCGAAGGCGAAGTCGCGAGCGGCATCATCCTCCAACGCTTCGGCATGAACGCGCTTGACGTGATCGAGAACGCCAAGAAGCGCTTCAAGGAGATTGCGACGAGCCTTCCGAAATCGGTCGAGATTGTGCCGGTCTATGACCGGTCGAACCTGATCTATGCAGCCATCGACACGCTCGGGCACACGCTGTTCGAGGAAAGCCTGATCGTTGCGCTGGTTTGCATCGTGTTCCTGCTGCACGTCCGCAGCGCGCTCGTCGCCATCCTGATGCTGCCGGTCGGCATCTTGATGGCGTTCGGCGCGATGAAGCTGCTCGGGATCGGCTCCAACATCATGAGCCTGGGCGGCATTGCGATCGCCATCGGCGCCATGGTCGATGCTGCGATCGTCATGATCGAGAATGCCCACAAGCATCTGGAGCGGGCCGAGCCCGGTCGCTCCCGGCTTTCGATCCTGATCGACGCCGCCTCGGAAGTGGGGCCTGCGCTTTTCTTCAGCCTCTTGATCATCACTGTCTCTTTCATGCCGATCTTCACGCTGGAGTCGCAGGAGGGACGGCTGTTCAGCCCGCTGGCGTTCACCAAGACCTTCTCGATGGCGGCGGCGGCGCTGCTGTCGGTGACGCTGGCGCCGGCGCTGATGGTCATCTTCGTCCGCGGCCGGATCGTTCCCGAGCACAAAAATCCCATCAACCGCTTCCTGATCTGGGTCTATCGCCCGGTGATCAAGGGCGTGATGCGTGCCAAGACACTGGTCATCCTGCTCGCGCTCGGCGTGCTGGCTGTGTCGATTTGGCCGGCGCAGCAGCTCGGCACGGAATTCATGCCTAATCTCAACGAGGGCACGCTGCTCTACATGCCGACGACGCTGCCGGGCATATCCGTCACCAAGTCTGCCGAACTGATGCAGACGCAGGACAGGATCATCCGCTCCTTCCCGGAGGTCGCATCTGTCTACGGCAAGGCCGGGCGCGCCTCGACATCGACCGATCCGGCTCCGACCGAGATGTTCGAGACCGTGATCAACCTCAAGCCGAAAGAGCAGTGGCGGCCCGGGGTCACCCTCGATGGCCTGACTGCGGAGATGGACAAGGCGCTGCAGTTCCCCGGCGTTTCAAACGCCTGGACCATGCCGATCAAGGCGCGCATCGACATGCTCTCCACCGGCATCCGAACGCCGGTCGGCGTCAAGGTGATCGGCACCGATCTTGTCGAGATCGACCGGCTGGCCAGGCAGATCGAACAGGTGCTGAGAGCCGTTCCCGGCACCTCGTCGGCCTACGCCGAGCGCGGGATCGGCGGCTATTACCTCGAAGTGACGCCCGATCGGTCGGCGCTTTCGCGCTACGGCATCATGGTCCAGGATGTTCAGGACACGATCGGAACGGCGCTGGGCGGGCAGACCGTGACGACAACGGTAGAGGGTCGTCAGCGCTTCACCGTCAACCTGCGCTATCCGCGCGACCTTCGTGACAATCCGAAGAAGATCGCAAGCGATATTCTCGTCCCGATGCCGGCGGGAGGGGCCGTGCCACTCGGAGAGGTCGCGACGGTTCAACTCGCGCGGGGCCCGACGACGATCCGGACGGAAAACGCCCAGCTTGCGACCTATATCTATGTCGACATCCGCGACCGCGATCTCGGTGGCTATGTTGCCGACGCCCAGCGCGCCGTCCAGGCAAGCATCCAGTTTCCGCCCGGCTACTACGTGATGTGGAGCGGCCAGTACGAATATCTGGAGCGCGCGACGGCGCGGCTGAAGATCGTAGTGCCGGTGACGCTACTGATCATCTTCCTGCTGCTCTACCTCAACTTCCGTTCCATCACCGAGACCCTGATCGTGATGCTGTCGCTGCCATTCGCGCTGGTCGGCGGGCTTTGGCTGATGTGGTGGCTCGGCTTCAACATGTCGGTTGCGGTCGCGGTCGGCTTCATCGCGCTCGCCGGCGTAGCGGCAGAAACCGGCGTGGTGATGCTGATCTACCTCAATCAGGCGCTGGCGGAGATCACCAAGCAACGCGAGATCGAGAAGCGCGCGGTTACGCGCAGCGATCTTTACGACGCCATCATGGAAGGCGCGGTGGAGCGCGTTCGTCCGAAGATGATGACCGTCGTCGCTATCATGGCGGGATTGCTGCCAATCATGTGGAGCACGGGTACCGGCTCCGAGATCATGCAGCGGATCGCGGTGCCAATGATCGGGGGGATGATCTCGTCAACATTGTTGACCCTGATCGTCATCCCCGCGATCTTCGGATTGGTAAAAGAGCGCTCGATTCGAGCCAAAGCTGCCGCTTCGGCTGTGGAGGATGGTGGTGTCAGTCTCGCCCCGCTCGATTCCACCGCGCCGCCTGCAACCTCGCACGGAGGATCAAGGTAAGGCGCATGCGACCATGGAGGATTGAACTTTCCTATTTGATTTCGCGCGCAAAGATTGATGCAGGATGCAGGGATGAATACCGGCGCAATGTTAGGACGGCTTGTTGCAGCGACAATCGCAATTGCGTTTGTATCGTCTGTGCCGGCACTTGCGCAAACGCTTGAGCAAGCACTTGGTCAAGCGTACCGCAATAACGAAACTCTGAACGCTGAGCGGGCGAGCCTGCGCGGAATCGACGAAGAGGTTCCGCAGGCTCTTTCAGGTTTTCGCCCGCGAGTGGAGGCGACGACGTACCTCGGTCGTCGATACCTGAACGAACAGGGAGCCGACGGCGAGCGGGAAACTTCGACGACCACACCCCGGGGTGTTGGCCTCACGGCAGCACAAACGATCTTCAACGGATCCCAGACGTCCAACCGTGTGCGGATGGCCGAGAACCAGGTGCTGGCGGGGCGGGAGGTACTGCGGGTGATGGAGCAGACGGTGCTGCTGGATGCCGTAACTGCCTATATGGACGTGCTGCGCAACGCCGCGGTCCTTGAACTACAAAGGCGCAATCTCGACTCGCTGCACGAGCAACTCGAGGTTACGCGCAATCGGCAGATAGCCGGACAGCTGACCTTCGCCGACGTGGCGGAAGTACGGTCCCGATTCGCGAGTGCACGGTCGGAAGTGTTGGCTGCGGAGGCGGCAAATGACGCTTCGCGAGCGACGTTTGAGCGAGTGATTGGCAGCCAGCCCGGCAAGTTGACGCCAGGTCAACCAGCCGATCGCTTCGTGCCCTCGACACTCGATGCCGCCATCGACGTTGGGCGCACCGAACATCCGGCCGTCACGGCTGCAATGTACGGCGCCGATGTCGCCCTGCTGCAAACGAAAATTGCCGAAGGCGCGCTCTACCCCACGGTGACGCTGGAAGGCAATGTCAGGCGTCGATGGGACGCCACGCCAGAGCAGTTTTTGCCCTTTCCAGGGACGAGCACCGACGCTTCAATCGTCGGCCGGGTCGTCGTCCCGCTGTATCAAGGCGGGAGCGAGTACGCGAAGATACGCCAGTCGAAAGAAGCGATCGGCCAGAAGCGACTGTCGCTCGAAGCAGTGCGCAAGCTCGCCAAGGCCACCGTTGTCCAGGCATGGGGCCTGACGAATGCCGCGAAAGCGCAGATCGAGTCGGTACAATCCCAGGTGCAGGCGGCGGAGATCGCCTATGATGCCGTGCGAAGCGAATTCGGGGCCGGCCAGCGCAGCACCTTCGAGCTCCTCACCTTGCAGCAGGAGCTTCTTAATTCCCGGGTCGCGCTGGTCAATGCCCAGCGAGCACGCGTGGTGACCTCGTACACCTTGCTCTCGGCAGTCGGGCGGCTGTCGCCGCAAGTGCTTGGCCTGCCCACCAAGCTTTACGACCCGTCGGTCCACTATGACCAGGTTCGGGATTCCTGGTTCGGGATTCGCACACCGGATGGCCGGTGATCAGAATGCTGCGAAGCGCGCGGTTTTGACGAGCTTGCATGGAGTTGCGTCGGTGCGGGCTGATCTGAGCACCCAGTCGTGTGCTCGGCCGGGAAGAGGCGGAGAATATGGCGCCCTACTTCCTCTTTTGCAGAACGTCGAACCAGACCGCCAGGCTGATGATGAGGCCCTTGATGATCAACTGGTAGAATGAGGAGACGCCGAGCAGACTCATGCCGTTGTTGAGAACGCCGATGATCAGCGCGCCGATGATCGTGCCGCCGATCGTACCCGAGCCACCTGCAAGGCTGGTGCCGCCGATCACGACCGCCGCGATCGCGTCAAGTTCGAACATCGTGCCCAGATTGGGCGAGGCGCCATTCAGCCGCGAAGCCAGCAGAATTCCAGACAGCGCCGCAAGCAGCGACACGGTCACGTAGACGATCATTTTGGTCTGGAAAATATTGATGCCGGACAGCCGTGCCGCTTCTTCGTTGCCGCCAAGCGCGTAAAGACGCCGGCCGAACCGCGTGTGACCGAGCGCGAAGCTCGCTACAGCCGCGATGACGACAAAGATCGCCACCGGAACGGGAAGCCCGTCACTCCACCCGAAGGCATAAAACGCCAGCGCAAAGCCTGCCGGGGCGACAATGACGGCGGCCGCCAATTGGTCGAGATTGCCGGGATGCGATTTCTTTCGCTCGCCTGCACGGCGAACCAACATAACGACGCAGACGAGCGCACCGATTGCAAGGATGATGACGGTTGCTAGCGGCGGAATGTAAGCGCCGCCGAGCGCAGCAAAGGACGGATCGGCCACCGGAACCGAGCTGCCCCCGGACAGGGTCAGGGCCACGCCGCGCCCGATCGTCAGCATGCCGAGCGTGATGATGAACGGCGGGATATGGTAACGCGCGATCCAAAAACCGTTCCACAGGCCGATGAGCCCGCCGACGACCACCAGCGTCACAGGTACGGCGACCCAGGCGGCCAGCCCATATTGCATCAGCAAGGTCACGACCACGGCCGCGACGCCGACGACGGAGCCGACGGACAAATCGATACCGGCGATCAGAATGACCATGGTCATCCCGACGGCGATGATGCCGACGATGGTCACCTGCCGCGCGACGTTGCTTAAGTTGCGCGCGCCGGCAAAGGTAGGATCGGCGAGCGCAAGCGCGGCCGTGAGGACCACCAGCGCTATCAGCGTCGCGTTGGTCCGTATGAACTGGAGGGTCGGATTCTGGCGCATCAGTGACCCATCCGCCGGGCGCCGGTCGCAAATTCCATTATCGCCTCCCTGGTCGCGTTCTCGCGCGAAAATTCCGACACGACGCTGCCTTCGCTCATCACGAGGATTCTGTCGCTCATCCCGAGGACCTCGGGCAATTCCGATGAGATGATGACGATGGCCACGCCCTCGGCGGCCAAGCGATCCAAGAGCCTGTAGATTTCGACCTTGGCGCCGATGTCGACGCCACGCGTCGGCTCGTCCAGAATGAGAATCTTCGGGTTCGCGTTGAGCCATCTTCCGAGAATGATCTTTTGCTGGTTGCCGCCGCTCAGCAATGCCACTGGCGTATCGATATCCGGCGTCTTTATCCCAAGCTCTGCGACGTATTTCTCCACCAGGGCGCGTTCGCGGGCAGCGTCGATCAGGCCCGAAAATCGCGCGCTGATGGTCTTGAGCGAGGCAATGGTCGTGTTGAAGGCAACCGACTGACCGAGGAACAGGCCGAGCGCCTTGCGGTCTTCCGTCAGAAGCGCGATTCCATGGTCGACGGCGTCACGGGGCGAGCGGATGTCGATCCTTTGGCCTTCGACCCGCACCTCGCCATGGGTCAGGTGCGGATATGCGCCGAAGATCGCCGAGACGAGTTCCGTTCGTCCCGCCCCCATCAACCCGGAAATGCCGAGGATTTCGCCGCGATGGACCGAAAATGATGTTTTTTTGACTCTCTTCTCGCCGGGCAGATCGGGATGATCGAGTTCGAGATCCCTGACCTCCATGATCCTCTCGCCTCGCCGGCGGGTGCTCCTCGGAAACATCTCGCTGATATCGCGACCGACCATTCGGGCAATGATCTGGCCAAGCGTGACGTCCTCGATCGCGGCAGCTTCCCCGATAGTCCGTCCGTCGCGCAGCACCACGACGCGATCGGCGATCTCCTTGATCTCCTCCATCTTGTGGGAGATGTAGCACATGCAGACGCCATCCTGCTTCAGCTTGCGAATGATCCCAAAGAGGTCCGCGACTTCCGGCTCGGTCAAGGCGGAGGTCGGTTCGTCGAGAACGAGAATGCGCGCACGCTTCGACAGGGCCTTGGCAATCTCGACCACCTGCTGCTTGCCGACGCTGATATTCTTCACCTTCTCGGCCGGCTTGAGATCATCGATCCCAAGCTCGTCAAGCAGGGTTTTTGTAGCGGAATTCAAGGCGCGCCAATCGATGACGCCAAAACTGTTGGTGGGCTCGCGGTCGAGGAAGATATTTTCGGCCACCGTCAATTGAGGAAAGAGATTGAACTCTTGATGAATGATCGCGATACCCGACTGCTCGGCCTCCCTGGTGTCACGAAATCGCTTCCGTTCCCCCTCGATGTAGATTTCGCCCTGATAGGTGGGATAAGGCCAGATGCCGCCGAGCACCTTCATCAGGGTCGATTTGCCCGCGCCATTCTCCCCCACAAGCGCCAGAACTTCACCCGCACGCGCCTCGAAGTTGACGTCGTCGAGCGCCCTCACCCCCGGGAATTCCCTGGTGATGTGCTCCATCCTGAGAACGACTTCGGACATTCGCGTGACTGGTGTCCCGGTTCTGACATTCGTATCCTATCGCGGATGGTTCGTTTACGAATGTCAGAACCAAAGGGACACTAGAGCTCCGATTCCGAAGTTCGCAAGCTAACGCGGCGACCTCTGATGCGAACTTCGGAATCAAAGGAGCTCTAGCAACTTATTGATTCTAGTGCGGCTTTGAATTTGAAGTTCCTATCACGAACTTAGCCGCGATACCGATAGGAACTTCAAATTTGCCGCACTAGCAAATATTGGATTCTAGAGCCTTTTCGGTTCTGATTGAATCAGAACCGAGGCTCTAATCTTTTGTTTTGACGCGTTTTCTTCACGCGAACCGGTATCCACTTCGCTCGAAAACGCTATAGTGTGGTTTTAAATTTGACATTCGCTCTTCGAGAACTCGCGGCGATGCTGAAGCGAATGTCAAATCCACCACACTGGCTGCGCCTCCCGCACGACGCGGGGGAGTTTATTTCCCATATACCTGCTGACGGGTATAAAAACCCTCGGCGATGATCGTAGAGTCGAGGTTCGTCTTGTCGACGAGCACGACCGGGGTGACGATGGTCGGCACGTCAACGGCGCCGTTGTTGATCAACCTGTCGAACTTGAGCAGTGCCCTCGGGTCCTTGTCCGGATTTTGTGCAAGGGTCACGGCGGTTTCAACGGCGCTTTCGGCAAGCGGGGTGATCTTCTTCCATATTTCCGCCGCTTGCTTGCCTTGTGCGACAAACTGGATGTTGACAAGGTCAGCGTCGGAACCTGCGACGAAAACCTTGTCCGCATTCGCAAGACCCTGGGCGTCCAGCGCCGCGACGACGCCCCGCGCCATGCCGCTGTTGTTGCAAATCACCGCATCGATCTTGTTGCCGAACTTGGTGAGCAGATTTTCCGACGTCGCCATTGCCTTGTCGGGCGACCATCCTTCGTGCGACTGGTCGGCGACCAGCTTGAGATCGGGATTGGCCTTGAGCACCTCGAGAACGCCGCTGCTCATGGTGTTGGCGTTGGAATCTCCCGGTTGCCCGCGGATCAGCACGACATTGCCCTTGATCGATCCGTACCTTCCCTTGAGCCAGGCCACCATCGCTTCCGCTTGCAGCCTGCCCACGGCCCAGCTGTCCTGCATCACCATGGCATCGAGCGGACCGTTGACCAGCATGGAATCATAGCCAACGACCTTCACGTTGCTTTTGTGCGCCGAGGTCACCATGCTTCCGGCGGTGCCGGTGTTGACCGGCTGCAACACGATCACCCGCGCGCCCTGCGACAGCATGTTCTCGAATGCCGCCAACTGCGACTGTTCGTCGTTGTTGGCGGAATCGAAGATCACCTCGGCCCCCATCGCCTTGGCCCTGGCGAGGAAGGCAGCCTTGTCCCGCTGGTAGCGCTCCTCCTGCATGGTCTTGAGCAGAAAGCCGATTCTAATCTTGTCGGCCGCGCCGGCCGGATAAAGAGACAAGGCGAAGGGTGCCCCCAGCAGGCTCGCCATGCCGCCCAGGACGGTTCTACGCTGTACTTTCATGCTCGCTCCCGGAAAATCTGCTCCGCTCCCGATACCAGGCGGTCAAGTCCGCGATGAATTCTCTTTCGGAACATGCCGCTCGTCGAGATCACAATGCGGCAGTGTATCTATGCAGGCTCGACATCTGGAAGACCTCGGCCGCCTTGTTCGAGTGAAATTTTTGAGCGCTCGTCGACTTGCCGCATGGCCGAGCTAGATCATGATGCGATTAAGCAGAATCGCATCATGATCTCATCTCTTTGTTTGAGCATGATCTTTTCGGAAAACCGGTTTCCACTTTTCCGGATCATGCTCTCATGGTGCGTTCAGGCTGGATGGCGTATTATTCCGTTCGCGGGGAAATCCTGCTGCTCGCCCGCAAGGGTGCGATCACGGATCGCCGCCCTCGCCGTCTTCAATTGTTGTCCCGGGCAGCCTCGCCGGTGAAGGAGGGTCCCATGTACGCCGCTATTCGTCAGGGTAAAGCAAAGCCTGGCATGGTCGAAGAGCTCGCGCGCAGAATCAAGGAGGGCGCCATTCCCATTATCAGCGACGTTGAAGGCTTCATGGCCTACTACGTCGTGTATGCACCTGACGACACCGTGACGGCGATCAGCATCTTCAACCAGTATGCGCAAGCCGCGGAGGCAAACCAACGCGTACTCGCCTGGATCGAGCAGGATCTTGCGCCGCTGCTTGTGGGCCCGGCCACCGCAGTGGCGGGCCCGGTGATCGTGCACACGTTGGCCTAGCAAACCCACAAAATACAGCCGGTGCCGGCTGCCGGCTTGAACTTATCGCGTGCACCTGAGGGCTCCCGCGACCGCTGGATGCAGCCTCTCGGTGGTGAATCAGCGCGCGACGCCAACGCCTGAGATTGATACATTCGCCGGATCTTCGAATGAATCGGCGTTTTTCATGAAGCTTGATTTTTCCGATTACCCGATCAGCGGCCGAGGCTATGCCACAAGGCCGATGGCGTTTCTGGACATCGTTCCAGGGAAGATGCTCCAGGCCATCATTGAGCTGTCCTTGATCGAAACCGGGAGTCGGGCGGCCCGCGAGCGGTGGCAAAAAACGCAGGTTCGCAATCTGTTGACACACGCCGCACAGCGGTCCGCCTTTTGGCGTAATCGCGTTGGCGCCAAGCGAGCGGACCTCTCTGGGCTCCCCGTTCTGACACGAACGGAGCTCAAGCAGCAGGTCGAAACGGAAGGCTCGCTTTTGCGTCCTGCTGACGGTTTGGAAATTGCTACGCACAAGACATCGGGATCATCCGGGACACCGGTTGAGTTCCACGCATCCAAGATGAATTTTGAGTACAACAGTATACGGTATCTGGCGCAGGAGTTCATGGATGGAAAAGACCTGTCGGTGAACAGGACTCACATCAATGCCGCAAAAGCGAGCGCGGCAAAAAAACTGGCAGCCATTCCCTGCGGCTTTAGCGTGGAGAAGAATCCGTCCTGGCTCGGAGGCATCGGGTCAGTGTTCACGTCGGGCATTCTTAAGAAAATCGAGTGTCTCAACCCCAATCCGCGCGATCTTGTGCGTGAATTGCGCAAGGATGCGGTTGGCCAGCTCGTGGTGGGGCCGGGGCTTTTGACGACCATCCTTGGTCATTCCAGCGCCAAGCTGCTGGGTGAGCTTCGCGCGAGTGAAGTTGTCGTCTTTGGCGAAGCCATTGATACCGATGTGTGCCAGGCAATCGTCGCGCAGGGCATTGCCGTCAGCTTGACCTATTCTTCGGAAGAAGTTGGGCCAATTGGCTTCGAATGTCAGTCTGCGCCGGGTCACTATCACATCGCCACCAGCAACGTGATTGTTGAGCTCGAAGGTTCGCATGAAGTCGATGGAAAGAAACTGGGGCGCGTGCTGGTAACGCATCTGCACTCGTATGCAACACCTTTCGTCCGTTACGATTTGGGCGACCTTGCATTGCTCAGCGAGAACTGTCCATGCGGTCACGACGGCCCCACGATCCACAGCCTCTATGGTCGGCTAACCAATGCCCTCAAACGTCGCGACGGCACGCTGTCGGCATTTTATATCCGTGGTCCTGAACTCCGGGAAATCGTCGAGTATACCGAGTTCCGTATTCGTCAGCCGGCCTTCGATACGATCGTTATGGAGCTTGGCGGACGCGAAACCCTGACGGCGGAAGAGGTCAAAAAAATAACCGCATTTCTGAAGGCCCGGGCCGGTGACGAATTCAAGATCGACGTCGTCGCCTGCTCTGCGATTGACTGGGGAAGCAGTGCCAAAAAACTGAGTTTCAGATGCGAGGTTTAGGTCGATCAACCATCCCTTTGTTGACTGCACACGTACGAGGCCGCGACGCTCCAGCCTTCACAAGCCAGCTGGGAAAGAAGATGGGCATCTCGCACCGGTTGATCCGGTCCGAAGGGGATTTCGTCATTTCATGAAGTTCGACTTTTCCAAATACCGGATCTATGACCGCGGTTATGCTGAAAGGCCAATGGCATTTCTGGATCTGGTCCCCGCCAAGCTTCTCGCAGGCATATTCGAGCTGGCCTTGATCGAAACGGGAAACCGGGCAGCCCGGGACCAATGGCAAAAGACCCAGCTTCGCAACTTATTGGCACATGCAACCCAGCGATCCGGTTTTTGGCGCAGTCGCCTCGGCGCCAATCGACCGGACCTCGAAGCGTTGCCGATTCTGACACGAATGGAACTGAGGCATCAATCTCGGGAATTGGTTTTGCTTTAATTGAGCCGCCACCGAGGGCGGAATTACTGACAGTCCTCTGGTAAAAATCTCAAAAGCCCCGGTATTGCCTTGGGGCTCTCTTGCTGCGGTCAGCCACAATTGCGCTTGCAGACCGTGTGTGCTTGCCGCCACACAAGGGGCCGAAAAGCGGAGTTGCCGGACTTATCAACATTTGAACATGGTTTATTCTTCAACAAGTGCCTTCCCGACGGCGGCAAGAAACGTGCTCGAACCTGGTCGACGCTACCCGCGCGCGGCGCGCGCTCGCCGACAACTCTCACCACTTGCCGCGCAAGCCATTCAACCCCGGACGCCCTCATGCAACGCAGTCACGAGCGCATTCTCACCACTCACACCGGAGCCCTCTTGAAGACGGGATAGCGCTCGACATCGGCGCGCGGCCAGCGTTTCCACGAGCCGCCAAACCCGCTCATGCGATGCCGGACGTGGAGAAAGAACCCCTCTCGCTGCTGTTCGCCGTTGTTGCCGATGTCGATGCCGGCTTCGATCTGTTTCGGAACGATTGCCTGCAACGCGGCGTGTCCGGCCCGTTCGATTTCGCCCTCGTCGACCTGCTCGCCGCGCGCGCGGCGGGAACCTATGTTGAACATCATTTGCACGCCGCCTCTCCGGAGTCTGTCACCGAAAAGCATCTGCCCTTCGCCAATCCTCGCCATGCCCATGAAGTGCGATGCCTCGAGGGCAACGCGATCCACCCCGATCAGATCGTCGTCTCCGGCGTCATCGATTCAACGACGAATTTCGTCGAGCATCCCGAAGTCGTGGCCGAGCGGATCGAGCGCGTCGCAGGCGCGCTTGGCGATCCCAGCCGCGTCGTCGCCGGGGACGGACTGCGGGTTCGACACCGCTGCCGGCGCCGGTCGTGTCGCCGACGACGTGGTGTGGGCAAAGCTGACCGCGCTGAGCGAAGGCGCCCGTATTGCCTCGGGCCGATTGTTCCCCAAAGCCTGAGCGGACATAACCCGTCAGCTTCCCGGGCTCAAACAGCCCCCGCCTTCTGCGCGTATTCCCAGGAAGCCTTGGACAACGGCACGGTGCGCGCGGCCGATTCCATTGCCTTGGCGCTCGCGGCGGTGCCGTCGCGGATGCGCCCTGCGATGCCTTGCGTGATGCAGGCAAGGCGGAACAGATTGTAGGAAAAATACCAGTTCAGGTCCGGCACCGCGCTCTTGGTGACGTCGCAATAGATTTGCGCGGCTTCTCCCAGGGTCGGAATGTTCAGCGTCTTGAAGTCGGCGTTGGCAAGCCCCGGCATGGTCCATTGCATCAACAGATAAGTGAAGTCGGCCATCGGATCGCCAAGCGTCGAGAGCTCCCAGTCCAGCACCGCGATCACGCGCGGTTCGATCGGGTGGAAGATCATGTTGTCGAGGCGGTAATCGCCGTGAACGACCGAGACACGTTCCTGCTGCGGTATGGTGCGCGGCAGCCACTCGATCAGCTTTTCGACCTCGGGAATGTTTTGGGTTTCCGACGCGCGGTATTGCTTGGTCCAGCGATCGACCTGGCGCGCGAAATAATTTCCGGGCTTGCCGTAATCGCCAAGACCGATCGCCTCGGGGTCATAGCTGTGAAGCTTGGCGAGCGTTTCGATCTTGCTGGTGAAGATCGCGCGCCGCGCCTCTTTCGTCTGGCTCGGAAGCGAGGGATCCCAGAACACCCGTCCCTCTTCCATCGACATGATGTAGAAGGCGGCTCCGATCACCGCCTCGTCAGTGCAAAGCGCGTACGCCCTGGCGACCGGAAACCCCTGGCGGCCAAGTGCTGAGATAACACGAAACTCGCGGTCCACCGCGTGCGCCGACGGCAACAATTTCCCGAACGGCTTTCGCCGCAGGACGTAGGAGCGGTCGGGGGTATCCAGCCGGTAGGTCGGGTTCGACTGCCCGCCCTTGAATTGCAGGACGGTCAGGGGCCCCCGGTAACCCTCGACATGCGCGCCCATCCACTGATCGAGGCGCGCTTCGTCGATCCGGTGCCGCTCCTCGACCGGCTTGGTGCCGGAAAAATCGTCATCGCTCCTGACGCCTTCGGTCACGCTACGCTCCCTCAATTTCTGGAGAGCACCGGAGGTGCTTCCTCTGAGAGCGGGATGAATTCAGGCTGAACCGTAGGTCAGCGCACTCGGTTTACCTCTCCCCTTGCGGGAGAGGTCGGATCGCATCGGCAGATGCGATCCGGGTGAGGGGGTTATGCGCCGTCGGGGAACCGAACCCCTCACCCCACCCCTCTCCCGCAAGGGGAGAGGGAGCGCACCTCCGAAGCCGCTACAACTTAGCCCGATCTCATCTCGCTTCTTAATTCATAGGAGCGTTTGCATACTTCCGAAGTTCAAGTCTGGCAATGGCGCGGTTATGGACCTCGTCCGGGCCATCGGCAAGCCGCATGGTCCGCATTGAGGCGTAGTCGCGCGCCAACCCCGCGTCGTCGGATACGCCGGCGCCGCCAAAGGCCTGGATCGCGTTGTCGATGATCTTCAGCGCCATGTTGGGCGCCGCCACCTTGATCATGGCGATCTCCAGCTGCGCGGTCTTGTTGCCGACCTTGTCCATCATGTCGGCGGCCTTCAGGCACAACAGGCGGTTCATCTCGATGTCGGTGCGGGCCTCCGCGATGCGCTGCTCCCAGATCGAATATTCGATGATCTTCCGGCCGAAGGCGGTGCGAGAGGACAGCCGCTTGACCATTTTCTCCAGCGCTTCCTCGGCTTTGCCGATGGTGCGCATGCAGTGATGGATGCGGCCGGGACCGAGGCGCCCCTGCGCGATCTCGAAACCCCTGCCCTCACCGAGCAAAATGTTGCTGGCGGGAACCCGGACGTTCTCGAGCAGCACCTGGGCGTGGCCGTGCGGCGCGTCGTCGAAGCCGAACACGGACAGCATTTTTTCGACCTTGATGCCTTTGGCATCGAGCGGCATCAGGATCTGCGATTGCTGCTGGTGGCGCTGCGCCTTCGGATCGGTCTTGCCCATCACGATCGCGATCTTGCAGCGGGGATCGCCGACGCCCGAGGACCACCATTTGCGGCCGTTGATGACGTAGTGATCGCCATCGCGCTCGATACGCGTCTCGATGTTGGTGGCGTCGGAAGATGCAACCGCCGGCTCGGTCATCAGGAAGGCGGAGCGGATCTCCCCGTCCATCAGCGGCCGCAACCATTGCCGCTTGTGCTCTTTGGTGCCGTAACGCATCAGCACCTCCATGTTGCCGGTATCCGGCGCGGAGCAATTGAACACTTCGGAGGCCCAGCCGATGTGGCCCATCTCCTCGGCGAGCGGGGCATATTCGAGATTGGTCAAACCCGCGCCGCGGAACTCGTCGTCCTCGTGCGAAGAAGGTGGCAAGAACAAGTTCCAGAGCCCTTGCGCCCTCGCCTTCTTCTTCAGTTCCTCGACAATCGGGATCACCTTCCAGCGCGGGCCCGTTTCGTCCTGCTGCCGGTAGATGGGCACAGCCGGGCGTACATGTTCCTTCATGAACGACTGCACCCGGTTGAGCCATTCGCGCTGACGTTCCGACATGGTGAAGTCCATTTGGCGTTCCTCACATTTGGACAAGATTGGTTGGCGGCACTGTCTGCCTGCCGCCGGTTCACTGCAAGATTGTTAGTCGCGTCGCCGAAAGCCCGCGAGCTCTCCGGACGGCAACGCCGCCGGCGCGGTGACGCTTCGCGCGCATTGACAACCGAGCCTTCAAACCATAGTTTCATACAAACGTTTGAATTGCAACGCCCCCATTCGGGTATGAGATGCCGTCAGACCGGACCCGAGCTTCCATCCTGGAGGCCGCCGAGCGGCTCTATGCCGATCGCGGCTTCTCCGACGTCACCCTGCGCGACATCGTCGCCGCCGCCGGGGTGAATCTGGCTGCGGTGAATTACCATTTCGGCTCGAAGGACGAGCTGATCGCCGAGCTGTTCGTGAGCCGCAGCATCGCCACCAATCGCGAGCGTCTCAACGAATTGAAGGCCGCGGAAGCGGCAGGCGGCGGCCGCGCGAACATCGACGCCATCCTGCGGGCACTGGTCGGGCCGATGGTGCGCGGCTGTCTTGGACCGGAGAGCGAGCGATCGACGGCGGCCCGCTTCATGATCCGGGCGTCCATCGAATCCGTCCCGCCGATCCGCCGCATCAAGAACCGCGAGATCGATCATTTGCGGAAATTTGCCGCCGCGATGCGGCGATCGCTGCCGGATTGCAGCGACGCCGACCTCTATTGGGGCCTGCATTTCGCGCTCGCGATGGCGCACCAGACCATCCGCGACAGCGAGCGGCTGACCAAGCTCTCGGAGGGGATTTGCGATCTTCACGACGTCGAAGGCGTCATCGCGCGCATCGTTGCGGTTTCGGTGATGGCGCTGACGGGAAGTGCGCCCAACCGCAAGACTTTCGAATCCGCCGGTCTCGAACGCGCCGTTCGCTAGCTCATATGCAGATGAATTGATCGCGCCCGGTCGGGCTCGGCGAGCGGCGCAAACGCCCGCCAATTTCAACGATACTTCGTCCATGATCGTAGCATTGCGTTGCCGATCGCCGTTATTTGAGGCGTAACGGTGAAGATCGGGCCATCATGCTCCAGGACACCTGGACCAGCAGCTTTTATGGTTGGCGAGTTGTCAGCGCCGCGTTCGTCCTGGCTGTTTTCGGGCTCGGTACCGGGTTCTATGGCCCGCCCATTTTCCTGAATGCCGTGCAGGAGGCACGGGGTTGGTCGTTGCTTCTGGTGTCGTCAGCCGTGACCACCCATTTCCTGATCGGCGCGGTAGTTACCGCGAATCTGCCAACGTTGTATGCACGCTGGGGCACCACCAACGTCACACGCCTTGGTGCCCTTTCGATCGCACTCGGCGTCATCGGCTGGGCCGCCGCCTGTCATCCCTGGCAGTTGTTTATGGCTGCAGCTTTAAGCGGTGCGGGCTGGGTAACGATGGGGGTCGCCGCCATCAACGCGATAGTGTCTCCCTGGTTCGTGCGCTCGCGCCCCACGGCACTTGCCGTTGCTTACAATGGCGATGGCGCAAACCTGGGGGGCGTAATTTTCACACCGCTTTGGGCCACGGGCATCGCCTTATTCGGTTTCATCCTGACGGCGGCAACAATCGGGACCGCAACCGTCGCCGTCGTCTGGATCTTGACAAATCGCGTGCTGTCGATAACGCCGGAAATGCTGGGAACGAGGCCCGATGGCGGTGCTCCTGGCGCATCAGCTACGCCAATCCCTCAACCCCCGTCCCGCGGCCCGTTATGGCGCGATCCGAAATTTCAAACGCTGGCAATGGGAACGGCGCTCGGTCTTTTTGCTCAAATCGGATTGCTGGCCCATCTCTACTCCCTGCTCGTGCCGACGCTCGGCAAACAAACCGCTGGGCTGGCGATGGGAGCGACCACCGCCCTGGCCGTGCTCGGGAGAACACTGATCGGCTGGCTTATGCCGCCCGCATGTGATCGGCGGTTGCTTGCTGCGGCAAGCTATGGGCTTCAGGTCGCGGGCTCGTTCGCCTTCATGGCTGCCCAGGGCACGAATGTCCCCGTGATCATTGCGGCCATTGTCATGTTCGGATTGGCGTTCGGCAACGGCACGTGGTTGCCGCCACTTATCGCGCAGGTGGAGTTTGCGAAGGAGGAAGTACAGCGTGTGGTCGCGCTGGTCGTCGCTATTTCGCAAGGGGCCTACGCCTTTGCTCCTGCCACTTTAGGCCTGATCCATGATCTTTCGGATCAAGTGTCCGTCCATCCAGGCACGGCGCCAGCCGTGTTTATCGCGGCCGCATTGATCCAGGCGCTGGCCGCGTCAGTCTTTCTGATCGGCCGCAAAGCCTGAGCTCCATCCGGCGAATGTTACATCGGCCCACGGCGGCGGCGTTGACGAGCCGCACGCAAAATGCGCTTCGGAGGCCTCCCCTCCTCCGATCGAGGCTTGGATAACTTCGAATTGCAATAAAGCTGTCATGCCACCCCGCTAGTTTCCCCGCCGTTTTTCACTCTGGGGAGAACCAATATGCGTGGAAGAAAGTACGCGCCGGGCAAAACGAAGCTCGGCCTGATGGCTGGCGTAGCTGCTGCTGCACTCGGGGCGTTGACGGTGAATGCCGGTGCCGCCGATCCGGACAAGAGCGTCGACAAGACACCCACGACGACGCCGATCAAGCATGTCATCGTCGTCATCGCCGAGAATTCCAGCTTCGATCACGCCTTCGGGACGTTCCGCCCGCGCGATGGTCAGCATATTGCCAATCTCCTGTCCAAGGGCATCGTCAACACTGACGGCACGCCGGGACCGAACTTCAAGAAGGCCGCCCAATTCACGGTGTCGCAGCAGCCCAAATATTTCATCAGCGCGCCGGATGTCAGCAAAACCGCCTTCACGACGCTGCCGCCACCTGACCTGAATGGCGTGCCGGTGGCAGGCAGCGATAGTCACCCGCCGCCGTTTGCCACTGTTGCCGCAGCACAGGCGGCCGAGCCGAGCCTTGAGCCCGAGGACGCCGTGCTGTTGACGACCGGTGCAAGCGGCATCACGATCAAGCCGGAAACGACGAACGGGCAGCCCAACGGCGTGCGCAATCCCGACACGCGCATCCTGAACGTCACCAATCTGCCGAACGGTCCGTTCCAGCAGACGGCAAAGGACGCGCAGGGCAACGGGCTTGCCTACGATGCCTATACCGAGGACACCATTCACCGCTTCTTCCAGATGTGGCAGCAATCGGACTGTACGGTCCAGCACGCGACACCCGAAAATCCGTCCGGCTGCCAGGCCGACCTTCTGCCCTACGTGATCACGACCTTTGCGGGTCTGGCGGAAGAAGGCATGGGCACGTCGATGGCCTTCTTCAACATGAACCAGGGCGATGCCCCTGTTCTGAAGAAACTTGCGCAGGAATTCTCGATCGCCGACAATTATCACCAGGCGGTGATGGGCGGCACCGGCGCCAATCACATCATGATCGGTACCGGCGATGTCTACTTCTTCAACAATACCTTCGCGGAAAACGGCATCTTCAACGCGAACAGCTTCCAGCCCGTGCCGCCGCCGCCGGTGCCGGGCGCGATCCTGGGATTGCCGTCTTTCGTGACCATCTCGCTGGTGGCGAATCCGGACCCGGTGCAGGGCTCCAACAACGTCTACAAGAACGACATCGCCGCCACGCTCGGGGAATATGTCAACTGCTCGGATCCGGCCCAGCCCGGCGTTCCCGCCATCACCAGCTATCTGGCAACGCTACCCTACAAGCTGTCGCCGACGAGTTGCGCGCAAAACACCTTCTACGCGATCAACAACTTCTTCCCCGGTTACCACCCCAACGGTACGCCGGCGAATCCGTTGTCGCCCAAGCAGGCGGCGGACGGCAGCGACTTCTTCTTCATTCCGCCGCAAAACCTGCCGACCATTGGCGATGCGCTGAACGCGAAAAATGTCTCGTGGGCTTATTATGGCGGCGGCTTTAATGCAGCGGTTGCCGGTCTGCCCAACGCGTTCTGCCCGATCTGCAACCCGATGCAGTATGCGGCTTCGATCTACGGCAATCCCGCCCAGATCAAGGCGCACACGGGTGACATCACCGACTTCTTCACTGCAGTGGCCAACGACAACCTGCCGTCGGTTGCCTTCGTCAAGCCCAGCGGCCTCGTCGACGGACACCCGCAATCCTCCAAGTTGAACCTGTTCGAGGCGCTGCTCGACAATATCGTCGATCAGGTCAAGGGAAAGCCGGAGTTGTTTGCGGAGACCGCGATCATCGTCACCTGGGATGAAAGCGGCGGCTTCTACGATTCGGGCTTTATCCAGCCGGTCGACTTCTTCGGCGACGGCCCGCGCGTGCCGCTACTCGTAATCTCGCCGTTCTCGCACGGCGGCCGCGTGGTCCACACCTATTACGACCACGTCTCGATCACCAAGTTCATCGAGCGCAACTGGGGGCTGAAGCCGTTGAGCTCTCGCAGCCGCGATAATCTTCCCAATCCAATCATGGACGAGGATGACAATCGCTACGTGCCGCGCAACATGCCGGCGATCGGCGACCTCATGGAGATGTTCCACTTCGGCGATCATGACGACCAGGGTCACGACCACGATGGCTAGGCGTTAGTGCTTGAAAGGGTTCGGTTCACCTCTCCCCGCTGGGGAGAGGTCGATTTGCTCCTGGCGATGCGAAGCATCGTCCGGTGCAAATCGGGTGAGGGGCCATGCTCTCACGAGGTACCGTACCCCCTCACCCCAACCCTCTCCCAAAGGGAGAGGGAGTAGCACTTCCAATGCGAATGCAGCCTGAGCCAATCTGATAGCGCGTTTGTGGCAGCGCGCAGGTGCCGCCCGAACATTCAGGTAAGCCCGAGCATTTGCCGCGCTTCGGTTGGCGTTGCGATCGCAGCGCCCAGGCTCTTCAATATCTGCACCGCATGCGCCACCAATTCGGCGTTGCTCTTGGCCAAAACGCCTTTGGACATATAGAGATTGTCCTCCAGGCCGACCCGCACGTGGCCGCCGAGCAACCAGGATTGCGCCACCATCGGGAATTCGGAGCGGCCGATGCCGAAACCGGCCCAGATCGAACCCTCCGGCAACAGGTCGCGGGCATAGAGCATGGTTTCGGGCGAAGGATCGAAGCCGTATTTGACGCCGAGCACGAGCGTGCACAATGGCGGCCCCCGCAACGTTCCTTCCGCGATCAGGTCGCGTGCCAAGTGGATGTCGCCGGAATCGAACAACTCCAGTTCCGGCAACACGCCGGCTGCGCGCATTCGCGCCGCCATCTTCCGCACGTTGGGGGGCGTGTTGATCACGACCTGTCCGGCCGAATTCATGGTGTTGAGATCGAGCGTACAGATCTCCGGGCGCAGCGGTTCGATATGCTCGACCCTCTTCTCCGGCGCCATCAGGGTGGTGCCGGGACCTGCGATCTTCGGATCTTCCTCCGACGGCACGAACCGCCCGCCCGGCCCCGTGGTCAGATTGATGATCAGGCTGGCGTTGCGGGCGCGGATGCGGTCCATCACATCGCGATAGAGGTCGATTCCCATCGAGGGCCGGCCGGTCTCGGGATCGCGCACATGAATATGGGCGATCGCAGCTCCCGTTTCCGCGGCCTCGAGCGCGCTGTCGGCGATCTGCTGCGGCGTGATAGGCAGATAAGGCGATTGTTCGGGGCGCGTCAGATTGCCTGTGATCGCGCAGGTGATGATGACCTTCTGGTGAGGTTGATGTGCCATGTGCCTTCCGTCGACTGGAATGACAGGAAAGTGATGAATAGCCTAACCGAAACGCCCAGGCGAGTACCGGCCAGGCCCAGCCGTCATGTCAGTCGGGCGGATTGAAGGTCCGCGCGAAATAGATCGGGGATTTGGTCTTTTTCAGCCGGTATAGCTGCGCAGGGCGATTGGGTCCCTTTCGCATTCTTGCCACCGGCTCTATCAAATCCGCGGCGAGCATCCGCGTCCGAAACGCGCTTTTCTCTAGCGGGCGATCGAGCACGATTTCGTAAACCCGTTGCAGGTCCGGCAATGTAAATTCAGGCGGCATCAGATAAGCCGGTAGCGAGGTATATTCGACCTTGCTGCGCAGCCGCTGAATCGCAGCCGCCACGATAACATCATGATCGAAGGCAAGCCTGGGTTTGATCCTGCCAACACGGACGGGAAACCACTGCGCATCGGCGGCAAGAGGGCCACCTGCCGGAACGGCTGGAATGAGCGCGAAGTAAGCATGCGTCGCAGACCAGCCGCGCGGATCGCGATCGGCGCTTCCCCAGCTTCCCAATTGCTCCAGATAAGGACTTACCACGCCCGTCTTGTCCCTTAGTTTGCGGATCGCGCAAGCTTCGAGGTCCCTGTCCCTGGCAATGTCAACGAAGCCGCCCGGCAAGGCGAATGAATTGGGAAACGGCTCGTCTTCGCCTGCCCCGCGTTTCACCAGGAGGACATGAAGCGTATCGTCCCTGACGGCAAAGATGACAACATCGACCGTCGTCAGAGGCCTCGGAAAGTCCGCCACTTTCCGGCGACCGCCATCTTCCTTCTGGTTTTCTTCTGCCACGTCCGCAATCCCTCGCCTTGTTCGCTCTTGACAATAACAGGCTTAGTTGTATTGTACAACTTACTTAGTTGTCCAGAGCAACTTATATCGCCTGTCATGAAGGGAACGCGCCATGCTTGGAATTCGGTTCGTCAAAGCCCAGCCCACAATCTACCTGATGAAATACCGCGCCGGGGCGGTGACCCGGGAGGGCGCCGGCCTCTCTACCCTCTACTACGCGCCCGTTACTTCCCTTGTCGCGGTGCCGATCGGAAGCCGAGATGCCGCCTTTATCTTCCAGCAGATCGCGCGAGACTTTCAGGCCCTCACCGTCCAGGGCCATGTCACCTATCGCATCGGTGAGCCAAAGAAGGCCGCGTCCATGCTCAACTTCACGCTCAAATCGGATGGCAAGACCTATGAGTCGGACGACCCGGAAAAATTGCCCCAGCGCATCCTCGGCTCGGTCGAGGTTTTGGCCCAACAGGCCGTAAAGGACCTGACGCTGAAGGACGCCCTGCAGGCCTCAGATCGGATCGCCAACACCATTATGGCCGGGCTCAATCACCGGGCCGACATCGCGTCCCTCGGGCTCGAAATTCTCGGCGTGTCGATAAGGGGCATCAAGCCTACACCTGACACTGCCAAGGCGCTCGAGGCCGAGGCACGCGAGGCAATTCTCAAGAATGCCGACGAGGCCATTTTCGCTCGTCGCAACTTTGCCGTGGAACAGGAACGGGCCATTCGCGAGAGCGAGCTAGACACCGAAATTGCCGTCGAACTGAAAAAGCGTTCCATTCGCGAAACGCAAATGGACGCCGCGGCCAGCGTCGCCGCGAAGCAGAACGAGTTGAAGCAAGCCGGCATGGTCGCCGACATTACGCTGGAGGGCAAGCGGAAGGATTTCGTCGCGCTCAACGCCGAAAACACGCGGACTCTGGCGGATGCGGAAGCCTATCGGGTCGGCGCATTGATGAAGATATTCGAAGGCGTGGATACCAGGGTGATACAGGCCTTGGCCGCAGCCGGCATGCAGCCGGCTCAATTGATGCCCAGGCCTTCACCGGAATTGCCGAAAAGGCCGAGCGAATTGGACAGCTCAACGTGTCCCCTGACCTGCTCAATACCCTGCTCGACAAGTCAAAGCCGACGGAGGTGCCCAATGTCCGCCGACAATGATCGCAAGGTGGTCCTCATCACCCGGAAGACGAGGCTCGAGGATCTGATCGCCAAATATCTGACGGAGGCCCAAGCCCGGTTCTATCTCGAGCATTTGGGTGCCGATTTCTCCGACTATCAGCGCGAACACGACGTCTATCTCGAACAGCAGCAGCGTACGGTTCGGACCCTGGAGCAATGGGGCCGTTACCAGATTATCGATCGGGGTTTTCTGCCCAACTTCATCTTTGGCCCCTCGGACATCGTGGTTGCGCTTGGCCAGGACGGGTTGGTCGCCAACACCATGAAATATCTCAACGGCCACCCGCTGATCGGCCTCAATCCCGATACCGGACGCTATGACGGCATCTTGTTGCCTTTCATACCGGACGACCTTGGCACACTGTTACCGGAAGTCGCAGCCGAGAAGCGTGGCGTCAAAGCGGTGACGATGGCCAAGGCCACCTTGGCAAACGGTCAGGTGCTCTATGCCGTCAACGACCTCTTCATCGGCGCACGCTCCCATACTTCCGCGATTTACGAGATCGCGGCCGGAACGCGGAAAGAAACGCAATCGTCGAGCGGACTCATCGTTTCAACCGGTCTCGGGTCGACGGCGTGGTTCAAGAGCATCATCACCGGCTCGCTCGCGATCGCCGGCGCATTCGGCAGCCCGACCGAAAGTCCACCCTATTTGCCGCAGCCCTGGGATAGCAGCGAATTACGGTTCGCCGTTCGCGAGCCCTTTCCGAGCCGGAGCTCCCAGGTCAGCCTGGTCTACGGGCGGCTGATGAAATCCGAGCGGTTGCAGGTCCGCTCCCTGATGCCGGAGAACGGGGTCATCTTCAGTGACGGCATCGAAGCGGATCGGCTCGATTTCAATTCCGGAACCGAGGTGCAAATCACCCTCGCAGATCGCGAGGGCCGACTGATCGTCTGACTGCGGCCTCGCATGGCTCTCAAGAGGTATCAACCCTTCTTCTTGATACCGTTCTTAACCGCCTTCTTTGCCCGCTTTTCTTCCGCCGCCTCGATCTCCTCCGCCGCCCTTTTCATCGCCCGCGCATAGCTATCGGCTGCATTCTCCGCCGTGACCTGCAACCGCCTTGCCGCGGCGTTTGCCATTGCGAGCGTTGTCTTTGCGATTTGCCTGAAACGATCCTTTGCCCCCTTGTTCCCGGCCTTGGCGGCCAACCCCATCAACCGCGCGTGCCGCTTCTTCGCGGCGTCCATCAGGCTCTTGCGTTGCTTCTTGCCGATGGACCGAATGAGAATTTCGAGGTCCGCTTCGGCCATTTTTGTCCTCTTCGGGTTTTGGTTCAACGTGGCGGGATGAGCTTGCGAGGCGCCGCAGTGGGTGAAAGAAACCGAACCCTCGTATTCCCTTTGGGAGGGATCTGTCGGGAGGGATTTGGCCTTCAACATCGTTTGGAATTGGTCAGACAGATCGTTTCAAAATTCCTCGTTGAGCGCAAGCGGCTTGCCATCTTGCCCGAGCAAAGGCGTCGCGAGCTCAGGCTGCACGCCGGTTCACCGGCTGGCGGGATCACTTCTTCAGGCCTATCTCACAAAGACCATCCTTGGGCTGCACCAGACCGAGGTTCGACCATGACGGCGAATGACGACGGCCCACTCGATGGGCTGGTGCGGGCCATCGAACACGCCGAGGAATTAGATCGCATATGGTTCGACGAACATCCGCGCCGATGCTTCCGCCTGCGGTACATGGTGATCGGCGAGTTCGGCTTGCACCGTGGAGACCCATACCTGGGGATATGGCATCTTGCCTATACGATCGTCTATCGCTTTCGGTCGGGACGCAGGAAAAAGTGGCCAGTCTGGGTTAGTTTATTTTGAGCAGGTCAAGCGCCCACTTCATCGCCGCTTGTCCTGCAAGGCTGAGCGCGGCCTATGGGCCGGCCGGAGCAAAACATGCCGACGATAAGACGCTGCCGAGATAACGAGCATGACGCGCTGCTGCGGATCATCAACCTGGCTGCAAAAAAATATCAGGGCGTTATCCCCGCCGACCGCTGGCACGAACCCTATATGGACGCCGATGAGCTCACTGCAGAGATATCGGCTGGCGTCGAGTTCTGGGGTGCGGAACTCGATGCCGTTCTCGTCGGCGTCATGGGTGTTCAAGAGGTTCTGGATGTCGATCTGATACGGCATGCTTATGTGCTGCCTGCATACCAGGGCAAGGGCATCGGTGGTGACCTGCTGACGGAATTGTGTTCGCAGAGATCGCGACCCATTTTGGTCGGCACCTGGGCCACCGCGAGCTGGGCTATCGATTTTTACAAGCGCCACGGCTTCGGCGTTGTTCAACCGGAGGAGACAAAAGCGCTATTGAAGAAGTATTGGACCATTCCGGACCGGCAAATCGAAACCTCGGTGGTGCTGCGAAGAAAGTGAGCCGTTCCTGTTTTCGGCAAGCGCAAACGCGGTTTTTTCCTCGGCCGGCCGAAAATTCACGACGGCTTTGCTCTATCCAGAAATGGCTGCCACGATAGCGCCTCGCGCCTGGCCTCGTTCAAATGCCCATCCTCCAGAAGCTTTCCGACGCATTTGAAATATTCGTGAAGGAATGACGCGTCCGGCAACTCGTACATGCGCTCTCCGGGCACCCACAAACCGAACTTTCTGGCGGAGATGAGCGCAGAGGCAATCGCAGGTCTGAGATCACGCGCATTGTCCGGCCATCCAGAAGATGCGGTTTGATTGCTGATGCTGTCTGAAAGGCTGCGAAATCTATAACCCAGGCTTCGGAGCTCAAAAGCTCTTCTTTCGCCGGCCTTGCGGGTCGAGGTTTCCAGTGAAATCCCGATTACGATGCCGGTCATGAAGACCAAAGCGGATTCGAACCAACGCAGGTGGCTAATCTCGACGAGCTTGTTGGAAATTGCCGTGGCCACGGCGTTCGGCTCGGTGAAGATGTTTTCCGCGAACCATTTTTCGAGCGCTGTGCCGATCAGAGGGATCAGCAGAAGAGCCCATATCACGAAAAGCAGCGATTTGAGCCATTTGAACATTGGTTGTCACGCTCGAAAAGCATAGGTGAGGAAAGCCGCAGCCTAGAGCGGGTGCGCGGGTGAGGCAAAAACCTTGGGCAGGTGTCTGGATGCTTTAGCACGGTGGGTCTGGATGAAACCGGGGCGTCGCGACAAGTACCTGAAAAGACTGGAGCCGGTGAAGGGAATCGAACCCTCATATTCAGCTTTCGGAAAACGAGCAACCTTTGCCCGGCCCGAATGTTCCCAGGACATGCATCCGGGAGAAAGCCGCAATCAACGCGAAACCGCGCTATGCGCTCAAGGCGGAATTGGCAGAAGGCAATGACTGACGATTTTTGGTGGCAGCGCGGAATTTTCTATCAGATCTATCCGCGCTCCTTTCAGGACTCCAATGGCGACGGAGTCGGCGATCTCAAGGGCATCATCGGCAGGTTGCCTTATCTTAGAAGGCTCGGCGTGGATGCGATTTGGCTCTCGCCGATCTTTCCGTCGCCGATGGCCGATTTCGGCTACGACATTTCCGACTACACCGGGGTCGACCCGGTCTTCGGGACCATGGTGGACTTTGACATGCTGATCGAAGCCGTGCACGCCGGCGGCCAGAAGCTGATACTCGATCTCGTGCCCAACCACACCTCCGATCAGCATCCCTGGTTCATCGAAAGCCGCAGTTCGCGCTCCAATCCGAGGCGCGACTGGTACATCTGGCGAGATCCCGCAGCAGTCGGGGGGCCGCCCAACAACTGGCTTTCCGAGTTCGGAGGCAGCGCCTGGCAATATGACCCGCACAGCGGCCAATATTATTATCACGCCTTTTTGGCCCAGCAGCCCGACTTGAACTGGCGCAATCCTGCCGTGCGGCGCGCGATCTACGACGTGATGCGGTTCTGGCTGCGCAAGGGCGTGGATGGCTTTCGGGTCGATGTCATTTGGCACCTGATCAAGGACGACCAGTTTCGCCACAACCCGTCGAATCCGAATTTCCGGGAGGGCCAGCCGCCAAATCAGGCGCTGTTGTCCCTCTACACAACCGACCGGCCTGAGATCCACGAGGTGGTCGCCGAAATGCGGCATGTCATCGACGAGTTCGAGGATCGCGTTCTGATCGGCGAGATCTACCTGCCGATCGAGCGGCTTGTTTGCTACTATGGAAAGGAGTTGCTCGGCGCCCAGATGCCCTTCAACTTTGCTTTGCTATCGGCGCCCTGGAACGCACGTAGCATCGAACAGATCGTCTCCGAATATGAGCGGGCCTTGCCGAAAGGCGCCTGGCCGAACTGGGTCCTCGGCAATCACGATCGTCCGCGCGTGGCGAGCCGCGTTGGCCCGGCGCAGAGCCGCGTGGCCGCCATGTTGCTGCTGACTTTGCGCGGTACGCCAACGCTCTACTATGGCGACGAGATAGGCATGCGCCAGGTCAGCGTCGCGCCGGCTCAGGTACGTGATCCCTTCGAGAAGAACGTGCCGGGCATTGGCGTCGGCCGCGACGGCTGCCGCACGCCAATGCAATGGGATGCGGCGGTTAACGCCGGATTTTCGACTGCCACGCCCTGGCTGCCGCTCGCCGACGAATCATTGCACGAGAACGTTCGCAACCTCGAAGCCGAAGAGACTTCCATCCTTAGTCTTTACAAGGCACTGATCGGTTTGCGTCGGCGGACCCCGGCGCTGATCATCGGCGACCACGAGCCAATCACCGCTGAGAACGACCTCCTGATCTATCGCCGTAGAAAGGATTCGTCGGTGATGGTCGTTCTGAATTTTGCAGCCGATCCCGTCTCGGTTGATACGCAATCTATCGGGCTGCGAGGCGAGATTTTGCTTTCCACCTTCATGGATCGCGGGGGCGAAAGAATATCAGGTGTACTCGACCTTCGCGGCAACGAGGGTGTCGTCGCAAGCTGCTCTCCAGACTAGGGCATGGTTGGAGGAAGTTCCGAGGGCGGCGGCGGAACCTGGGGCTTTGGTTTCACTTATTAATAATGCTCCGCCGCGAGGCCGTATCGATGACGACTCAATGATCGATGATCTCTGGTACAAGAACGGCGTAATTTATTGCCTGTCCGTCGGCACCTACATGGATGCAAACGGCGATGGCGTCGGTGATTTCAAGGGGATGTTGCGTCGTCTCGACTATCTTCAGGGATTGGGCATCACAACCATCTGGCTGATGCCGTTTCAGCCATCGCCCGGCAAAGACGACGGCTACGACATCTCCGATTATTACAGCGTGGACCCTCGCTACGGGACGCTTGGCGACTTTGTCGAGTTTACCCACGGCTGTCGTCAACGCGGCATCCGCGTAATCATCGATCTCGTCGTCAATCACACCTCCGATCAGCACGCCTGGTTTCGCGCTGCGCGAAGCTCAAAGGACTCGCCGTATCGAAATTGGTATGTCTGGGCAGACAAGCGGCCAGCCAATGCGAACAAAGGCATGGTTTTTCCGGGTGTTCAGAAGTCGACATGGACCCACGACAAGCAAGCCGGCGCTTGGTACTTCCATCGCTTCTATGATTTTCAACCCGACCTCAATACCTCGAATCCGCTGGTACAGGCAGAGATCCTCAAGATCATGGGCTTCTGGATTCAACTTGGCGTGTCAGGATTTCGTATGGACGCGCTTCCTTTCGTGATTGCCAAGAAAGGTGCGAAGGTCAAGAAACCAGTCGAACAATACGACATGCTGCGCGCATTTCGTGAGTTTCTGCAATGGCGCGAAGGCGACGCGATCATTCTCGCTGAAGCCAACGTGCTGCCGAAAACCGACATGGAATATTTTGGTCGCGACGGCGACCGTATGCACATGATGTTCAATTTCCATGTCAATCAGCATCTGTTCTATGCCCTGGCGTCTGCCGATAGCCGCCCTTTGGCAAAGGCGTTGGTGGAGACCAGGCCGCGGCCAAGTACCGCGCAATGGGGAATGTTCCTGCGCAACCACGATGAACTCGATCTTGGCCGGCTTACGAGCACGCAGCGAGACGCGGTATTCAAGGCCTTCGGACCCGGCAAGGAGATGCAGCTTTATGGACGCGGCATACGCCGCCGGCTGGCGCCGATGCTGGGAGGTGATCGGAGGCGTATCGAACTCGCCTACAGTTTGATGTGTACCTTGCCGGGAACGCCAGTGATCCGCTATGGCGACGAACTCGCTATGGGCGACGATCTCAGTCTGCCAGAGCGCAACTGTTCGCGCACGCCGATGCAATGGTCAACTGAACAACATGCCGGCTTCACGGGGAGCAACAGGCCCTGTATGCCAGTCATCGACAAGGGCCCTTATGGCTATGAACATGTCAATGCCGCCAAGCAACGTCGCGACCCGAACTCGATGCTGAACTGGACCGAACGTATTCTCCGAATGCGCAAGGAGGTCCCTGAGGTTGGCTGGGGAGACTTCGAGGTGATCCGGACTCGCGACCCGGCCATTCTGATCATCCGCTACGATTGGCGCAATAACTCAGTCCTCTTCGTGCATAATCTTGATGAGAGGCCTCGCGAGATCTCCTTTTCGGTCGGACTTTCCGGAGAGAGCGGCGAGCTTCTTGTCAATCTGCTTTCTGAAAATCACAGCCGCGCCAGTGCTCGCGGAAGGCACAGACTGCTGATCGAAGGCTATGGCTACCGTTGGTACCGGATCGGCGGGCTCGATTATCTGCTGAAACGCACTGACATCGACACCGACCCCACCGCAGAGGCGAGTCACCCTGGAGGTTAGACAGACGGACTTCATCATTAACAATAGACGGTCTTTGTTCAGTGGCTGCTGGTCGCTCTATGTTTTTTCTGCCGGCAATTGGCGTCGCCGTTTTCTGCGGGCGCCGGAATGTGATTGATGCAGGTCGGTGGACCGTTCTACCTTTTGGGTAATGGCGAATCTTCGCAAAATAGCGGTGTCGACCTTGTCGGTGCTTTGGATTATGGCCGCGACAACTCTGCCACCCGCGACTGCCCAGCAAGCGGCGCTCTCCGAGGGGGAGCGGCATGGGCTTGCGGCGTGTCTGGTAAAATGCGCCGATGGCGACAAGGTATGCGTCAATCGCTGTATGTCGCAATCTCAAACCAAGCGCATCGCGTGGAGCGATGCCACACGCGCCTGCATCAGGGCTTGTCGGATCCAAAATGCGGCTAAGGAGGTGATATTTGGTTGCGTGTCGGGCTGCCTTGATCGAATGCGGGGATCCAAGCACCAGGTCAAGATGAAGAACCGGCAACATCCGGCGACGGACCGGGTGATGGAACGCGTCAGTTGACCGCCGCTCCCCACGATGGTCGGGATGGCCGGGTCAGCGGTTACACCTCCAGCTGCGATGTCCAGGACGGTCGGTGAACCAGTGACGGCCCCGCTCGCCACACACCGGATCGCTCGCCTCGGCGCGTTCGGTGCGGCTGCGTTGGGGCGTTGGGTCCGGTTTCGGTGGCGGCAGCTGCTGTTCCTGCATGATGTAGGCCGGCTGCGGCGGCTGCGCCTCAGCGGGATGGTCCTGCCGATGATTGGAATGGTGCGCACCGGATGCAGTCGATGGTGGGCGACGAGAGGTTCATCCGCCTTCGTAGCGGCGCCCGCTGGCGCGCTCTTTCTTGCGGGCGACTGCGCGATGAAAGCGGTGATCGCGACAGCGCAGCAAATGGCCGCGACAACGACGGCAAATAGGGTCAGCCGTTGGATGCTCAATGGCTCTCGCTCCAGCGTCATCGCTTGGGAGCTTGGCCAACTGGAATGGGAAGTCAGCGTTCCTATGGCGGGCTCACTTTTCCTTTCGGGAACCTGCCATATCGGTTCTGACGGATGGGACATTTTGAGGGCCCGTCTCTGGCAGTTCTGCGTCACCTCCGCGGCGCGCGCCGATCGCCGCGCTTTCGCCGGCACCGACGGTTGGGGCCCGGAATAGAAGCCGCAAAGGCAAATTCACTCTCAATTACTTCGAGCTGAGCCTGGAAAAAACGGCCGTCAGTCAAAGCTCATTTAAGCCTTGCGCTCGGCACGTTCTAAATTCAGCCATTTCGCGCAAGCCTGCCGGAAGCCGGCATTGGCAGTGAGTTCATCCCGATCAGCAACCTCGGCAGATCGACAATATTATCTTTCTTACTTTGGCGTCTTGGCGGTCGATGATGGGACTGGTCCCGAGCAGCGGTCCCTTTTGACGGCTGTTGCCAACACCGTCTGAATTGCGCAGCACGTCACAGTACGTACCAGCAGCGCGCAGCGCTGCGCATAATTTTTCCGCCGCCGCCCGGGTGTCCTCGCCGACCCGGACTCGTGCTGCACCTGCGTGGCCGATGACTCCGCGTATGACGACGTGCGGCTCGCGGTCGGCGACGATTGCTGCGTACTTCGGCAGCCATTCACGGTAGCGAGCAAGCGCGTTTTCTGGTGCTGTCCCGCCGACGATCTCCACGCCCCAGGGCTTGATGGTTTTGGGTTTTGGCTGGGATGCTTCGCGGTGTGGCGGAACCAAGGCCATAGCGGCCAAATCGCACGGGACGACTTCGAGGGAGGGCATCTCAACCAGGTTCGTTGCGGTGCCGGCCGTCCATTCTTCAACAGAACGACCGGTCACAATCCGCACATACGCCCGCGTTTCCCGCGGAAGCTGCCGATGGCTGCTAAGCCAATCGTGAACGCGTCCAGATCCGGCATTGTACGCGGCTGCAGCAAGGCCGAGATTGCCAAATTCACGGCGCAGATCACGCAACAACTGACCGGACTTGGTGATCGCGTCGAGCGCATTGAACGGGTTTTCGAGACCGCTCGCTCTTGCAGTGGCCGGCATGAATTGAGCTATGCCCTGAGCGCCTTTCCGGCTGATCGCGTCCGGCTTGAAACGACTTTCCTGCCAGATCAGTCGGGCGAAGAAGTCGACCGGCAGTTCATTGGCCGCCGCCGCCGCGCCGAGCGCATCACAAAGGTTCAACGGAGCGGCCGGCTCCTTGGTTTGTTTCGTGTCGTGATTTTCTGCTGGCTGACCGTTGTTGTCAGACGGCGGTTGTTGCACCGGCTTCGGATCCTCCCCTACGTCCGATGCAAGTGCGGGGCACCCGCTTACCGCTACCGCCGCGAACAGAAGCAGTCTCAGCAGGAGGCCGATGACCGGGCTTATCCTGCCGGGCGCCAGTGCTTGAGTAAGCTCAACTCTCATGACGACCGCTTTTGCGGAGTCGGGGTACGCGAAGGCATACCCCATAACTGCCTCAGGTTCTAGGAAGTAAGAAACAAACACCCAGGCAACGCATCGTTCCAGTTTTGAGGAACCGAGGACACAGGATGACAAACCATCGGGCCGGTCGCGGGCCTTCACGCCGCCCGGTGCGCCTCGTTACGTCTCATGGCCTGCGTCAAAATCGTCTTCGAAGCGCAAATGCTTCACGCTGCGGCCACGGCGCCGTACAAGCTTTAAGGCCTCTATCCCGATTTTGATATGTCTTTCGACGAAGTTCGCGGTCACCACCTGATCCGACGCTTCGGTCTTCACACCCTCGGGGATCATTGGCTGATCGGACACAAGAAGCAGTGCGCCAGTCGAAATGTGGTTGGCAAATCCGGCGGCAAAGATTGTTGCGGTCTCCATGTCGATCGCCATGCTTCGTGTACGACGCAACTGATCCCTGAAGCGATCATCGTGTTCCCAGACACGACGATTGGTCGTGTACACAGTACCCGTCCAATAGTCGTGACCGAGATCGCGGATCATTGTCGACACCGCGCGTTGCAACTCGAACGCGGGCAGCGCTGGGACCTCCGGTGGCAGGTAATCATTCGAGGTCCCTTCGCCCCGAATCGCCGCAATGGGTAGAATCAGGTCGCCAATCTGATTTTTGCGTTTCAGCCCGCCGCATTTGCCAAGAAACAATACGGCCTTCGGCGCAATAGCACTTAACAGATCCATCACGGTCGCGGCATTCGGGCTTCCCATGCCGAAGTTAATCAGCGTGATTCCATCGGCAGTCACGTTAGGCATCGGTCGATCTACGCCCTTTACCAAACCGCCGTGCAGCGTGGCGAACCATTCGACGTAATTGTCGAAGTTGGTCAGGAGAACATATTCTCCGAATTCAGCCAGCGGCGTGCCGGTGTAGCGCGGCAGCCAGTTTTCCACGATGTCCTTTTTCTCTTTCATCGCCTTTGGTCTCATTTGCGGGCGCGTAACAACATAGCACCATCGGTGCCGTGGATAGAAACGCTCCCGCTGCACCGGGCAAAGAACACGTAGGCCTTTTTCAACAGAATCGAACGCGAAGCTCGGGGACGAAATCGGCGCAAACGGCGAGCCCCGGAAGCTGGACCTTCACTTTGTCCGGCCGCCATGGCGGTGCGACCGAGTCGATGGACTCCGAGCTGACCGAGTTGGGGCTGATGCAGAAAGGCCAGTGGTCGTCACGAAGGCCATGCCGGACTACCTGCATGGCAACGGATTGGCTGAAAACATTGGAGCGGGTGAGCCAGCGATTTCACCGCTACTATCAATTGGGGCGATGGAACGACGAGCACCGGCACGTGTCCGGCGCCAACGCTGCGTTCTCAGTTTCTGGTTCGCGCATCTACACCGCAGCCGGACAGGACAGCGTGATCGCAGGAGCACCAATTCGACAGGCCGCTTGAGCCAGAAACGCAGCGTCGCAAGTGTCCACAAAATCCAAGCCGGGGGTTCGAGTCAGGGGAGCGCTACCTACGTTCCCCCCCGACAGGATTTGCCCGGGTTTCTGATCTCGGCGGCCTAAAATGCGACAAAGCTACCCAGCGACGAACTTTTTATACAGCCAATGACGGCCGTCGTGACGCCGCCAAACTTTTCCGCGCACAAGCCGACCGGTGATTGTGCGTCTCGGTACGATGACACTGCACAAATGCCAGGTCGTTGCCCGTGACGAGCGCTGGTTCAATCCAAGCACTCGCACGTTGATCGCTGTGAAGCTGATGGATGCCATGGTGTGACCCCCCCTTGGCTCGATCGACCACGCGGATTTCTTAAAGGAATGTCCGGCCACAGTGGGCAACAAAATGGCGACTTTCGGCCGGATTTGCGGTGAGTGCGATATTTTTGTCGCGTCAGCCACCACGTAGCGATCAGCGGTGACCGATAGTGGGCTGTCGGGATCTCGGGCCCAAGTTCATTTGCTCAGGTTGCGGCTGGCGGGGCGCCGACATGCGGCCGGATTTCAGTGGGAGCAAAAGGTCCTGCGGGCGTGCCGCACTGAATAAGCGTTGTGTAGCCTCAACATTTTGACAGGTCACACACCTCCAATACCTTCAGGGATCGCTGGAGAACACAGTTGGAGAACTCATCATCGCCGATGCAGGTATCGATTTCTTTGTTGGTTTGACCCGTTAGACAATCAGCGTAGTTGCGGTCCTTTCCTTCCCCGAACTTCTGTCGAAATTTGGTGAGGCAAGTTTTATTCGCCCGTGCAGTCCGTCCGACCCACTTGTTACGGTCGAGGGTCTCTGCCTGAGTAAGAAACGTCGACCCAAGCAACATCGCGATGATCAAAGCATAGCGCATGTTCCGAAATCCTTGTCGTTATCGCCTGATTTCGATTGGTCAGGCCCGGTCGCGCTCAGGCTGTGCTTCTGATCAATTCGAGAAAACCCGCCGCTGTTGTTGGTGGACAACGGCGGGGCAGCTTCCGGCCGAAGCGGATGCAAGCCCGAAGCTACGCAGCTGAGAAAGGCGCGATTTCCCGACTAGGAATCTTAGCTTACGGGCAGCTTACATCAGCGCAGACCCGAACAGGCCAAGTGTCGCAGGCTCGGTCTTCGCCAAGCGAGCTGCCGACGTGCGGCCCAACTTCCATTGGGACAGGCCGGGCGCGCTGATGAGGGGTTATTAAACGACCCGCCGCAAGATCAGCGTCGAGATCCTCCGCAATCTCTTCGTCCTTGCCGTGCTGCTGGCCGGTTTCGTCGTATTGCTGATCTACCTGGTCGGATACTGACAGTAGCGCATATCTCAAGTTTCACGATACGGTGCGGCACCGTTCATCTTGAGGCGCCGGCATTCCCGTACCGGGGCCCTTTCTACAACGCGTAGGAACGATCCCTGTGCGGTGGAGTTGGGCGGCGGGCCCTGTTGACACCCAAGCGCTCCAGTGGCCAAGAAGACGGTCACGCTGCGCGGCTGGTCCCGTGACCGTGTTTCTTGCATTCCTCAAAGTGAGAGCGGGTCATGGACTCATTCCGGTGAAAGATGCGAGACCACAGACCACCTTTTGTAAGAGAAGTATCCGTCACAATCGGAGACGAGATCCACCACGGAAAGTATTACGTTCAAGGCTCGATGGTGCATGTTCAATCGTCATTCGGAGCGAAAAGGACTCAGGTCGGAAATTCGCCCCCGGAGATGATCGCCAAGATGCTGCTGTCCGAACTAGTGCGAGCCAGCGCCAGCACCGACTGATGCCCTCCCCTTCCCTAAACGCCATCAATTCCGGCAGGCACGCGACGCAGGTCCGTGAGCGCTCGATCGCCGGATATACAATCGTCAACCCGCCGGGCTTGTAATGTTGAAGTTGGTTTGACATTCGCCGTAACCGGCAGCCTGGTGGGTGGGATATTGATCCCGCGCGTTTAGAATGGTTAAGGCGCCGGCATTTCCTTACCGAGGCCGGTCGGCCAGTCGAAACACCGGATCAAGATCAAGAACCGGAAACATCCCGCGATGAGCCGGGTGATGGAGGCGTTTGCGCAAACTACTTTTTTTCAACCCAGCGATTTAGTTCTGAAGTCGGGATGATACGACGAACTGGCTGATACCCGTTCAGCAATGTCCCCGCGATGATCTTGTTTCTTTCGGAGAGCATCTCCTTCGCATATTGCTTGGCTTCGGCCTCCGTCGGAAATGTCCTGGTTTCTCTGCGAGGTGTCCAGCGTTCAAGTCGCTCTGGCCTTAGAGCTTCGACTGAAACGAACCAATTATCAGTCCTGGTGCGTCTGGCCATGATGGAGAGCTCATGTCACGTCGACTTTGCGTTCTTTCTTTGTGTCCGCATAGCGTGGCGGTCTGAAAGTCAGGAGCGTTCACCCCAACCATAGCAAGGCCGCAACGCAGAAGGCTGCAAAGGCAGCAAGCCCACCGATCATGGTGACGAGCTCTTCGTCGAGACTCGACATAGGGTACTCCCAATCACCCGGCCCGCTGGCCAGCGTAACCTTTTCTCGTCGCGCTGATGGTGGAGAAAACGGAGTAGTCCTGCCCGAGGCTGCTCAAGCCGGCCGGTCGAAGCACAGGATCAAGGAAGAACCGGAAACACCCGGCGATGAGCCGCGAAATGTAGGCGACCTCAGCAACCTCGGCAGATGCTTGTGACGCCGTGATTGAGCAGCCGGTCATTCTCCCTGACGGCAGTGCGCCGTGCGTGCGACGACGAGGATCGCGCTCGCACCGTGGGGACACGGTTTGATCCTTGAAGTGACGGCGTCGGATTGAGCGGCGCGACGGTAGTCGGTGTTACGGGCCTGATCGTGGGCGGCGGGATCGGCGGCGGCATCGTCGGCGCGTTGAAGGAAGGGTTTCTGGAGTTCCACCCATTCGCAGGCCCCGGCGGAATGCCGCTTACGCCCGCGTCCTGTGCGAGGGAGGCAGCCGCAAGAAAGGACGCGAGCGCGACGGCGAGCAATATACTGCCGCTGGTCCGGCTGCCGACGAAAAGCGATTTGTCTTTTGCTGGTGCCATCAGGCTCGATCCGTTGGCCCCGCGAGCATGATCCTGCGGGCACAATTAAGCCAGCATTTTTGACGCCATCGCACGCAAATAGTGCCCTCGACTGGGGTAAAAAATTCGCTGCGCTGATGGAAAGTTCGAGCGGCGACCGGGAAAGACACCCTCAGCACAGGATTAACGCCAGCAGCGCACGTACCGCAAAGAGGACGACGCCAGCGACCACCGCCATGTGATATCCCGTTATAGGTCAACGGGAAATTTCTATGAATTCATATAGAGGCCTGATACCCATATGCTTCCCGGAGATCGTGCTCGGGAAGCATATGGGGCGTGACCATGTCAGATGTTTTTGATGGCACCGAGGACGCCAAGATGGCAATCCGCGCGGCGGTTCAGTATCTGCTCAAAGAGAGTTCCGGCAGCGACCGTGGCGATATTGTTCGGGAGATCATTGAAATTGTGAAAGAGGTAGTGCGCGGCTCGCCGTCTAACAGCCAAGATCCTCGGGACGATGGATTGCCCGACCCATTCGACGATGCACCAGGCGGATAGGTAAGTGCTGGATCGAAAACCCGGGATATGCCCTGCACGAGTCCAGGAAGGCAAGAAGACCCGCCGGGCCGAAGCGGCGAGTAAGCCAACGTCGGATATGTGAGCGCGCGACCAAAGTCCGCCTGTTGCCATTTGTTATCGCTGTTTGAGGCAAAGCCCGATTGTTGGTGCCGTATTGCATTTCGCACCATCAAGAGCTCCGCCGCCTGGACAGAAAACCGACACAAGTGCTTCAGTGGCATCACAACTGACCACACCATCGGCCTGAACAGTTCGAAGGCCGGACTGGCCGGCATCGCCATTGTCACCCTTTGGTCCCTGCACGCCCTGGACACCTTGTGGCCCCTGCGGCCCTGCCGGACCTTGGGCACCGGTTTCTCCCTTTGGCCCGGCGGGACCTGGCACCTTCTCGCATCCAGCGAGTGCAACGGCCGCGGCCATGATGAGCGTTACCACGATCTTCTTCATTTCCAGATCCCCCGAACTCCGCTGTTCGAACATTAAAGGCTCGCCAGCCCCGCGCCAATGTTCGGCAGGAACAAACAGCCTCATGCCGCAAAAGAGCCCGCCCTGTTGCCGCCACACACTATCGGAATCATTCCAGCCTCGACTAAAAGCTGGGGGACGCTAGTTGAGGGGGTGGCAATGGCAAGCGGCAGATCACGATTGCGAGTCGCGGTGCGGACCTTAGTCAAGTCACGCAAGCGGACTCGGCGTCTTCGTCGGCGCACGCCTCGATAGGAAAAGGCCGCCGGCCGGCGCGCTCCTTCAGGGCTCGTCGCTGAGAAACTTTTCCGACTGGCCGCAGCGGTCGCACCGGAACGTCAGCAAGGTGGGCTTCTCCGGTCGCGCCTCCGAACTAGTGAGCAGCATCTTACCGCCGCAGTGTAGGCATACCGGGTCGTCCCCAGAGTCTAGAGGATAGAGCAAATACTCCTCGTCCCCAGCCATGTGCGACTCCTTCTCCGCCACAACTTACCGGACGCACTTTTGTTCGGCCAGAGTGCCCGCCAGCAAGCGTGCAATTCAAAAGATGCCTCCAGCGCTCGATAAGCTCTCTAGCCATATTGGCACGAGACTGAGCCACCTCAGCGGCATAGATGCGGCGCGCGACTTCGGGCTGCTTCACGCCGACCGTCGTGGCATAGTCAGTTTGAGATAATGCGCGGCATCGAAGCGCTGATTTTCATCAACGGCCACTGGCAGTAGATGAGCTGCGCTTGCCTTTAGCGAGGCGAAGCTGATGACAAAGGACGATTTCTACAAAGCCTTCGGCACGATCGCCGATCATCTCCCCCAGGCGCCTGGACGCTAAACCCACGACGAGGACAGCAAAAATAAAGCCCGCCATTCGCGACGGGCTCCAAGTGGGAGAAAAGTCAATCTACCGCAGCGTTGCAAGGTCGTCGTTGATGTTTGTCACAACTCTGCAATTCCTGAGCCACCGCCTACTAAGGCGCAAGTTTGAGTTCTGTTTCCCCACAACGGAAACCAAGGGGGCGGGTGAAAGACGCTTTTTCCTGAAAGATTCCTGGCCTTTTTGAGCCACCTCCAGGCTCGGCCCGGCACGCAACTTCGATCTGCTGCTCGCCATTGCCACCCCTTCGACTAGCGTCCCTAGCTGTAGTCGAGGCTGGAATGATTTCGATGGGGTGTGGCTGCAACAGGGTGGACATTTGTTCTAACCTCGACCACGACGCCTTGGCCCGAGTTGCGACAAATTAGAACAATGACGGGATAGCAAGACTTCTGAGAAAAGCTGAGCGCGGGACCGACTAAAGCCCCCGTCCCTCAGTCGCCGCCAATGAGCCGGCAGTGACAACCTATGAGCTTCCACACGTCGGCCATGAAAGCTTGTTGCTCGTCTGGTGTCAGCAGCCTGATGAACTCGTTCCATTGATCTCCCGTCATTACGAGAACGTGCCGCCGTGACATCCAGGTAATCGTCCCATCCTTCGTTCGCGCGCCAGCTTCCTTGGGCGTGCCATTGTTTGGCATCCGCCGCGAAACTCTATCGGGGAATTTGAGGATTTGGCTCATGGTCAGTCCCTATTCGGCGGCTCGGCACACCGCCTAGCGCCGAAAGCGTGCCGAGCCTGGCCAGTGCTCTGGAGTGAGCTGGTTGGAAAAGATGATGCCAACAACAGCCGATTCTGAGAACATGCGCGGCCGCAACACTGTCGAATTTATCTCTCCAAAACTGAGAATGGGGACACCTGGCTAGAAAGGATAACAAATGGGTGCGATTTCGATCCTGATTGGTGTGCTGATTATCGTGGTTGCAGGCGCGATCTGTTTCTGGGTCATCGACCGCTTTGCCCCGGCGGACGCCCGACTCAAACAGCTGCTCAAGCTTCTCGTCGTGCTGGTTTGCCTTGGCGCCATAGTGCAGAGGTTGCTGGCACTGACGTATTAAGACCGGCAGATCCGAACCCGGCCCGGCTAACCGTCAATTTGACCATTCCGCCGCCTGCTCCTCGAGACCGCCGCGACTCAATCTAGGGAAGGTGTGCCCTGAATTATGGGGGTATCCGTAATCGCACAATCGGAGGGAATGCCATGAGATCCAACTACAAAATCGCAATGGTATTGCTTGCTGGCGTCGCAATCGGCGCTGTCGCGGTTCAGAGCCTCCACGCTCAAGGAGCCAAGCTGAAGGCTTACGCTATCGCTGAGTTCGAACCCCTCGATGCTTCGGCCCAAGCCTCGGTCCTGCCTGTCGCCCGCAAGGCGATCGAAGCAGCCAACGGTCACAGCTTGCGCACCACGGGCGGGCGAGTGGTTCAGATAGAGGGAGGGCCAGCCCCCAAGAGTGTGGGGATCACCGAATGGGGTAGCGTGGATGAGGCCGTGGCATTCTACAAGTCGAAAGCCTGGGCGGACCTTGCACCCCAACGTGACAAGTTCGCCAAGGTGATACGAAGGTACGTCGTTGAAGTCGAAAAATAGCAGTATCCAAAGGCACGGACCGCCTCAATTGGCGACCCCTTCTGCAAACCTGTCTTCGTTGTATTGCGTCGTAACGGGAGGGGAGCATGAGCAAATTTGCGATAGGGCTTCTCACATTGGCCATGTACGCAGCTTCGCTGCCGGTTATTATGATCACGCCGGCACAGGCCGCGACGAAAAAGCACTGGCGACCCAGCGAACCCTGGTATGCCGCTCGGGCGCAGCAGTTTGTCCCGCCGTACAGCCAGGCAGGCCCGATCTGCCCGGGCCTCGCCCGAGGCATCGACTGCCGGGTGTTTCCTCCTCCAATCGAGGACGATCCTGATCGAAGAAAAGGGCCCGGCGGTGGCGGCTGATGCTGCCCGCAAGGGAAGGCTCGTTGTGGATTGCTGATTTACTTGGTCGGACACTGACCCCCCGCTGGGATAGCGGGTCCACGATTCACCTATGTGAACAATTTCCCGCCGACGTTTTTACAGTCGGAGGCTGAGGTTCGATTTTCGGAGTCTCCGCTTTGGGCGGCCATTTGGTTGACGATACGCGCTCTGTCCTAAAAAGAGTGTTCCGCAACTTTCATTGCCAAGCAGGCTATCATTCCCCACAAGGCAAGATCGATTTCCAAGGCTGCTCCCACGCCTTCCTCCTTCGCCCACTCAAGAATTCTGGCTGAACTGGCAATCGCTCGTTCCGGTTCCTGCAACGGAACCGGCGCATTCAGGCTACTTCCTTTGCCCCTCCCGGGAAAACGCAATCACGACAACATTGCCCGACCAAGCTGAAGACCTCCCCGGAACTGCCCAGTCCCTCGGGGAGACAACGGCTCCGGTGCTCTCCCTTCCCTGAGCGGCCGGGGCCGTTTTTCAGCTCGTTGATAAAAGTGGCGTTGGAAACAGGAGGTCGACGCATGTCTGAAAGGAACATCAGGATCAGGCATCACACGGTGGCGACGGAAGAAGATTTTGATCCCGGTCCTTTGCCCGTTTTTCTTCTCTCCGCCGATGAACCTGAGCAGGGGACCGCGAACGACAAAGCTGTCATCTCGTTACGAGGTCTCGTAGCGAGCCTTTTGGTTGCGGCGGCGATAGCGATCGGAATTGCGATTCTATCGGATCAAGTGACGCTCTTTGCGACAGCGTCGCTGGTTGACAATTCGGCGCCTCAGCCTGGCACCAATCCGCCGACGCCGACAATTAAGTCAGCCGTAACTCAATCAACCAATGCTGTTGAGGCTTTGCCGCCGACCGCAAAGGACGTGCCGACCCGCGAAATTGCTGCGGCCTCTGAACCCGCCAGCAAGACACAGATGGAAAGCAGTGAGCCATCATCAGAAGCCCTGTTCAGGGAGTTCCAGGCCTGGTCGGCCGAGCAAGATGCGCAGGCTCTGGCCAAGCCGGTACAAGATGCCCCAGCACGGGTCGTGGAAAATGCCCCAGCATCTGTGAGGCCGATGCAAAAGCACCGAAGGGCCCGGTCCGTACATAGTGCGCGGGCAGAGACCCGGCACGTGCGGGAACACCGAGCAAATGTGCAGCATCGACAGGCACATGCCCGGCCCGTACAGGATGCACGAGCGCAGACTGAACCCGTTCAAAATACCGAGCCACCGTCCTTCCTTGAAAGCCTAAATCCATTTGCAGGATGGCCAACTTTGACTATCAGATAAAAACCTACCGCAACGGGTCGCTTAGGCCGGACTCCTGGGCTCTCCGGGCCTGTCATTTGCGACCTCCAAGCAATTCCTGGAGGAGCATAGACCAGCGGCCTGTTGAAATTACGTTGCTTCGTCTTCGCCCACACGTCGCGAGTTAGGCGTGCGGCAATCCTGGCGGGATCGTCACCGTTTAGCGCCACCTTCCTGCCTATCGGCTTCCCCTCGCTGCACAGCTGCACGAAGCCATCCGTGACCGGCGCGTCCTGGGCGCGGATTTTCGTCCGGTCATGCAGTCCCTGTCATCTCTGAATGATGAGGCCAATCTTTCTGTTGCGGCGCACATTGACTCAATCCCTCGTGAGGGAGTGAGGTAGGCAAGGCAGGGTGCTCACATGGATGAAGCGTATTGGCTCTTCCTTGGCGGCGTTTGCGTCGGATTTTTATTCGGCTTTGCGGTGTGTGCGGTGATCTCTCGGCTCTACCACAGGGCTCACGGTTTCTGACGCTTGGGCGAATAGCTCGGTGATGCTCATTTCCTCATCAAACGCTCCCATTTTTGGCCCAACTGAATTACAGAACCGGTGCTTAGGCGGACCTAAGTCACTGATCTGAATCCGCTTTATCTGTCGCTGAATGCTCGATGCTAACGAGCTTGCTACGCCAAGCGGGCCCGCAAATCGGTCTCGATCATCTCAAAGACCTGTTGGGGTTCGCCCTCGATTCGGACGCGCTTGATAACGTCGAGCAGCGAACGTAGCGAGGCCCCATGCCTCCGGATCCAAGCCGCCGGGGGCCTGCCGACGCGCATCCCAAGCACGAAATCGCGTATTCATAGCCAAACTTCGAGCTCGCCTAGCTGTCGAACGCGTCACGTCACGGCGGGTATGATCGACTGCCCAATACTCTCCATCGTATGGTCATGCTTTTGTCAAACCTGCATTGAGGAGTGTTCGCACGGCGGAAATTGGACGACTCTCTTCCGGAAACCGTTGGATGGCCGCCGATGTGTCTCCACCGCGTGTTTGAGGTGCCCACCGCAAAGGCCTGTGATGGAAACGGCAGAGTTTGGCAAAGCCAAGACTTCCGCTGTTGGCAGCGCTGCGAGCGCTGCAATTTATTTGGCCGAGCTTTCAATAATCGTCGCGAGTTATTTTGGCCTCACCGAATCCGCCCTCCTGCTGCCCGTAATTAATCCGGCCATGACTCCGTTGTGGCCACCAACCGGGTTCGCGCTCGCACTGGTCCTGCTACGCGGCTACCGGATTTGGCCCGCGATTTTGGCGGGGCCGGTTACACCTTACCTTATGGCCGGCCGATCGTCCTTTGAGTGTGGCTCCGTCGGCATCGGTACTCTCCTCGCCGCGTTTGCAGGAACGTGGCTGATTATTCGCTACTCGAATGGGCGCCAGACGTTTGGTACCCCCACTGCCATCGCAAAGTTTGCCATCATTTCCTTTGCGCCGACCACGATGATTAGTTCAATCATCGTCTTGGCAGGATTTATTGTCGCCAATAATCTAGACCCTTCCGATGCAGTCGCAACCTGGTCAACCTGGTGGCTTGCAGACGCGGCTGGGACCGTGCTGATTGCTCCGGTCGTCGTGCTCTGGGCGATGATGCCTTTGCGTAATTTTTCCAGATGGAGTGATCTGCTCGAATCTGTCGCAGTTTCTGTTCTCGTGAGCGTCATCGGGATCGTTGCCTATAGCCCGCTTATTGGCAGTAACCTCATCAGCGACGATCTGAACGTGCCGCTACCTCATCGGAGCCTTTTTGGCTTTGTGGTTTTACTGCCATTGATGTGGGCTGGCTTGCGGGGCAATCGATGCAGCGTCGCTGCCGCCGCACTCATTTTCGTCGGAGTGGCCGCGTGGGGTTTCTCGAGCGGTAGCGATCCGTTTTCGAAAAATGATTTCAATGGAGCCCTATTAACACTGCTCGTGCTTTCGATCAGCGTATCGATGCCGCCCCTGGCGCTAGCTGCAGCAATCGCGACACGTCAAAAAACGGAAGCCCATTTGCTTTCGCTGCAGGTTCAATTGAAACGTCAGATTGAGCGCAAAAACGCTGTCCTCGAAAGCGTTAAGCGCCACTTCCAATTTCTTATCGACGGCGTTGTAGACTACGCCATCTTTGCGCTTGACAAGGAAGGCCACGTTACAAGCTGGAATAGCAGCGCACAAAAAATCATGGGCTATGCCCCGGAAGAAATTGTCGGCAAGCACTTCGGAATATTTTATCGGCCAGATGAGCGCCGAGCTGGCACACCAGCCCACGCATTGGAGTTCGCAATCCAAAAAGGAAAGCACGAGCTCGAGGGCTGGCGCATCAGAAAAAATGGCACGCTGTTTTTTGTCACCGGCTCGGTTTCTTCGTACCGTGACGATTCAGGAAATCTGGGCGGCTTTATCAATGTTCTCCGGGACACAACGGAGCGGCGCGACGCTGAGGAGAAACTGGTCCAGGCGCGCGAACAGCTCGCAATGTCGCAAAAAATGGAGGCAATCGGCAAACTGACTGGCGGGATAGCGCACGACTTCAACAATCTATTGATGATTATTGGAGGCAGCGCTCAGATCTTTGCACGCTTGCTTGATCCGAAACTGCCAAAAGCAATCGAAGCCATACAGACCGCGGCGAAACGCGGCGAAACCCTGACGCGCCAGCTCTTGACGTTCTCCCGTCATCAGCACCTCAGCCCGACGGTCGTTGATCTGAATGCTGCCATGAAGAACATGCGCACCATGATCGAAAGCTCGCTGCGCGGGAACATAGTATACAACGAAAATCTTGGCGACGGCGTTTGGCCGGTTAGAGTGGACCTCGCCGAATTAGAACTTGCGATCGTCAACATCGCCGTGAATGCTCGCGACGCAATGCCGAACGGCGGCACGTTCACGCTGTCTGTCAACGATGTGACGATAGATCAGGCAATCGGCGATAATCGCCTCAGGGGAGTCTTCTTTGCGGTAGCGCTTAACGACACGGGCACCGGTATTCCGCCAAATCTCATGTCCAAAATGTTCGATCCATTCTTCACGACGAAGGAGGTGGGCAAAGGAACCGGGCTTGGTTTATCGCAGGTTTACGGTTTTGCGCACCAAGCGGGTGGAACGGTGACGGCCGACAGCAAGGTCGGACAGGGAACAACGATTACAGTCTATCTGCCGTATTGTGCGGACGAGCAAATCACGGGCCCCGCTGGCAAAACAAAGGTACTAAATCCGCAACGGCAAACCGTCCTCGTTGTCGACGACAACGTTGATGTGGCGGAGGTCACTTCTTCGCTGTTCGAAAATCTTGGCTATGAAACCATCTACCGTGATTCGGCCGAAGCAGCGTTGAAACTGCTCGAAGCCGGCACGAAGATTGACCTCGTGTTCAGCGATATCGTCATGCCAGGGACCATTGACGGGGTCGGGCTTGCGAGAGAAATCGGATCGCGGTATCCAAATTTGCCTGTAGCCCTTACGACCGGTTACAGCGATGCTGCAATAGCAGCGCCGCCCAATTTAAGAATACTACGCAAGCCGTTCGATGCCGATGCGCTAAAGGATTTGATCCGGGATATAACGCCTCCGAAGCTCGTGAAAACATCAGCTGTGCTGCCGGCCTCTGGCACGGCGGGCGCGTTGCACAAAACTTGATCGACCTTGGCGGCTTGCGTTAAATCCGCAAGGTAAGCATGTCTTCAAGCGGCTGCGCTTGCGGGGAGAGTGGCTCCGTTCGTCACAGCGCCGGGGCCACTTTCATTTGTAACCCACTAAGCGTCCAGTATCTTTGGCGCAGTTTAGTACTTTGATTTCTGCCTTTGACCAACTGTGGGCTTTGATGTGGCGCGGTTCAGGCGCAACGACTGGCTTCTTCTGCCCTCGCTGCACGTCCGGCCGCGCCTTAAGATTTCATTAACCTTGCGGGAGCAAGAGTTTTGCGCCGGGGCTGTCGTCTCACTGTTGAGGGGAATCCCATGTCTAATCTGGAAGAAGCAATTCGCGAGCGTGCCTACCACCTCTGGATCGCCGATGGCCAACCCGAGGGCAAGGCGGACATCCATTGGCTGAATGCTCAACGCGAAATTCTCGCAACGTCAGTCGAAAGCTTGGCCAGTACCGCTGCCGCGACGAAACCTAACAAAAGAGCAAGCTGCGGTCGAAAAAGCAAAACTGCCGCTGCCTATTCCATGCGAGCTCGACTTGGCCGTCCCCGTAAAAAGCGCGCGACCGAAACCCGCTGTTAGTGGCTGCTCTTGTCTCTAGCTTTAACCGCCGCTGCTTGGCGATCGCGACGTTAATGGCCTACGGGCCGCCTGCCGCTGTTGCCATGGCCGTCAATCAACGCGCAACAGACCAACTGGGTACACTCCTCCGAGCGAAAGCCGAGACAAGGCGGCTGTCGCGATCGCGCTCATGGCAGCGCAGGGAGCTCAGTGTGCGATGCATGTTGTTGCCTGCTGTTCGGTATACGGATTTGATATTCGGCCGAGGGTCCCCCTTTAGATATACAGACCGTCCTTAAGCTTTTGATAGAAGTAGTCGATGACTGCCGCATTCTCGGATGTCCGGGTAAGGATCAAGCCAACCAACTCTATATCTCCGAGTACAAAATGAATCACGTGGGTCTCGCGTGCGCGCTCAATGTAGATTAGCGGCTTGGTGTGATCTGGCATGCTCATGGACAAATCTCCTTGCGGTTAATCAGGGTGGCGCAATCGATCATCAGGATGCGACTGTTTGGAAATTCCTGCCGGGTTGATTGAGCCATCCGGTCACGCGCTGCACAAATCTCTCTTGTTCGGTAGATTTGGCGTTCGTAGTGAACGGGTCCGTATAGCATTTGGCACCGGCCGCCCTCGCAATCCGCGCCACGCGCTCCGTCATGGCAGGCGAGCCGGCGGCGTAGACGACATCGCTCGGCGACAGAACCGGCAAATGATCGGCGGGCCGACCGGCGCGAATGGCGGGCGAGACGCTCTGCGGCTCCGAAACAATCGGAATGATGGTGACGTTAGGAAATAACGCCAGACGACATAGCGCAGCATGCATATAAAGGGATTGAAGTTTTTGCGCCGCGACCACGAAGATCAATTCGCGCTGCGGCCGTTCCATGATCGCTCCGACCGCGACCGACCACATCGGCGCGAAACCGGTGCCGCTGGAGGCAAGGACAATGCTGCCGGCATGATTTGGCCTGAGAAAGGCGCTCCCGAACGGCCCGGTCAACCTTAAGCGGTGTCCGACACGGATATCCCGTCCCAGTTCGGAAGATACGACTCCGTGGGAAAACCTTCGGATGTGGAAGTGCACCAGCCGATTGTTGGGCCGTGCCTCCAGTGGATAGGTGGGGCTATAAAATCTCGGCGGAAATCCGTGGAATTGTAACTTGCAGAACTGACCGGGAAGGTACCGAAGCAGTTTTGATACTTCCACATCCACGCCGACAACGTCTGGGGCGAGCCGAACGATGGCAGCGACTCGAGCCGAAATGGAGACCTGGTCGGGAACCGGTTCGGTTACGACCTCGATGTCGGAAATGATCCGCGCCTGGCAGGCATTGATCATCTCGTCGCCGTCTTCTTGACCGCCAAAAACCCGTCCTTTGACGAGCCGCACCCGGCAGGCGCCGCAAATCCCGCTCCGGCAGTCATGCGGCACTGTTCATCAGTGCCGCATCGAGCAGAAGATCGCCGCAATAAGCCGGAAACGACTCGTCGTTCAGCATAACCTTGCAAATCTTCCTCATCACTCAACCTCAAGGCGGATCGGCCGCACGTGCCTCGTATGTCTGATCTGACTGTGATCGAAAGCCGCAACCCGTATGAAAACGCCGGTCTTGATCGGAACGTCGTAGCCACTGTGGGTGTCGAGACGTCGCGCGACTTCCAGCGCCCAGTGGCCAGAGGCCCAGCGGGCGGCGCATCGCACGTCAGCACGATCGCCTGAAAATTCGCCGGCGATGATGACGCCCGGAATTACCGTGCCTGTCGGAATCAAGGCGTCCGCCTCTGCTGAATACGGAATCGACTCCGATTCGGTCATATACCAGCGCGTGCCATCCTCCTCGCCACGGTTTGGATCAAGATCCACTTCTCCGAGCGCTGCGACCGTTGCTGCAAGGTTTTTGGGTAGCCTCCGCGGCGCGACGAGCCGCGCACCGCCGGTGGCATCGGAGTCGATGACAAAATTATCCATGTAGTTAGCGACCCCGGGGTCGGGCGCGAAACCGCCCCTATACGGGACGACGTTGCGCGCTTGCATGGGCGTCGGTTCCAAGGGCGGACCGAAATGAGCGTCGTCCATCCATCCAGTAGAACCGCTGGTCGCCTTCCACTGCCAAACATCGGCATAACCATCCATCGTGAAATGCAGGCCGCGGCCGGTCATCGTCGTCGGCGCACCGGGAATCGGATGTGGGCTGGCATGAAACGTTCGATCGCCGGCAAGGATTACTTCCGCCGTGGTCAGCAGCACTGCAAATTTGTCTTCATGGAAGCCGTGCTCGTCTCCAGACTCAAAGCCGTCATGAAGCACGTGCCATCCGTCGGCAGCCTTGACGAGTGGCAGGTGTTTGAGCGAGCGCGTCGGATCTTCCCATACAAACAGGAAATATGCCCACCTGCCGTCGTGCACCGCGCGAATCTCTATTCTCGTTTCGCCTTTGCCGTCAAAATTTCCTCCCTCGCTGGTCATCACGGAGAATGGCACGGCTTGTCGCCAGGCCCGATCGGATGTATCGCCGTCGATCCTGGGCGCGTCGGCGACATCGATACGGCGAACTTGCAACCGGTCGACCACCAACCGGTCGGCGGCAACCATAACCGAAGCGCCAGTTATTGCGACCGCAGCAGCGACAACGAAAGGGTTGGACTGCAAGGTGGGGTTTCGCGGCTTCGAAATTCGATTGTGTCCCGTCGCTCTCGCCGGAGCGACCGGGCGGCGTGCGGCCGGACGGCGTACGGCCGGACGATCCCGCGAGGGATCGTCCATTAGCGTATCGGGCCAGACCTGCGGCCGTAAAGCAGCGTCAGTGAATCCGTCGACCTGCGACGGCCGCTCCGACTGCTCAGCCAGCAGCGTCAACAACTCGACCGTATCAAGTTGAGGAAGCGGCGCCGGGAGCCATGCGGGCCGAAAAATGCGAAGTACCTGTGATGCACCGCCGTATCTATATTGCGTCAGCACGTGAAGTCCGGCGAAGGCTGTGATCACCCACGTTCCGCACCAGTGCAGCATCGCGACATCGTGGCCGGCGTAAAGGCCGAAATAAAGCAACCCGCCACTGGCCATCAAAGCCAGCATCGTCAGGAAGAAGATCCAGTACAGAACAACATTCCAGGCGCCCAACCTCGCCTGCTTGCGACCAAGCAATCCTCGAAGGCGAACACGGTCCAGCCTGACCCGGCGACCGAGACCGGATCTGACCATATAAATCGCATATGCGAGCGAAACCGCGATCAGCACCACTGCCGCCTGCATGTGAACCAACCACACGCTTTCGCGCGGCAGCACGGCATCGAACACATTGATCCAGGTTCGATCGGGTGTTTCGGTCGCAATGCGCAGCCCACTGAAAAACGCCACACTAAACGCGCCGACGAGCAGCCAGTGCAGAATGATCGTGCCGTAATCGGTCTTGCGGGCTCTCATGCGGGTACTCTGCCGTCAGCGAGCATTCCGATCCTGCTCGTCTTGCGAAGTAAGGCGGATCGAATGGCGCGAATTTTCGGTTTGGCCCAGCACAACGCTGCAAAAGGCCAAGTCTGCTGCTGCACAAATAACCGTCCCAATTCAGGAGTCGCCGCGGCCGGCGAGCGAACCATTTCCTGTGGTTCTGGCGGCGGATTCGGGCGGAGCGATCTCTTCGCAAGGCGACCGCGTTCCAGCGCCTCATCGCGACGACGAGACGCTGGAAGTCGCGCTCACCCGCCCTTATCCCCACATGTGATGGAAGTGATGCGCCATCTCGCCAAAATGATGCACGCCGATGTCCGCCGCACCACCTGATGCAGCGGCAACCGGCGCCGGCGTGTTGGCTTGCGCATCGTCCTGTCCGTTGGCAGCGGTCGATGCCGTCGGAGCAGCGGCCGCGTGCAGGTCGCTCAGCAGGGATGCGACGCCATTATTGTTGTGAACGCCGGCAGCCTGGGCCACGGCCGCAAGATCGGCGATCACGGCCGATACGCTGTTTTGGCCGCCACCCTGGAGAAGAGCTATCAGGTCAGCCACCAGGTGATTTCCGCCATCGTCCGCAGTAGCCCCTCCTGTCTCGGGTGATCCAGAAGGAGGCGTGTTTGACGGAGGCGTTGCCGGATCGGAAGGCGTCGTTGACGGAGGCGTCGAGGGATTCGGTGTCACGGCCGTCGCCTGCGCCGCCGCCACCACACTCGCGTAGCTGCCGCCATCTGCCATGACGTTGTTGCCTGCCACGTCGGCGGAGTTGGCGGCGAGCTGCTCGACCGCTGCGTTGACCTCTCCGGAATTGTGCGTTTGCAAGCCGTCGATAAGCGCGTTTGCGGCGGTACCTGTCGTGCCGTCTGACCGGAATTCGTTCCAGAAACGCGCGGACCAGAGGCCGCCTTGCGACTGATCGAAGGCGTTCGCATTGTTCTCGAAGGTCTGAATTTGCTGAACAAGTCCGGCGATGTCGCCCTGGAAGCCATTATTCTCGATCGTGGTCGCCATCTGGCCGAGGTGGTTACTGTCCTGGATCCATTGCGTAATGAAGGTCGTCTGCGCTGCGTTGTCGTGGAACGGCGCAGCCGGTGTGTTCAAGTCCGGTAGGGGCGTCGGATTGAAGATCGCCTGCACGCCGGGATCACCTTGCGCGATATCAATAATGTCTCGATGGATATCGTTTATCGCGCGCCCAACATATTGGCCGAGGTCCGTCCCCAATATCAGCGTACCTGTCGGCGAGTTCGCGTTCTCGACGGTTGCGATTTCTTCGTTGAGCTGATTGATGATGACGTGCGTGTGCAGATCAGTGAGATTGTTGATCTGGGGATCTGCCGCGCTCAACATCTGTTGTACGCCAATGAGGTCCGAGACGATCAGGTTGACCTGATCCGGGCCGACGCCGCCAATTTCGCGCGTCGTTGCGTCGTTGAAAAGATCGGTTGCTGTAAGGGCCATTTCGCGCCTCCTCTCTGCACTGTTACTGGCACAATGAACTGATGCCGTCGGTGCATTGTATGCGGTAGAGCCAATTCCAGTTTCGTGGCGGCTTTCAGCCGACACCGGGGCCATGCGCGAGAGAAGCAAGGTAATACGCCGACGAATTCGTGACGCATTGCCTCTGTAACCGAGGAACGCACCTGTGGCAGAGGAAAAGAATTCGCGTTGTGTTCGTTCGTCGCGACGTTGCACGCGACGCTGAGTTACCCGCAATTGTCGCGTAGTTCGGTATCACCGCGATCGACAATAGCCAGCGCGCCGCTTTGCGAACGCACCAACGTTTTTCCGTTGTCGCATTCTCGTCGAAAAATGGTCGGTATCGACTCTCATGGAGAAGTTATTGCGCATGACTGTCGACGGGGAGGCGCAGCGCATGAGTACCGTTCAAGTTTCGGCGCAAGCGATGGTCTCGACTTTGGGCATTTCCAATCTTCGTTCGGCGCTTTCGTCTGATGACGCCGTAGCGCTTGGATTGCGCGAGAGCGCGCGACGCATGATCGGCATTGCGGTTTTCAGTGGCGTGGTCAACGTCCTGATGCTCTCCGGCTCACTCTATATGCTGCAGGTGTATGATCGGGTGATTCCGAGCCGTAATATTGCGACGCTTTTGGGCCTGTCGCTCATGGTATTGCTCGCCTACTTCGTGCAGGGATATTTCGACGCGCTGCGGGCGCGGATGTTATGCAGGGTGGCGACGCTCTTCGACGCTGGTCTGCAGCAATCGATCCACACCGCACTCGCCACCCTCCCCCTTCGCGGCGTCAAACCGATGCTGATGCAGCAGCCCTTGCGTGACCTCGACCAGGTACGCAGTTTCATGTCCGGCATGGGTCCGACGGCATTCCTCGACATGCCCTGGATTCCGATCTTTCTTGTTGCATTATTTTTGTTTCATCCGGCCATCGGCATGACCGCCCTGATGGGAACTGCCGCAATCATTGCAATGACCCTGCTGACGGAGCGGATGTCGCGCGGAGCAGCCAAGGCCGCGATGGATTCCAGCGCGCAGCGGCAGGTGCTGGCGGACGCGACCCAACGCAATGCCGAGGTAATCCGCGCGCTCGGCATGACCAGCCGGTTCGCTGCGCGCTGGCTGTGGGCCAATGAGCGTTTTTTGCGGCAAAATGTTCGGGCCGCCGACGTCTATGCCAATCTGGGATCGGGCGCGAAGGTGCTGCGCTATGTGCTGCAATCCGGCTTGTTGGGAATCGGCGCCTATCTGGTCGTGGCCGACAGAGCCTCGGGCGGCGTCATGATCGCTTCCTCGATCATGATGGGCCGTGCTTTGGCGCCGATCGAAACAGCTCTTGGCTCCTGGAAACAACTCGTGGCCGCGCGTCAGGGCATCGCGCGGCTCCAGGAAATCTGCAAGGCGACTGCGGCGCCCCCGGCGCCGCCCGTGGTGTTGCCGCGCCCGTGTCGGGAACTTTCGGCAAAGGATCTCTGCGTTTCCGCGCCCGGAACGCATAGGGCAATCGTCTCGAATGTTTCCTTCTCGCTCAAGGCCGGCATGGGTCTGGCGCTGCTGGGCGCCAGCGCCTCGGGCAAGACATCTCTCTCCAAGGCGCTGGTAGGAATCTGGCCGGCCCAGCAGGGCGTAATCCGGCTCGACGGCGCTGCACTCGACCAGTGGGGCGACCATCTTGGCCAGTATGTCGGCTTTCTGCCGCAGGATGTGGCCCTGTTCGACGGCAGTGTGGCGGAAAACATCTGCCGTCTCGATGAGGGCGCCGGCTCCGAAGCCATAATGAAAGCCGCGCAGATCGCGGGTGTGCACGAACTTATCCTGCGCCTGCCCGAAGGCTATTCGACCCGAATCGGAGATGGTGGCATGTCGCTTTCGGCAGGACAGCGACAAAGGATCGGACTGGCGCGCGCGGTTTTCGGCGATCCGTTCCTGATCGTGCTCGATGAGCCCAACGCCAATCTCGATGCGGAAGGCGAGAGCGCCCTTACTCGCGCCATTCAGATCCTCCGCCGTAGCCAATGCATCGTCATCGTCATATCGCATCGTCCGAGCGCCCTTGCGGCACTGGATATGGCAATGGTGCTTTACGATGGCAAAGCAATCGCGTTTGGACCGCGCGAAGAAATTTTTGCGCGCGTTCGCACTGCGACCATCAGGACGGCGGCAGCGGGGAAAACCATGGCCGCAGAACCGCGTGCGGCGCCGCAGGAGGTTAAAGGGGAAATGCAGCCAGCGGCTGAGAGCGTTGAGCCATGAGAAGCCGAGATGGGGTGCACAGTTTTGGCGGGACCACACATCGCTGGAGCGGAGATGCCAATGGCGTGGGGCCGCAAGGCGCTGCGCTGATTCTGGAGCTGCAGCGTTTGCGGCAGGCGTTCGAGCATGAGGAACGAGCCGAACTGGAACCGCGGGAGACGCCTCGTGCCGTGCGCCGCGGCGCGCGGCCGGCGACGCATCGGCAAACGCGTCGGCCGAATCGCCGGCGAAAAAGCAAGATGGGACAATTGATCGACGTCTGGCTCGAGCAATTCGGATTGTCAGCCGCTGCCCCTGCCGCGCACAGAAGCGAGCAGACATCCGGCGCTGCTCTGGACCCGTCGCCGCGCCGGCACGAGACGCTGCTTGCGTCCGACGATCCAGTCCTGATCAGGCTGCCAAAGGCTGGACAAGAACGCGGCGGATCGGAGGACAAATATCAGTCGATGTATGTCGAAAGCCCTCCGATGGGGCTCACCTCAGAAGCCGACGGTGTCAAATCGGCAACGCCCGTGGGAGAGCTGATCAGGAATTGCCGGATCGGCCTGGCGGCGGGCGCCGCCTTTCTAATCAATTCCGACAGCATCGGGGAGGGAGACGACGCGGCTGAGAGCCTGGCATCGCGTGCCGGTCGTGCTTTCGAGATAGATTGCGGATGGGGCTTCGGGTATTGCTAGCCGTCAGCATGATTGCAGGCGGCTGGGCCGTGCTGATGCCGCTGGCAGGGGCCGTTGTCGTTCCCGGCAATCTTGTTGTCCAATCGAACGTCAAGACCATTCAGCATCCGACCGGTGGGGTTGTGGCAGAGATCCCCGTCCGCAATGGCCAGCATGTTGGCCGCGGAGAGCTGTTGCTGCGGCTCGATGCCACCCAGGCGCAAGCCAGTCTGCAGATGGTGAGCAAACAGCTCGATGAAATACGGGCGCGGATCGCCCGGCTAACCGCAGAGCGCGACGGTCTGACGGAGCTCGAAATGCCCGCCGACCTGGCGGCGCGGTCAAGCGAGGGTACCGTCAAGACGCTACTCGCATCGGAGGATTCGTTGTTCAAGGCCAGAGCCACTGCACGGCGAAGCCAGATCAGCCTCCTTCAAAGCAAGATCTCGCAACTCGGCGAAGAGATCTCCGGCCTTGATGCCCAGGTCGCGTCCAAGACCAGGCAAATCGAGCTGATCACTGGTGAAATGTCGGGCGTTCAGGAACTCTACGACAAGCGGTTGGTACCGCTGGCGCGGCTCACGGCCTTGCAGCGCGAGAGTGCGCGGATCGAAGGCGAGCGCGGACAATTGATATCGACAATCGCCGAGACTAAATCGAAGATCGACGAGGCGCAGTTACAGATCGTCCGACTCGATCAGGACTTCCGCACGGACGTCGTCAAGGAGCTCGGCGAGAACCGAGGTAAGGAAGCAGAACTTGTGGAGCGCGGCGTCGCGGCCAGGGACCTGTTGGATCGGATCGAAATTCGTACGCCTGCATCGGGAGTGATCAATCAACTTTCCATTCATACCGTGGGCGGCGTCGTTCGCGCCGGAGACGCGATCATGGAAGTCGTGCCGGACTCGGATGACCTGCAGGTTGAGGCGCGGCTGCAACCCAATGATATCGACCAAGTGCGACCGGGCCAGACCGCATTCGTCCGTTTCTCGGCTTTCAACCGGCGACTGACGCCTCAGCTTACCGGTGCGGTTTCGTATGTGTCAGCCGATATCAGCCATGATCACCAGACGAATGCGCCGTATTTCACGGTCAGGGTGGCGTTGTCTGAGGAGGAACGTCGACGATTGGCCGGCCTGCAGCTTGTTCCGGGTATGCCTGCGGAGGTCTTCATGCAGACGGGTAAGCGGACGATGATGAGTTACTTGCTTAAGCCGATCGCCGATCAAATGCAGCGCGCTTTTGTCGAGCAATAGCCCCTATCGAGGTTTCGCGACATGGCAATCGAGGGCGTGGCTCAGTGAGCAGTCCGAGTAGGCCTCGACAAGAAGGACCCCGACCAGCCCAGGCTCTGGAGGCGATATCGGTGCTCGGTCTATGTTGATGGCTTCCAGAGGCGCTTAATCTGCGTTCGGTTCGAACGCTTTGTCGGATGCAGGCTCGTCGGCCTTGCGTTTCGGGCTCGGAAGCATGGCTTCGAATATGATGAGAGGTAAACAAAACAGCAACATAGCAAGCTCCGTTGCTACGACAACGCTCGGTTCTCGTTTGTCCCTCCTTGATGCAAAGAACGGCCCCAGTTCGGGCGGAAGCTGAGGCCGAAGTATCAAGGGAGGAAACGCCGCATATCGGCGTAGCTCTGTTATGGGCGCTCAATTCGGCAATGCCCATTAAATTCGGGGTTAAGAGGCTAAGCGCCATCGCGCCGGGGAGGCCGTAGCGCGCCGTCGGCTCATCTCAGGTCTAATAAAGGCGGCTCGCGCATCACCGACGCCCTCAGGATCGTCGCCCAGCGCTTGGTAGCACGCCGGGCTTTTCCGAGCAGGCAATCCTCTGAGATTGATCTGGCGCAACGGTTCCCCGGCTGCCGTGGATACCGTTTTTAGCAAGGGGCGAACAATCCTTGGAGGAAGCGATGACGCGGATACGCCTGGCAAAAATAGCGATTGCAACCACGACCTTCGCATCTACGGCACTGCTCTCCTTCGCGTGGTCTGAACAGAGCGGCACCTCGCTATCGGTCGAGAGCGCTCAGGCGCGCGTGGGTCGTCCGTTGACACCCGTGAGCGTTGCGGGAGTTGCGCGGCGGCAAAACCGACGCGCCGCGTACGGCTACGGCTATGGTGCCGGCGTTGTCGGCGCCGGAGTGGCAGCCGCAGCTATCGGCACAGCCGCAGCGGCTACCTCGCCCTGGGCCGGCGGTTACCCTGGCGGCTACTACGGCGCCTATGCCGGCGGCTACCCCGGCTATTACGGCGGTGTTTACGCCACCCGCAGCTACGTGACACGGCCGACGCTGTTTCCGCGCTACCTGGCCGGCAACTACGGCGCTTATTGTTACGGCGGCTACCCTTATGGTTATTACTGGAGCTGCCCTTGGAACGGCTATTATGGCGGCGGCTGGTAGGCTTCGCTGTATCGAGCGAGCACTGACGACAGCAGCGGCACGATCACCTGCCTGCCGCAGATCGGGTACGGGCGGTCAATCCCTATAACTATGCCATAAGCGGCAATCTGAGGTGATACAATGCACCGCCTCCGGTCCGGTGCTCTGCCCATAGCTGCCCGTCATGCGCTTCGCCATGCGGCTGGTTCCGGCGATTGGGCCGGCCCGGAATCTGCGCCCGCCAAATGCCGCACGGTGAAAACCGCCTCGACCAAAGCCGGCGGCGTGAAAACCGCCTCTACCAAAGCCGCCGCCTCTGTGGAAACGACCGCCGTGAAAGCCGTGAAAGCCGTGGAAGCCGTGGAAGCCGCCATGGAAACCGCCGAAGCCGCCATGGAAACCGCCGAAGCCGCCATGGCCGCCCCCGCCGCCACCGCGCGCCGACACAACGTCGGGTGCAAGCAGTCCAAGTGCTGCAGTCGCCAACAACGCGATCATGACTTTACGGAACATGACTAACCCTCTCTCGTCCAGGAAGACGGCGCCTGGGGAATACGGCCCGCTGGGTCGAGTGCAGGCCGATAGGCGATCAGCTTGCTGCCGTCGAAAAGGCGGCAGCGGTGGCGCGTGAGGCGGTTTGCTTAGGATAACTCTTGAGCCATCACCTTAGGAATGAATAGATAACGAGTATTGCGGTGAGAGCCGCTAGAGCGAGTACCCAGTTGGAAATTTGACTACCCGCTATCGTTGTTTTCTGGCTGAACCACTCCATTTTGTCCTCCTTAGATGGACCGCCTTACTCGAGCGACTTGAGCGACCTCCCACGTTTCCAGCACCTCAATGATATCACCAATCTCCCACGGCCGCTCGTGCTTGCGCAGAGCCGAGATCGCCGAAGTCACGGTAACGTTAAGGGTGACGATGGCGGCAAAAGAGGGATGGCCATCAGCTTTACGAAGGCCAACGCGAGCATGTCGCGCGGTCCGGCGTTACAGCCGTGCCGATTTATTGCTCCGACTTCAGATGCAGCCATTCGGTCGAAATGCTGGCCGATCACTGGCCCAACGATGTCAGGTTAAGCGATATCGAGTCGCGCTTTGTCTGCACCGCCTGCGGTCGCAAGGGCGCTGATGTCAGACCACATCCCGGCTGGGGCAAGCGGTCGGTCGGTTACTGATGTTCGATGACAGGAACCAGTGGTATGCGCCCGGTGGCCTGGGACGGTTCGTGCCATTCGCTCATTTCACATCGCCATGACCAGTACGGTGAGTAGACCGCACACGATTGCGAATGCGCTGAGGATCTGCTTTAGCTCGGAGACGGACATTGCTCGTGGCTCAGGATCAGACTGACGTCGCTAACGACCCCCACCCGATCAGCAGCATGGTGACGAAGAGTTGCCACCATGCCGCCGTCGTCTACGTTAGGGCAGCACGTTGGAGGGCTGTACGTTGGTGAAGCCTCCGCCGACACCGACACCGGCGTTGTGGGAAATGCCACCCGTGATGGCCGCACCATTGCCGAACGAAACCGCGCCGCTTGTGGAATTGCTCTGACCCGCAGACGCCCCGAGACCGGTCGAGAGGCTACCGGCCGGGGAAGCCGCCGCGAAACCAGCACCGATGTTGGTGTTGGTCCCGCTGGCAAGCGAACCGGCCGCCGCCGAGCCGTGCGTCGCAGCCCCCGTGCCGGTGAAGACGTTACCCAGGTTCGCGCCTCCCCCGATGGCCAGCGTCGAGGTGCCGGTCGGAATAGTGGGCGGGGCCGCCGCAGCCGGCACAATGCTTCCCACAAGAGCTATGAACGCAACACTCATCAATAGCTTGTTCATTGTAAATTTTCCTTCTTTTCGGTTTCCGCCGCGGCGGCTGCCAGGGCGGGTGATGCCGCCGTGTGAAAGGTTTCACCACTCGCCGTCGCCTTCTTCTCCGGTCGAATGGTGAGCGACGTGAGCCCAGCCACGGCAGCGCTGCTGGGTTCACATCGTAGACGTTGCAAAGACGGTTCTTGCCGCGCAGAGACCAAGGAAAGGAAGAAGAGGAAGAGAAGAACAGTGGTGGTTGTAGAGAGCGAGAGAAGGAACTAGGTGCTCATGTCCCAGATCGATGCGTTCAATTCGCTCTACTTGTGACTTTTCCTTCTCCTCGGGTTTCGCCACGGCGGGTGCCGGGGCGGGGGATGCCGGCGTGTGAGAGGTTTCACCACTCGCCGTCGCCTTCTTCTTCGGTGCAGGATGGTGGACGGTATGAGCCCAGACACGGCAGCGCTGCTCGGTCACAACGTAGTCGTTGCAAAGACGGTTCTTGCCGGTTGCCCCTTCCACCAGCCAAATGTCGCCGCCGGTGTAGGGCTGCTCCTCGGAGGCTTCCGCCTGCGCGTAGCGGGTGGCGACCGGCGGCGGGGCGGGATAGCCCGGCACGGGCGGCGGCAGGTACTTGCCGCAAACCTCCGGCATCGCGCGGTAGATGTCGCCGTTAAGGCAGAGCCGCGCCACCGCGGCCTTCTTCAGGCCCATGCTCCACAGCGTCCGCGCATCGAGCCGCGCCGCGCAGCCTTGATCAGGAATCGTGGTGCCGAAGCTGAATCCGGTCCCGACAAACGCGCCGCCGCCGGAAACCGACCCGAGGCACGTTTCGAGCCCGGCTGCGGCCAAGCCCGGTGCGAAAACGCTCGGCACGTTCTTGACCGTCTGATCGGCCGGCACGGTGCTGTTGCTGATGATCGCCGCCGAGCCGCCCTGCCCCGAGATCGCCTGGGACCTCGATGTCGATCTGGCAACGCCGACGCCCGTCCCCGTCGCCGTCGATAATCCGCCGGAGCCACCTGGGCCCGGGTCGTTCATGATATTCGGACCAAGGGAGCTCGTGGCTTGAGCCCATGCAGGCCCGCTCGCCGCCATCGCAACGATGGCAGCCGACAAAAGCCGCTTGATGATGATCTCCGTGCGCCGGTCTGAATGAACCTTCACAACCGCCCGCCGGCGATCACTTCACGAATTTGGGCCTTCCGCTTCTGCCGTTGCTCGCATTCTTGCGTGGTAAGGATTGAGTTAATTTATCTTAAATCTTTGCATTTTCGCTGGGCAATATTTGCCGCTTTGTTTCGTGGTTAACAGGTGCGGCACGCCAAGGGCATTGCGGTTCGTCACAGCGCCGGGGCCCACTTTCATTTGTAATCCACTAGGCGCCTACGATCTTGGGCGCATGTTCAATTCCCTTGACTTCTGCCTCCCGACCGGATCGACCAGCGCCGAACGGCCCGGATTGGTTCCATGAGATCAAGTTCGACGGCTGGAACCTTCGTCGCCGCATGCGCTTAAGTGGTAACGAACAAGCCGTCCCCCGCACCGCACGTGGTGAGGGCTCCCACGATGGACACTGCCCGCGGAATCGAAGGTGGCTCGGACAATACGTCGTTCGCCGAGCAGTCGGTGAGGTTTCCGTCCTCGCCGGAGCGAACCGCGCCGCTGTGGCTCGCTGCGGCTTTTTCCGCGGCGGCCTTGGCGCTGGGCGCGCAGGCGCAAACGACGAATCCGGCTGAGACGAATCCGGCTGAGCTGCAAGCCGCTCCCGAGCAGGGACAACCAAGAGCCGAGATGCTGGCGCGCGAACTGGCTGCCGCGCGGCGAGATCTCATGTTGCTGCAGACGCTGTTGACCAACGCGCGCGACGAAATGGCCCAGGCCAGGCGGGAAGCGGAGAGAGTAATCGCGGAACTGCGAAAGGCCTTGCAAGACGAGCGCGACCGAGCCAGGCGGCCGGGCCTGGAAGCGGCGGGCAGCGCGGCGTGGCAAAAATTCCTCAAGCAGGAGCGGGAGCACGCGGCGCTGCTGGAGCAAGACCTTGCGGCAGCACGGCGGGAGCGGGAGCGCGCGGCGCTGCTGGAGCAGGACCTTGCGGCAGCACGGCAGGATGTCGAGACCCAGAAGGCGCTCGCGGGGACCGAAGTAAGCCAACTCAAGAAGACAGCGGACGCTGGCTCAGCGGAGTTGCGGAAAGCCCTGCAGCAGGAACGCGACCGCGCGACCCGGCTGGAGCAAGACCTTGCTTCGGCACGACGCGACGTCGAAACACAGGTGGCGTTCGCGGCCAAGGCGAGCGACGAAGCGACGAAATTCAAGCAGGCGGCGGAGAAAGGATCCGCGGAGCTGAGACAATCGCTGCAGAAGGAACAGGAAAAGGCCGAGACGCTGGCGCAGGAGCTCGCAATGGCGCGCGCCCGAATATATGCCTTCGAGGCCCAAGCGCGTCAGGCCAGCGACCATGCGGCAGAGCTCAAGCAGACGGCCCAGGGCGGCGTGGCGGATTTGCAAACATCGCTGCAACAGGAGCGCGACCGCGCGAGCCGGCTGGAGCAGGATGTGGCGGCGGCGCGGCGGGACGTCGAGAAGCAGACGGCGCTCGCGGCGAAGACCGGCGAGGAAGCGCGCCAAATGAAGCAGGCGGCCGACGGCGCTGCGGAATTGCAAAAATCCCTCGAGCAGGAGCAGGAGCGCACAGCGCGCCTGGAGCAGGATGTTGCCGCAGCACGGCGCGATCTCGAGAAGCAGACCGCACGCACGGCCAAGGTCAGCCGCCGCCAGTCGAGCCAGACGAAGCGGAGGGCAGAGAGCAGCGCGGCCGAGTTGTTCAAATCAAATTCGATTTGGAACTTAATCTTTGCGCCGCCAAGACGCTGAACCTCGCCATCCTGCCAAACCTGCTCGCCCGCGCCTGGGCAGTTCGATAAAAAAGCTGCCGGTCACGCAGCAGGAGTATCCGCCACCGGCTGTCGAGTGTTGTTACTTCGGACACTTCTCGACTAGCCGTCGCCGGGATCATCCAGTCACCCAGCGATTCCCACATGGGCACGTGGAACTTCACGCGGCCTTCACCGCTTCGATCGGCAGACGCCAGTAAACGGCCTCCGAAATCGCGAGCGGCTGACCACCGCCGATCTGGGCGAAGCTGTGCCGGTGGCGACGTTTCGGCGCCCATTTGAAGCAGGCCTGCAGGTCCTTCATTACTGGCGCGACGATGCCGGGCACGGAATGGCGATAACCATCAATGAGATTGAGGCCTGTGCGAGCCTCACGTAGCGTTTGAGATTGGCTCAACTTTGTGTTGATAATTGGGATGAACTAACCACCTAAACTGCATCCACCGGGGCTGACCGAAGGCGTCATCTGCAGGAGGGTCCTGGAATGAAGAAGACATCTGCCGCCTTCGTCGCGGTCGCAACAATCGCTGGTTCGCTCGCCGCGACGCCGGCAGGCGCGCAGCGTGGCGTTGCTGCAGGCGTCACCACGGCTCCGGGCTATTATTATGGTTCTGGCTACTACGGAACCGCATTTCTCTCCCCGCCGGCTTGCGAATGGGTGGCACAGCGTTTCTGGGACGGCCATGGCTGGCGGGTCCGCCGGGTGCGAATCTGCGGCTGATTACGGCGAGATTCCGCGACAAGCAAAAGGCCACCCGCAGTAAACCGAACGGCCTCCGGGATCAAAAATCTGTTCGCGCTGAAACGTCCCTTAAGTCCCGGTGTCGCGATCCCGGACAAAGCCGCTTGCGGGTTGTGTTTACATTTAAGCGTTCCGCTGCGGAATCTTTGCAGGTGTGTTCTCGCGGTACACTAATCGTGGATCAGGCAAACAGCGCCGCACCGCTGTCGGTGCTTGCGCGCCGCGGCATCGGGATCGGCCAAAGGCCGACGCTCGACGAATTTCATGCCCAACCTCTTCCTTGCTTTATACCCACGACCCGCTGCTGTTCAGCGCGAGCGAGTTAGTAGTTTCTTAACGATAAGCGCATCAGCTTGTGCCGTCGTGTGTTCTTGAGTCACGTCGATGGTGATGCGATGAACAGACAAGATTGGCTGATGGCCTTGAGGACATTCCTTGTGGTGTATCTGATCCTTTGAGTGCATCAGACGACAGCGCGTTGCTCGATCTCCCTTATCACGATCTTTGGTCGCGCCGTCGGGCCGCTGCAAAGCCCTCGCCTCCTCCCACGGCACACGCATCCAAACGTCGCGCTCCGCGTTCGTAGTCAGGATCACGGGCAATGCCTTGGGGCGGATCGGCGCCGACGATTGCGTTCGAAGCGGCGGTCGGAAAACCATAGACGAGATGTGGAGCGGGGATCGGCTTGGCCTTCGTGCCCCGCTCGCCCTTGAACTCAATCCAATTGCCGGCGAAGACAAAGAGGCTGGGCAAATGGCGGGTATTTTGGTGGGTACGTCAAGCCGGCCAATATAACGGCACATCGTCGTGATCGCCGCTTTTCCCGGAACCAAAGCGGCAGGCGCAAGGTTGTCGTTGCAGTTCGGGAGCGCGGAGGCAAGCCCGTTCCGGCAGTTTTCAATTCGGGAAGTCAAGCCGCTTAATTGATTCGCGCTCGCATCGCGAAGGAAACGGTTGTGCATGCCGACGAAGCGGAATCATGGGACAACTCAGATGAGCGTTTCGAGGTCAAGGGAATTAACCATCAGGAGGCATATAGCCTCGATGGCGCGCGCACTGACATGGCTGAAGAATACTTCTCTCGGCTCCGCCGCGCCTGGATCGGCATTCACCACCACATCGTCGGTTCGTATCTCCTCAGGTACGCGCAGGAGTCCTCATGGCGTGAGGCCAACCGGCGGGTCTCCAACAGGGATCAGGTGAGTCGTATTGCCGCACTCGCCTAAAGCACGGTAAATCGGTTGATTTCACGGGTTATTGGCAAGGGCTGTCTCCGCATCCAGAAATTCCGTTCCCGGCGGCTGAGGCGCGAGCTGGCGCAATTCCGACTGCGGCCACCCCATGCGGCAACTCTTGGGACGATGTGTCTCGACATTTCGTTGAACCTGCACCCGAAATCAACTATCTGCTACAAACACCGTCAGGATCGTTTTGCGCAGCCGCTCGACAGCAGTTGACGACCAGAAATTCAAAGAAGTTCGCTGTTGGGACTGAATTTCGGAACCCTCCGCCTGCGCGCTCGCCGGGATCACATTACCGAAGGATCTATCGCGATGAAATTTGCATCGCTAGCACTGAGTTGCTTGCTCACCAGCGCTTCGCTGCCCGCATACGCATCGGATTCGCTCTGTGACAACTTGATTGCTGTAGTACACGCTCAGTCGGCTAACACAGATGCCGTATTCATCCGCAGCTTCGCACCGGGAGATTTCGAAGCGCAACTTCCGCCCGCCCTAGCCTCGACAGCTTTTACCTATGACAACGCGGTCGCTGCCATCGCTCTGATCGCCTGCAATGATCTGAGCGACGCACTTAAGATCGGACGGGCCCTGTCACGCGCCTCGCACTCGGATCGCGCCTTCCACGATGGTCGCATTCGCAATGCCTATCGAGCGGGCCCCGCGGAGGACAAAATCCCAACACCGCCCGGGTGGTGGGACGCGACGCGCAATCTCTGGTCGGAGGATCGGTACCAGGATGGCAGCTATACGGGCAATACAGCCTGGGCGGCACTGGCATTGCTGAACTTGTACCAAGCCACCAATGACGTAGGCTTTCGGGACGCCGCCGCCCGCCTGATAGACTGGGTTGTTACCAGCACGGTGTGCAGTGGATTCTTTTGCGGCGGTTACGATGGGTACGACGATCGACAGATCCGACTAAGCTGGATCTCCACAGAGCATAACGTCGATGTCGCGGCCGCCGCAGAATGGCTCGCACGATCAGGAGCCGGTGCCCGATTCACGAAAGTAGCGGAACAGGCGCGCGAGGTATTGAACCTCGCATTTCTCCACGACCATTTTGCGATTGGCATCACGCAGGATGGGACGCCCGCCACCGGCGAGCAATATGTACTCGATGTTCAGCTCTGGCCGTGGATGGCTCTGCCTGACGCTCGACCGGATTGGCGCAAGGCACTGACCTTCGCGGAAGAGCATCTCGCCGTCGCCGGCGGCTTCGATTTCAATGGCGATCGCGACGGCGTCTGGGTCGAAGGCACAGGGCAAGCAGCTCTTGCCTATCGCATTGTCGGCAATACCGCTCGGAACGATGAACTGGTGAAAAGCTTCGCTACCGACCTGACCCCGAGCGGGCTCCTGAATGCGACCCGCGTCTACGTACTTTCAACTGGCCTCACGAGGGGGACCAGCCCAGACGCACCGCCCATTGTTTATCACCGCCGCCCGCATCTTGCTGCGACCGCTTGGGCCATCCTTGCAGAGCGGGGTTTTAATCCGTTCACCGGCACTTTCGTCAAATGATTTTCGACGTCAATTGTAGTCAGCAAACCGCTCAGCGCTGGCGCGAATGATCGCACAATTCGAACGATCTAGTCCTTGCTCGGCAATAAGAAACAGCCGACCGTATCACGTACTGACGCGGTCGCCCCTAACTCCTGCCGTACTGGTCTTGATCGCAGGCCTGCAGGATGCGGACAAAATCGGCCATGCTGGATTGATCTCGGTTTTCGACCATAGCCGCAACCTGAACATTGGACGCGGGCTGGCTCCCTTGCCAAAATCGCATTAGGAGATCGGCGACGTTTTTCATGGCGTACTCTCCGCACCCAACTGTGGCAGTAGACACAGATTACTGGAGCGGCAACGCGCCGCTCGATCAGGAGAAAGGCCAGGCGGCGGGCGCTACGCCGCCTCCCGCAACTGCCGGCTCGCAGGGCCGTTCCGTTGCCTTTCACTCTACATTCGAACGTAGCACCGAGCACTCGGTTGGCGCCATTGCGCGCGGGTATGAAGTGACCATACTAAGGTAGGCTCGGAGCAGTGAATCGGGATAAGTCGACCAAGCGTCGGTTTGATCACAGGTTCAGCTGGCATCGATGCCCCGCGACGTTGCTCGGCCGCGCCGACGAGTTGATCGAATAAGGACGTGATGTCGCCTATTGGCCCGAAGCTGAACTGCCGCTCGCACTGACGAATGTCCGCTCTCGAAAATAGCAGACCTTGTTATGACATTTTGATGCCGCTCTCCCAAGTTGCCCGGTCGGCCAAAGGAGCGTCCACCAATCACTCTCTTGCGGCGAAAGACTTGCGCGAGGCAAATGGCTCAGGAGCACGATGATGGCCTTAACCTCCTGTTTACCATGTTTACCGTACTTTAATGATTGGCATGGTTCCGAACGTCGGTCGCCCAAATGGACGCATCCCTCTTAAGCAACAAAGAAAATCTTCTGGATTTTACTCGTTCTTCTCCGAGTGGTCACGGTGGGACGCTGCTGAACCTGGTGTTTCAAGCCGCCGAACTTCTCAGCGGATTGGAAGAAAAGGTCCGAGAAGCGGAAGCTCGCGCGCAATCTATGTGCAAAAGCGCAGCTGAGAGAGCAGAGCTTGCCGAAAAGCGCCTCGAAATCGCTGAAAAGGCACGACGTGATGTGATCAATAATGCTGAACGCAGGTTGCAAGATGCTTCAAGGGCATTGACGAACGCCGAATCTCGCATAGCGGCGGCTGAAGATAAGGTCATAGCACTTGAATTCCGTGCGCAGTCAGCCGAAGCCCAGCTGCATGAAGCCAAGCAGGCCCTTGTTCAAGTAGAAGAGGCTATCCGTGAACGGCTCCTCAATGAAAAAGAAGGATAACGTCAGCCGCCAAATGGGGAAAAATCAAGCGGCGTTTTTTAGGTGGCGGCGCAATTAGCTCGTGGGGTTCGACCCAAAGCGCCTTGGCAAGCTTCTCAAGGATTTTCAGACCAGCGTAGAAGCTGGCCTTTTCATGCTGGCTGACAGGTTTCTGCGTTTTGCCGGAAGTCCGCTTCGACCGCGACGGTGTCCGCTTCACCCTTGGCCAGGAACGGACTCATGCGTTGCAACAAATTCGGGGCAAAAACTCGTTGTCAGTCGTGCAGCGCCCTTTGCCTCTTTCAGATCGAGCGTGTCGAAGCCGTCGGCTGTGAGAAGTCTGCGAGCCCAAAAACGCCGTTTGCTTCTAGCGTTGCGACCACCGAAACTCTCGAGGAGTGGTACCGAGCATATCACGGAAATGACGCGCCAGATGACCTTGGTCGCAAAAGCCCACAGTAAACGCAATTTCCGCTAAAGAGAGATCCGTCTGGACCAACATCTCCCGGGCGCGCTCGACTCGCTTTTGCGTGAGATAGACATGCGGCGTCACCCCGGCGGATTGCTTAAATTGTCGCGCAAAATGATGCACTGATAGTCCGGCGACTTCAGCCAGAACCAGCAGATCGATACTTTCGCCGAAATGCGCTTCCACGTATTCCCGCACCCGACGCATCGCGCCGGGCGACAATCCGCCAAAGGCTTGAGGTGCTGGCGGCGGCGTCGAAACATCAATCGAGCCCAGGCGCGGGCGCGTGTGCAGGTTGCGGTTCGTTCGGCTGCTCGAGGCCGTCACAGGGTGATCGGGTGGAGTCACAAGCGCCGGCTGACTTTCATTGCTGCCGGCGATCACCAATCGCGCAGAGAAATCGGTCCGGTCCTGGCGCCGAAAGAGGCCGACGTCTCGCTCGAAGACCGACCACAAGCTGGTACCCGCCTGGAGCCCGCGATCATCCAGCATAAGGGACGTGCGCGCGACCCGGTTTGCGCCCACAACACGTTGGTTGCCATCAATCGCCAGCAGCATGCCTGAAGCGTCGCCATCCGGCGAAGGTAGCGCGACGATCCACTCTCGACGGAACTGCTCACGGAAAAATCGCTCTTCTATCGCGCGCGCCGATCGTAAGGTGAGCGCACCAGTCAGCGCATGCGCTCGTTCCGAGAGTTCAGGATCGATGGCAGAGACATCCAAGACTGCTATCAGTCGCCCATCGACGCCGAACACCGGCGCGCCAGAGCAGCTCAAGTTGATGTGTCTGGACCTAAAATGCTGGCTTCTGTGAACAGTGACAGGCCGCTCTTCGACAATGCAGGTGCCAATGCCGTTTGTGCCCTCCGCCTGTTCGGACCACATCCCGCCGAGCCAGGTTCCCCAAAATTCGAACTCGCTCGCCCGCGCGTCTTCACCGCGATGCGCGACCGCGACGCCCGAGCTATCACAGAACAAGACGGTATAACCAGCTTCACGAACCACCTTATATATTTGATCTATCTCCTCCTGGGCACAAAAGAGGAGCTTATCCAGCGGTTCGCGAAATGGTTTCAGCTCGGCAGGCGTTAGGATGCACGGCGCCTTGCTATCCAGTGGATCGAGGCCGTATTTTTTTGCTGACCTTTGCCAGGAGCTTGATACCCCCTCCATCCCCAGCGGAGGCGTCGCCCCCTCGGCAACCGAACAAATGCGTTCAGCGTGCCCCGCGATGGTGTCGAGTGAACTTGCAGACCTCTCCGAGAGTTCCATCACCGCACCTGGCTCGCTATGGACGCGCTCCTAGCGAGGGGCGCCGTCCAGTTTCCGACGGTGGCGACATGCGCCGCAGCGAACGGCGCCGCAGCTCCATTAAGGCAGCGCGGACACCCCAAAATGGCATTGTCGAAGCCCCTTCAAGGTACACCCCGCCGAGTACCCGAGCAATCGCCCAGGCCAAGCAGCTGCCTTCGTCCATTTGCGAAAGCGTGCGCAAATTACTGTTTCCGTTGCTAAACTTTGATAATTGAGCGCCCCGTCTCTGACAGCGCACACTGGCCAAAATTCCACTTAAAAAAGCAAAGGGCTCCGGGCCGGATCAAGTCCTTCCAAGAGGGGCTTGATCATTCGTGGGATGCTTATGCCATCGGACAGGCCTTCGCGGTCTTGAACTTCGGACAGCAAGGAGAGCACTATGATTGACACTGGACGTCTTGGTGCCGCGCCGAATGATCCTGAAAAAGCCTTTGATGCTGCACTAATCCGAACGCACGGTTTGACGCTTACCTCCGACGCCTTGCGCGAGGCGAAGGTCGATCTGGCGCACATCGACCGCATCGCGACGATGGGGCGGCTCACGGCCTCGGTGGCCCATGAAGTGACGGAGTCTAGTGCGGCGATAGTCGCTAACGCTCAAGCCGCTCGGAACTTTCTAGATCATCGACCGCCGAACCCGGACGAGATACGGCAAGCGCTCGATTGCATCGTGAGAGACGCTTATCGATCCAGGGCCGTGATCGAGCGGATCCAAAATCTCTTCAAGGAAACGCCGTCGAAGAAGCAGCGAGTGGAGATCAATGGAGCGATCCGCGACGTGCTTGAGCTGACGCATGGCGAGGTGGCGAAAAGCCGTGTCTCAGTGCTGACGCAGTTCGCGGAGCCCTCGCCGACTGTCCAAGCAGATCGGGCGCTACTGCAGCAAGTAATCCTCAATCTTATTATCAACGCAGTCGAGGCAATGAGCACCATGCGCGAAGGGTCGCGCGAATTGCTGATTTGTACCGAAAAAGCGGAGTCAAATAGCGCACTCGTGGCGATACGAGATTCGGGCCCTGGACTCGCTCCAAAAATTATCGACCGCCTATTCGAGGCTTTCTACACTACCAAGGTCCATGGCATGGGCATAGGCTTGTCCGTCTGCCGTTACCTCGTCGAGGCGCACGGCGGGCGGATATGGGCCGGCACGAATGAACCTCGCGGCGCCGTCTTTCAGTTCACCTTGCCTCTACGATAGAAAAGCTGCCAAATCGATCATCCTCAATTCCGTCCCTGCGTTCGTCGGATCGCGAATCCAATAACATGCTGACAAACCAAGCTTCTTGCGAACCGTTGATTTTGGTTCCCGTTTGAAAGTCGAGCAAACCATCGTCTGTTGGTCGCGTAGAGGAATTTTCCGGGTCCGGAACGGGAGCCTCCAAGCGGCGGCGATAGAAACGTGAGCCCCCTACCCCGCGAATTCGTCAGGGGTCACAACTTCGAATGCGAGTTTGGTTATTCCCGGTCCGGTCCAACGCGCACCAGTTGCTTGCCGAAATTTGCGCCTTTCAAAAGACCCATGAAGGCGCTCGGCGCATTTTCAAGACCCTCTGTGACAAACTCCTTGTGCTTGACCTTGCCGTCGCGCAGCCATTGCGACATGTCACGCAAGAAATCGCTCTGGCGCGCGGCGAAATCGCTCACGATAAACCCACGGAATGTCAGCCGTTTTGCCAGCGTCGCAAACATGAACCTAGACGCCCATTTCGGCGGTTTCGCTTCGGTGTCATTGTAATGCGCGATCAGGCCGCACACGGGTACCCGTGCGAAGTTATTGAGGAGCGGAAACACGGCATCGAACACCGCGCCACCGACATTCTCGAAGTAGACATCGATGCCTTTCGCGCACGCGTCCTTCAGCCTGGCTGCAAGATCAGGGTCCCGGTGATCGATGCATTCGTCGAAGCCGAGTTCGCTTTTGACGTAGTCGCATTTTTCCTTGCCGCCGGCTATGCCTACGGCGCGTGCGCCTTTGATTTTGGCAATTTGGCCGACGGCCGAACCCACCGCGCCTGAGGCCGCCGCTACCACGACAGTTTCGCCGGGCTGCGGCTTGCCGATTTCGAGCAAGCCCGTATAGGCCGTCATGCCGGGCATGCCGAGCACGCCGACCGCGGTCGAGATCGGCGCGAGTTGCGGATCGATCTTGCCCAGCCCCCGGCCGTCGGACAGTGAATGGGTCTGCCACCCGGCACGCGACAGCACGATTTCGCCCTTTTTGAATGCGGCATTATTGGAGGCGATCACCTCGGAGACTGTACCGCCCTCCATCACTTCGCCGATCTGGACCGGTGCGGCATAGGATGCCGCGTCACTCATGCGCCCGCGCATATAGGGATCGAGCGACAGCCAAATCGTGCGCAGCAAAACTTGGCCCTCTCCGGGCGCAGGGACTGGATATTCCTCAACGCGGAAGTCGGATGGCTTCGGCTCGCCAACGGGACGCGATGCCAGGACGATGCGCTTGCCTTGTGGCATGGGTGCCTCCTGCAATTATCTGACGAGCTACATGGTAGCGAGGAAGCCGGCAATCAGGAAGGCCGCCGCCCAAATGCACGAGTCGGTGTTCGCTGCATTCCGATATCTTGCAGCGATCACAGGTGCAGTCACTACATTACGATGAGCGCTCTTTCGTTGATCCAAGTCAATCGGTCAGGCCGGCTTTCACCGCGAAGCAAATGCTTCGAACATGACCGCGCCCTCTTCAATGTCGTAACAGGCGCGACGGTCGATCGACGATTGCGCGTCGTCGTCGAACAGTTCGATCAAGAACAGCGGCCCATCGGCAGCGCCCCCGTTTGATGGGGCCTCCAGCATGCGGATCTCGTAGTTTCCAATCCACGCAAGCGAAATCATTCTCGCGGCGCCTTCGGGAAGGCACAAGAGATCGACGTAGGCTCGTGAAATTCGCAATTTGGTGAAGTTGCTTTCGGTTATCTCGCACACGATTGAAACCTCAACTTATTGAAGCTCCTTGCTTTCGCTCATCATCGGCGTTGCCTGCGTCCGGGCGTAAACTGCAAAAGCCTATTCAAAAGGGACGCGGCACCCCGCGCCCTTTGAATCGAGCTGCAAGTGATCTGCGGAAGGCTAGGCAGCGGCAAATATCGCCGCTGCCCAGTTAGATTGGCGCTAACCTTTTCCAAGCGGGACAGCGACATAGTGGGGCGCATCGCCGGTGCGAAGCCGCATCAACACGCTGCTCTTCTTCTCGGTGCGCGCAGCTTCGAGCGCCGAACTCACCTCGGCCGGAGTCGAAACATTCTTTCCAGCGACTTCCAGGATCACGTCCCCTTCCTTGAAGCCACGATCGGCGGCCGCACTCTTGGGTTCGACCTTCATGACGACGACGCCTTCCTTTCCGGCGCCACCGACCTTGGCCGCTGGCGCAATCGTCAAGCCAAGTCGCGGAACGTCGGCATCGTGAGACGATCCTTTACCGGTTTCAGCTTTGGCTTCCTGCCCGTTCGGCAATTCACCGAGCGTCAGATTGACGACCTTGCTCTTGCCCTGATGAAGGACATCCAGCTTGGCTGAGCTGCCCGGCGCGATACCGCCGATCACGCGGGCTAGTTCACGTGCATCCTTGACCGCCTGACCATTTACGGCAGTGATGACATCCCCGGATTCAATGCCTGCCTTGGCAGCGGGCCCATCCTTTTGAGACTCCGCTACCAACGCTCCCTCCGCCTTCTTCAGATCCAGGCTATCCGCAATATCCTGCGTCACCGGCTGAATCTGAACGCCGATCCATCCGCGACTGACGCTTCCCTTGTCCTTGAGCTGGGCGATCACGTTCTGCACGGTCGAGGCGGGAATCGAAAAGCCGATTCCGACGCTACCGCCAGACGGCGAAAAGATCGCAGTGTTCACGCCAATGACCTCACCCTGCATGTTGAAGGACGGGCCGCCGGAGTTGCCTTTGTTTACCGGCGCGTCGATCTGAATGAAATCATCATAGGGACCGCTTCCGATGTCACGACCGCTGGCCGATACGATGCCGGCCGTAACGGTGCCACCCAGACCAAAGGGATTGCCGACCGCGAGCACCCAATCACCAATTCGGGGCTTATCCGCGGAGAACTTGACATAGGGAAAGTCCGAGCCGCCTTCGATCTTGATCAAGGCGAGGTCGGTTCGCGCATCCGCTCCGATCACTTTCGCTGTGTAGGTCTTGCCGGCGTCAGTGGTCACCTCGACCTTGTCCGCTCCATCGACAACGTGGTTGTTGGTGACCGCGTATCCGTCGGGGGAAATGAAGAAGCCTGACCCCTGGCCGAGCATTTGGTGCTGACGCCCTTCACGAGGAATTTGAGGAAGCCCGTCGGGGCCACCGAATCTCCGGAAGAAACGCTCCATTTGCGAGTCCGAACTTTCATCGTTCTTGCCGTCAACCTCGGCGGTTTTCTCCTTCATCGTTACCTTGACCGAGATTACGGACGGTTTGACGCGCTCAACCATATCGGCGAAGCCCGCCGGCTGGGCGACCGAAGCCGTGCGCGCATGCGCAGCGCCGAAGAGGACAAAGTCACCCAAGGAGGGGTTCAGGCTATTGGCAGTAAAACCCAGTCCGGCAACGACGGAGGCCATCAGTGCAATTTTTCGCATTGAAAGCAAAGAGCGCGTCTCCTTGCGGTGCAAGGATGACGCAGAACGATACGATTGGTAGTTCGTCATAGGAAAATCTCCAGCGTATAAATTCAGCGCGCGGTCGCTCGCCGTTATGGCGGTCGTAGATGCTGCGTCCCGCATTACATTACGCTGGCCGTAGAATTAATTTTTCGAAATGAATGGGAAGTTGCGCGCAACTTGCATAAGACCGAAGCTTCCGCGCAGTGAAACGTCAATTGGAGTGGTGGCCTGAGATCAAACGCAGAAAGTTTGAAAAAGTGAGTATTTGGCAGCTGTTTTGTAGCTGCCGGACGAGCTCTCACATCGGCCAAAAACAACTCGACTATCGCCACAGAGCCACAGCACCTGCGATTGCGGCAGAACGTCACGGGCTTGAGAACGCGGCCCGTTCGGCGCAAACTATTTGGCGAAGCTCTACGCGCCGTCGGGAAGAGACTCCCAGCAAATCAGCCGCTCGCCAGATGATATTTTTGTCGAATTCGTTCGCTTGACCGTCAGCATAGACAACTTCCCACATCATTTGCACAAGCTGACTTCGGTCTTCATCGTCCAGCATTTCGGTGAGCTGACGGGTAAAGCGGTAGAGATCGATTGCGTCGCGATTGATGTCGATGGCTTCTTCGAGCAGACGCCCGGCGGAGTGATCATCGAGCTCGAACCTGGACCGCAATATGCTATGGAGGGCTTCACGTCGAACTTTCGACATCTCACTATTGACGCTGGCGATGCGCGTGAGCAACGCAGCGGTCGCGAGCCGGCGATTGTAATCATTGATTTGCGCATTCGGACCTGCATCTCCTGCCAAATAGGAGAGAAGGATTTTTGCCGCGCCAAACATTGTCATGATGTTTTCCTGCACTCCCATCAAAATTCGGTTAGGGAATTGCCGCCGCCCGATTTGCAAATTGGCAATTGGTCCGTTTCGGTTCGCGAGGCAACCTGCTTACAGAACTTTAATCTGAGCCGCGAGCACGGAGGGTTGGATGGCGCTGAGCGCGTGCTTGGTCGGCCAGCAGGCACATCACAGAACACAATCGACCGGCCGTGGACGCGCAAACGGAATTGGCTAATCGGCCCTTCGTGGTCCATTTGCGGACTCTAAAAATTGGAGCCACGATCGGAAGCCCAACGGGTCCAAAGGCAGAGATTGTCACCAATCCTTGAATGTCGGTTCTATGCACCCCCCGCAGACCCATGGAAACGTCCAATCGGCCGTACGTTGGGCACTTTCGGGGATATACCTGCTCCAGGCATCGGCTCGGACCGGATTGACTGACTGCCAGATGACGTCGAAGGTACCGGACGAATTCATTTTGCCTATCATGACTGGCTTGGAAAGATGATGATTAGTGTTCATCATAACCTCGAAGCCACTCGGCGCCTTGATTCTTTGGCCATACATGGCCTGCCGAACTGCATCGACGTCGGTGGTGCCCGCTTGGACGACCGCTTGCGCCCACATTCTGAAGCCAATGAAAGTGGCTTCCATCGGGTCATTCGTAGTCTTGTCTCGTTGCCCGTTGAAGTCCGCCCACATTTTGATGAACGCTGTGTTTTCCGGCGACTTGACAAATCGACTTCAACGCCGGCACGCTGGCCGTCCGCCGGGCGAAGCGGGGCACGCCGGCGATGCATCCTATTCGCGGCGACGAACTGCGCGCCCTGCGCCGTCTCCAGCGTGAGCAGGATCCCAAGTCGCCGTTCGTGTTTACGTCGGAGCGCGGGGCACCATTCACTACAGCGGGCTTTGCGCGCATGGTGGAGCGTGCCGGAGACGCCGCAGGGCTGAAGTTCAAGGCTCACCCGCACATGCTACGCCATGCCTGCGGCTTCGCTCTGGCCAACAAGGGACACGATACCGCGCCTTGCAGGCCTATCTCGGCCATCGAAATATCCAGCACACGGTTCGCTACACCGAGCCGGCGCCGGATCGGTTCAAAGACTTCTGGCGCGCTTGACGTGCTCGGAAGCACGCCCCGAAGCATGCTTTTCGCGCTCAGACCAGGGGGAAAATTTTTGTTTTGGGACCCAACTGATTTTCGCAAGCGCATCGACAACGGCAGGGATCATTTCTGGCCGGGTGGGATCGCTCCAGTGGCTTGATCCTGCAAAGGTGGCTCGCTGCTTTCAGTTGCCGTAACGCTGCTTCTAAGCTGGTCTGGCGCCGCACAGTCACCGGCCCAAAGCTTAGTACCCCGGATAGTCCCCACGAGGGTGCAGCCGACCGCCTTCGGCTTCATCCGAGCCGCCGACTTACCGCCGCCCGTTGGAGGCTTAGACGCGTCCTGAGCATACACGCTCGTCGAAAGGATTAATGCCGCCGCAAGCAGAAACAGCTTCATGTACCATCCTTCGCCCTTTAGCCCGATCTCGACCAACCTGTTCTGTGCAGCACCGCGATAAACTCCCGCTGGCGCTGATGATCATCTGGCTTCTTTCGGAACGCCCATGTCGCCCTAACTTGGGTCAGGGAACATTCACAGGCGGATAGGCCAATTCGGAGCGGCCCCGGTCCACGCTTCGCCCATCCGTTTGGCGATAGCTCGCTTAGAATCTTGATGGTCGCGGCGCGGCGCGCTTTCTGTTTCTTTGTTAGTGCCATGATTTCACCTGCCAATCCGCCAGCAACGAAAAACGCAACCCTGGCCGGATCAAGCAAAGCGAAGCACCAGGATAGTCCGCGCAGAATATCATTGCCGCCGCCCATGGTGCAGAACACGCACGACCGGCGCGCCGCTTGCCTCTGGCCAAGCCAACCGCGACGCTCTCAGAGAGATTTCCGAGGCAGTCGGTTGCGAAAGGCATCAACGGCATGAGCCATCAGCACGCCGATGCTCAGAATGAAGGACGTTCCCACAACAGCAGCAGAAAGCATGAGCGATCTCCCTCGGTCTAAATCCATAAAAGAGGACGAGCACATGCACAGTCAAAAAAAATTCGGGGATCGAACGAGAATTGACCGAGATAGGTGCGCATTAGCCACAGCGACCTGTCTGCAACACCCGGAACGCCCAACATGGGCTTTGAGGGGCTGGTCTCGAAGCGCCGTGATCGGCCCTATCAAGGGTGGTGGGTCGAACCACTATGAGCGCACCCGATAGATCGAGAGTTCTGATTTCGCGATTAAGAACGTAACGGTCACACTTCTTCCGCCGAATCAGCGCTTTGCTTCTATCCAGCGAATAGCGAGGGCTGCCGCTTGAGTGAAACGGCAACGTCGTTCAATTCGCTCGGGGTGCTTGCGCTCCCCTATGTCGGACAGCGCAATGACCACCAGGACGCAGTTGGGGCAGGATTAGGCGTGACCGAGTTTGCACAAGAGGGAAGAGCCTCGGATGAAGTTCGTGAGCTGTGGCGCTGGGTCTTGAAAAAGCTTGTCGAAGGGTCGTTAGATCATGAGCAACACGCAAAAAAGGCGGCGTGCTAGCGAAACGCGCTGCACGCGACGCTCGCTGGTGGAGCTTACCGCGGCGGCGACCCGAGCCGTTGACGACGGCCTGTTTGTGTTGTCCAGCGGGATTGCTACTTTTAATCCGCGATCGGAGCACACAGGCGAGAAGACGTCTGATCAAACAATCGTTGCAAGGCAAGCGACCGCTCCGTGTCCCGTTGCGGTGTTTGAATCTCGGAATGCGGCGGCGCTGCGCAAGGACGAACTCCTAGATCCCGGAACTACCACCGAGATGATGGTGAAGATTGCCAAGGACTATCAAGACAGAGCTTTTGAAAACATCAAAGCCAGCCTGAATGCTGCGTTGGACGATGCAACGGACCTCGTAGAGACACGGGTCGGAGGCGAAGCGGTGTCGAAAGACATCGGCGGTTCCAGTCTTGAAAGCAATTTTTTGACCGTTCTCAAAGAAGCCGCAGCGGAGATCCGCGCGGATACGGTCGAATTGATTGTGCAGAAGGAACCAGCCGGCAGCGCAGGGCAGCCGCAACCGCGGTACATGCGGCGGCTCACTGACGAGGCGGTCAGATTGCTGGACGATCTCCAGAGCGGCAAGCTGGAGAATCAGGCGAACTTCATCCTGAGCGAATGCTTCAGAGAGGCCGCCAGCGCGTTCTCTATGATCAATCAGCAGCTCAAGCGCGACGGCTATGCCGCGAGCATTGATCCATCAATCTTCATCTGGCTTGCCAATATCACCGAACCGGAGACGCGCAATACCGCGACCATGCGGCTTGAGATCGTACCCAACCACCAAGGTCGTCCGAGCACGAGCGCGCGCCAGGTCGCTCAATTCATCTGGCACCTTGTCGAGGGGCAGGGATGCCGGCGACAGGCCGCATATCGGGGGGCGTATACGAAGTTCAGCGTAAGCGCCAGTTTCGCCGAGAAGGCCTATGCCCTTTGGGAGCCGATCTTCAAACGGGCGGGACCGCACGTGAAGATGCTGACCCGCATTTCAGATCCAGAAAAGTAAAGCTAAACCAGGTCACGGTTATGCGCGCGATGAAGCGATTGGGCATCGCGGGCAAGTGAGCGTCGCCGAAGGACTGAACAACTGCTGATCTGTCCGCGCCCGCGACGGACTAGAGACGTTAATGCCACCCCTACGGGGAGAGGAAGAAGTTCTCGACCATCGTGCCTTTTCGTGCATGCAGCCGAATTCACCCGAGCGTTTTTCGAGCGCAGGAGCAGGTAGCAGCGGCGAAGGTCGAAAACTCTATCGGGCCGCCCCTTTTTACCCTCAGCCTACTCCCGCCCTCCATGAAGATTGATGGTCGTCCTCTGGTGAGTGTGCGGCGGGCTTATGAATTCCAGCATCGCCTTTTTGAAGCGCTCTTCGGATAGGCGCTTTTCGACGAAGTGCAGTTCGACTTCGGACAAACGGGTTTTGAGTATGTTTTGGTAGTGACTAATATTTTGCTCATGGCTGCGCAAACGCGCATCTCTGTCGTCCATAACAGACGCCTCCTAAAAAATATTTTTTTGTAACGTAGGGAACCTTAGATTAAATATCTGCGATAGGCAAAATGGCCTGTGGATAACTTAGCATCAGGACTTGCTTATCTCGAATCGATGCTCTTGCGCCGCAGCATCGATAGGTTCCCCGCTAAATCTTGCTTGATCGTGGTGCTCGTATTTGCCGCTAAGACGGAAGTGCCGGCTACCCACGCTTAGAACAGTCGCCGCGCCGGTGCCCAGTGCGCCCGCCAAGCACGCTCTGTACCGGGGAGGACGAGAACATCCAGCACACGGTGCGCTACACCGAGCTGTCCCCTACCCGCTTCAAAAGTTTCTGGCGCGCTTGACCGTGCTCGGACCCCGCTCCAAAGCATTCTTTCGCGCCCGGAGGTAACCGCGAAGCGACCACGCCCGCTAAGCCCCGGTCAGTGCCGCGTGCACGAGACCGGCGTCAGCATGATTGCCGACTATGTGCTTCAGGAAGGCAAGCGCCTTGGCATGCGCCGCGTCACTAGTCTCGACACCGCGTTCGTCGATGACCTGTTTAAAAAGCTGCTCCACAAAAAGGAAAAGGATGCCGATGACAACGAGGTTCTGGTCGAATGCAGGACAAGGCACAGCTGAAGCGTATCGCGAAACGCGATTTGAGGACCTGAATTTGGATACTCGTCGAGGTTGAGAAACGCTGTTCGGCAGGAACGTTGCGAACAGACCAGGAAAACTTTGTCGGAAGTGTTCAGCCTGTTTTGCCGGAAGTAGGTATCGCTCGCAGTGTAAGTCACTGAAACGATTGGAGCGGGTGAAGGGAATCGAACCCTCGTATTCAGCTTGGAAGGGTTTCGGCGGCTGAATACCGTCAACGTCCGTTCGGACCAAACCTCCTCAAATCCTCGATTTGAACGTAAACGGTTTCTCGGGCTATTCCGAACGAGAGCGTCGGCGAACTTCAGCGCGATGATAGCGGTCTCCGGGGCGCCCAAAGCATGAGCCGCGTCGAGACCGCCGACGACTATTCCGGGTTCGTCGCCCAGCTCAACCCGAATTGGCGCGTCGTGGAATGCCGCCATCGGGTGCAATGGATTCTTCAGCGCCGCGGATCGCCAAAAAAGCCGCGTAGAAACGATTGGCGCGGTCGGTGCTATTGCGGGACCGCCGACGCGCTGCGCCGCTGTACGCGAGATTACGCCGGCGCCATTGACCCCACCGCCGCCGACATCTTGGGCTCGCTCCCGGAGCGGATCGTGACTGGCCTTGAATGCCAGCAATGACGGGGCACCATTGTGGGTAACGTCGCGCTCATGGCTGCCGAGACCCACATCCGACTCGGCATTCCCATAATTCCGCTGGGCCAAGACAAGAAACCGCTCATCGGTGGATTCAAGGTTGGCAACCTGTCTCTTCGGCAAAGTCGGGCCTATCTGGCCCGCTTCCCGGACGTAGCGGGGTTCGGCGTTCCAGACGGGCGGCTGAGCGGACTGGTTCGTCTCGATATCGATGTCCCTGGCGACGACATCGTGGCCAAGGTCATTCAGCGCGCAGGGGATACTCCGTTCAAGGTTCGCACGGCCTCCGACAAGATGCACCTCGTCTATCGCTACAATGGGGAGCGTCGGCTGACGGCACGACCGAATGCGGGCAAAAAGCCACCGAACAATGCTCAGCCTTGGGATGATCTGTGCGTGGATCTCTGTGGCCAGGGCGGCTACTCCGTCTCGCCGCCCTCCCAGTGCAACGGCGGCACCTATAAGCTGCTCGGCGATGTGTCGCTCGAGGATTTGCTGGCGAAGAGGCACATCCTGCCGACCATCCAAGGGCTCGATGCGCGCGTCTATCTGCCCGAGGCTCAACCGACGTTGCCGGATGCCGATCGCGGCCAGAACGCGCAGGATTTGCGCGATGTGCGCCCTGGCAATCGCGATGCCGTGTTTTATCGCCAAGTTGCCCGCATTTGCCAACGCATCCATCGCGCCGGCGGCACAAAGGACGATGCCATGACCGCAGCCAACGCCTGCAACAAAGAGTTCCAGGTCCCGCTGGAGGCCATCGAGGTGGAAGCCAAGGTCAACTATTGGTGGCCATTGACGCTCAACGGCCGAAATCGCTTCGGCGTTGGCCGACAACCGCGGGTTCGCGGATGGCAACAAGAACTTGCCAGTAACGATCCGGCGCTTTTCTCACTTCTGATATGGCTGAAGGAAGAGAACGGGCCCGAGTCCGAGTTCTGGATCGCCAACGGCATGATTGGAACTCACCTCAATGGCTGGTGGTCGAACGACCGGCTAAGGGATACGCGCCAGCGAGCCATCGCGGGGAGGTGGATTGAGATGATTGTCAAGCCCATTCGAGGCCAACACGCCGTGTATCGCTGGGGCCCAACCGCAATGACCACCATCTTCGCCTGAAATCCCAGGGTCGGAAAAATGACAACCTATCCTAACCAAGAATAACACCGCCGCCCCGCGCCGCGGCGCCCCGCCGGCCGCCTTGAGGTTGAATAATGAGAATTGCTCGCTTATCGCGGAAATTCCGGTGAAATCCAGTGAAATCATGGCTGGCCGTCGAAGCCCAAAACTAGCTGATAAAACAGTGCCGAAACAGTTGAAGCCGTTCCGCCCCGGACAATCTGGAAACCCAAAGGGTCGACCGAAAGGCTCACGCAACAGAACCACCCTGGCGGTCGAATCCCTCCTGGATGGCCAGGCGGAGACTTTGACGCAAAAGGCGATCGACCTCGCCTTATCGGGTGACCTGATCGCGCTTCGGATCTGTCTCGACCGGATCCTGCCGGTCCGAAAAGATCGGCCGATCGAGTTTGTATTACCGCCAATAGAAACCGTCGCAGATGCTCCAAGGGCGATCAGCGCAATCACGTCGGCGGTCGCGCGGGGTGAGATTACCGCTAACGACGCGGCTGATGTTTCCCGGTTGGTCGAAATCTACGTCCGCGCCATAGAGGCAAGTGATCTCGATAGGAGGCTAAAGGACGTAGAGGAGGCGATGAAATGCGAGCGCGGGAGATGATGAAGCGGTTGGATCGGCTTCCCAAAAGAAAAGGTGGGGTGCAAAAGGTGCCGGATCTGAGTTTACTCTCTCCAGAAAAACAGGACCGAGTCGACGAACTTTTTAAAGTACTGCTGGATTCGAAGGACATTTCCTCCAAAACCTTCGACACTGCCTTTGCCGAGTTCGACAAGCTGGTGCGAGACTTGCCCCTTCTAGGGCCCAATGACCCTGAGCAGGGCCCGTTAATTGAAGTGCCAGGAACGCTGGCTAGTTATTGGGAATGGCGGTGGCAGCATCCTGCTTCGAGTTGGCGCTCCCATGATTTCCGCAAGTGGGGCAAGGTCCAAACACTTCGCTTTGTGGAGTTGTGCGAGCAATATGGTTTCAATCGCGGGGCCGATACTCCTGTGAAGGCGCAGATGCTTCCGTTGCATGAATGGGCGGCGGGCGATCGGGCGGAGCTGCAACATATGCTAAATATAGTGGCATCCCGAACACCTTGATGGTCCTTGCGACCAAGCATCAGCGTCAAAACGGCCGCGGGGGCGAATACGACCACACGTGTGGTCGCGACCAAGAGCCAAACCTAAAGTTTAGGCACCGTGCTTCCTCTCTCGCCGCTGCATTTACTGTGATAAATATCTAGGTTAATACTTTCGTCGTATAACCACTATAGAGTTCTACCGGGCGGTGGGACTGGGATGCCAATCAATCGGTTGCTCAACGGCGGCAATCTGGGGCCGGAAGACGTCGAGAGACTGAACCGGGCCTACACCCACGCCCTGCGCCAACTGCACCTCGTTGATCGCGACGATCCTGTGGCAGACATCGTAGCCCGCAAGATCATTGAGGTCGGCGCGACTGGCATCAGCGATCCCAAAGAGATTTCCAAAACCGCAATCAAGCAACTTGGTTTCCCCTAGAAGCCTATGGGCGTGTACTCATAAATCGGGGGACGCCGTTTGACGTCCGCTATGCCCCTGATAGCGGCGCGAAAGCGGACATCGCGGGACTTCCGCGTTGTGCCAACAGGTGACATTGGAATGAAAGGGGCCGCCAACTACGTTGTCGGCGGCGTTCTGGCGTTGAGAAGATTGGAAACGGCTGTCACCAGTTGCGCTGGCGCGAATGGCTTTGGGATGACGATGCTGTTCGGCACTCCGTATGCGGGCCAAAGCTGATCGTGGGCGGTAACATAAATGACGGGGAAAGAGGGGTCTTTCTCTCGTATACGCTTGGCAACCTCCCAGCCGGTCAAGCGACCCGCGAGAATTACATCCGTGACTAGTGCGTTGGGACGCTTGGTCCCGTCCATCAGAAGCGTCAGCGCTTCTTCGCCCGACGACACAATGTCAGTGGCGAAACCGGCGTCGGTCAGCACCTGCTCAAGGTCGGCCTGTAAAAAATACTCATCTTCGATGACGAGGATCAAAGGCAACTCGGACACGTTCCCCCTCGCGCGCATACCTGCGGCAAGAAATGTTCAGAAGTACACATTTGTTCCCAAAAGCGCGTTAGGACACCTCGATTCGGATACTGAGGCGACCTTATTTCGGCGGCTGTAGTCCCGGCGAGCTGGCCCAATTCTCCAAGTGCAGCGCCGTTTCGGCCTGCCGTATTTTCTTGAGCAGCATTTCTCGATCGGGACCGGGCGGGAGTGCGGCGGCTTGCTCCCGCACCTCTTTGGTCCACGATGTTCGTTGAGGTTGAGCGCGGGATTGGAACGCCGGGTAGGGCGCCCCGTGCGAAGGAAATCAGAGCTGCCCTGCCAACCGCTTCAATTACCTGCCCCAAATCGACAGCGCTGCAGTCGGGTTCAACACCATAAGTAAAAGTCGGATAGGTTGCATATGCGCCGTCCGGTAGTCCGCGCCATTCCTCGGTGCTATGCGCCTTCGGCGGACTGGGGCACGTCGTCAACTACGGGGCTTCGGGAGCTGCTGGACACAATTTCCTCAAGGGTTCGCGAGAGAAGAGCAATTATTATCGGATCGTGGTGCAAGGTGAACTTTCCAACCCCCGTCCACGATCATCGCTCGCCCGGCCACCAAATCGAGGGCGGGTCGCTCGCTGAAATCTTTGTTGCCCGCAGCGCGACCAGATGGCTGCGCTTGTAAGGATAGCCGCGCACTTGGGAGCAGTCTTTGCAGCGCATGTAGCGTTCCAGTTCATGAATCGGCGTGGACTTTGGTCGCAGCACGATGTCCAGCGCTACGGTCTGGTGGGTGTCGCAGCCATTAGGGGACGCGGCGCTGAACAGAAACATCTCGCCCGTAGGCGGTGGCTCAAAAATTTGCGAGATTGTGACAAACGTCAACGACGATCTTCCGTCGCTGCAGTAGCTCAATTTGCCGTTCATCCGATGCCTCGAAGCAGTGCTATGCGGATAGCTGAGCATACCATTGTTGCATTGATGATGGGGGCAGCGCTGCTGGCCGCCCCGGCGCTCGCCTTCGACTGCGCGCCGATCAATCAGCCGACGCTTCCGGTGCAGCCCGCGCCTTCCATCACCCCGAAAAATCCACCGGCCTCCGTTTCGGAGAGCGCCGCCAGTTCGCTTTCGGCGCTGCAAAATGCCGCCGAGGACGGCGACCCGATTGCGCAGTGGAAGCTGGGTCGGATGTACGCCGAAGGCAACGGTGTGGCGCAAAACGACCTGCTTGCCTTCGACTATTTCAGCCGCATCGCCAACGCGCATTCCAAGGACAGCCCGTCTGCTCCTCAGGCGCAAATCGTTGCCAACGCCTTTGTCGCGCTCGGACGGTACTACCTGACCGGCATCCCGAATTCGAAGATTACGTCCGATCCGGAGCGGGCGAGGGAGATGTTCTCCTACGCGGCCTCTTATTTCGGCAATGCGGATGCGCAATACGATCTCGCCCGCCTCTATCTGAAGAATGCGGGCACCTCGCGTGACGATTTCCGCCACGGCGCGCGATGGCTTGGGCTGGCCGCCCAGAAGGGTCAGCATCAGGCGCAGGCCTTGCTGGGTCAGATGCTGTTCGATGGCGACTGTCTGCCGCGTCAGGCGGCGCGCGGCTTGATGTGGCTGACGCTGGCGCGCGACAGCGCGACAGCGGACGAGACCTGGATCCGGGACAGCTACAACAAGGCGATCGCGAGGGCCTCCGACGACGACCGCGCGATGGCGCTGCAGATGCTGCGCGAGTATCTGCGCCGCTGACCGAAAGTTGCTGACTGCCAGCCTCCGCGATGATGCGGTCATCATAGTCGCCGAGCGCAACGGCTCTTGCGATAACGGTGCGGAACTGCTCGCCGCTGCCACCTGCCGCAAGAAAGGTATTCAGCCGCTCGATGTAGATGCGCCCGTCCTGCACGGCTTCCACGCCGTTCGCGATCTCGACGTGCTTGCGCGCGGTGGCATCAGGATCAGCGAAGGGTTTGGCCTCGACGAATTTCATGCTGCCGCTCGATATACCATATCAATAATTTATTAACCTTAGGCACGTCTCCTCGTCACGACAATTGCCTGGATGGTGATGCAATGACCAGACAGGATTGGCTGTTGGCGCTAAGGACGTTCATCGTGGTCTATTTGATCCTTTGAGTTTTTCATCACGGTAAGCAAGACAATCTTCTCGCGTGCGTTACATTTACCGGAACGCTTCCGCCACCCGATCTATTGCCGGGTGCTTCCTGTGATCCAGTTATTGATCGGCCAGCCTTCAGGATAATACTGACGGCTCGCTCGACAGACGACCTGTCAAGAAAAATTCGTTTTAGCTTTTGATCCATTCCAGCGCTTTGCTTTCTTCGTCTTTGTCATAGGCTCGCACTTCGGGATGCACGAACAGCCGAATTGTGCCTATGACCCAGTGCTGCCAGTCATGGCCAGTGATGACGGATATGCGCTCCACTTTCTGCTGGTGCTTTTTTACGAAGCCGATGTGCCTTTCGAAAGCCGCGATGTTTTCCCAACCAGAAAAATTCGAGGCGTCAATCAGCAATCTGATTCTGCCTTGCTGCTGGATGAGAGAACCGACTTGCCGCGCGAGCTGATCAAAATCGCCAGCCCTTAGTTTTTCAGGCACCGTGATTTTCAGCGCACGGGCAGAGATAGGTTCTGTTATCATTTGCAGGCTCCCGACAGTGCGGCGAAGAAGTTGCGAGGCGCTAGGTACCGATGTGCAGAACATCGTCCGTGAAACCGCGGAGGCTTATCGCCAGGAAGGCAAGAAGATTTTCAACCAAATAGAGGCGTGTTCGGCGTTTACCGAGAGCGTTCGCAAGACCTGCGAAGATGCTAAACTTAAGATGATCGAAGGTAATGACGAAGTTCAATAACCTCTCGTAAGCGCGCCCGGTTTGTCCCAATCCCAATTGGGTCGCACGTCAGCACCACGGTTGCCGCAGGCTGAACAAACGAAACGCTGGCGATGCAGCGGGGGTTTCGCCGCAAGATTGTCTATGATCACCCGGGCTGGCGGTGACGGACTCGGCGCTCGGGGATTGCGTTCGCTTTTATCGCGGCCTTTGCAATTGCTGCATGACGTACGGCGGCCCTCTCGCCCGTTTCACCTTTAGCCGTATACCCGACTATGAAGTCGTCTCCGAGGTAAAACGGGGCAAATAATATTTGGCCGTCGCCGTCAATGAGTTTGAAAGAGATGGAATCAGCTTGGGCAAGTTGACCTATATATTCGGTAAAGCTTTGAGTCATAGACGATCCTCCTTTCAAAAAGCACACCCGGCATATGAGCGGCAGCTGTTCTCAAACCGCTGGATCGAAAGCCGGCGCGGCAGTCGGGTGCTGTCCGTATTTAGGTCCGCGTGTCCCAATTAGAATCCGCGAGTGTCCTATTTTGTACAATGTGAGCAATATTGAACAGCAACTCCCGAATAGGAAAAGCATACTGCCCCATCACCGAGTGAGATCGTAGCGTCCCATTTTAGTTAGTTGGGAGTTCAAATGAGTAGCTCAAAGCAGCGCCTCGCAAGCGCCACCGCGACGCGCCTTGCAGCCATCACCGACATGGAAGCTAATCTAGAAGCTCAATTAAGCGAATTAAACAGGCTACGCGACCAGCTCAGGAAAGCACAACTAGGATCGCGGCGCATATCCCACAGAAATTGCAAAGACTAAACGCGATGCCCCGCGCGGTGTGGCGGATGGGCGAGTTGCTGAAGCAGTTCGATGCGCGCGGCTACACCCGCGGGCGACCGACCAAGGTGGACAGCGCCCAGATCACCAAGCACGGTACCGTAGCGACGATGACGGGCGCAGTCTGGCTCTGCTTGATACGATCGCCCTCGCAGCCGGCCAGCCACATTGCGAGGGCTATGATGGCCAATACGCGCATGCGCTGATCTCCCGCATTTCTGCCACCGGGTTCTAACATGGACGGGAAGCCGCGCCACCTATCGGCTGTTCATTTGCCCCAGATATTGCGGATTCGCTTGTCAGCCACTGAGGTGTAGACAAGCGTGTTCGCGATCGGGCGATGGCCCATGAAGGCCTGCAGCGTTCGCGTATCGACCCCTCGGCCCGCCAGGGCGTATCCAGCCGCATGGCGCAGCATGTGAGCATGGATCGGGAATGGCAGCTTAGCGGCCGCGCCAAGCCGTTCTATGAGCTTCTGGGCGCCGTCGACGGATAGAGGCGCCTTCCGCTCGGACAGGAACACGAAGTCAGCGTGAGGATGCTCGCGCCGCAATGCCCGCAACTGCCGCAGCTCGTCACCCTGCTCGATTGCCTGAGTCCACCGGACGCGGCCCGGGGCCAATCCGACAACCGTCGCCGTTACCTCTCATGGTGGCGTTGACTGCGAAGCGCGGGGAACCTTGCGCTAGATCATGGCCCCGGTGTCACAGGTCGTCATATCCTGACCGATGGCCCCGTTCCTCTTCACCTGCCCGACGACATCGATGAAGGTTCAACATTGGTCGGACCAAAACGATGACGTGCGAGAAAACGAATATGAGGGGATTATCTGCCCCGCCTGCACAAGGCTGCATTTTCTCAATCGAAAAAACGGCAAGCTGTTAGGCCAAGATGACAGGGACGCTAGTTTACTGGCCGGCATGAAATGACACGTAGATACGCGGTCTGCCCCACTGACCAATCTGCGATCCTCCCCATCAGTGTGCGAATGAGTAGATAAGCCAGATTACGACGAGAGCCGCCAGAACGAGTATCCAATTGGAAATTTGGACACCTGCTATCCATGTTTTCCCGCCAAACCATTCCATGGCATTCCTCGCAGATAGACTGCCTCACTCGGCCGGCCTCCCACGCTTCCAAACGATATCACCAATTTCCCAAAGCCGCTCGGTTATCGTAGCGGGCAATCACGATGAAAAGAAAAACCCGCCGGGTTGAGCCCGCGGGCTCTTGGGCCACCGTGCCGGCCGATCATTCTGGCTTTTCGCCGTTCCACGACCACAAAAGCCCGCCCTGTTGCCGCCACACACTATCGGAATCATTCCAGCCTCGACTAAAGCTGGGGACGCTAGTCGAAGGGGTGACAATGGCGAGAACATCGAAGTTACGTGCCGCAGTGCGGACACTCGTCAAGACGCGCGAGCGGCCTCGGCGCCGCATTCGTCGGCGCGTGGATAGCAAGGGTTCAGAGAAACTGAGCGCGGGACCGATTAAAGCCCTGCGTCCCTTCAAAGCGGCCTAAGGCCCCCTCGTCGATCTTGTCCTGGCGCCACGCCAGCCGGCGGACAGGAAACAAACCTCTCCCCCTGTATTCGAATTCCTGTCTTGTTGCGTTGGATTTTTGACATGAGCGGCCTTCGCGCGGTCCGATATCGCAAACTTGCCCTCGCCAGCAACAATCGCGCCGATCAACCGCGCGCAAAAGATCACCTTCGCCGAATTGCGTGCCCGCGTTCCAAGTGACGAAAGCAAAAAAACCTCCGGACCTTCGTCGGGAGGTTTTCGTTTGACCTCAGCGCTTCGCTTTCTTTGCCTTCTTTTTCTGGGCTTTCGCCTTCTTGGGCGCTTTCTTTGCGGATTTCTTGGCTGACGTCTTGGCTTTCTTACCGACCTTCTTCTTCGGCCCGACCTTCCTGGCGACTTTCTTTGCGGCCTGCCCGACTTTCTTTACCTCAGGCTTCGGCGCTTCCGCAGGTGCTTCCGGCGGGGTGCCTATCGCATCGGTCGCTTGTTCGATGACAGCTTTCACGTCGTCCATATCGAACCCCCAAGTGTTGACAATGCGAGAACGATAGAGAGATTCGCGAAGCTGTGTCAAAGAGCAGCGCTTAATGAGCTGCCGGGACAGCCGAGGCATGTCATCAAGGCGACTTATTTTTGCGGCCTGCCTAAGTAGCAATCGTAAGTGATTCTATCGGACGGCGAGCTTAAAGGAGCAGCGGCATGTCATTGCCTGCGTTGCGGGCTGGGGTAGGTTTGCTTTTGGCACTTGCGATGATCATTGGCTGGTCGTTGGGTATCGGCCTCCCACTGGCGACGGTTATCATCTGGCTTTTCTCGTAGCCTGTCTTGCGAGCACGCAGCCGTGTAGGAGTGGGGCCGCCCCAACGGGCATCGGAACGTCTTGGCGATGTCGAGATCGTCGTAACCGTTTGCATGGCTCACTCCTCTGAATCGTGGGAGCCTTAACAGCTCCCACATCCGTGGCACTCTCGTGCCGGTGGAGGAGCCGTCCACAGCATCGAAAGCCGACATCGGCGCCTCACATTTTGTTGTTCGGCGCGAACCTTCCCCGGCCTCATTTATTTGGATCGTAGGAAGCGGTTTGTCTGATTGCACGTGCACGCGGAAGGATCGGATATGCGAGCGCACCGAATTCTGCCGAGTCTTGCCATATCGGTTCTTGGTATATCGGCCGCCTGCGGCGTCGCCTGTCAAACTCCGGCTTTTTCGCAGGAGTACCGGGGAACAATGGAACAACAAATGGCCTGCACGCCCGACGTCTTCCGGCTCTGTGGCGCGCAGATACCCGACGTCAATCGGATCGTCGCGTGTTTGCAGCAGAATACCCCGCAGCTCTCCGGGCCTTGCCGCGCGGTGTTCAATTCAAGTGCCAACTCGAATGCCGGCGTAGCTCAGCAGGGCATGCCTCAGCAAGTCGTGCCGAGACGGCGGGATTTCCAATAACTGCAAGTTATGTGTGGATCGGACCACGCTTGAGAGCTGATCGCGTGATACGCACGCACACCGGCGCGAGAAAATATTCCTGCCCCGCTACCCGTGGGCCAATATCGCCACGGCTGCGCAAACGAAGCCCACCACCAGGATCAGAGAAGCTGTGACGGTGACCAGGTCAATTGACCGGTGGCGGCCAACCAAATCGAAGTGCCTGGAGTGACTTTCGTCCCGATATTTCTGTAAGCGCATGACGGTAGCCCGCGTGCCTACTGCGCCAAGATCACCATGGCCGCCAGCGCGGCGATGGGCGCCTCGACGACGAATGTGCCGATCGCGAGCAGCCAGATTTTTCGCTTAGTTTGTGCCCAACGGTCGGGGGCATGGATGGTTCCAGGCGCCACCGCCTTTGGCAAGCCGCTGCCCGTCGCGGAAATCCGCGGCCTGACACTATGTCGTCGGCTTCGCAACGTAGGCTCCCCAAATCGTCCTTGTTTCCGCTACAAGCGGCTCGGGGATGTCGCGCCTCGCCGGTTGGTCACCGGGCGGCTTGATGACCAAGCCTCTGAAAAATTGGCACGAATCTTGATGTCGCGGGGTCGGTTTGGCTGCGGGCGGCGGTGCAGTTAAACGGCGCCATGCTCGGGTGGCGGAGAACCCGAGGGGATCGTCCTACGCTCGCAAGCCTTCGCTTGCGCGACCCCGTCTGCGGCGCTTGACCACGGATTCGTTTTCAGCCTGTTGCTCGGATGCCTCAGCCTAGGTGCCCGTGCGGAGCCTGACTCGAAAAACGAACAGTGTGCAAGCGGTATCGCCTCCTGCAGTCAAGTGCGCCCGGCTGCGAGCAGCAGATCTTCTCAATTTCCGTCTCAGTCCGGTGCGGGATGCCCTCGCTGATAAAGAATTGCCTCCACGTCGGCGGGGGTGGCGCAATAAAAATTTGCCGAAAGGAACCCAACGGCGGAGGGAACGGGTGATGCCTTCGATGCGCGTATGTGAGCATTCTAGAGCCATCCAGCATTTGAAGCCGCCTTCGGGCGGCTGGCTTGCCATGCAAGGCGGCTTCGGTCTCGCGTTCCCTATTGCGGCACTTTGCTCAGTCTATGTGGCAGCCGCGAGACAGCGTCAGAACACCGCCAATGGTATTGTTTTGTGCGGGATAGCGGGGAACGACCATACGGTTATCCGCAGGGTCGAGTGAACTGAGCAACCATCGCTCAAGGCTGTGAGGCTCCAACGGGATCATTAACCCGGAGCGCCCTGGAGACCCTTAACGGACCTCGGATCGGCATCTCCGAGTTCGGTTTTCGGAACAAACCGCCCTGCGACTGCATATTAGGATCGGAAATGCAAACCCTACGGTTAGGACCCGTAAGCACGAGGTACGTCATGCTGCGTCGCCGTGTCAAACATCAGTCCACCCTTCAGGATCGGATTGTCGAGTGGACCAAAGAGGTGCGGGAGCAAGCCGCCGCACTCCCGCCCGGTCCCGATCGAGAAATGCTGCTCAAGAAAATACGGCAGGCCGAAACGGCGCTGCACTTGGAGAATTGGG